>Ga0209687_1000293_pt1 | contig 17244 bp, 19 predicted proteins | sample GraSoiAngelo_136_FD_185893 | JGI IMG/M metagenome (GOLD analysis project Ga0209687, IMG submission 185893) | Grasslands soil microbial communities from the Angelo Coastal Reserve, California, USA - 14_0929_09_20cm (SPAdes) (version 2) | ecosystem: Environmental > Terrestrial > Soil > Grasslands ...
ACTTAGCGGATCGAAATCTCAATCCGATTCGCTACACCTGGAATGCAAAAGGCGAAAACATACTGCGCAAAATCCAGCGCGCTAAGCAGGCATTACCTGTATAGCTATTTGTGAAACAGTACACTAGTTCAGTCGAAAGGCATCGCAAAAATATTTAGGGGGACAAAGAAGGAAGAGGCATATGCTTCAGCAAACTCCGCAGTCCGATCAATTCAAAGAACAGATGCGAGGGTCATTGTTCAGTGAAACAAGGAACTCGACCGCCATCAGGGTTCCCAGGCACAATTACGTATACACCGTTGGGGACGAGCGCGAAACTGTGTATTTCATTGAAAAGGGGCAGATCAAGTTGATCATGGTCTCAGAGGAAGGTAAGGAATGTATGCTCGCCATTCACGGCGCGGGAGATGTTTTCGGCGAGTTGTGTCTGTCTGGACTTGGAAGCCGGTTGGAAACGGCGACCGCGATGGAAGACACTTTCCTGAAAGAGATCCCTTGTGGCAAGTTTCTCGATCGCCTGGCAAAAGATTCTCTCCTCGAAGGCTTCATCAGATACCTGGCGGTGCGGGTCGCGGACCAGCAACAGGTAATCGCCAACCTCGTGACCGTTGATAGCGAGCAGCGCCTGGGTAAGACGCTGCTTCAAATCGCCAGGAAGCTCGGCAAGAAAGACCCGCGGAGCATTCGCATCGAAGTAAAGATCTCTCACGAAGAACTGGCGACAATGGTAGGCACTACGCGGCCTCGAATCAGTGTGTTTATGCAGCGATTTCGGAACCTCGAGCTGATTGAATACAACACCGAGCATCATCTGATTATCAAGGAAAAGAAGCTGACGGCTTACTGGCATCAATTCTCTAGATATGGAAGCAGCCCACCGCTCCTCGACAACGCGGATTTGTTGAATGAGAACATCCCACTAATACGTTAGGCGGTTAGAGAGCGCATGACAACGCCGCAAATCATCGTGATGACCTGTGCGTACGCAGTTGCGCTGGCTGCCGCCATCTACTTTTCGCGCGCAACTGCGCGCCGCGTCGCGGGAGCCCTCGCCGGAGGCGCCGCAGCCGGATGTTGGGGGCTGTGCGCGATCCTCGTAGGAGAGGCGATCGGCGTATGGCGGGATTTCCTGCCCGCGACACACGCCGTGTGGGTGCTCTTCTACCTCGGGCTCGCTATCTCGTTGTCGCCGATCTATTTCATAACATGGCGAGTGGCTCGCAGGTTTGGGGTGCGCGGGCTGGCGGTGTGTCTCATCGTTGCGGGAGTCGTTGGCCCGCCGCGGGATTATCTGTACGTTGCGACTTACCCGGAGTGGGGGGCGTTCGCCGAGGGCATTGCTCCAGTCTTGGCCGATGCCGCAATTTATATCGGCCTCGTGGCGGTGGGGCATGCAGTAATGAGGCTTGTCAGCGGTCCCGCGCGCGGAAGCCGGCTGGCGCGATAGCCTTTGGCCGTCTAATCGTGAGGATGGGCAGATGAATTTTCGAAGGATAGATCTATTGATGTCTGTAACGGCAGGCCGGCCTAATCCGCGATCCTGTACGCGCGGACAACGAATCGCCTTGGCGCCGAGCCGATGAAACTAAACGGATAGCACGTGATCAGAGTCAGAACTTCGCTGTTGGGATTGTCGAGTACTTGAACCTCGGCAGGATCGACGATCTTAGTGGCGTTTACCTGGTAGCGGAAAGAGCCCTGCGACGTCGTGAGCGCGATCTCGTCTTGCAGTCGGATATTGCGGAGCGCTCTGAACAAGGTATCCCGGTGTCCCGCGATTCCGATATTCCCCTTCTGACCCGGTAACGCGGTCCCCGGGATATGCCCGACCGCACGTCGTAGAGTTGGTTCGTCGATGCCCTCCATAATCATCGCCCTGAGACCGATTCTGCTTATCTCGATTCGCCCGAGCGGCGCGTCGTTGCGATTCGCTATCGTCAGACTCTCATTTCGCATGCTCTCGGGTACGGCAAGTGGAGGGACAGGGAATGCCTGATCCTGGTCACTGCTCTCAACAGTCGCGGTCGATGCTTTCAACGCTCGTTCGAATCGCCAGCCTTCGTCGTCTTGATACATCTTCCGGTCCAACAGCACCAGAGCAGTGTAACTGAGTAGGACGATGCCAATGGTGATAAGGGCATTTCGGATCCAACGGAGCGACCTGGCTCGCGTCGGAATAAACATGTGCCGTTTGATTCTGAAATTCATTTGGAATTCGTTGGTGCGGACGCGGCGTTTTTACGGCCTCACAGGTGCGTCGTAACCAACGCGAGTTCGGACGATCAAGCGCCCGCGACCGGGAGCCTCCACCTTCACTTGAATCACGCGATACTTCCCGTCGTAATTGGTATTTGTAGGGATGTAGCTTATCGAGTACTGGTTGCGAACATCATGAGCTATTTGCTCACAAATCGGAACGGCTTCCTTGATTGACTCGGGGAAGAAAACCTCTCCGCCGGTGGCGTTCGCCATCTGTTTAAGCGAACCGGGCCTCCGGTATGGATCGTCCGGGTCGTAGAGACCAATGGTGTAGATTATCGCCTCGGATTGTCTTGCCTCAGCCATGATCTGAGCCAGACTGTGACGGCTCGCGTTGTCGGCGCCATCGCTGATCACGATCAGCACTTTCTTGTCCCGGTCACCCTTCTTAAGGTGGTCCAACGCCGCGGCAACAGCGTCGTAGAGCGCTGTCTTTCCCTCGGTAGCGAATTTCGACAGAGCAGCGTTCAGTTGAGCGCCCTTCCCTATGAAGGGCATGTTTGCCGGGAGTCCAAACGAAACATACTCGTTAAAGTAGACCACGAATATCTGATCCTTGTCGTTGCCGGCGTTGGAGAACGCCAGGGCGGCTGCGATGACATCATCGCGCCTGGGCCGCATGCTTCCGCTGTTATCAATGACCAGGCCAACCGTGACCGGGATATCTTCGTGAGCGAAAGAGTTAATCTGTTGAATGACACCGTCCTCGTAAACCCGAAAGTTCTCCTTGCCGAGTCCCGAAACAAGATTGCCTTTGCTGTTCTGCACCGTCGCGTGCAAGGTCACAAGATCAGCGCTTAGCCTGACCGTGTTCTGCTCAGTCTGGAGTGTCGAGGGCGGCTGAAACGCCGGACGCCTGGCAATGCCTGGCAACGCGATCACAAAGAAAAGCGGGAGCCAGCCACTAAGCCGGATTAGCGCGATACCTGTGATTGGAGGATATAAAGATGCTGATGTCCCGCTCATATGTCGAGTTCCCTTCTTGCGTTTCTTCGTAAAAGTTTGATGGTTGGAGTCCCCACCGGCGTGGGGACTCCGCTCGCAATCGGCACAGGTACTGTCCTATTTGTCGGGCGACAATCCCTAAGAGCAGTCCCAATTTGGCCTGAGCTGAAATGCGGCTCCTTCCAACCCAACGAATCGCCCAACTCAAGCACGCCGCTTTGAAAAGCCCCAGAGGGCGAGGCCTGCACCTAACGTCAAGAACCCAATTAAGGCGATAAGCGGCTGCTGGCTTGCTGTCTTGGGCAAGACTGCCGAGGTCTTAGCCGCGATCTCGGCGGGCGGCGGCTCAACGACCTGAGCTACTTCAACCTCTTCCCCCGTAGGCCTAATCGCCACTATAGGCGCCTGCTTCAACTCGTCTTTGACTTCGGGCTTGGTGAATTCGAACTCCTTCGACGTCGCGAGCACGGGAAGATCGGCCATCTTCGCCAACTCGACCGCTCTTGCCCTTGGATAGACGAATTCCTGGCCCCAGTTATCTCCCGGGTAGAACCAGGCCCTGATGGCTTCCGGAAGGCCGACTGCTCGTTCACCGAACGTCATTACTGTTCGGTCGGTAGTCCGCAGACGATAATTCGGAATCGCCAGAATGGTCGCATAGAGGTGCGTTCGGTCCTTGCTGAAGATCTGGACTATGTGACGGTCGGCAGGCGAATCCATCAGCTTGAAAACATAAGTGCCAGCGGGCAGGACAATGTGGCCCGGAATTTCAACCGGCTGGTCGAACGTCAGTGTGGTCTCCTTGTTCCAGTCATCTGCTTTTGCGGTCACTGAAAGACCGACGGCCACCAGGCCCCAAAGAAAGACTATTGCCACTACTTTGAATCGATTCATTTTTCTACCTTTCCTTTTTGCTAGATCACTCCAAGACTAGATTTGGCTCTGCACGGCGCCTTGGAAACTTCGCAGGCCGCGGTTTGAGGCGGAACTCGTGTCGAATTGGTCAGTTTGAGCCGAAAAGCCCTTGGTCCTGAGTTTTCTTTCAAGTCATGATTCGGTGCTGACACCCATCCTCGGTGACATATCCTCAATGTGCTTTCCTCTCCGACTCTGCCTTTGTCCGCCATGCCAGCCATCCCGCCTACGATATGTGACTTCGATATCCGATGCTGTCCTGTATTAGACAATTGCAAGAATAAGTTTTCGTCCCCAAAAATTGATTTTGACTTACGGAGCGCCAATTAGCCGAATTCATGAGTTGTCCAATATTGAACAGAAACGCATTGCGAGGTCCGCTACGATTCAAACCGCTGGAGGACCTGGGAGGCTGGGGGTACCTGTGATTGACCAAGAGAACAGCGCCACTACCACGGAACGCTTTCGCCGCCTCCCGGGCTGCTCCGATTTCAGACGAGAGTGTGAGGATGGACGTGGCGGGTGAACGACAGAACCCGCTGTCAGGCGGACCGGCCTCAGGAGTTATAAACGACATCAGATGTCAATGGAATCGCTCGCGGCCTGGTATCGTCGCCGAATCAAATCCACGAACCCTGATCATGCGCGGGCCTGACAAGTCAGTTCCGGGAGACATCCTGGATGGCGCCGCTTTCTGTACTCGGGCGAAATAAGGGTGGGGATCGACGCCAAACAGGTGAAGCCCGTGCGCAATGCTTGCGTTGTGACGAATTCCAAAACGGGATTGCGCATGCCTGTGAAACAAAGATGACGAACGCTGGGACGCCCAACGAGGGTTGGGCGAGAATCAACCGTCAGAGAAAGGTGAGCGAATGCCGATAGTGACAGATCATCGTTTTGGTAGTGGTGGGCCTGGTGCTATACCTGGTCAACACCTACATTCCGATGGCTCAGCCCATCAAAAGAGTGTTGAACGTAGTGGTGGTGGTGCTGGTTTGCCTGTGGCTCTTCAACGCTTTTGGCATTATTCACGTACCCATCAAATTCAAATAGCAGTGCTTTCCGGTTGACGCGCATCGCGCTTCTACCAACATACAATGGAGGAAAGAATGAAAAGAGTGACCTTACAAAAATCGCTCCCTGAAATTATCATGACCAATGATTAGGCGTCTCGAGCGCGAAGGAGCCGAACCAGCAGAAAAGGAGACGGCATGAAAAAGACAGTCGGGTTGTGGATTGATCATAGAAAAGCAATTATTTTGGTTCTTACGGACAATGGCGAAGAGGTAAAAGAGATCAGCTCGGGTGTTGAAAAACAACTTCGACGCTCTGATACTTCATCTTCGAACACCCAATATGAACCACTACAAGTACCGGCGGATGATCTGAAAGAGAACAGGCTAACAGGCCATCTCAATCTGTACTACGATGACGTAATCTCCTTCATTCGTGATGCAAACTCAATTTTGATTTTCGGTCCCGGCGAGGCAAAGACGGAGCTGAAAAAACGTCTCGAAAAACAGAAACTCTCAGGTCTTATAGCGGGTATCGAAACAGCCGACAGGATGACTGATCGCGAGATTGCAGCGAAGGTGCGACAGCACTTCCTGGAGAAGATCTCCGCCACAGGATCACCCTAGTGGTGCTGGCCAGAAGTAGGCGCCAGACCGAGCCACAGAAGTCGCAAATACGAAAGACCAGAACAACAAAGCCCGGCGCGCACCTTCGTAGCTTGGATACTGGTGGAAATCTCCATTGACACGAGCCCATTCAAGTTCACTCGCGGGGTGACGCAAATGCATGAGCTATTTACGTAGGAAAGAGAGGGTTAAGAAATGACGACGCCGCGTAGTAAGGTTTCTCAAGAGAAGGAAGGGCGCACCGGTCACGAATCGCTGGCGGGACACCTGACCGCGCCGCTGATGGATTTCAATCTGCCGAATGAGATAGCCCAGCTCCATGATGAAGAGGCCTGGCTGCGAACGGGCAGGAACTCGAAGACTCTGGTAAAACAGCCTGATTTCAGGATCGTGCTGATCGCGCTGCAAAAAGGCCGTCATCTCGAAGAACACAGTGCCGACGCGAGGCTCTCGATCTACGCGTTGGGCGGGCACGTGAAGCTACAACTGCCTGAACGAACCCTTGATTTGCCCCACGGCCACATGGTCGTGCTTGAACGCGCGATCGAGCACGACCTGGTGGCGCTCGAAGAGAGCGCGATCCTGCTGACAATCTCCTGGCCGCATGCTGAAGAAACGGAGTGATTGATCTCTTCGCAGGCCTAACTTTAAGTATCCGACCACTACCGTGGGGAGATTTGGGAGGAAGAGGGTTGCTCTTGTAGGTTGAGTGTGAACTATCCACCAACTTTCCGTTGGTGGGATTCAGGAGCGTTGTTGCTCGGCGCGACGTTAATTACACCCTTCCCGGCATATCCGCTTGTTACAACACCGGCACACCCGCGGAAGTCACCAGCACACTTGCGGAAGGGACCAGCACACCTGCGGGAGTCGCTGGCACACCTGCGGAAGTCATCGATACACCAGCGGGAATGTTGCTGCGCCGATCGTATCGCCCAAATCAGTACCGCAGGGCCCCCCGTACCGATTCAGTTTCGAAAGACGCTGTCTAATATTGAACAGAAAGCTATCTCTTTTATGCGTAGGATTAGAGATGTAAACCGAAGTCGAGCTGCGCGCTTGCGCAGCTCGAGGCGGACGTGAGCCGCTTCGTTTCAAGCGCCGCGTTTGCGTGTATGTGAGGCATCGGATTATCAGGAGGTATGGAATGAAAAGCAGCAAACTAAACCAAACGGTGGCGGCGCTTGTAACCAGTGCGGCGTTGTTGGCCGGAATGAGTCTGCCGGCTCGCGCGCAGCAACCGGCGTTAGAACCAACTCAGCAGGAAAACCAAAATAAGCAAAAGGAAGAGAAGCAACAGCGAAAGGCTCAGAACCAACAACAGCAGCAGCAGCAACAACAGGACAAGCAAAAGCAAAAGGCGCAAAAGCAGCAGAACGCTCAGCAGCAACAGCAGCAACAGCAGCAACAGCAGCAACAGCAGAACACTCAGCAACAACAACAGGAGCAGCAGCAGCGAAAGGCGCAAAAGCAACAACAGCAGCAGGCCGCTCAACAACAAGAACAGCAGAGGGCTCAGAAGCAGCAACAGAACACTCAGCAACAACAACAGGAGCAGCAGCAGCGAAAGGCTCAGAAGCAGCAACAGCAGCAGCAGAATGCTCAGGAGCAACAACAGCAAACCGCTGCGAAGCAGCAACGTCAACAGCACCAGCCGCAGGAGCGTCAGCAGCTTGTTCAGCAACAGCAGCAACGCGTCACGCAGTATCGCCAGCATCTGGATGAGCAATATCGCACCGGACGCGAACAAACCGCACAGTTGCAGCAGCAAAAACGCATGCAGCAGTACCGGTTTCAGCAACAGTATCTAGCGCGCTTGCATCAGCAACAGCTCAGTCTTGGGCGCCGACACGATTACGATCGCGATCTGTACTTCTCCACGCCGTACAGCTATCGCTACAATCGTGGCGGCAACTACTACGAAACCAACGAATACGGGGCGAGATTGCTACGGCAGGCTGTGAACAACGGTTATGAGCAGGGATTCCGCGCCGGACGCGCCGACCGCCTGGATCACTGGGGCTCCAGCTTTGAAGACTCTTACGGGTATCGCGACGCCAACTACGGCTATAGCGGCTACTACGTACAGCGGGATGACTACAACTATTACTTCCGCGAGGGCTTCCGCCGCGGCTACGAGGATGCCTACAACAGCCGCTATCAATACGGCCACGTGTCTGGTGGGAAGTATCTCGTCCTGGGCGCCGTGTTGGGCACCATCCTCACTCTGGAGGCTATTCACCACGAGTGATGCGAGTCGCATTGAGCATCGTTTACCCACCTTCAGAAGAAGGAGCTAACGCTCCTTCTTCTGACTGCGGATGCACCGGTATGAATACATCTGCTACGCAGTTCTGGTTTTTGTTGCCCAGACCTGGTGGCAGGCGCTACCGCTTGCGATGGCGCTCGGATTAATCACCGCGGCGATCGGCTTCAACGTTCAGCACGATCGCAGCCATAGCGCCTACTCGAACCACGACTGGGTACTACCCTGCCATCTCTAAACTGGTCGAGGCGACCTGTAAGGAGTTTGGGTTGAGGTACAGCGAACATGAGACCTTTTGGTCGGGACTGGCGTCGCATTTCCGGTGGTTGAGACGGATGGGCTTGCCACAAAGTGTGTAGCCAACCGGCGCACCTGCGTTTGCGGGCTGAAAGCGGGCTTTTCTCTGCCTTATCGCGTCCTTCGCAACATCCAGCCACCTATTTTCAAGACTGTTCAATACAGGACAGAACCGATTTCGGCGATGGCGTATCCTTGAATGGGGTTAGATAGAAAGATCACTATCCTCGGAGACACGCGGCTGCACTTCGGACGGAGTCGGAACACTAGATAGGCGTCCAGTTGTGAATGGGAACGAACGAAACTCGCCGAGAGCAACTAACATTGAAAGGCGAGTCAGGGAGCTTTTTCGCATGAGCACTCAGAAACGAGACGACGACACGGCTTCGGACCCGACTTCAAGGGTCGATGTGCGGCTCACGGTGGGAAACAAGGCAGTTTACCCAGGTCAGGGGCCCTGTCGGGTTGGCGGAATCATCAAGAGAGTTGTTGATGCCAGAGTGACAATGTTCTATCACTTGACCGTCCTGGACGACAACCGCGTGAACTTGTTTGTGCCGGTAGAAAGAGTTCAGAACATTGGCGTCCGGATGCTGATGGAGGAGTCCGAGATCCCGGGACTCTTAGCTCATCTAAGGAAAGCGGTGAAGATAGGCGATACCTGGAAGCAGCGCGCAACCGAAAATTTGAAACGGTTCAACTCCGCATCACCCTACGACCTCGCTGAGATCGTCTCTTCACTGACTGAGTTGAACGCAACGAGGCCGTTAACCGTTGGTGAATACCGGACGCTTGGGAGGGCGAAAAGGCTGCTCATCTGCGAGATATCCGAGGTCATGGGCGAGACAAAGGGAGCGGCCGAGGAACGGGTGGACCTGGCCCTCGACGCGCGAACAGGAGAACGAGAACCGGCTAGAGTGTTGGTCGCGGCAAGCGCAAGCTCAGGAACTGAATGAGAAGTAGGACCTTGACGTTTGTTTTGAATCAGGTTGGGTGCGCCCTTGTAGTTCGGCTTATTGATCGACTGAGGCTCGACTCATGACGGAAAAGAGTAGAGCGGAAACCGCAAAAAGACATCTTGCTAAAGAACTCGATAAGCTATCCGAGCAGGAGCGCCAGGTAGTCGATCGATTTATCAAACGCGGCCGTGTGGCCCGCAACGTCGCGCGTGAGTTCGAGGAAAAAATAACGTTTGGGCAACGAGTCGCGGACCGCGTTGCTGAGATCATGGGATCATGGCGGTTCATCATCATTCAGAGCACGCTGCTTGCCGTCTGGATCGCGCTGAATATCACCGCCTATGTTTATAGATGGGATCCCTATCCGTTTATCCTGCTCAACCTGGCAATGTCGTTTCAAGCAGCGTATGCCGCGCCAATCATTATGATGAGTCAAAACCGCCAATCCGAAAAAGACCATCTGCAAGCGAAGCACGACTACGAAGTCAACCTGAAAGCCGAGCTCGAGATCTTGCAGTTACACGAAAAATTCGACGAGCTCCGCGATTCCTCTTGGGTAGACCTCGTGCGAATGCAACAGCGGCAGATCGAGATGCTCGAGCGCCTTGTATCGGGAAACGGGACGCATAGCACCGAATCGGCAAGGGAACAGATTGGATAACACATCTAAGACCGGTGCAGCACTTCCGGTTTGGTCGTTGGAGTACTGGATAGTCCTTCGTCGGCCAAAAGAATGCATGGCTGATTCCGGCGCGAATAGAAAAGGAGATAGGAGCAACTTATGACAATCAATATCAAACCTCTACATGACCGCATTATCGTGAAGCGCATCGAGGAAGGTGAGCAGGTTCGCGGCGGCATCATCATCCCTGACTCGGCCAAAGAGAAACCGCAGGAGGGCGAAGTGATCGCCGTCGGCGAGGGCAAATACAGGGAAGACGGATCTCGCCAACCGCTGGATGTGAATGTGGGCGACCGCGTCCTGTTCGGCAAGTACAGCAGTTCTGAAATCAAGATCGACGGTGAAGAGCTCTTGATTATGCGCGAGGACGAGATTCTCGGAATCGTCAGACGGGCGGGCGCGGCTGCAGGCTCTTCCGGCGGTAAGAGGAGAGGTAAGTAGTTCTTTAACACCCGGTCGCATTGATGGGAATCACCAACAATTTAACTAGGAGAAAAGGCAATTATCATGGCAAAGCAAATAGTTCAGGGCGGGGAGTCGCGGTCGGCCATCTTGCGCGGCGTCAATAAACTGGCCGATACCGTGAAAATCACACTCGGTCCGAAAGGGCGTAACGTCGTGCTCAATAAGAAATATGGCAGTCCGACAATCACTAAGGACGGCGTGACCGTAGCGAAGGAAATTGAGCTCGAAGATTCAATGGAAAACATGGGCGCGCAGATGTTGAAGGAAGTCGCTTCCAGGACTTCGGACGTTGCCGGCGACGGCACGACTACGGCAACCGTACTCGCACAGGCGATTTTTCGGGAGGGCGTGAAGACCGTGGCAACGGGCGCGAATCCGATGGCCTTGAAGCGCGGTATAGAAAAAGCAGTTGAACGGGCGACGGCGGAAATCAAGAAGATGGCTAAGCCGGTCAAAGGCGATATGATCGCCCAGGTCGGCACGATATCCGCAAACGGCGATGCGACAATCGGAGAATTGATCGCGGAGGCAATGAACAAGGTCGGCAAGGACGGCGTCATCACGGTCGAAGAATCGAAGACCATGGAGACAGACCTGGAGTTTGTCGAAGGGATGCAGTTTGATCGCGGCTACCTCTCTCCTTACTTCGTGACCGAGCCGGATAGCATGCAGGCCGTTCTCGAAAACCCGGTCATTCTTATTAGCGAGAAGAAAATCTCGTCGATGAGGGATATTCTCCCTCTCTTGGAACAGACGGCCAAAGGGAGCAGACCGATGCTGATCATTGCCGAAGACGTCGAAGGCGAAGCGTTGGCTACGCTGGTAGTGAACAAGCTGCGCGGCACACTCAATGTGGTGGCGGTGAAGGCCCCCGGCTTCGGAGATCGCCGAAAAGCACTGCTCGAAGACATCGCCGTTTTGACGGGAGGCAAGGTCATCAGCGAAGACCTGGGAATCAAACTCGAGAGTGTCAAGCTCGAAGACCTTGGCAGCGCTAAGAAGGTCACTATCGATAAAGACAACACGATAATTATTGATGGGGCGGGTAAAGCGGAGGAGTTGCAAGGCCGCGTGAAGATGATCAAGGCTCAAATCGAAGATGCAACGTCAGACTACGACGGCGAGAAGCTGCAAGAGCGGCTGGCCAAGCTCGTTGGAGGAGTAGCGGTGATTCGCGTCGGCGCGGCAACTGAGACTGAACTAAAGGAAAAGAAGTCTCGCGTTGAAGATGCTATGAACGCGACGCGCGCGGCAGTCGAGGAAGGCATCGTGGCAGGCGGCGGCGTGGCGTTGCTTCGCGCCGCGAAGGCACTGGAAAAATTCAAGGTTTTCGCGCCGAACAATGAAGGCGAAGTGACGGGAGATCCGGATGAGCAGATTGGCGTCACTATAGTCAAACGAGCACTGGAAGAGCCGCTTCGTCAGATCGTGCAGAATTCTGGCAAAGAAGGCGCGGTGATTGTCGAGAGGGTTCGCGTCGACAAGAACCCGAATTTTGGCTACAACGCGGAGACCGAGGAGTTCGAAGACCTGGTTATCGCCGGCATTATTGACCCCGCGAAAGTAACGCGTTGCGCGCTGCAAAACGCCGCCTCCATCGCTGGCTTAATGCTCACTACCGAAGGTCTCATTTCCGAAATTCACGACGCTGATAAAGCCCGGTCGATGCCCGCTGGTATGGGCGACGGCATGGGCATGTGAGACCCCGTGGGTCGCGAGCGACGTTCAGTGGTCATCCATTTGTGTCGATATCGGCATTGGTCCACCCGCAGCTTCAGGGATTATGTGATCTAGGACAAGTCGCGTTCCTGAGATCATCTGTGGGGTCAGGCGATATCCGCATCGGGAACCCGCCTCCTTTGAAACGCTCCTGCGCAGAGGAGCAGGAAGGCGGGTTCGCTTCATCGTGGTTGTCGAAGTTCCGCCGGCGTGGGAATCCGGTGGCCGCGCCACTGAAGGAGCGCATACGCATACGCCTTGCGAGTGAGCCGGCGGGCTTCTGCCCCGAGGCGCTTCAATTGCTCTTGCTCTTTCTTGGTTAGAATGCCCTGCTGGTTTTTGCGCAGCAGAATCGTGTATTGGCGTTCACGTGCTGCCGATATGGCGCTCTCGGCGAGGCGCCGCAGACGCTTATCGCTGAGACATTCGAGTTCGAGCAACTCTTCGCGATATTCATTCGGAAGGTCGTTAACCAGAGGAGGGATTCCCGCCTTAACCGATTGCACAATGAGTTCCTCCATCGGTTTGTTGGAGGCCTACGCACTTTGTTCAAGTCGGCGGTAGATCTCTTCCGGTAATCGGACGGTCACGTTGTGTACCATTCAATCTTGACTCCAAGCGCATTCTGCCCCTCTTCCCTCGATAAGCGGTTCCGGAAAGCCGTCCCCCGCCACCTCAGCCACATTCTCCGTGATCTGATCATAAACGCCCTACGATAATCCCATTGATAAACGGTTCCAGAAAAACGACTCGAAATCAGGAGCGCGGTCATCGGAAAATGCTCCCGAGTTGAATAGCCAGACGCATGGCCTTGGGCCACCCAATCTGAAGATATGCCTCTAGGTAGTAGGTAATAAGCTCGTTCACGAGTTGAACTCACTACCTGGACACTCCAACCTTCCTAAGGGTTGCCGGACTCCCGTTTGTTCCGGTCATGCTCAACGTCCTGCTGAGTATAGTTTCTGAAAACTCTAGACAGATGCACTCGCGAACACGCCGAGCACTCAATGCACCTCGTATTCAGATTCGGCGCGGAGGCTGATCCACAAGTCAAACCCAAGGTGAAAGTCGAGATCAATACTCGCGAGCACATAGCCGTCCACGATTTCAAGATGTACACCTTCGAAGTCGACAACAGTTGGTACAGGGCGAAAACTGAAATCGCGACCTATGAGCCAGAGGAACTCTTCGGTACTAAGCTGCGGGCACTGCTGCAGCGTCACAAGAATCGCGACCTATTTGACTTGAATGAGAGATTGAAACAACTGTCCTTGGATCCTGACAAACTCGTCTCATGCTTCGAGGATTACTTGGCTCTTGAAGGGACATCGATCAGCCGTGCGATGGCAGAGGAAAGGATGCTAAAGAAACTCACCCGGAGCCTCACCGAAGACATTGGGCCATTGCTACCGACCGGAATAACTTTCAACGGAGAAGAGGCCACCGTTGCTTTTGGCAAGGTGTGACTTGAACTCATTGGCAGGATAAAGGGTGAGCCCTGGAAGCTCACCGACAAAGTCATCGAACAGCTTCGGCAGAAAAAATATCCGGACCTGCTCGAGGCGTATTGACCTCACCTGAAAGATGATCAGATCGTTTGGAACCTGCGAGAGTCGCCAAATTGTAAGTTCAATGTGGCCGAACATGTGGCCGAACGTTAGAGGGATTATTTGAGCCGTGCTGTAAACTACTGGAAATAAAGTGCACCCGGCAGGACTCGAACCTGCGACCCCTGCTTAGGAGAAAGACCGTCGAGCGCACTTTCTGATGTGCCATAGAGTTCGGACAGCGGAAGACCAGGCGCCGAGGGGGACGCCCCTTCGTCTCATATAACTTTGTAACCGCAGAACAAATAGATATCCTTGATTTCACCAGCGTCGGTTGGGAATCTAAACACCCCCAAGTCCTGATGGCCGGACCGGCTGAGTGCGTCGAAGTCAACTTCCAGCACACCGTGAAAAAGCCCCGGCCACTTCGCATCAGCTACGCAGGCTACGCTATGCACATCACACTCACATTTTTCTTCCTCTTGGTGGCCCGCGTGCTGTCCCAGCAGGAACTCGACGAGATGGTTGGCGCTGGGGTCTGCTCCGGGCGCCTCGAATAGAATACCGAGCCGATGTACACCGATCGGCTTGTTTGCCGGCAGGAACGGAAACATCTCCCTGCTCAGACGAATGCCGAGTTCCCTAGCGAGCCGGCCATTATGGGCTGGACGACCATTCTTCGCGGGCCGGCCATGGGGCTTGGCGCCAGCGAATCGACGCCACGCTTCAGGGAACTCGCGCTTCATATCGAAGAAGCGAACGCCCGCACCAGGCAGGTTTTGCTGCGCACATTCGTTGGCAGCTTTGCGCAGAATCTCCCCACCCTCGCGAGCCGTGAAGTTCAGGTGCAAAACCAGGTCACTAACCGTCTCCATATCGAACTGGTTATTCTCCAGGGGAAGCTCGATCCGCCAGCGGCTTATGGCGCCCGAGAACTCAAACGGCAGATAGCGTTCATCGCGGAAATTGAGCTCAAACATCCCGGAGTCATTCTGCCCGCTCGAGGTTGCGATGGCTTCGGTGGCAGCGTACATGGAGACGATGCGGCAGTCATCGGGCATCGCTTGATAGCCGTTCTTACAGCACTCGTCTTGACAGCTCTCGTGACAGCATATGTGTGGCGGGCTAGTGAGACGGGGATCCACACGGGTCTTGCTGCTCAGCATCGTCAAGCGACAGTGCACGCCGGTGTATGGTCCGGCCACACACGGAATCGTCATAGTAACGTTCTTGACCCGACGCATGTACTGGCCGGGGTAGTCGAGGTCGAACATCCATTCGGGGATTTCGACCTCACAGTAACCAGTGGTTCGCAGTTGCAGGAACGCCGTCGGAAAGTGCAGGCGCAACGAAAAGTGTTTGGTAAGTTCATACTCACGGATATTCTCGTCATAGTAGGCCTTTTCCATGTGGCGTACAGCGAGTTGCAGCCGCTCGCCGGATAGAAGCCCTTCGTGCAGGTTGTCCCAAATCTCCGCGGGAACGAATCGCCGTGCCGTGTGGCCCCTCTCGAAGTTGAAAGCGCGTTCGGCCTGGCGCGCGCAATGCAAAGCCATTTCATACATCTGGTAATAGATGGCCGCGGTTTCCTCTTGCAACCAACGATAGAGTTCGTGATTGGTAAACTTGTCGCGCAGGAAGTCGTGCACCTCGGCGGCGTTTTCGATCTGCTGCTCGTGGTTGTTCAGTTCCCGCAGTGCGATATCGCGGCGACGATCGGCGGCGAGAATTTGCCGTTCGATTTGCTCGATTTCAATCGTCAGCACGACGACCTGATGGTTCCATTCTTGTAAGCGCCGGTCCCATCCAGCCTCAGTCAGCAGGAGCGAAGCCAGCGTGTTTGATTCGCTACCGATGAAATTCGAAATCCGCGCCCCTGTGGCAAATGCGCCGCCTCCCTTGCTACCAACCAATGGTGTCTGATCAACCAAAACGGGGAAGGGGCCAACCGTTCCTGTCCACACATCAGGGGTGTCACTAAGCACTTGCGCGATGAGTTCAAGACCCTGCGCCGCTAAATAAGCCGCGAGCGATACACCCATAGCGAGCTCATAATTTGTCTCGTTAAGAATCTTTCCATGGAAAATCAGATCTGAATAATACTGTAGGTTTGCCACAGCAATTTCTTTGGTCTTGTGCAACGCCTGCACCTGCCAGTCAGCTTCGCGCCACTGGTTCTGCCGTACTTCCAAAGCAAGGTTGAGCAACTGGCGCTCGTGCATTGCGCGCATGGTCGACAGATACTCCGCATCACCTTTTTCAAAAGCCGACAGAAGCGCGCCGCCCAAGCCGCTCACAGCGCCCGCCATCTCAAGCGCCTTTTGCACCAGGACCATGAACCGATAGGGGCTTTGCGGCGCGCACCAATCGCTTTCATCCGCACAGAGATCGTCTGTAGTTTTCCAACAGCAGTCTCGAGTCTCGCCATTTCCGAAGTAGGGCATATCGAGGTTTGCGCGGCCGTTTTTCAAGCGCCGAGAATTCATGCAGTTATGGATCAAGCTCAGCCGATCATTGACTCCGGTATAGAGGCACATCAGCCGGGGGTTGATTGGCGCGCAGTCGGGTTTGAAGTTCGCGATGGTGGGTGCGTCCGCTCTTCCATCTTTCGTCACCACCGTAATCGGCATTGCTCCCAGAATTTTGGCTGCGGTATCAAAAATCAATCGGGCGTGCTGGAAGGCCTCCGGGGTGTTTCTTCGCATCAGCGCGTCGCCCCATAACAACAGCGTGTCCAGGTAGTGCAACAGGATCGCGCGCTCTTTCACCTCAGCATCCGAGACCGGATCGCTGGCGCAGCAGCACTTTCTTGACTCGGCCACCGCGGGATGGTCAGGCTTTGCCGGCCCATCTTGCAGGGTTGCCGGGCAGACGATCCAGGTGTTGTCATTCATAAGCGGGTTGTACACCAACTCATACCACTTCAACGCAGCTTCAAAGCGGCAGTGCGCTCTCAAGTGACCGGCCACCGCGATGGCTGGACTAAACGGCGAAGGCGGCAACAACGGCGCGCCGGGATCAGACCACGCAAAGAATGGATAGGATCCCAGTCCGCCAACCAGGGACGGACCGGACGCGCTTACCACCTGCGGCAGAACAATGGCCTCATCTGTCGCAAGGTCGTAACGGAAACCCGCCGGTGGCGGTGGGTAACCGATCGGAGTTTCACTTCCGGTTATCTCGAACTGCAGCGAGTCGCCGCTGCGACCCTTGAAGACCAGTTGTGGATTAAAGCCCGCGGTTATCCGCACACCTTCGTATGACTGTCGAGGTTGTTGGAACTCACCGTTGTGAACTCGGCTCCAACGCAGGTGAACCATCGACTTCGAATTCCAATGCAGCAGGCCAGGCAATTTGCCGGGGCGGTGCCAGTCATTATCCGCATCGGCGCCAGGACCGCCCCACTCAGCTACTTGTTCTTGTTCGTCGTAGTAGCTCGAGTCGTCAATCCAAAAGTAATACTCATCCATCAGCGCCGGATGCGTCATGCCACAAGCGCTACAGCAAGCGGATGATTCCCGCGATCCGCACTTGGGTTCAAACGTCGTGC
>Ga0209687_1000295_pt1 | contig 17214 bp, 9 predicted proteins | sample GraSoiAngelo_136_FD_185893 | JGI IMG/M metagenome (GOLD analysis project Ga0209687, IMG submission 185893) | Grasslands soil microbial communities from the Angelo Coastal Reserve, California, USA - 14_0929_09_20cm (SPAdes) (version 2) | ecosystem: Environmental > Terrestrial > Soil > Grasslands ...
TTTCCTGCACGTACGTCGAAGTCGCGTAAATCGGCGTCATGATCGCGCCGGTTGAAGGGTCGGGTTCCTGTCCGGCGTGAATGGTGCGGGTAGCGATGTCGTAATTCTTCATCGGAAAAAGTGGAACCGCAGATTACGCGGATTTCGCAGATGAGGAAATCAATTCGAGGGCGACGCGCCCCGTCATTTCGAACGTAGAATTCTTCTGTAGCTGCGGTCTATGACCGCCGAAATTTACACGAAACGGCGGTCATAGACCGCGGCTACAGGACAGCTCGGATGTCGCGTCAACTAAACTCGCGTTCGACCGGCGACTTCGGCATATGCCGGCGCAGATAGGAAAGGAGATCGCTTCTGGTAATGAGGCCAAGAAACTTGTCACCGTCCATGACAATCGCGACGCGACCGCGATCAAATACGCCCAGCAGATCGTCGATTTTGGCATCCGGCGGCAATGTTTCCAATTGATCAGTCATCGCCTGCCGGACTTCATAATTAAAATGCGAGGCGTCGCGATGCACTTTCACCAAGATGTCCGATTCGTCGATGATACCCACGACGCGACCGCTTTCGTCCACTACCGGCAACTGCGAGACATCGGCCTGGCGCATGCGTTTGAAGGCAGTGAGCAGGGTGTCGGTCGGCCCGATGGTTACGACTTCACCCGCTTCGTAACGATGCAAAATCAGATCGCTTAAATCGCCATGCATTGGCCGGATAGTGAAACCTTGTTCCGCCATCCAGACATCGTTAAACATTTTCGAGAGATATTTATTGCCACTATCGCAAACGAAGGTGACTACCCTTTTCGGTTTGGTTTGCTGCCGGCAATATCGAAGCGCCCCCGCCAGCAGAGTGCCGGTAGATGAGCCGGCGAGGATTCCTTCCTTGCGCAAAAGCTCTCGCGCGGTCGCGAAGCTGTCGGAGTCGTCAATCTCAAACGCTTCCGTTACGAAGGACATGTCCGCGTTGTCCGGAACAAAATCCTCCCCAATTCCTTCCACCGCCCAGCTACCAGACTCGACCAGCTTTCCCGTCTTCACCCATTCGTAAAGGATCGAGCCGGTCGGATCGGCCAGCACCATTTCCACTCCGCGGCGCGGCTTCACCCGGTTAAAAAACCGTCCGAGTCCCGTTAGGGTTCCGCCGGAACCGACCCCAACCACGATCGTATCCACGTCGTGTCGCATTTGCTCCCAAATCTCGGGACCGGTAGAACGCTCGTGCGCGAGCGGATTGGCCGGATTGCCGAACTGATTCACGTAAAATCCGCCTGGGATTTCGCTGGCGAGTCGCGCCGCCACATCCTGATAATATTCCGGATGTCCTCGCGTCACATCGGAGCGCGTCAGCCGAACCTCGGCGCCGAGGGCGCGGACGTGCGCGATTTTTTCCTGCGACATCTTGTCCGGTATAATGAGAATTATGCGGTAACCTTTCGCCGCCGCGACCAGAGCTAGTCCCAGTCCGGTGTTGCCCGCGGTCGCTTCGATGATTGTGCCGCCGGGCCCGAGCTGGCCATCCCGTTCCGCCGCCTCCACCATCGCCAGTGCGACGCGATCTTTGATCGAGCCAGTTGGATTTTGATTTTCTAACTTCAAAAAAAGGTGGCACGGCCCGGTGTCGATCCGGGTTACTTCGACGAGCGGGGTGTCGCCGATGAGCGAGAGAATCGCGGGAGGACGTTCCGTCGATTTTTGCGCCGGGATCAGGGTTGTGATCATCGTTTACTCCAAACGAAATTTCTCGCCCGGGTAATCGATCACGACCCTGAAGTTTCGAAGAAAATTGTAGCCGACAATGCCATCGAGCCTGGCGCCAACGGCTTGACTGAGCATGGAGAAGAAATCGGCGACGACCACGACGAGATCGTCGATTCGCGCGCGACCAACTTGGAACGATTCTAAGGTGCCGGCGGTAACATTGACCTGCGCGCCACCAGTGGTAAGCGGACCGACGGGCGAGCCCTCAAGGCCGAGCTGCTGCGCCAGCTCCGGTGCAATCGCGGTCGTAGATGTGCCCGTGTCGATGGCGAATTGAAATGGCCCGTGGCCATTTGCATGCACCTGCACCAGCAGGAGCGGCTTGGCCAGACTCGCCAATCGCATCGGCACTTCCGTCTTGGCTGATCTCCCGAGACGCTCGATCCGCCTCGGCTCATCGAACCGAATTTCACAATTGTGATAATCAATCGTGATACGGAAATGCTTTAGAAAATTATAGCCGACATCGCCATCGATCTTCCCGCCGATCGTTTTCGCAATATTATCAAGATCGACAATCCCGACATCGACGTCGTCGAGCTTTACTTGTCCGACGGCAAGCGAATCGACCGTGGCCAGCGAGACCGAAATTTTTCCACCGGCGCTTTGTCCTTCTTTCGTGCTGATGATTTTGATGTTCAGCTTTTTCGCCAGGTCGGATGAAAGCAGGGAGGTGCCCGCGCCCGTGTCTAAAATAAATTCAAATGGGCCCTCCCCATTCACTTGCACCGGCAGGAGAATCAGCGGCTGCGCGTCGCCCGCTAAACGGAATTTCACCTTGGCGCTTTTGGGTGAAAGTGTTGCCGTCGTCATTCTTCCAGTTTCGGTTCGCCTTTGTGCGACCACTCCGACTCGCTGTCTGCCAGTAACTGTTCAAGCACGGGAAAGCGCACTTCACCGTAATTTAAGGCGTAACGGAGATCGCTGCCTTTGTAAACCCAAGTCGTGGGAATCCAGGAAAGCGGAAGACCGGCGAATTGCTTGATTTTCGAGTCGCCAGTCCGTGGTCCGGGGTCAGCCGTGATGCTCACATTTGCCTGATTGGTCAGTCCGAATTTCTCCAGCATGGCGCGCCCGTCATTGCCGTTGTTCCAAACGGAAACAAAAATGAATTTCGTTTTCGGATTTTCCTTCGCCATTTTCAACCAGCCACCGCTTTTGAGTTCGGCCTGACAATTGGAGCACCACGGCGCCCACAAATGCACCACCGTAGGATCGGGCGATTTTATCGCTTCGCGCACCTGCTGCTCCGCTGCAGGCTCAGCGCGAAGGGAACTGGTCGCAATCAACGTGGCCAGGATGGAGAAGCCAAGGATCCGCATGTTTAACGAAACATACCGGCGAAATGCCCACGGCTCAACGCCCAACACTTAATCTCACGTATAGCGGCTGTAGCGGGGTCCGTGTCGTTTGCCCTCGATGCAATCTTGATTTTGGGGTGACTTTTCACTTGGATTACAACTGTGTCTGTTAACGATGGTGGCGCTTCCGGAAGTGGGATGGGCCCAATCGGCCTGAGCCGGGAAAACGGAGCGGCTGTATTTGCCACCACTCATTGGAGCGTGGTGCTGGAGGCGCAGGGCGCGTCGCCCGCAGCACAGGATGCGCTAGAGAAACTTTGCCGCACTTATTGGCGACCTGTGTACAGCTTCATCAGGCGAGAGGGTATCGGAATCGAGGAAGCAGAAGACTTTACCCAAGGCTTTTTTGCGCTGCTGCTGGAACGCCGGGACCTGGATGCTGTTCGCAAGGAGAAAGGACGTTTGCGTTCTTACCTGCTGACGTCGGTGAAACATTTCCTCGCCAGCGAGCAGCGTCGTGCGATGGCGGTCAAGCGCGGCAGAGGACAACGGCTGGTGTCGCTGGAAGGACTCAGCGCGATCGAGCGCGCCGAGATCGAACTACCAGGTCCTCTCAGCGCCGATCGGCTTTATGAGCGCCGCTGGGCTTCGGCCCTCATGGAGCAGGTGTTGCTGCGATTAAAGGACGAATACCGCACCGCGGGCAATGCCGCGTTATTTGATTGGTTGAAACAATTGCTTCCGGACGAACCGGGAGCGCCGTCGCGGGCGGAGATTGCTGCACACTTGGGTATGACGGAGAATGCAGTTCGCCAAGCCCTCTATCGATTTCGCCATCGTTACCAGGTCTTATTGCGAGAGGAAATCAGCCACACTGTTGCCATTGCCAGCGATATCGAAGATGAGCTGCGCCATTTGATCGCTGTGTTGCGAGCGTAACGTATGATAGAATTTCGCGCAGTACAAGGTGGGGAGCGCATGAACGACTCTCCCATGATGAGCAGCGTACTTAGACTTTGTCGAAAGTGCGGAGCGGAGATTTTCGCCGACGCACCGGAAGGACTCTGCACCGCTTGCCTCTTCGAGACAGGCCTTGATCTCCTCGCACGCCCGTCGGTAGCCCCTGGTGACGACTGCGCCCCCGTTGAAAATGTTGAATCGAGTGATGCGAATGCTGCGCTCCGTGTTAAAAAGGCTCCACGTCCGGCAAAGACGCTGGCCAACTTTGGTGACTACGAATTGCTCGAGGAGATCGGTCGTGGCGGTCAGGGTGTGGTGTATCGCGCCCACCAGAAAAGTCTAAATCGCACCGTAGCTCTCAAAGTAATTGGTCTGGGACATTGGGCTACCCAAGCACACCTTAAACGTTTCCGCTTGGAAGCCGAAGCTGCAGCTAGTTTAGAGCATCCCGGCATCGTTCCAATCCACGAAGTCGGCGAGCGCGATGGCTCCTGCTACTTCAGCATGAAATTTATCGAAGGCGGCCAGCTCGATGAAATGGTAAGGCACGAACCAATGCCGATCCGGCGCGCCGTGGAATTGATTGCCAAAGTCGCGCGCACAATTCACTACGCTCACGAGCGCGGCATTCTGCATCGCGACATCAAACCGGGAAACATCCTGCTCGACGCAAAAGGCGAACCGCATCTCACGGACTTCGGGCTGGCTCGCCTGGTCGAGACGGAGAGCACTGTCACGCGCACGATGGAAGTACTGGGAACGCCCAGTTACATGGCCCCAGAACAAGCAGTAGGAAACAACTCGGCCGTCAGCAGCGTCACCGATGTTTATGGACTCGGTGCGGTGCTCTACCAATTGCTAACCGGTCATCCGCCTTTTGCTGGAGGAACAACATTTGAAACCGTCCGGCTCGTCTTGGATACGAATCCACGAAAACCGCGCCTCTGGAATTCGAAGCTAGATCGAGATCTGGAAACGATTTGCTTGAAGTGTCTCGAGAAAGATCCAAAGCGCCGTTACGCTTCCGCTGTCGCGCTGGCCGACGATCTTGAACGTTGGCTAAAGCACGAGCCGATCCGCGCCCGGCGCACTGGACTCATCACCCGTGGCAGAAAGTGGGTGCGACGCAATCCAACCAGCGCGCTTTTGGCAGCATCCCTGATTGCTTTGGCAGCAGCCGCTGGCTGGATGATCTGGAAAAGTGACAAACTCTTCCGGGCATCCCAGTTTAATCCTCCGAAAAAAAGTATCGCGATTCTACCATTCCTTGATCTTAGCCAGGCAAAGGATCAGGAATATTTCTGCGAAGGCATAAGCGAGGAAATTCTTCACACACTGGCGAAAGTTGAGGGGCTCCGGGTCGTTGGCCGCACCTCGTCATTTTCATTCGAAGGAACGGGCATCGCCGCGAGTGAGGTTGGGAAAAAGCTAAACGTTGCGAATGTGCTTGGAGGAAGCTTGCGACGCGAGGGTAATCGCGTTCGTGTTACCGCCGAATTGATTAATGCCCGCACCGGTTTTCACCTTTGGTCGGAAACGTACGATCGCGAACTGCAAGGCGTCTTTGCGCTGCAGGATGAAATAAGTCGCGCAATTGTCGACGCGCTTAAGATCAAGCTTGCCGTCTCCCTTCCCGTTCACGAACAGCGGAACACAGAGGCATACGATCTTTATCTGCAAGGCATTTTTTTCTCGAACAAGAGCAGCGAAGAGGATTTGCGAAGGGCGCTCCGGTTTTTTCAAGGCGCTCTCGAGAAAGATCCGACATTCTCGCGTGCCTGGACTGGGATTGCCAAGGTTTGGTATTTTTTGGCCGACGTCTACGTCAAACCACTCGAGGCTTACCCGGCCTCAAAAGAGGCAGCCTTAAAGGCGATCGCGCTCGATGAGAAAGATGCCGAAGCGCATTGCTACCTGAGCGAAGCGAAACGCGTCCTCGACTGGGACCTGGCGGGCGAGAACGCGGAATTGCAACACGCTCTCCAGCTCGATCCCAACTCAGCGCCTGCTCATTTCTTCCTGTCGCTGCTACCTCTCTTCCGAGGCGAATTAAAAGAAGGGCTCCAGTTTGTACTCGACGCTGAAAAATTGGACCCGGTCTCGCCTATCATCAGCTACGTCGCCACCGCCGCGTACCTGGCCAACGACCGCATCGATGACGCGATTACGGAAGGGCAGCGAACGCTTCAGCTCGATCCAAATTACTTTTATCTGGATTCGGTTCTGGCCGCCGCGTATCGCGAGAAAGGCAATTTCCCTGAAGCGATTGCGCTCTACACCAAAGCCCAGGAGGCAACGCATGTGCCGAGTAGCGGTCTTGCCATCACCTACACGCGCATGGGCCGCGAGATGGAGGCGCGCAATATTCTTGCGCAGCTTGTGCGAGCGAGGGACAAACGATACGTCTCGGCGCCTTTGATCGCCGCAGTTTCGACGGCGCTAGGCGACAAAGTAGAAGCTTTCCACTGGCTCGAAGTTGCCTACGATGAGCATTCGGGCGTGTTACAGTGGATCGCGTTCCTTCCCGAATTTCGCGCGCTCCATTCGGACGCACGCTTCCCTCATCTTTTACAGAGGATCAGCGCTTCGCACGACACAATTTTAAAGATCGCCGAGACAACGCTATCAGAGATAAACGATCCGAAGGCGCAGAGTCACTTTAATCTCAAGGTTGGAGTGAAGCCACGACCAGGAACGCCGAATGGCCATGCTGTAAGAATCGTGGTCTCCTTCTACGACCTAACGAAAGATAACAAAATGATGCCAACTAATGCGCAAATCGGTTATCATTGGCTTACCTCCGCAAACGGCTGGGCCGAAGCAGCCCCAAGGTTTCTGGAAGCCACCTACGTGCGTCCGAAAACTCAAACGTTTTTCGCTGATGGACGGCGATATGGCGGATTCACTGTCCGAGTGTATTTCGACGGCCAGTTACAAGATTCGAGAGCGAGTCCCCCACATTTATTAACGCTCTTTCCGGGCGAAGATCACCTCACCAACCCTCCTCCTGATGCGCCCCCTGGCTCGTCGCCGTAGCTGCAAGCGCTCCAAGCTCCTCTGCTGTGGTGGCAGCCGTGCTTGCCGCGCCGGAGCCGAGCGAAGGCGGGTCGGCTGCTCAACCCTCGACGACAACTACAAACGCTTCACGCGCGCGATCATCACGATCATCTTTTGTCCGCTCCTTGCCGCATTCGCACAGGAGCTCACGCCCACACCGACGCCGCAAACTGCGGGCGAATCTGTCGCTACCACCTTCGACGTAATTGTAACCGGCTCAAACATTCCTACCGCTGAAGAAGTCGGCCCCAACCCGGTCGATACGTATCGCAGGGAGGACATCACACGGCTCGGTGTGCGCAGTGCCACTGACCTTGTTCAGAAGTTGCCCGCGGCTACTGGGCCGTCGATCAATGAAAATATAAACAACTTCGGCGATGGCCGAACGGAAATCGACCTGCGCGGTATGTTTGCCAAAGAAACCCTTGTTTTGCAGGACGGACGTCGTCTCGCGTCTGACGGTTTTGCGGGTTATACAGTCGACCTCAATTTCTTTTTCAATTCTACGGTGGACCTCAACCTGTTTCCACTTGGGCTGATTGATCACATCGACATTCTGAAGGACGGCGCTTCCGCCATTTACGGGAGCGACGCGGTCGGTGGTGTGTTTAACGTTTGGCTGATCCACCGGTTTCGCGGCCTCGAAATTTACGCCAGCTACGGCAACGCCAATCTCGGTGCCTCAAACGATCAGGGGGAAGAGCGGGCATACCTCCTCGCCGGAACCGGTGACGACAAGACGGATATTGTTGTTTACGCGGAGTTGTACAATCGCGCCGCCATCTACAACCGCGACCGCGACATTACCTCTAACGCTGACTTTACCCGTTTTGGTGGTAGTGATACGCGGTCGGGTGACTTTGCCGGGCGTGTCGGAAGCTTCGTTTACCAGCCGAGCCTGAACGGTGGTGCGCGGTCCCCCACGCCGCACGCATTCCCAAATGTAGCGAAAGACCCGCAATACGTGCCGCTCTCCAGTCTGCCGCAGGACGAACGGCTCTTTAACTTCAACGCTCTCACACCGGCAATGGCCCCGGTGGACCGTGAATACCTCTACGGCTCGCTCGAGACCAAAATTTGCCAGCAATACTTGGAGCTTTTTGGTGACTTCAAATACGTGCGCAGTTTCTTTGACAGCGCCTTGGGGCCCGCTCGATTTATGCCGGACGTATTCACGGATGCACTTCACCCCTTTGGAATAAGTCCCGCGGGCATCAGCGTGCCGATTCAGAATCCGTTCAATCCATTCACGGTGGCGAATTACACGTCCCCAGGAGGAGCGGACCCGACCATTCCGCAGAGTCAAATAAGTGCTGTGCCGCCCGGAACGCGGCTCACGACCGGCGTCCGTTACAGTGCTTTGGAAGCAGGGTTGCGGACCGATAAGGTCACAAGCCACAACTACGAGTTGACCGGTGGCCTCAAGGGTAATCTCGGTGAGTTTGGCGATTACTTTAAAACGTGGAACTGGGAAACCGGGTTCCGCTATAACGAAGATCAACGCCTCTACCTCTTTGGCGGGGTCGTAAACAATAATACGCTTCGAGCGGCGTTACTCGACACCGATCCTGCCACCGCCTTTAATCCATTCGGCCTTAATCGGAACTCGCCTGCTGTGATTGATAAAATTTTTGTTACGCCCCATCGGCTCGGCACGAATTCGCTTATACTTGAAGACCTCAAGTTATACGGCGATGTCTGGCATCTTCCAGCAGGGCCCATCGCCTTTGCGGTCGGTAGCGAACACCGAACCGAGCGTGAAACGGACCAGCCTGACTCGCTACTGGTTTCCGGTCAAACAACTGGCGCGATTAACTTCCCCCCAGCGCCTTCTTCCCAATTTCTCCCAGCCAGGGGGAGCCGGGATGTCTGGTCTATCTACTGGGAGGTTCGTGTCCCTGTCACAAGCTCCGTCTGGAACTCCCCTGGTTTCCACAGCCTAGAATTGGGGTACCAGGAACGATATGATGACTACAGCGACTTCGGTTCAACAGAAAGGCCCAAGTTCTTCTTTCGCTGGCAGCCAATCGATTCGTCGCTGACGCTGCGCGGCACTTATAACGAAGCGTACCACGTTCCCACCCTTGGCGAATTGTTTACTTCGCAAGTTCATGAAACCGTGTTCGTGCCTGACCCGGCCGGCTTGACTCCGCACAATGCGGTTGAAGCAACGATTGGCGGCAATCCGAACTTGAACGCGGAACAGGCGTATGAATGGACCTACGGAGCTGCTTGGACACCTGCGAAATTTATCAAGGGACTCACCCTAAGCGCGGATTTTTACCACATCGATTTGCGCAACACCGCCTTCGGTTATGACATCGCAAGTCTTATTACTCGTAACTTCGTGACTCGTACGGGGACCCTGCCCAACGGCGCTCCCACGGGCGGTGTATGGTCAGACCTGATTCAGCGCGATCCCGTTACCGGAGCGATCCTGAGCGTAAACACTCTCGAGCAGAACGTGACTCGGCTTTGGAACGAAGGTCTCGATTACGAAGCTACCTATCAACTTGATACCTCGATATTCGGCCGCGGCGACTTCGGAACATTCAACTTCACTGTCAATGGCAACTACCTGTCTCGAGTTGTCTGGCAGCCGAGCCCAACGGAACGCAGAGTTAATGTGGACGGGCAATTCCTTGGACCGAGACGTGGCTCGTTCCCGCAAAACCGATGGTATATGAGCCTGTTTTATGATCTCGGCGGACTCGATGCTGGCGCAACCGTCCACTTCATTGGTCAGATGAGCGACCTAGTAACAGGAGGAAAAGCAACTAACTTCCAAGGCGTTGAGCGCAAGATCCGTGAATGGGCGACACTAGACTTGATTCTAAACTATACGTTTAACTTCACTGCGTCTGTGGCGCAAAACCAAGTTGCCGGATATGCCAGCGATGGCGGCAAGAACGCGGGGATCGAAGACGGCAAGGGAAGGAACATCCTGCCGGTCTCTACCGCGGAGTACAGTTCAGGTGCGTGGCGTGGATGGCTCAATCACACCACCATTACCCTTGGCATGAACAATGTGCTCGACCAGGACCCGCCGTTTGCTTTTGGCGGCTACGACCAACGGACCGCCAATATCAGGGGGCGAACCTGGTATGTGGCGTTGACCAAACGGTTCTAGAAACCACCTCGTAAGTCACGCCTCATTCTGTATCCACCGCCCCTGCGGGCCGTGCCCACGCGAAGAACACGCAAAGATTGAGTTCGGTTTATCCGTTCCATCCGGGCTAGCCCGGATATTTCATACCCGCTCGGCTGGGAATCCGAGCAGCCCCTTCAGGGGGAATGAGTTCTGGCGTGTTCTGAAGCAATTCTACGAGTTACAATTTGGATCGGGGCTAAACTAAGATCGAGAAGGGGCTGGGCTACCCAGCTACTTCTGGAGAAGTAGCTGCCCTCCCGGGCGCATTTCGCTGGGCCAGCGAAAAATGCGGGCTAGCGCGCCGTAGTCGTAGCCCAGGCGTTAGACGCTGGCCAAAATCCAACCGTGACATCAGTGTAATCTGCGGTTGTCCTCATTTTCCGTGTAACAGCCGGCCAAATCTCGCGCAGTACATCAGTGAAAGGCTGGAAAGAGAGTTACAACTATGAAAAACGAATTAACAAAAACGACATTCAAATCTGCCCTTGACGAAGCGTGCTATTTATTCGGCAGGGCAATCTGCTTGGGAGCGCTTAGTCTGGTTTGCTCGAGCGCGCCGGCCCAGAACCTGTTTGTGTCCTCGGATGCCGCAGGCGGCAACATCTATGAATTCACTCCGAACGGAGTGCGAAGTACCTTCGCCTCGGGGCTGGCTGGGGCACTGGCCTTTGACAAGGCGGGCAATCTGTTTGTGTCGGATAGAGGCAACATCTATAAAATTACTCCGAACGGAGTGCGAAGTACCTTCGCCTCGGGGCTGGCTGGGGCACTGGCCGTTGACAGCGCGGGCAATCTGTTTGTAACGACCGGCTACCGGGACGACTTCGGGTTCCCAATCAACGGCTCCGGCAAGATCTATAAACTTACTCCAAACGGATTACGAACTACCTTTGCCTCCGGATTGGACCTTCCAACTGGCTTGGCCTTTGACAGCGCGGGCAATCTATTTGTCGCGAACGTTAGCAAATTCATTAACGGCGCCATCTATAAGTTTACTCCGGCCGGAGGACGAACCACCTTTGCTTCGGGGCTTACCAATCCGGAAGCCGTGGCTTTTGACAATGCGGGCAATCTGTTCGTGTCAGCCTTCTATAGCACGAGCTACCCTGGCGGCGCCATCTATAAAATCACTTCAGGCGGGGTTAGAAGCACGTTTGCCATCGGTGTTAGTCCATTTGCACCAATGGCTTGTGATAGCGCGGGCAATCTGTTTGTGTCAGACTTTGGCGGCAACATCTATAAATTTACTCCAAGCAGAGTACGAAGCACCTTTGCGCCCGGAGTGAGTGGATCTCTCGCCTTCCAGCCCACTCTAACGCCGACTGCAACGCTGGTGAACATTTCAACACGGGGATCTGTAGAAACGGGCGACAACATGCTCATCAGCGGTTTTATTGTCAGCGGTAGCGATTCACAGCAGGTCATTATTCGAGGGCTCGGCCCGACCCTGACCAGTTTCGGCGTGCCCGATGCGTTGCAGGATCCGGTGCTGGAGCTTCATAACACCACCTCGATGATGACTAGTAACGACGATTGGCAAAGCGCAGCGAATGCTAATCAGATCCCAATAAATTATCGGCCAGCGAACTCACACGAATCGGCAATCATGACAACACTGCAACCGGGCGCCTACACTACCGTTATGCATGGAAAGAATTCCACAACCGGCATTGGTTTACTTGAGGTCTATTCCACTCTTTCAGGACTGACAAACGTTTCCACTCGCGGCTTTGTCGGAACAGGCGACCACGTGCTCATTGGCGGTTTCATCTCCAGCGGCGGGAATGGCAGCCTCCAAGTGATTATCCGCGCGCTTGGCCCTACGCTCACGCAGTTTGGAGTCAGCGGCGCTTTGGCTGATCCGACGCTCTCGCTTATGGACGGCAACGGCAATGTCGTCGCTTTTAATGACAACTGGAAAAACACTCAGCAGACTGTGATTCAAAACAGTGGCTTTGCCCCTCCCAGCGATCTTGAATCGGCCATCCTGGCCATCCTGCCTAACGGCAACTACACCGCCATTGTGTCGGGAAAGAATGGTACAACCGGAGTTAGCCTGCTCGAAGTCTATAAAGTCGCACTAGCTACATCATCCAATGATTTCTAGAGATGAGCGAAAGTCGAATCCATTTCACAGATACAGAAGAAAATTGAATTGGGACCGCGCCCATTCAACAAAGTAGAAACTAGATCTCCTGCGACTGCCTCATCCTGAGATTAAGGTCGACAGAAGGCAACGAAGAAAACAAAGACTGTTTTTCTGCGTGCGCGATCTGGATGGATGCTTCGCTGTCTTGGTTTTCTTCTGTTCAAAAAATCTTCATTTTCCCCGTAACAGCCGGCCAAATCTCGCGCAGTACATCAGCGAACGGCCAGCAATGATTTCTCATGACGAGAAGCCAAAGAAAGCCAAAACAACAAAAACAAAAAGTTCCACATCAACAAAGGATATTAATTATGCGACACAACAAAATTCTCTCTGCGGCAATCGTGCTGTGTATGGTTGTCTTCTTCTTCACGATGGGCTCGGTACCCTCCGCGTCGGCTTCCACGCCCGTACCGCTTACCATCACTGCTACATTTGATTTTTCGAATTTTCCCAATGTATCGGGAACCTTTACCACAACCGGGGCCCTTACAGTTTCAGGGCCTGCTACAATGCACGTTGACCTTAATCCCTTTAATGGTGTAAGAGCTCATTGCGTGGTTACGTTGATAGCATCAAATGGAACCATCGTTATTGATCAGCAATGTCAATTTGCCACTTCCCCACCTAAGGGAAGGTGGGAGATTGTAGGTGGCACAGGTGCTTATGCGAACCTTAACGGGAACGGGTCACTTACAATGCCGCCGCCTCTTACCGAGGCGATGACAGGGGTTATTTACCTTCACTAAAAGGTCAATCTGGGCCGTCGAATCAAAGCGACACGAACGCAAACTTACTCCCCGCAATTTACGAGAGCCCAGGCGCAACTCTCACCGCAGGAGCCCCAAAGACGGGCTCCTGCGTGCGAGGATCTCGCTCTAATCGTTAATCAGAAGCTTCGAGTAGCCCACCACGTCCATGAGCAGGACATGAGCTATCTCAGGATGAAGTTCCGGTTTGGATTCGGCGCTCGTCAATCTATTCTAAACCTGCTGCCGCTCCAGTCTTGCTAAGATTTTCTTTGGATTCACTGGCACTCGCGTCTCTTTCGGGAAGAGACCGCGGAGGTCTTTTCGGTCCGGCCATCAACCACCGTCGGCGTTGCGTGCGCTCCCCCGGGAGGGGAAGTTGACCACCCCCAGGGGAACGCCTAATGTTGCTTTCCCGTTTTCGGTCCGAGCATTGCGTACCGGCGACGGATCGACGCTGAAAAGGCGCCGCTGTTTATTGCTCCAAGGAGGCAGTTTTAATTTATGGCTCAAATGCAGGATTTATTGGCGAAGTCGTTCCGCGACTTTCGCGAAGGCAGCATCGTCAAAGGTCGCGTGCTGGAAATTCGTCCCCGCGAAGTGCTGGTCGACATCGGTTACAAATCGGAGGGCGTGATCCCCTCAGCCGAGTTCGATAATATCGATACCCTGGAAGTCGGCGATGAAGTGGATGTGTTGCTTGAGCGTCTCGAAAACGATGAGGGCATGGTCGTGCTTTCCAAAGAGAAGGCCGCGTATCGCCAGAATTGGAACAAAATCGCCGCCGTTTTTCAGGGCGACGGCCTGATCAAAGGCAAAGTGAAGTCTGTGGTTAAAGGCGGGTTAATGGTGAACATCGGAGTAGAAGCATTTTTGCCGGCGTCGCAGATTGATATCGTGCCGCCGAAAGATTTGCAGCAGTTTGTCGGCAACACCTACGATTTCAAAATCGTCAAAATTAACGATGACCGTCGCAATGTCGTTTTAAGCCGGCGCGAAATCATTGAACAGGAACGGAGCGAGAAGCGGCAAAAGTTTCTCGAAAGCGTGAATGTGGGCGACCGGGTGACGGGAACGGTAAAGAACCTGACCGATTTCGGCGCCTTCATCGATCTCGATGGCATGGATGGGCTCCTCCACATCACCGACATGACGTGGGGCCGGCTCGGCCATCCCAGCGAGATGGTCAAAGTAGGTCAGCAGCTCGAAGTAGTCGTTCTCGATATTAACAAGGAAAAGGAGCGCGTTTCGCTCGGACTAAAGCAGACGCAAAGGAATCCGTGGGACCAGATTGAAGAACGTTTTCCGGCCGGCCAGAAGGTCAAAGGCAAGATCACGAACCTTGTCCCTTATGGTGCATTCGTGGAGCTTGAGGAAGGTGTGGAAGGCTTGATCCATGTCTCGGAGCTTTCCTGGACGAAACGAATCATGCGGCCATCGGATATTTTAAGTGTGGGTCAGGAAGTTGAAGCCGTCGTGCTCGGGGTAAACAAGGAGGAACAGAAAATTTCGCTCGGCTTGCGACAACTTGAACCTAATCCATGGGATGAGATTGAGAAGAAGTTCGAGATCGGTAGTCGGGTTAAAGGCCACATTCGCAATATGACCGCTTATGGGGCTTTCGTGGAACTAGCCGACGGTATCGACGGTATGATTCATGTCTCCGATCTAAGTTGGACCCGAAAGATCAATCATCCCAGCGAAGTATTTAAGAAGAACGACGAAGTAGAAGCGGTCGTCATTGACATCGACAAGGTCAATCAGCGAATCAGTCTTGGGATCAAACAACTGAGTGAAGATCCGTGGAAGAATATTGATCAAAAATATAAGATCGGCGATTTGGTTAAAGGCAAGGTAACAAAACTGGCCAGCTTCGGTGCCTTCGTTCAACTACAAGACGACATCGATGGACTTGTTCATATTTCCCAGTTAAGCGAAGATCACGTCGCCAAGGTCAAAGATGTGCTCAAAGTGGGACAGGAAGTAGAAGCGCGCGTGATCAAGGTGGACAAAGTAGAGCGCCGGATCGGTCTATCGATCAAGGCAGCGAACTACTCCGAAGAAGAACTGCGCAAAGAATCCGAAGCCTTCGATACCCTGCGCCCTGGCGAAGACATGGTCGGCCTGGAGAAAGCTTTTGCCGCAGCCGAGCAGGAAGACTATCGCCCCGGCGAAGGAAAGAAACCCAAAGACGATTCCAAGGGCAAATAACTAAGGTGGGACGAAGCGATCAAAAGCCCTCACCTCAATCCTCTCCCTGAGGGAGAGGAGGACACAGATCGCGGGCGTTTTGGAAATCAGGGCGGAAGATTGTATGCGAGGCGCCGGTCGGAACACCCGTAAATGATCTGAGCCAACTGCTTCCGCGTAGCAACGCACCGGCCGCGACTGACGCCGATTCTTCGGTTCAGCAGGCTGAAAGCCCGCTGGGCGCACAGGCAAAAATGCCTGTGTTCCCGGCCGCCCTATTCTACGGTTACGCTCTTGGCGAGATTCCGCGGTTTGTCGACGTCGCGACCCAGTTCAACGGCAACATAGTAGGCAAATAACTGGAGCGGGATCGCTGTCAGGACCGGTGTTGCGAACTCGAGAGCGCGAGGGATCTCGATGATATCGTTGGCGATCCCCTTTAACTGTTTTGCACCGTCGCCACTGGTCAGCACGATGATTGGCCCTTTGCGCGCCTTGACCTGCTCGATGTTGTTCAGATTTTTGGAAAACACCGCGTCGTCGGGCGCGAGGAAAACCGAGGGCAAATCCGGTCGCACCAGGGCGATGATACCGTGCTTCAGTTCCGCGCTTGGGTGGCCTTCGGCGAAGAGATAGGTGATCTCTTTCATCTTTAGCGCACCTTCCAACGCGACAGGAAAATTAAATTGGCGGCCGAAGAACAACATTCCCTCGGCCTCGACATATTTCCTGGCGATCGAGCGAATTTGATCGCTCAACTTCAGCACCGATTCGACCTGGTCGGGCAAGGCTTCGAGTGCTTCGATCACGCGCGATCCCTGCGAAGTAGAGAGATGCCGCATTCGCCCCAGCAATAGTCCGATTAACGCCAGAATGGTGACCTGCGAGGTAAATGACTTGGTGGCGGCGACACCAATCTCCGGCCCGGCGTGCATGTAAACCCCGCCATCACTTTCGCGCGCGATGGTGCTGGCAACGTTATTGCAGATGCCGAGAGTGCGAAATCCTTTGCGCTGGCTTTCGCGCAACGCACCCAGAGTGTCAGCGGTTTCACCGCTTTGGCTGATCGCGAAGACGAGCGTATTGCCGCTCATCGGCGTGTTGCGATGGCGGAACTCGCTGGCGTATTCCACTTCCACCGGAATGTTGGCCAGTTGTTCGATGAGATATTCCCCGACCAGCGCGGCATGCAATGCCGTCCCGCAACCAGTCAGCACGACGCGCGAGACGTCGCGCAATTCCGCTGCGGTCATGTTTAATCCGCCGAGTTTGGCGGTGCATTCTTCGGTGTTGAGCCGTCCGCGCATGGCATCGCGCACCGAGTTCGGCTGCTCAAAGATTTCCTTGAGCATGTAATGGGGAAAGTCCCCCTTGCTGACGTCTTCCGCCCCAAACTCAACCTTGCTGATTTGATAATTGCCGGCCTCGCCCGCGACCGAGCTGATTTCGAATTTATCGCGCGAGACCGCGACGATATCGAAATCGTTAAGATAAACGGCGTCGCGAGTGTGAGCGACGATTGCGCTCACGTCGCTGGCGAGAAAATTCTCATCCTTGCCGACGCCGAGGACCAGAGGCGAACCGCGGCGCGCGCCAATCATGAATTCTTTGATGTCGGAATGAACGAGCGCGATGCCGTAGGTACCAATCACTTGTTTAAGCGCGGCACGCGTGGCATTGACCAGGCGAGCTTTGGAATCGGCGCCGTCAATTTGCTCATAAATGCTGCCGATTAAATGCGCCAGCACTTCAGTATCGGTGTCGGAGGTAAACTGGTGGCCGCCTTCGCGCTCGAGTTGTTCGCGCAGCGCCGCGTAATTTTCAATCACGCCGTTGTGCACCAGCGCGATTTTTCCGCTCTGATCGAAATGCGGATGCGCATTTTCGTCGGTCACTT
>Ga0209687_1000301_pt1 | contig 17044 bp, 15 predicted proteins | sample GraSoiAngelo_136_FD_185893 | JGI IMG/M metagenome (GOLD analysis project Ga0209687, IMG submission 185893) | Grasslands soil microbial communities from the Angelo Coastal Reserve, California, USA - 14_0929_09_20cm (SPAdes) (version 2) | ecosystem: Environmental > Terrestrial > Soil > Grasslands ...
CGCCGACCGAATCAGCCGCGGCCAATCTGCTGCGCCCCTCCGATCCCGCCGCCGACGACGGTCATGGCGTCAGGTCGGGAGAACAGCTCGCCTCGCGCGCGCGGGCCTTGCAGCGCGGCACGCTGGTCCACCGGCTGTTGCAATCACTGCCCGATCTTGCCGCCGAACACCGGCGCGACGCCGCCGAAAACTATCTCACCCGCAATGCCGGCGGCTGGAGCGATGACGACCGCAGGCAACTCGCAGGTCAGGTGCTGGCGCTGATTGCGGACGCTCGTTTTGGGCCGGTATTTGCGCCCGGCAGCCGCGCCGAGGTCGCAATCGCGGGAAGGCTCAAGCATCCAGGACGGCCGCAAGCCCTGGTTTCCGGCCAAATCGACCGCCTGGTGGTCACACCATCAGAGGTTCTCATCGTTGATTTCAAGACCAACCACGCGCCGCCGACTACAGCGGCGCAGGCGCCGGTGGCCTATGTCCGGCAGCTCGCGCTCTACCGCGCGGTCCTGAGCAAGCTTTATCCCCAATTGGACGTCCGGGCAGCGCTGCTTTGGACCGAAACGCCTGAATTGATGGAGATTTCTGCTCCCGCGCTGGACGCGCAACTGGCCACCATTATCCAGGGGGATCACCAAGCTTGACCCGGCAAGATCGCGTTCATAGGTTTGCCTCATGATCCCCGGCGCGATTCTTCGCAACTCCGCGCCTTTCTCTCAACCGAACGAGGTATCCCATGTCCGTTGCCAAGGTTTCCGACGCCAATTTCGAAGCCGAAGTGCTCAAGGCGACCGGCCCGGTCGTGGTCGATTTCTGGGCTGAATGGTGCGGCCCATGCCGCATGATCGCGCCGGCGCTGGACGAGATTTCGGGCACGATGGGCGACAAGGTCAAGATCGTGAAGCTGAACGTCGACGAGAGCCCGAAGACGGCCTCGAAATACGGCGTGATGTCGATCCCGACCCTGATGATCTTCAAGGGCGGCGAGATGGCCTCGCGCCAGGTCGGCGCCGCACCGAAGCAGAAGCTGCAGCAGTGGATCACGGCTGCAGTCTGATCCGCTTCGAACACAATAATTAGCCCTGACGGCCGGCGAATAGCCGGCCGTTTGCGTTGAGAGGTATGCTGCTCATACACCAAGGCACTGCACGAAAACCCATCAGGTCGAAGCGGTTGACGGCGATGGAAGCGCGCTCCGTCGACACCATTCCGCGCGGGCCGCAATGGCAGTACGAGCCCAAATGGGACGGTTTTCGCTGCCTGCTTTGCCGCCATGGTGACAACGTCGATCTCCGCTCGAAATCAGGTGAGGATCTCGCGCGATATTTTCCCGAATTGGTGAGTGCCGCGCTCAAACTGAAGGCGAAAACTTTTGTGCTCGACGGCGAAATCGTCGTGCCGCATGGCAAGGCGTTTTCGTTCGACGATCTGCTGCAGCGAATTCACCCGGCCGCGAGTCGGGTCACGAAGCTATCGCAGGAAACGCCGGCGCTTTACCTCGCATTCGATCTTTTGGCGAGTCCGCAAGACGATAGACTATCCGCGCAACCCTTGCGCCAACGTCGCCCGGCGCTGGAAGCGTTCGCGAAAAGCCAGTTCAAATCGAACCCAACGTTTCGGCTTTCACCCGCGACGACGCGTTATGCGACGGCGGTAACATGGCTCCGGCGAGCCGGCGGCGGATGCGACGGCGTGGTCGCCAAGCGCCTTGACCTCCCCTATCAATCGGGCAGCCGCGACGGCATGCAGAAGATCAAGAACTTTCGAAGCACGGACTGCGTGGTCGGCGGCTTCCGCTACGCAACCAACAAAGTTGACGGCAAGAAGGTCGTCGGGTCGTTGCTGCTCGGCCTCTATGATGACGACGGATTATTGCACCATGTCGGGTTCACCTCCGCGATCAAGCGACAGGAAAAGCCCGCGCTGACGGCAAAGCTTGAGCCGCTGATTGCAAAACCCGGATTTACAGGCAATGCACCGGGTGGTCCGAGCCGCTGGTCGACCGAGCGTTCGGCGCAGTGGTGTCCGCTAAAGCCGAAGCTGGTGGTCGAGGTCACTTACGATCATTTCAGCGGCGAGCGGTTTCGCCATGGCACGTCCATCCTGCGCTGGCGGCCGGACAAGGCGCCGCGGCAATGCACGTTCGATCAGCTCAAGCAGAAAGCCGCCGATCCGATGAAGCTGCTCGGATGAGTTCGCTATCTCGGTGGCGTGCCGTTGATTTTTAGCACGTGACCGGCGAGATAAAGCGACCCCGTGATCAGAATGCGCGGCGGCACTTCGTAAGCGAGACGCGTCAATGCGAGCAACGCCGCTTCGATGCTTTCAGAGATTTCAAAGCGCATGCCGAGGCCGCGCGCGGCATCGGCCAGCCGCTCCGGCGGCATCGCGTTGTCCTGGTGCGGGATTTGCAGCGCGATGATGTGCCGGGTCAGTCCCGCGAAATTGGCAAGGAAGGCGTTGGCATCCTTGTTCGCCATCATGCCGGCGATGATGACAAGCGGGCGCGACACGCGCTCTTCGAGATCGCCCAGCGCGGCGGCGGCGACGCGCCCACCTTCGGCATTGTGCCCGCCATCGAGCCATATTTCGCAGCCTGGAGGGCCCTGATCGGCCAGCACCCCGGACGAAAGCCGCTGCATCCGCGCCGGCCATTCGGCGTTGACGATGCCGGCCTCGAACGCGGCGCCGGAAACCTTGAACGTTTCGATCGCGCGTAAGGTCGCGATCGCAAGGCCGGCATTGTCGAACTGATGCCGGCCGAACAGTTTTGGCGCGGCCAGATCCATCAGGCCGCGATCATCCTGGTAGACCAGCCTGCCCCGCTCGACGCCGACATGCCATCCCTCGCCTGCCGCATGCAGCGGTGCGCGTGTGCGGTTCGCCTTCGCTTCGATCACGGCCATCGCCTCGACCGGCTGCTCCGCAGAGATCACCGGCACGTTGCGCTTGATGATCGCGGCCTTCTCGGCGGCGATCGAGGTCAGGGTATCGCCGAGGAATTCGGTGTGATCCATGCTGATCGGCGCGAGCACGGTTGCCAGGGGCGCCTCGATGACATTGGTCGAGTCGAGCCGCCCGCCGAGCCCGACTTCCAGCAACAAAACGTCGGCCGCATGCTGCGCGAACAGGCCAAACGCCGCCGCGGTCTTGGCCTCGAAAAATGTGATTGGCGCGCCGGCATTGGCGCGCTCGCAATGTTCGAGCGCCAGGCGCAACTCATCATCGCTGACGAGAACGCCGCCAAGCCGAAAACATTCGTTGATGCGCACGAGATAAGGCGAGGTATAGGCGTGAACGCGCAGGCCCGCCGCTTCCAGAATTGCGCGCAGGTAGGCGATCGTCGACCCCTTGCCGTTGGTGCCGGCAACATGGATCACCGGCGGCAGCTTGCGTTCGGGGTGGTCGAGCTGCTCCAACAACCGCTGCATGCGCTCGAGGCCGAGATCGATGCGCTTGGGATGCAGCGCCGACAGCCGCGCGATCAGCCCATCAAGCGGTGACGGTGTGGCGGCGGGTGGGTTCACGCGGGCGGCACAGCCGGCGCCATGTCTGGATCCGAAACGACATGGGCGGGCTCGGAATCCCGCGGCGCAGGTTTCGCAGCGGTTTCCAGCGCGGGCGACTTGGTCAGCAGACGGCACAGCCGCGCCAGTGTCGGCCGCAAATCGTGGCGATGCACGACCATGTCAACCATGCCATGATCGCGCAAATATTCGGCGCGCTGGAATCCTTCCGGCAATTTCTCGCGGATGGTCTGCTCGATCACGCGCGCGCCGGCGAAACCGATCAGCGCGCCGGGCTCGGCGATCTGCACGTCACCCAGCATGGCATAAGACGCGGTGACGCCGCCCGTGGTCGGATTGGTCAGCACGACAATGTAAGGCAGCTTCGCCTCGCGGAGCATCTGGACGCCGACGGTGGTGCGCGGCATCTGCATCAGCGACAGGATACCCTCCTGCATCCGCGCGCCGCCGGAAGCGGCGAATACGATGAACGGCGACTTCTTCTCCACCGCAAGCTCGAGCCCGCGGACGATCGCTTCGCCGGCAGCCATGCCGAGCGAGCCCCCCATGAAATCGAAATCCTGCACCGCGATGACGACCGCAGCGCCCTCGAGCTTGCCGTAGCCGACCTTGATGGCGTCGTTCAACCCGGTGCGGGAGCGCGCATCCTTGATGCGGTCGGCATATTTCCGCTCGTCGCGGAATTTCAGGGGATCGGCCACGACCTCGGGCAGCGCGATGTCGTACCAGGTCTCGTTGTCGAAGATAGATTTCAGCCGCGCCACCGCGCCCATGCGCATGTGGTAGTTCGAGCCCGGAATGACGAACTGGTTGGCCTCGACATCCTTATAGAACACGAGCTGCCCCGAATCGGGGCACTTGATCCACAAATTCTCCGGCGTCTCGCGGCGCAGGATGTTACGGATCTTCGGCCGGACCACGTTGGTGAGCCAATTCATGCTTTGCTCCGAATGGCGATCACGCGATCATCACCTCTCTGGTTTAGAGCGCGATCGCGCTCTCAATATATGGCGGCCCGGAATGAGCCCGGCAAGCCGCTGTTCGTCGCCTGTGTCGCCCGCAATTGCGGCTTATTCCGCGGCCTGTCTGGCGCCCCGAACCCCCTGCGCCAGCAGGGCCACGAGCTCGGCCACCTCCGCAACCGTCCTGGCGGTCGCCTGGCCCGCCGCGTCGAGGCTATCGCTGAGCGCATCGACCAGCGCGGTACCGACGACGGCGCCGTTGGCGTTCTCGGCAACGGCGCGGGCGGCCTGCGGCGTCCGGATGCCGAACCCGACACAGATCGGCAACTTGGTATGACGCTGGATGCGGGAAACGGCCTCGCCGACGACCTTTGAGTCGGCGGCCGCGCTGCCGGTAATCCCGGTGATCGAGACGTAATAGACAAAGCCCGACGTATTGGCGAGCACCGCCGGCAGACGTTTGTCGTCGGTGGTCGGCGTCGCCAGCCGGATGAAGTTCAACCCGGCCTTGAGTGCCGGCAAGCACAGCTCGCCATCTTCCTCCGGCGGCAGGTCGACGATGATCAAGCCGTCGACGCCCGCGGTCTTGGCGTCGGAAAGAAACTTGTCGACGCCGTAGATGTAGATCGGATTGTAGTAACCCATCAGCACCAGCGGCGTCGTGTTGTCGGACTTGCGAAAGCCTCGCACCATCTCGAGCGTCTTCTTCAAGTTCATGCCGGCTTTGAGCGCGCGCAAGCCCGCCGCCTGGATGGAAGGACCATCCGCCATCGGATCGGTGAAGGGCATGCCGATCTCGATGATGTCGGCACCCGCCTTCGGCAGCGCCTTGATGATGTCGAGCGAGGTTTTCGGATCGGGATCGCCGGCCATCAGGAACGTGACCAGCGCGGCGCGACCTTCACGCCGGAGTTCGGCAAAACGTGCGTCGATGCGGGTGGTCATAATGCGCTCTTCGCTGCACGTGGCCGCTTGCTGAGGACGGTGTTCGCGGAGACACCCCCACCACCCCCGCCCTCCCCCGCAAGCGGGAGAGGGAGTTCACCGCGACGAGCGGACGGACCAGTGCTTACCCCAAGCGCGGTCCTTTCCCTCTCCCGCTTGCGGGGGAGGGTTAGGGTGGGGGCTCTCTCCGAGGGCTCGATGCAAACCGTGGTCACTTCTGCTTCCTGCCCTTCAAGATTTCCGTGATCTGCGGAATGTCCTTGTCGCCGCGGCCGGAAAGATTGACCACCATGAGATGATCTTTCGGCCGTTTTGGCGCGAGCTCCATAACCTTGGCGATCGCGTGTGCCGGTTCCAACGCTGGCGGAATGCCTTCCAGCCGCGACAGCAGGAGAAATGCAGCGAGCGCTTCATCGTCGGTCGCCGACAGATATTTGACGCGGCCGGTCTCGTGGAGCCAGGAATGCTCCGGCCCGATGCCGGGATAATCCAGGCCCGCCGAGATCGAATGCGCGTCCTGGATCTGGCCGTCGTCGTCCATCAGGAGATAAGTGCGGTTACCATGCAGCACGCCGGGCCGGCCGCCCGCGATCGAGGCTGCATGCAATTGCGTCAGCCCGTGGCCGGCGGCCTCGACGCCGAAAATCTCGACACCGGGATCGTCGAGGAACGGATGAAACAGCCCCATCGCGTTGGAGCCGCCGCCGATGCAGGCGATCAGCGAATCCGGCAACCGGCCTTCAGCTTCCTGCATCTGCTTGCGGGTCTCGATCCCGATGACCGATTGGAAATCACGCACCATCATCGGGTAGGGATGCGGGCCGGCGACCGTACCGATGCAGTAGAAAGTGCTGTGAACGTTCGTGACCCAGTCGCGCAACGCTTCGTTCATCGCGTCTTTCAAGGTGCGCGTTCCCGATTGTACCGGAAGCACCTTCGCGCCCAGCATCTCCATACGGATCACGTTGGACTGCTGCCGCGCGACATCGACCGCGCCCATATACACCACGCATTCCAGTCCAAAGCGCGCGCACAGAGTGGCGGTGGCGACGCCGTGCTGGCCGGCGCCGGTCTCGGCGATGATGCGCTTCTTGCCCATGCGCCGCGCCACCATGATCTGGCCCAGCACGTTGTTGACCTTGTGCGAGCCGGTGTGGTTCAGCTCCTCGCGTTTGAAGTAAATCTTCGCGCCGCCGAGGTGCTCGGTGAGGCGCTCGGCGAAATAAAGCGGCGACGGCCGCCCGACATAGTCCTTGAGGTAGCCGTTCATTTCCGCTTGGAACGCCGGATCGGCCTTGGCGGTGGCATAGGCCTTTTCCAGATCGAGGATCAGCGGCATCAGCGTTTCCGCGACAAAGCGCCCGCCGAAAATGCCGAAATGGCCGTGCTCGTTCGGACCGACGCGAAAGGAATTGGGTAGTCGCTGCGTCATCGAACGCCCAACTCTTCGCTGGCGCGCGCGGCGCGGATAAATTCCCGGATCATCTCGGAATCCTTGACGCCGGGGACACGCTCGACACCCGAGGAGACGTCGACGCCTCCGGCGCGTGTGGCACGGAGGGCTTGCGCGACGTTGCCGGCATTGAGGCCGCCGGAGACCACGAACGGCAGCTTCAAATCGAGGTTTTCGAGTATCTGCCAGTCGAACACCGCGCCAAGACCGCCCGGGCGCGTAGAGCCCTTTGGCGGACGGGCATCGAACAGGATGCGATCGGCAACCATCGCATAGCCCGGCAACGCAGCGAGATCGGCGGCGCTTTCAACGGCGATTGCCTTCATCAGCTCGAGTCCGAACTTCTGTTTGATGTCGCGCAGCCGCGCGACCGTCTCCTTGCCGTGCAGTTGCAAAATGTCAGGCTGCAGCGCCTCCACAATGTTGGACAGCATCGCATCGTCGGCATCGACCGTCAGCGCCACTTTCACGGCGTGTCGCTTGACCTGTCGGCCAAGATCGCGCGCGGTTTCGAGCGAGAGATGCCGCGGCGACGGCGGAAAGAAGACGAATCCCACCATGTTCGCGCCGGCGTCGATCGCGACGTCGAGCGTCTCGCGCGTGGACAGGCCGCAGATTTTGACGAGCAAGGACATGGCTTCTTTGAGTTCCACGGGTTCGGCGGCCAGAAGCGATCGAAACGGCACCGGCCGGGCCGGGTTCTACAACGCCGCGCTCCGCTTGTCTCGCCCGGAACTCCCGTACGGACCCCCTTGGGAGGGCGCCGGAAGGCGCCCCCGATCATAGCGCGTGGCTGCCGCCGCGCGCAGATCCGCAAGCTCCGACCGCGCCGCCCTCGCATCGGCCTCGTGCTGCCGCGCCGCGCGGCGCCAGCGGCGCTGCCGGAACCAGGTCGCCGAGCCGCCCGCCACCACGCCAATGATCGCAACCATGATGATGACGAGGAACAGCGGAAGACGGATGGCGACCGAAGGGTCGGCGGAATTGAACGGGTCGAACGACACCGTGACGAAATGCCGGTTGGCCACCGCGAAGACGATGAAGAACAGACCGAGTGGAATGACGATCAGGGCCGTGAAGTATTTTCGCATGACCATCACTCGTGTTGGTCGAGATCGTCGGGCGCAGCCCGTAAGCCACGGTCACTCGCGTGGCGGCCCAATGACGCGCCGCCTGGAAATCTTACGCGCCCGCTTCAGGAGTCTCGCGGTTGAGCCGCTCGCGCATTTCCTTGCCGGTCTTGAAGAACGGGACGCTCTTCTGATCGACCGGCACATGGGCGCCGGTGCGCGGATTACGCCCGGCCCGCGCAGGACGATGCTTCACCGAAAAGGCGCCGAAACCACGCAGCTCGACGCGGTCGCCCCGCGCCAGCGCCGCGACGATTTCATCGAGGATCGCGTTCACGATGTTCTCGACATCCCGCTGGTAGAGATGCGGGTTGTGCTCGGCGATGCGCTGAACAAGTTCGGATTTGATCATCGAGAATGAGACCCGCGGGGCGTGTGTCCAACCATTTCCGTGAAAATGCCGTGATCTGTCAAGACGCTAAATCAATTTTGGGCAGCGCGAAATGGCGTGACAAGCGCCCCCAGAGCGTTTTGTGACAATACTCGCAATGCGGGAAGACCGGCCAAAATGGCCCTCGGCGGGTTCAATTGGTCCCCGCCGGATGCCATAGCGCCAGCATTCCATCGAGGCCGAGGCGATCGACCGCCTGCGCCACACCAGCCTGCTCAATGTGACGCGCGATCGTGCTCAAGCCAAGCGCATCCAGGGTGATGGAAGCCGCCGTTCGCAGGAATGTCAGGTCACCGAAGCGCGGCGTCAGCTTGTAGTCGCGCACCGGCAGATCGCTCTTGACGTTTTTGTTCGCGACCAGCCAGGCCACGGCGGTTTTCTCGTCGCCAAGCTGGTCGATCAGCTTGAGATCGACCGCCTGGCGGCCGGTGAAGACCCGCCCGTCCGCTACTTTCTCGAGCAATCCGTCATCCATGCTGCGCCGCTCTTTCACCAGCCCGCGAAACCACGCATAGGAATCCTTGACCAGCGCATCCAGCGCGGCGCGGGCTTCGGGACTGGTGGGCTCGAAGCCGTTCGGCGCTGCTTTTAGCGGCGAGGACTTCACTTCCTCGACCTGGATGCCGACGGTTTTCAAAAGATCGGTGAAATTCGGATACTGAAACAGCACACCGATCGAGCCCACCAGCGAGCTCTGTTGGGCCACGATATGGTCGGCGGCAATCGCCGTGATGTAGCCGCCGGAGGCCGCCAGCCCCTCGACCACCACGACCAGCGGCTTCTTCGCCTTCAGCCGCACCAGCGCATCGTAGAGCTGTTCGGAGCCGGCGGTGGTGCCGCCCGGCGAATTGATATGCACGACGACGGCGGCGGCGCGCGAATTTTCCAGCCGTTCCAGCGCCTCGACGCGCTCCTGGTCGCTGCGGATGAGACCTTCGATATTGATGCGGGCGATCGAGCCGGAGGTCGTCAGCGCGCCGCGGCCGCCCGGGGTCACCACCACTCCCACGATCGCGATCGCCGCGATCGCGACGAGGGCGGCGGTCACGCGCCAGAAGGTCAGCTTGCGGCGAATCCTGCGGCGATCGACGATCACATCCGAATCAAGCGACATCGAAATGCTCCTAAAAAACCTTGGGCGTTTTGCATTCGCAGCATGAGCGGCGCCTTATCCAACTACATCAATTGCTGTGCAATATGAACAAAACAAGGTGAAACCTGCGGGGCGCGGAACAAAAAGGGCCCCGGTCGAAACCGGGGCCCCTGATGGAAGAAGACGAGCAAGCGACAGCTTACTTGTCGCCGCCACGGTTCTTGAGCGCGGTGCCGAGAATATCGCCCAGCGTCGCTCCCGAATCGGAGGAGCCGTACTGCGCGATCGCCTCCTTCTCCTCGGCGACTTCCAGCGCCTTGATCGAGACCTGCACCTTGCGGGCCTTTTTGTCGAACTGGATCACCCGCGCATCGACCTTCTCGCCGACGGCGAAGCGGTCGGCGCGCTGGTCGTTGCGGTCGCGCGCGAGTTCGGAGCGCTTGATGAAGGTGGTGAAGTCGGTGCCCGAGATCTTGACCTCGATGCCGCTTTCCTTGACCTCAAGCACTTCGCAAGTGACGACCGCGCCCTTCTTGACGTCGCCGGGCTCGGCAAAGGGATCGCCTTCGAGCTGCTTGACGCCAAGCGAGATGCGCTCCTTCTCGACATCGACATCGAGCACCACGGCTTTCACCACGTCGCCCTTCTTGTAGTTGTCGATCACCTGCTCGCCCGGAAGCTTCCAGTCGAGGTCGGACAAGTGCACCATGCCGTCGACATCGCCCTCGAGCCCGAGGAACAGGCCGAACTCGGTCTTGTTCTTGACCTCGCCTTCGACCGTGGAGCCAACCGGGAATTTCTCGACAAACACTTCCCAGGGGTTGCGCATGGTCTGCTTGAGACCGAGCGAAATCCGGCGCTTGACCGAGTCGACTTCGAGAACCTGCACTTCCACTTCCTGCGAGGTCGAAACGATCTTGCCGGGGTGCATGTTCTTTTTGGTCCACGACATTTCCGAGACGTGGATCAGGCCTTCGATGCCCGGCTCGAGTTCGACAAAGGCGCCGTAGTCGGTGATGTTGGTGACGCGGCCGGTGAAGCGCGCGTTGAGCGGATACTTCGCCTCGATCCCCTGCCAGGGATCATCGAGCAGTTGCTTCATGCCGAGCGAAATGCGGTGGGTTTCGTGGTTGATCTTGATGATCTTGACCTTCACGGTCTGACCGATGGTCAAGACCTCGGTCGGGTGATTGACCCGCCGCCAGGCGATATCGGTGACGTGCAACAAGCCATCGATGCCGCCGAGATCAACGAACGCGCCGTAATCGGTGATGTTCTTGACCACGCCGTCGATCACCTGACCCTCTTCGAGGTTCTGCACCAGTTCCTGGCGCTGCTCGGCGCGGGTCTCTTCGAGAACCGTGCGGCGCGACACCACGATGTTGCCGCGGCGGCGGTCCATCTTGAGGATCTGGAACGGCTGCGAATTGTTCATCAGCGGCGCGACGTCGCGGATCGGGCGGATATCGACCTGCGAGCGCGGCAGGAAGGCCACCGCACCGTCGAGATCGACGGTGAAGCCGCCCTTGACCTGGTTGAAGATGACGCCGTTGACCTTTTCGTTGTTCTGGAACGCCTTTTCGAGCTTGCCCCAGCTCTCCTCGCGGCGCGCCTTGTCGCGCGACAGCACGGCCTCGCCGAGCGCATTCTCGATGCGGTCGAGGAACACCTCGACCTCGTCGCCGACCTTGAGATCGCTTTCACGGCCCGGGCCGGCGAATTCGCGCAGCGCCACGCGGCCTTCCGTCTTCAGGCCGACGTCGATAACGGCCATGTCCTTTTCAATCGCAACCACCTTGCCCTTGATGACGGAGCTTTCCTGCAAGTTGCCGCCCGCGAAAGACTCGTCCAGCATCGCGGCGAAATCGTCGCGGCTCGGATGGTAAGTGTCAGCACTAGTCGAAGCCATTTGTTCTCCAGATGCGGGTATTGCCGGCCGTTCGGGTTAAGGGCGTAGCGCGCGTGAAGCGTTCAAAGGTTCCCACAAACCTCAAACGACCGCTCATTGCGACGGGCGCAATAGCGGGCCGGCAGATGCCTGCACGTTCGATACGTTGATTTCTCGTCCGGAAATCTATCGACCTCGAAAAACGAGTTCGAGACATCGGCCTTCAAGGGCGGGAGCGGGCTTTCCTCCAATGACGGCCGCGGTTTCGTTTGCAAGCCTTCAAATGAAAGCGTTCAAACCCGCGGCCGGCCCGCTCGAACGGCCTCGACAATGTCGATGGCGGCCCGGACGCCGCCCTCTATATCCAGATTGGAATTATCTAGCAAGTAAGCATCTGCAGCCGGTTTTAAAGGCGCAACGGCCCTGTTCTGGTCGCGTTCGTCGCGGTTTAGGATATCCGCCAGCACCGCGGCCTCGTCGGCGTCCTCACCCCTCGCTCTGGCCTCCAGGGTCCTTCGGCGAGCACGGACCCTTGGGTCGGCGACAACGAAAATCTTCACATCGGCATGGGGGCAGATCACGGTGCCGATATCGCGGCCGTCGAGCACCGCACCTGGCGGGTCGGCGGCGAATTGGCGCTGGAAATTCAGCAACACTTCCCGCACTTTGGGGATCGCCGACACCACGGAGGCGGCCTCCCCCACCTTTTGCGTCTTCAGCACGGGGTTTCCGAACTTTTCGGGATCGAGTTCAAGTGCCGCGGACACGGCGAGCATCTCATTGGTCAGGTCGGCGCCGGCATCCAATAGCGCCTTCGCGACCGCGCGGTAGATCACGCCGGTATCGAGGTGACGATAGCCGTAATGCCTGGCGAGCCGCTTGCCGAGCGTGCCCTTGCCGGACGCGGCTGGTCCGTCGATCGCGATGATCATGAAAACTCGCCCCCCAGCGAACGCATCATTGGAATGAAGTCCGGAAATGAGGTGGCGATGAAGGCGGTATCGTCGACCTTGACCGGCCTATCTGAGGCCAAGCCCATCACCAGCGCCGACATCGCGATCCGATGATCCATGTGGGTGGCGACAAGGCCGCCGCCTGGAACATGGCCCTTGCCCTCGACGATCAGATCGTCGCCGGAAATTTCGACCTTGACGCCGTTGACGCGCAGCATATCGGCGGTCGCCGCCAGGCGGTCGGATTCCTTGACGCGCAATTCCTTCAACCCTCGCATGACGGTGGCACCTTCGGCAAAGGAAGCAGCCACCGCCAACACCAGATATTCGTCGATCATCGAGGGCGCGCGTTCCGGCGGCACCTCGACGCCGCGCAGTTTCGAGGCACGCACGCGCAATTGCGCCATCGGTTCGCCGGCATCGCCCCGCGCCTCACTTTGCTCGATGGAGGCGCCCATTTCCCGCAGCGTCGTGAACAATCCGGTGCGCAGCGGATTGGTCATAACATCGGATAGGAGGATATCGGAGCCTTCGACGATCAGCGCCGCCACGATCGGAAATGCCGCGGAAGATGGATCGGCCGGCACCACGACATGCGCGCCCTGGAGCTCCGCTTGCCCGGTCAGCGCGATCCTGCGGCCGTGGACACCTTCTTTGGTCGAGACGATCTCGGCGCCGAAATGCCTGAGCATCAGTTCGGTGTGGTCGCGGCTTGCTTCCTGCTCGATCACCGTGGTGACACCGGGCGCGGCAAGTCCGGCGAGCAGCACCGCCGACTTGATCTGCGCCGAGGCCACCGGCGTGCGATAAATGATCGGCACAGGGTCACGCGCGCCGTTCAGCGTCAGCGGCAGGCGGCCGCCCTGCTCGCTCCCGCCGACTTTCGCACCCATTAGTTCCAGGGGATCGAGCACCCGGCGCATCGGCCGGGAGCGCAGCGAAGCGTCGCCGTCAAAAACCGCCGAGATCGGGCAACCGGCGACCGCCCCCATCACCAGCCGGCAACCGGTGCCGGAATTGCCGAAATCAAGCGGACCCCGCGGCTGCGCGAAACCGGCCACGCCGACACCCTTCACCGCCCAGGCGAAATCGCCTGTCCGTTCCACCGTTGCGCCGAGCGAACGCATGGCTTTGGCGGTGTTGAGTACGTCTTCGCCCTCGAGCAGGCCCGAAATCTCGGTTCGGCCTACCGCCAGCGCGCCCAAAATCAGAGCGCGGTGCGAAATCGATTTATCGCCGGGAACACGGACTTTGCCGGTCAGAGCGCCGCTGGAACAGGCCTGCAGCGGGGCCACACGGTCGGAATAGGTCAAGATTGTGTCCAGTCTCAAGGGCGGCGGCTATGGCCGCAGGTATCACATGGGCGACACGGCGTCACGCGGCCGTCAAATGCGCGCAAAGCGCTATTGACAGCGGCGCTTCAACTAGCCAAGTGAAGCACCGTTTTTCCAAAATTCCCAGGATTCCGCACGTGGCCAAATCCGATCTCGGAACCAAACGCATTTGCCCGACCACGGGCAAGAAATTCTACGATCTGAACAAGAACCCGGTGATCTCGCCCTATACTGGCGAGGTCGTGCCGATCGCCCCGGTTGCGCCACCGCGGGCGGCGCGAGGCGAGGCCGCGCGTGCAGCGGCTGCCTCTGCCGCAACCGCCGCCGAGGTCGTGCCGGAGCCCGCAGAGGCCGAAGAGTTGGTCCCGCTCGAGGAGGCCGACGCCGAAGAGAACACCGGCAAGGTCAAGGCCGTCGTTCCCGAGTCGGAAGACGACATCGAGATCGACGAGACCATCGAAGACGACGATGATGACGATTCCACCTTCATCGCCGACGAAGAGGAAGGCGACGAGGACGTCACCGATATCATCGGCGACGTCAGCGGCGACGAGGAGACTTGAGATAGACCCGGAACTGTGTTCAGGGTTTTGTTGCCCGGCGCGTCGCCCAAGGCGCGCGGGCATCAGGCGACGGGGCCATAGCTCAGCTGGGAGAGCGCTTGCATGGCATGCAAGAGGTCGGCGGTTCGATCCCGCCTGGCTCCACCAGCCTTCGCAGGCTACGCCTGCTTCGGCTCGGCAAGCCCTGTCGTAGCGAAGGCTGCCGCGTCGTAGCCCGCTTGGGCGGAGACGGGCCTCGGCAAGCCCTGTCGTAGCGAAGGCTGCCGCGTCGTAGCCCGCTTGGGCGGAGACGGGCCTCGGCAAGCCTGTCGTAGCGAAGGCTGCCGCGTCGTAGCCCGCTTGGGCGAAGACGGGCCTCGGCAAGCCCTGTCGTAGCGAAGGCTGTGAGCTCTATCGTAGCGAGCGCCCAACGTTGTAGCCTCTTTGGCGAAGCGGGGCCGCGCCCTGAAATACGTCTACATCCTCGAAAGTCACGATTCTGAGCATTTCTATATTGGTATTACCGACGATTTGCGTGCGCGATTGGCAAAGCACAATGCTGGCGAGGTTCCCCATACCTCGAAATTCAAACCTTGGCGGCTGAAAACCTACATCGCGTTCAGCGATGCAAGGCAGGCTATCGCATTCGAGAAATACTTGAAGTCGGGTTCCGGTCGGGCATTTGCGAAGAAGCACCTCTGATGCTTAATGGCGTCGGCGACATCTCCAAAAGCATCACAAGCGAGCCCATGACGACTGAACCTGCCATAGGCGCGATGACCGGGCTGCGCGTGATCGATCTCACGCGCGTGCTCGGCGGACCCTATTGCACGCAGATCCTCGCCGATCATGGCGCCGACGTGATCAAGGTCGAGCCCCCGGCCGGCGACGAGGTGCGCGACTGGGGACCCCCGTTCCACGAGGAGGATGCGGCCTATTTCGTCGGCATCAACCGCAACAAGCGATCGATCGGGCTCGACCTCGCCTCCGAGGGCGGGCGCGCCGTGCTGTTGAAGCTGCTCGAAGGTGCCGACGTCCTGATCGAGAACTTCAAGCCGGGCACGCTCGACAAATGGGGCATCGGCAACGACGCGCTGCGCGCAAAATTTCCCAAACTCGTGCATTGCCGGATTTCCGGCTTCGGCGCCGACGGGCCGCGCGGCGGCAACCCCGGCTATGACGCGATCATCCAGGCCATGACCGGCATGATCGCCGCAACCGGTTCGCCGGAAAGCGGCCCGATGCGGATCGGCGTTCCCCTGGTCGATATCGGCACCGGGCTTTATGCCGCGATCGGCATTCTGATGGCGCTGTCGGAGCGGCAGCGATCAGGTTTGGGCCAGTTCCTCGAGACCACGCTGTATGAAACCGGCCTTGCGATCATGCATCCGCATGCCGCGAACTATTTCATGCATGGCAAGCCGCCGGGGCTCACCGGCAATGAGCATCCGAACCTCGTGCCTTACGCGATCTTTGCGACCAGAACCGACAACATCTTCATCGGCGTCGGCAATGACGGCACCTTCCGCAAGCTCGCCAAGGAGATCGGCAAGCCCGAACTTGGCACCGATCCGCGTTTTGCGCGCAACAAGGACCGCATCGCCAATCGCGAGGCGCTGCGCGCCGAGCTTGCCGCGGTGTTCTGCGAGCACGAGGCCGAACCGCTCTGCAATCGTCTGCTCGCAGCCGGACTGCCCGCAGGACCGGTGCAGAAGATCGATCAGGCCCTCACCAATGCCCATAGCGTCCACCGCGGCGACGTGATCGAAAAGGATTGGTACAAAGGGGTCGCGTCCCCGATCCGCCTGGAACGCAGCAAGCCGAGCCTGCGCCGCACGCCGCCGAAATTCAGCCAGCATACACATGAGGTGCTCGCCGAGTTCGGATATTCAAACAGCGAGATCGACGCGCTGCTTGCCGAGGGCGCGGCCTGCGGGCCTACACGGAAGCGGTAGCGCGCCATTTTATCACTTCCCTCCGGCCGCGTTTCCCCCGTACGATCCGCGCGCTGATGCGGTCATTTGCACGTCATCCGGCGCTGCTACGCGCGACAACGACGATGGCGGTCCAACGTGAAGGGGGTTTTGATGGCTTTTCGACGGTTCGGTGCTGCTGCGACGGCGCTCTCCTTGGCGCTCACTGTGTCGCCTGCACTTGCGGTGACGGAAATCCAATGGTGGCATGCCATGACCGGCGGCAACAATGAAGTCGTCGTCAAGCTCGCCAACGATTTCAACGCCGCGCAAAGCGAGTACAAGGTGGTTCCATCCTATAAAGGTGGTTACGCCGACACCATGAACGCCGGCATCGCCGCGTTCCGAGCCGGCAACGCTCCAGCCATCATCCAAGTGTTCGAGGTCGGCACCGCCACCATGATGGCGGCGACCGGCGCGGTGAAACCGGTCTACAAGCTGATGGCCGAGACCGGCGAGAAGTTCGACCCCAAGGCTTACTTGCCGACCATCACCGGCTACTACTCGACATCGAAGGGCGAGATGCTGTCGTTTCCCTTCAATTCGTCGTCCACCGTGATGTGGGTCAACCTGGACGCTCTGAAAAAGGCTGGCATCGCCGACATTCCGAAGACCTGGCCCGAGGTGTTCGAGGACGCCAAGAAGCTGAAGGCTGCCGGTTACGCGACCTGCGGCTTTTCCAATGCGTGGGCGAGCTGGGTCAATCTCGAGCAGTTGTCGGCCTGGCACAATGTGCCGCTTGCGACCAAGGCCAACGGCCTCGATGGTTTCGACACGGTGCTGGAATTCAACGGACCGGTGCAGGTCAAGCACCTCGAAACCCTGATCGAATTGCAGAAGGACAAGACCTACGATTATT
>Ga0209687_1000302_pt1 | contig 17038 bp, 13 predicted proteins | sample GraSoiAngelo_136_FD_185893 | JGI IMG/M metagenome (GOLD analysis project Ga0209687, IMG submission 185893) | Grasslands soil microbial communities from the Angelo Coastal Reserve, California, USA - 14_0929_09_20cm (SPAdes) (version 2) | ecosystem: Environmental > Terrestrial > Soil > Grasslands ...
AGTCAAGGAAACGAATGAGCCAATACGCGACGCGGAGACACCCACACCCAATGTCGAGAACCTTCGACTCGGGGGTCAGGCCGTGGCTAAGAAGGCGGACGAGCTGAGCCCGACCACCTGCCTCGAATGTCTCGCGAGGAACGCCGAGGAAACCATGACGCTGCATCATCTCGTCCGCTTGAGTCTGTACCTTCGACACCAATCTTCTCCGATTCTGCGTGCCCGCGTGCGCTACTCTTGATGGAAGCGGTCGAACGTTCGGTTGACCGGGCGCGGGCGGGATGCGAAACACTGGAAGAACAGGACCGCATCATGAGAGGACTGCTGCCCGCGCTCCGCGTCCAACCGGGAGTTATGCGCCGCCCCGAGTGAAATCGCGAAACTCGTTGGCGTTTATTGGTGCGTTGACCACGGCGTTAATCAAGTGATGAAACCAGCCATGAGAAATCTTCAACACGTATTCAGGCGCGCCGCCCGCACGAACGGACATCGTACCCGGGTCGTCGTCCGTCATGAACTGGATGTCGACAGGGATGGCACCTCGATGGACGAGTTCGCAGCGGAGCCATTTGTAAAAGATGTGCTCGACTGGATGACATTCGCCTTGATATTCAACGCTGATTCTGACGGAATGAGCGCCGGTAAGGAATCGCTCGAACGCGTCGCGATCGTTCACAGCTTTCCGATCAGGAAACTGACGCCGCGAAGATCCTGCAACTGCGGCGAGAGCGCTTAGAAAAGCACCTTCGAGACGCGCATTATCCCAAAGGAAGAGAGCATCATCAATTCTTGCGCGAATACTCATATCCTAAATATCCGATAGGCGCATAACGCTCTCGTTCAGCGGGGCCGTGAGCGGCATTCGGAGGACGATGCGAACTGCGCTGCACGGCCTCCGCTGCAACGGGTTGTTAGACGCGGCTCTTGCGACAGAGCACAGCATAATATTGGACTTAGGCAGTTGCCCGACCTTCCAGCCAGCGTTTGAATGAACTCTGACTCTCCCCCGATGGTTTCCCCATGAGCAGGTTCTCGATACTTATATCCTCATCCAGATCTGGCCAATGTATCCCTTCATTATCTCCTATAAAGCGCCAGTTATTTCTTTCCTTCTCCGTGCCGTGCATTAGGCGCGGATACCACACAAGCGGCACCGAAATAGTGCGCCCATCGGTCAGGTCAACTGCCAGTGTATCCTCGGTTATCGTTATATCTTGTGCTTTGGCTTCAGCCGTTAAAGTACTCATTCCAACTCCTTAACAAATCCGGCTTGTTCTCTTCAACCAGTTTCTGTATGCGATTAAGCTCTGTCCTACTGAACCCTCCACTATTTTGCAGCCTTACAGGATCCAGCCAGAACTTAGCTATGTCTTTATCTCTTTCAACATGAACGTGGGGTGGCTCGTCACGATCACCAGCGTAGAAAAAGAATCTATAAGGCCCATTCCGTAGTACAGTCGGCATAACGTTGAGACTCTATGGGATAGGAGAATCTCAGTCAATGCCTGACCAGTTATTCTGATTGCAATCACAGCCGGCTCATTTCGATTGCAAGCGTCTAACGTCCGAGTTGAGCGGGGCCGCGCGGAGCACTGAAAGAAACCATGCGAATTTCGCTTCGCGGCCTCCGCTGCATGCCATTGTTAGCCGGCATCCTGCAGTCATACATCATTCTCTAAAGCAAGAGATTTGGTTCAAAATAATATTACGCGAGCCATTCATCCAAGAATCTAATTGCTTTATGCTTGCGTGATGCTTCCCAACGGCGGCTAAGCAATAAAATTAATTGTTGAGTGTCTTTGCATTGCTTAATCATTTTGCTCAATCCATTCAGCTCTAATATGTGTACTCCTACGTTTAGTTCCTCGCCTAGCTCGACCACCTTTCTAGGTATAGGCGCCAACCCGAATCATTGCAAGCTCCGCGTATAAGAATAAAAGCAGGCACAAGCGGCGATTAATCGGAGTGAAGGTAGAAGGGTCGTGCTGCGCCTGAATGGCGAACCGTAAGGCAATATGCACGCTGCAATAGTAATCGTCCACAGTGCAGAGGTCATCGTCCAGCCTGCAAGAGTAATCGTTCATACTTCAAGGACGAATGATTTTATGGGGCTCCCATTTGTAGGGAGCCTCTCTTTGTTATAAACGCAGCCAACCCACGTAACAAAAATCGATTCCTTGACAATGCCCGTCCCGCTACCTAAGATTTTCCGTTTGGTTTTTTGAGAGTACATAACTGGTGGGCGAACAGGAGGCCGAGCTTGTCTAAACCGCAACGCATCCAACCCGACATTAGAATGATCGCTCGCCTTATTCCCCCAAGCGGGAATCTGGTGCAGGGTCAAAATGAAATGGCGCTCCACCCCGACCTAGCGCGGGCCCTCAATGACGTGGTTGCCGAAGGGCTCAATCAATACAGCTTCTTCGAAGGCGTCGACGAATTACGAAAGGCCGTAGCCGAAAAAGTCCGAACCCTGAATGGAGTTCAACTTGATCCAGAGGCGCGCCCTCTCGAGCTGATCATTACGCCCGGAGCTACCGGAGGGCTGGTCTCCGTAGCGCATACCTACTTGAAAAACGCCTCGGCTCTTGTATTCGAGCCTTATTACCCTTACCACAAACGGACTCTTGAAACCTCGGGCTCTCGCACGATGATTTGCAAACTGAAGGGCGACAATCTCAGCCTCGATGTCGAAGAGTTGAGAAGACTGTGTCGAGCCGGCAAGGATCAGCGCGAGTATCCACTAAAAGCCATCATCGTCAGCTCGCCGGCCAATCCCACCGGCCGCGTGTTCACGCGGGAGGAGCAGCAGTCGATACTGAGCTGCGCCCAGGAATTCGATCTGATGGTCCTTTCCGATGAGGTCTATGAGCACTTCACGCTTGACGCCTCCGATCACATTTCGTTCGCGAGCCTGCCGGGCGCTTTTGAACGCACGATCACTATCAATTCATTCTCAAAATCGTGGGCCGTTTCCGGCTGGCGGCTGGGTTATGCATATGGTCCTGGATCGTTGACCGGCAAGCTCTCGGCAATAGGGAACGTGTTGTACGTATGCACGCCGACGCCGTTGCAGCAGGCGCTGGCGCGGGTGCTGCTCCAATATCCGAACTATTACGACAAGCTCCGAATCGCTTTCGCGAAAAAGCGAGCCGTTCTGAAGGACGCCCTCGAGCAGTCGGGATTCCGCGTCTATCCTTCGCGATCATCGTTCTATCTATGGGCTCGAATACCCGAGCTCTTCAGAGACGCCGCCGAAGCAAACGAATTCCTGATGAAAGAAGCCGGGGCCGCCGGGGTTCCAGGAGCAGCTTTCATCGATGATCCCGAAGAAGATCTCTATATGCGATTTTGCTTCGCGAGAGAAGACGAGATGCTGGAAGCTGCCGCGGAGCGAATCGCTTCAGCCCTTCGTTAAACCTCGCTGACCGAGCTCAGCCGTTTACCTCCGCAAGCGATACCACCGCTTATGAGCGATGCTCTTGACGTTGTCATAATTGGCGCCGGCCATAATGGCCTCGTCACCGCGGCGTATCTGGCGCGGGCCGGACTCAACGTAACGGTTCTGGAAAAGAGACACGTCGTCGGAGGCGCGTGCGTAACCGAAGAGCCCTGGCCGGGATACAAGGTTTCGACGCTTTCATACCTCTGCAGCCTGCTGCAGCCTCGAATAATCCAGGAGCTTGAGCTGGCCCGCTACGGCTTTCATCTCTACCCGAAAGATCCTGCTTTTTTTACCGCGTTTCCCGATGGGAGACATCTCTTCTTCTGGCAGGATATCAAGAAGACTCAATCGGAGCTGGCGAAGTATTCGCCCCTGGACGCGGAACGCTATCCGAGATTCGAACACGACCTTGTCAGGCTGGCGGAGTGGGTCGAGAAGCTGTTGATGACGACTCCGCCGAACATCGTTCGCCGCAGGTTTCAGGATCTGATCGGACTTGGACGGCTGGGTCTCGAAGCCATGAGGTTCCGCGATCCGGAGATCGTGCACCTCGTCAAGATAATGACCCAGAGCGTTCGCGATTACCTAGATGAACGATTCGAGTCCGATCAGGTCAAGGCGACTCTTGCCACTGACGGCGTGATCGGAACAAACGGAGGCCCTTCGACTCCCGGAACCGCTTACATAATGCTCCACCACGTGATGGGCGGCGCGACCGGCGTCCGGGGCCTTTGGGGATTCGTCCGAGGAGGAATGGGCGCGGTGAGCACCGCCATCGCCGATTCCGCAAAGGCGTCGGGAGCGAAGATCAGAACCGGCGTGGAAGTCGCGAAAGTTCTCGTGAAGAACAGAAAGGCTTATGGGGTTGTGCTCGCGGGAGGAGAAGAGCTACACGCGAGACTTGTGATCTCCAATGTCGATCCCAAGATCAGCTTCTTGAAGCTGCTGGATGCGGGCGATCTCGACGGCGACTTTCGAGCGGACATCGAGAAGATCAAGATTCAAGGGTGTTCGTTCAAGATCAATCTCGCTCTCGACCGCCTTCCCAGCTTCAGCGCGTATCCCGGTTCGGAGCTGGGCCCGCAACACAGGACGACGATTCACATCTGTCCGTCGATGGATTATGTAGATCGCGGTTGGGAAGAGGCGGCCGCAGGAAGGCCTTCGGAGAATCCGTTGCTTGAACTCACTATTCCAACCGCATACGACGATTCGATCGCGCCTCCGGGTAAACACATAATGTGCGTGTTCGCCCAGTATGCTCCTTACAAGCTGCGCGACGGACACTGGGACACTGAAAAAGATAGATTCGCCGATCGCTGCATCTCGGCCATCGATGAATATGCGCCGGGGTTCAGCAGCGGAATCATCCACCGTCAGGTGATCTCTCCTCTCGATATGGAGCGCGAGTACTCGCTGACGGGAGGCAATATTTTCCACGGCGATATGACAGTCGATCAGCTCTTTTTCATGAGGCCCATCGCCGGTTGGGCTCAATACCGCACACCGATTCGAGGCTACTATCTTTGTGGTTCCGGAGCGCATCCTGGGGGCGGAGTGATGGGATCACCCGGCTACAACGCCGCGCGCGAAGTCCTGAAGGATGCTCGCGGCCGCGGTCTCTAAAGATTTAATCATCCGCGACGCTTTCGGCTAAGGAACGCTTGAAGTCCGTATAGAATTGCAATTGATAGAGCCGCCAGTACAGGCCTCGCTCCGCCAGAAGCTCCTGATGAGTGCCCGATTCTCTGATCTCGCCCTTGTGCATAACCATGATCTTGTCCACCGACTGAATCGTGGACAATCGATGCGCGATCACAAGCGATGTTCGCCCCTTCATTAGCCGCTCCACGGCATCGCGAATCAACAACTCGGTTTCGGTATCGATCGAGCTCGTCGCCTCATCAAGAATGAGTACCCGAGGATCAAAGGCAAGCGCTCTTGCAAAACTGATCAACTGCTTCTGACCAACCGAGAGCCCCGCTCCTCGCTCAAGAACCTCGGTTCGATAGTCGGAGGGCAGCCTCTTAATGAACCCGTGCGCGTGTACCTCGCTCGACGCCGCCATAAGGCGTTCGTCGCTAATCTCCGAGTTTCCCAATCGTATGTTGGCGGCGATGTCGCCCGAGAAAAGGAATACGTCCTGCAGGACGATGCTGAAATTGGATCGCAGCTCCTGCAAATCGATATCGCGGACGTTTATTCCGTCCAGCAGGATTTCTCCGCGCTGAATGTCGTAGAAGCGCAACAGAAGACTTGTAATTGTAGTCTTCCCTGCCCCCGTATGGCCCACGAAAGCGACTCGCTCGCCCGGCTTGACGGAGAACGATACATCTCGCAGCACCCAATCTTCGTCTTTGTAGGCGAACCACACGTTGCGAAACTCAATGGCTCCGCGAGCGCGGCCGATCTTCACCGGCTTCTCCGGCGACTGAATTGTGACGGGTTCGTCGAGGAGCCGGAAGATGCGCTCGGAAGACGCCATCGCCGATTGGAGAATATTGTACTTCTCGCTGATATCGGAAATCGGCTCATAGAACGCGCGGGCGAGTTGAATGAAGGCGATAACAGTCCCTATCGTCGCGGCCCCCAATAAGACCTGGCCTCCGCCGTACCATACGATCAAGCCGACTCCAATGGCGCCGATTATTTCTACCGCCGGATAAAAGACGGCATAGTAGAAGATCGTATCGATGTTGGCCTTTCGGTGGGCCTGGTTGATCGCCCTGAATTCGGTCAACTCCTGCTCTTCCCGATTGAATAACTGAACCACGGCTATTCCCGTGATGTGTTCCTGGAGAAAGGCATTGATTCGAGCTATGCGAACTCGCACTTCTCGAAACGCGGAGCGCGCGCCGAGTCTGAACCACGTAGTTAGGGCGGCTAACAAGGGCAATATCGCGAACGAGACGAGTGCGAGGCGCCAGTTCACTCGAAACATCCAGATTACTATGTAAAAAATCATCGCGAGATCGCCGAATATCGCGATCACTCCGGCCGTGAACATCTCGTTCAAGGCGTCGACGTCGGTGGTCAGTCTAGTCATCAACCGGCCGACCGGATTCCTATCGTAAAACTGGACGGGCAAGCGCTGCAGATGCGCGAAGACCTCTTTTCGGAGATCGTACATGATCTGCTGCCCCATAGTCTGGAGCATCACCGCCTGTGTGTACTGGACGCCGAAGGCAGCGAGATTCGCGAGCAAGAATATGATCGCTATAAAGGTCACGCCTGCCAGCGGCGTGGCTCCGAACCCAAAGTAGTCCGCGCTGTGCTTAAGAAACATGGCGAATCCCCGCGGCGGGTTATTGGGATTCGGCGCAAGGAAGAGATCTATTGCGGCCTTAGTCAACGGAGGGCCGGCAAGCACGAGGGGCGCGCTCAATATGGTGAGCACGAGCGCCGTCAGCGCATAGACTTTATAAGGTTTGAGGTAGCGCAAGAGACGCCGCATCAATCGTCTGTCATACGCCTTGCCAAGCACCTCTTCTTCGTGTGGTGAATCAGCCATTAGTTAAATGACCTCTCTTTTCTAGCTGGCGGCGAGTTCTTCTTCGAGAAGTTGTTTTTCGTAGAGTTCGGCGTAGAGACCTCCCTGGGAAATTAGTTCTTCGTGAGTTCCTTGTTCGGCGATTCGGCCGCCTTCCAGAACTACTATCAGATCTGCGTGCTTCACCGTGGATATGCGATGCGAGACGAGCAGGCTGGTTCGGTCGCGCATTATGTTTCGGAGATGACCCAGAATCTGCTCTTCGGTATATGTGTCAACCGACGACAACGCGTCATCAAGAATCAATATCGGAGGGCGCCTTATCAGCGCTCGCGCTATGGCCGTGCGCTGCTTCTGTCCTCCGGAGAGCGTTATGCCGCGTTCCCCCACAAGCGTCTCGTAGCCGTTGGGAAACTCACTTATGTCCTGCGCGATTCCGGCCTCTATCGCGGCCTGCTCCACTTCGGCGGCGGTAGTGTTGGACACTCCGAAGGCGATGTTCCTCGTGATGGTGTCGCTGAAGAGAAAAGTCTCCTGTGGAACGTACCCTATGGATGACCTGAGAAGCTTGAGAGGGAGATCCGAAATTGGGATTCCATCGATCAGGACCTGTCCATACGGAGCATCGAGGAGCCGCGGCGCCAGGTTTACCAGCGTCGTCTTACCCGCTCCGACCGCTCCCACGAAGGCCACCGTCCGACCCGGAAGTATTCTCAGGTTTATGTCCTTCAATGAAGGTTCCGCGGCGCCATCGTAGCGAAAGGTCAGGCCTCGAAATTCTATCTCACCGTTGATTCGATCGACCTTGCGAACAGCCGCTGAATCCTTAATCGCCGGCTCGATCGACATAATATGATTCAAGCGCCCCATGGAAGCCATCGCGCGTTGAAAGAGATTTATGACCCATCCGAGCGCAATCATCGGCCAAACCAGATACCCCAGATAGAATGTGAATTGTACGAACTGGCCAGTCGTTATCTTTCCGCTGATGACGAGGCTGCCGCCGTACCAGAGCACCGCGATGAAGCCGAGCCCGATGAAAAACTGCAAGATCGGATGAAAGACCGCGGAGAGCCGAATGAGCCTCATGTTGCGGTTGACGAATTCCTGATTTATCTGTTTGAAGCTCTCAATTTCCGCGTTCTCCTGCGCGTACGCCCTTATGACTCTCACGCCTGACAGGGACTCCTGCGCGCGGCTGGAGACGGCCCCGAAATATTCCTGCACCTGCTCGAACCTATCGTGAATCCGCTTGGCAAAGAAGTGAGTAGCGCCGGCGACGAGCGGCATCGATAGGAATGCCAGAAGCGTCAGGGGCCAACTGATTGCTCCCATCAAGGGAATGCTGAGGACGGTCGCGAACACGGTATTCATCGAATACATCAAAGCGGGTCCGACCACCATTCGCACGGCGGACAGATCGTTCGTCGCGCGGGCCATCAGATCGCCCGTGCGGTGAGTTTGATAGAACTCGAGCGGAAGCCTCTGCAGATGCTCGTAGAAATCATTGCGCAGGTCATATTCAATGTCCCGCGACATATTGATCAGGATTCGCCGCTGCGAGAAAAGAAACACCCCCTGTACCAACGCAATACCTATCAGAAGTCCGCCGTATTGAAGGAGCGCCGCGCGGCTGACGCCGTTCGTCGTCAAATCGTCAACCGCGTTCCCAAGGACCTTCGGCACCCTGAGCCGCGCCGCATTCATTAGCAGAATGCACAGCACTCCGAAGATGAGCTTGCCGATGTATGCTCTGAAATACGCTATGAGCCGCTTCAATGGTGACATAACAATCGCAAGTACCTTTGAGAATGACGAGACCTGCCATTCTATCGATCCGAATATGGTTCGCTCAAATGGCGATTTCCGCGAACATGCATTTTTCCGCGATTAGAGTCGGATGTAGGTGAGAAGTCCTTTCGCGGCCAGTCGGCCCGAGGCATCGTTGACGTCGCATTCGGCCACAATTATGCGGCGGCCGTTCCGAATGAGCTTCGCGTCGGCGGTTATGCGGCCTTCGCTGATAGAGGAGAGATAGTTGACCTTCATTTCGACGGTGGTGAACCTCTCCCCTGGGCCCGAAACGCTGGCGATGGCAAAGGCGACAGCGGTATCAATCAGGCTTGCGATCGCGCCTCCGTGCATCACTCCGGCCAACTGAAGCAACTCCTTTCGAACCGTTACACCCAGCACGGCTCGCTCGGACTCAAGAGTCTCGATTTCGAACCCGAGCATTTTCGGAAACGGATTCGTCTCGAATTTCTTCCTTATGGCGAGCTCTTGTTCGGCTGTTATCGTCATCTACTTTTTCCTTGTTTTTTTTTGCATTGCCTTTTGTTTCCCGCCGGCTTTGCGGTTAGCGGCCTTTTTAGCGGATCGCTCGAATACGTCCTTCAGGAGTTTATTGGGACGGCGTCTCGGCGACCACTGATATTCCGAGAGATCACAACATCCTCGCTCGTTGAATACGACGCCTTCGGCTTCGAGCATAAGCCTCTGTAGATCCGGCTCGTGAAGGAGAACCTTGCCGGTGGAAACCGCTCCGCGAGAGTTTATAACGCGATGCCACGGAATATTGCGTCCATCTTTGGGAGTAGCATGCATCGCCCAACCAACGAGTCGAGGGCTGTACCGGTCTTCGAGCAACCGCGCTATCTGCCCGTACGTCATCACGCGGCCGCGCGGAATTTTCAACACGAGCTTATATATTCTCTCGAATATCTTGTCGAAGGCGGCTCCCGCTGGCTTTTGCGGCGGCTTGTTTTTTTTCGGAGTCGCCATCGTAATTATCGGCCAATTCAAACACACGGCCGCATATTAATGGAGTCGGCAGCGGCGCCATACGAATGAAGTATGCGATTAGATCAATGGCCCGCGGCGAGCGGTGCGTTGAGGACGTCGATAAATCTTGCATCCTTACGGATGTTGTCGAAATCGGGATCTATCCTTGCCCGAGTGCGATTCAATGCGCCGATCAAGCCAAGAGTCTCTTCGAAATATTTAACGGCGGGATCGGGCATATTTCGAAGGGAGTACAGAGCGGCTATATAGTACTTCGTGAACGGATCGTCGGCGCCTTTGGCGAGCCGCTCTTCGAATCCGGAAATCGCCGCCGCGAAGCGCCGCTCGGCTTCGGCGTTATCGCCCAATCTCAAGAAAGCGGCTCCGATCTTCTGATTCAGCTCGATCAGCGTGCGTTCGCGTAGGCCGTGGTCGCTGGATGATAGAAAGGCCACCTCTTTCTGGTATTCCTCGATCGCCTCCTGGTAACGCGCCTGTCTGTAGTAAGCGTATCCCAGCCGCGCGTGCGCGCCGACAATCTGAAGTCCCTCTTTTCCGGATATGTACTTTTCCTGAAGCTCGATCGCCTGCCTCAAGACTTTTTCGGCGCGTTCGTAATCGCCCTTTAGAGTTCTTAGAAATCCGAGTTGCAAAAATGAGTAGCCTGCTTCGGGATTCAGGGCTATGGCATGTTCGAACTCGGTGATGCCTTCGTCGATCATCCCCTTGCCGAGCCAGTATACGCGGCCGAGAGCCGAATGGCCCTGCGCGTTCGAAGGCTCGAGACGTATGGCTTCCTTGATAGATTCGACCGCCGCATCATAGAAGCCCAGGCCGGTATATGAAGAACCGAGCCAGAGATGCGCATGCGAGAGCTTCGGATTCAACTCAATGGCCTTTTTCTCGTAATCGATGGCCTTGTATGACAGCTCGGGAATGCTGAGATACGAGCCCTTCAGATCGCATGCGGCTCCGAGGGCAGCCCACGCAAGGGCGTATCCGGGATCCAGGGCCGTTGCCGTTTCGAATTTCTCGATGGCGCGATCGAGTGAGGCGCGGCTGCCCCGGCGCACGTCGATCATGCCCCGCGAAAAGTTCTCGTAAGCCTCGACGGATTTGGTTTCGCGGCGCTCGATCTCGCTGATCTCGGAGGTGCCGACTTCAAGATGCAGTCCTTGAGTAAGCTCAAAGACGATCCGATCCTGGAGCTCGAATATCTCGGACATTTTGCCGTCGATCTTGACGGTTTTGATAAGAGCTCCGGTTCCGACCACGACTATGCGGGCGGTAATTCGAATCGATTCGGCGACGCGCTGATAGCCGCCGGTGACGATCCACGAAGCTCCAAGCCGCTTGCCTATCTCAATCGCGAGTTTTTCGTCCGCGTCAACCGCGCGCTGTCTTCCGAGGCTGTTGAGGATCTCGTAAACGCGCTCGCTGCCGATTACGGAAATGCCTCGAATATTCTTCAGATCCGCGGTGACGGTTTCGGCGATGCCCGAGCCGATCCACTCGTCCGCCGGCTCTCTTGTGATGTTAGCGAAATTCAGCACGGCGACCGCGTTCGCCAGCCTCGCTCTCTCGGCGGGTTCTGTTTCGGCCTCAGCGCCGTTCAGCAGGGCTGTCGGCCCGCTGTCGTCGCCGAACGGACGGCTGGACCCCGAACGTTCCCTCGCTTCAAGATCGCGGCGCAGATTGTAAAGATCGATGTACATCTCGCGCACGGTTTGGTAGCGGAAGTTAGGATTTTTTTCGAGGCCCTTTCGGAGAATTCTATCGACCTCTTTTGGCGCCTGATAATTGAATCTTGCGACCGCCGGAGGCTCCGAATGAACAATTTTATCTATTATTTCAGTGGTGCTGTCGCCTTCGAACGGCAAGCGCGAAGTAAGGGTCTCGTACAGCACGGCCCCAAGCGAGAAGATGTCCGTGCGGTGATCAACGGGTCTTCCGAGCGCCTGCTCGGGCGACATGTATGCGACGGTTCCCATCACTACACCGGCTATTGTCGCCTGTCCGAGCGGTTCAGTCTCGTCCTCATCATAGTTGTCGTTCTTCGCGACAATAGGACTGATCTTGGCGATGCCGAAGTCCAGCACTTTAGCGAGTCCGCGATCCGTCACGATTATGTTGGCGCTCTTTACATCGCGGTGCACGATTCCTCGCGAATGAGCTTCGTGAAGCGCGTCGGCAACCTGCATGCAAATGTCGACCGATTGCAGCACGGTTAACTGGCCGCTTGCGATCTTGAAGGAGAGCAGATCGCCTTCGACATATTCCATCACGATGAAGTTCGTGCCCTCGTGTTCACCTATGTCGTAAATCGCCGCAATATTTGGAGAGCTCAGCGCTGAAGCGGCGCGGGCTTCTCTCATAAAGCGCGCTCGCCGATCGGCGTCGTATTGATAAGATGCCGGAAGAAATTTCAGGGCGACCTTGCGGCCAAGCCGCGTGTCTTCGGCACGATAAACCTCGCCCATGCCTCCGACGCCGATCTGCTCCGCAATAAGGTAGTGTTGTATGCTGCGCCCTATCATAAAAGGAGTGTGTTTCCGTCGATCACCCGAATAACAACATTATAGACTGGTGAGACGGCAAGCAAGGCAGATGAATTGTTAGCATGAATTGTTAGTATTGACCGGCTGCATACACACACGTAGTATTGAACGGCAACCCGGGAAACGGCTGCGCCCGAAAGAAACTCGAAACGCTCATCTCACCGATATCCCCGAGCACTAGATGCTTTTTCCAATGCGCGTCGAACCCGTCTAACGCGGCATTCCTTCAACCACGACCGTTCGTTTTTTTCGACCCTATAGCAGCACATAGCCGATCAACGGCCCATGAGGTATGAGGAATGAGCAGGCGCCGCGATTCAGATTTCGTCTCACAAACCGAGGTTCAAATGCCCGATCAGGGTTACAGCACCGAAGCTTTCGTGCGATCTCTGATCGAAAGCCTTCCGGTCGAACTCTGGGCAATGGATTCCTCCGGACACTACACGATTCAAAACTCAATATCGCGAACCACATGGGGAGATCACGTCGGCCTCACTCTTGAAGAGGCGTCCGGCTCACCGCGGCTCCTCCGGCAATGGCAGCAGACGAACAAGCGGGCGGCCGAAGGCGAAACCGTGCAAGCCGAGACGGCTTATAAAGTCAACGGCGAGTGGCGCGACTACCTGGCCGTCGTCGCGCCGGTTCGCTCGGGTGCACAGACAATCGGGATCGCCGGCTTGAACATGGACGTCACCAAGAGCAAGCGGCTTGAAGAGGGGCTTCGCGAGGCGCAAGCGAGATATGAAGAACTGGTCGACGCCGTGGACGGCATAGTCTGGGAAGCCGATCCCATAACGCTCGCGTTCACGTTCGTCAGCAAGAAAGCGGAGCGATTGCTTGGATTTCCGACCGACAATTGGATCAACGATACGAGCTTCTGGAGCGATCGGGCGCACGTCGAAGATCGGCAGTTCGTAGTCGATTTCAGCAGCAAGATGACCGCGCAGTGCAAGGATCACGAGATTGAATATCGAATGATCGCCTCAGACGGACGCGTCGTTTGGCTGCGCGACATAGTGACGGTCACCGGAGCGAACGGCGTCCCGACAAAACTGCGCGGAGTGATGGTCGATATATCGGAAAGCAAGAGATCGGAGAGAGTCCAATCCTCAATCTACAGGATCGCCGAAGCGGTTAGCTCGGTTGAGAATCTGGACGAGCTCTTTCCCGCTATTCATGAAATCGTCGGCGGGCTGATGCCGGCGGGAAACTTTGTCATAGCCCTCCTGGATGCCAATGGCGAAAGCATCTCGTTCCCATACTGGCGGCACGAAACCGGTCAGGCTCCGACACCCGAGACTACAGAGTACGCGAGGCAGGTGATTCAAACCGGCGAAGCTCTTCAGTGCAGCCTCGAACAGCTAAACGAGCCGGATAAGGCGGCCCGACTCGAATTGATGGATTCGGCTCCCGCAACCTGGCTCGGAGTTCCGCTGATCGCCAAGAGCCGAACCATCGGCGCAATGGCGGTGCAAAGCTACTCGGAAGGATTTCGATACAGTCCGGAAGAAAAGAACATTCTTCTCCTGATTTCGTGGCAGGTGGCCATGGCGATCGAGCGCAAGGCGGCCGACGACGCTCTGCGTCAAAGCGAGCATCGCTATCGCGTTCTGGTCGAGAACAGCCAGGGCCTTTTATGCACTCACGATCTGACCGGCAAGCTTCTGTCGATCAATATGACCGCGGCTCGGCTGCTCGGTTATCAACCCTCTGAACTGGTCGGGCGAAATCTCGTGGACGCGCTGGCGCCCGCGGCCAGGCCGACGCTTCAGCACTATCTGGATACGATTCAAACCACCGGTAACTACAAGGGTGTCATGCGGGTCGTTACCCGTTCGGGAGAAGAGCGCTTTTTCGCCTACAACAACTCGCTTCAAAAGGAGGCGGGCAGACCTCACTATATTCTCGGAAACGCACAGGACATCACCGACCGGCGGCGGGTCGACAGAGCGCTGAAGGAACGGACCCGAATCTCGGAGCTTATAGCCGAGATCAGCTCATACGTTACCGGCAAGGATAGCCTGGAAAGCATCGTGCGAAAATGCGGTGAGTGTCTGGCGAACCGGCTTACGCTTCCCCTGCTACGAGTATGGACGCGAGAGGCTGCGACCGCTGCGTTGACTCCGCTGGTCACCGCTGGACGGTTGAATACGATGAGCGCGGCGGTAGTCGACGAGATACTGGGCAAGTGCGAGCTGGACAATATCTACTCGATGGAGGGGCCATACTCGACCACTCCAATCGGCGGAGCTCTCACGGCTCATACCGAAGTCGAGATAGGGTATTTCGCGGGATTCCCCCTTCACGCGGAAGGCCGATCGATTGGGCTGATGGCGCTGCTAACCTCTCAACCGCTTCCGGAGAGCATCCTCAGCAGCCTCGTTTCAATAGCGGATACGTTGGCGCAGTTCATCCAGAGTAAGAAAGCGGAGCAAGCGCTCGAGACCAGTCACGGCCTGTTGAGAGCGGTCATCGAAGGCACTACCGACGCTATTTTCGTCAAGGATCGGCAGGGCCGCTATTTAATGATCAACCAGGCGGGCGCAACGGTCTCCGGCAAGGATGCGGATTATCATATCGGACGGCTCGATTCCGATGTCTTTTCACCCGAGTCCACGCAAGCCATTCGCGCCAGCGACGAAACCGTGTTCGAAACCGGCGAAACCCGCACCTTCGAAGAACACCTCGAGATAAACGGCCGGATGAAGATCTTTCAGGCGACGAAAGGCCTGTATAAAGATGCAGCAGGCAATGTGCTCGGCCTCATCGGAATTGCGCGCGATGTCACCAAACGCATACGAACCGAAGAAGCGCTTCGTGAAAGCGAGCACTTGTTCAGAACACTGATGAACACCGTGTCGGCCGGAATCTACATCTACCGCGACAACCGAGTTCTCTATGTGAATTCGGCCGCTGAGCAAATATCCGGTTATTCGCGAGAAGAGGTGCTGGAAAGCGATCTCTTCATCATGGTCGACCCGAGTCATCGGGAGTTTGCAATCAACAATGCGAAAGCGCGCGAAAAGCGAGAGAGCCCGCTCAACGGCTACGACTTGAAGATCATGCGCAAGGACGGCGGCGAGCGCTGGCTCAACGTGAGCGGAGCCTCGATTAAGTTCGAAGGTGAGCCCGCGGTCCTATTGACCGCGTTCGACATCACGCAGTTGAGGCTTGCTTCGGATGCGCTGGCGGCCGAAAAGGAGCGGCTCGCGACCACTCTCAAATCCATAGCCGACGGCGTTATCGCCACCGACACAGCGGGCAAAGTAGTTCTCTTTAACCGCGTGGCCGAAGTTATGACCGGCTGGACACAGGAGGAGGCGACCGGCACGCCTATCGCCGAAATTTTGCGACTGCGGACGCTCAAGAAGCGCCGCGCCAAAGAGAATCCCGTCGAACGGCTTCTGCGCGGAGGCGGCTCCGGCAGATTGAATCAAAGCGTCATCGTTTCCAGGGACGGCGTCGAACGGATCATCGCGGATACGACCGCGCCTATTCGCAGCCAGGACGGAAACTTGATCGGCTTCGTGCTTGTCCTCAGAGACGTGACCGAAGCGAGGAAGCTCGAGGAAGACATGCTGCGAGCGAGCAAGCTCGAATCCGTGGGGCTGCTGGCCGGCGGAATCGCGCATGATTTTAACAATATTCTCACCTCGATCCTGGGCAATGTGTCCTTCGCGAAATCGCTCATCAAGGGTGCGGATCATATCTTGAGCCGACTCGACGCCGCCGAACAGGCCGCGCTGCGCGCTCGAGATTTGACTCAACAGTTGCTGACATTCTCAAAGGGCGGCGCTCCGATAAAGAGGACGGTATACATAGGCGATCTCGTGCGCGAGGCTTCGGGTTTCGCCCTGACCGGCTCAAATCTGCGCTGTGAATACGCTCTTCCAAGAGATCTCTGGGCGCTCGATATCGATGAAGGCCAGATAGGACAGGTAATTCACAATCTGGTGCTGAACGGACAGCAGGCCATGCCGCAAGGAGGCGCCATAATGATCACCGCCGAGAACGTCGAGCTCGGGCATGAGCGCGGCAGCGGAAGGCTTCTACAGCAGGGCCGCTATGTGAAGATCACCGTCGTCGATCACGGTATTGGCATAGCCGAAGAGCACATCGACAAAATATTTGATCCCTATTTCACGACCAAACAGAAAGGCAGCGGCCTCGGTCTCGCCACTTCCTATTCGATAGTTAAAAACCACGGCGGCCAGATAACGGTTCACTCCAGGCAAGGACAAGGCGCCTCTGTATCAGTATACCTGCCGGCGTCGGCGCACCATCCGATTCCATTGGAAATCCCCGCGGAAAGAGCCGGACTCGAAACCGGCCGCGTTCTGGTGATGGATGACGAGGATATAATCAGAGAGCTCCTGCAACAGGTACTAACACACCTCGGCTACGACACCGTGCCGGCCCGGGACGGGGCGGAAGCGCTCGATTTATTCAAGAAAGCCAGGGATATCGGAATGCCCTTTGACGCGGTAATTCTCGATCTGACCATTCCGGGTGGCATGGGCGGAAAGGAAGTGATAAACAAACTAATCGAGATCGACCCGGGCGTCAGGGCTATAGTCTCGAGCGGTTACTCGAATGATCCCGTAATGGCGGATTACAGGAGACACGGTTTTATGGGAGTGATGATAAAGCCCTATAAAGGAAGCGAACTGCGAAAAGCCCTGCTCGATGTATTAAGGAAAGGATGACCCCCAATGGAGAATGGCCTCTTCGAGAATGGACTCCCGTCGGTAGGAGCCACGGCGC
>Ga0209687_1000303_pt1 | contig 17035 bp, 14 predicted proteins | sample GraSoiAngelo_136_FD_185893 | JGI IMG/M metagenome (GOLD analysis project Ga0209687, IMG submission 185893) | Grasslands soil microbial communities from the Angelo Coastal Reserve, California, USA - 14_0929_09_20cm (SPAdes) (version 2) | ecosystem: Environmental > Terrestrial > Soil > Grasslands ...
TCTTTCGATCTTCATCGGATGAAAGACATCTGCATTTGCTGTCGGTTCCAAATCATGTGCGCCGAAAGCCGGCACCGGAAACTCGCTCGGTTGATCCGGACGCAGATGTTCCGCTTTGTCTGAGCCACGTAGTTTCTGTTCGTCGATCTTGCGTTGTAATTCCATGAACGCATGTAACAGAGCTTCGGGCCGCGGAGGGCAACCGGGAATGTACACATCGACTGGAATGTAACGGTCGATTCCCTTAAGAACGTTGTAGCCCTGTTTGAATGGTCCACCTGAAATCGCGCATGCGCCCATGGCGATAACATACTTCGGGTCCGGCATCTGGTTGTAGAGCCGCACAATTTGTGGCGCCATCTTTTTCGTCACCGTCCCGGCCACGATCATCAAATCAGCCTGCCGCGGTGATGGTCGGAAAACTTCACCCCCGAATCGCGCGATGTCGTAACGCGACGCTGCTGTCGCAATCATTTCAATTGCGCAACAGGCGAGCCCGAATTGTAATGGCCAGATCGAGTTCTTGCGCCCCCAATTATAAAGATCCTGCATCGAGGTGACCCAGATGCCCTGGCGTTGCAGTTCGCTTCGCAATCCTTCGTCGATTTGTTCAGTCATTCTTTCCCCAATCCTCCGCCACTCCAACTGTCCGCGGCGTCACTTCGCCCAATTTAAGCAACCCTTGCCCCATGCCCAAACGAGTCCCTCCAGAAGCAATAACAGAAAAATCAGAATCGCGATGAACGCGCCCACCGGCAGGCTGGTGAATGCCACGGCAAACGGCACCAGGAAAATCGCTTCCACATCGAAGATCAAAAAGATGATCGCATATAAATAATATTGCGATCGGAACTGAATCTGCGCGTCGCCGAGCGATTCCACGCCGCATTCATAAGTGGCGTTCTTTTCCATGCCCGGCTTGGACGGCTGAAAGAATCGCCGCCACAACCACGCCAGCCCAAGCGGAATCACCGGAAATACCAACGCCACGCCGACAAAGACGATGATAAACAAGTACGGATTCGGAGTCATTGTTGCGAAAGTTTTAGTCGGCCACAAATGGACAAGGATTTACACTGATCGACAGAGGAAACATTACTACTCTTTATCTATGTTTCATCCGTGTTAATACGTGGCCAACAATTGAGATAATTCATTCATGCACAGCCGTGAATCGATCCGGCCATTCCTCTTTTTCTTTCTCGATCTGCCCTCGGGGATCAGCAGTGGATTTGCGTCGATCACTCTTCCGTTCGTTTTGACGCAGGCCGGATTTTCCGTGGCGGCAGCCTCGGCCATCGTTGCTCTCGGAGTTTCCGCAAATCTCTGGCGATTTCTCTGGGGACCGGTCGCCGATCTCACGCTAACGGCGCGGCGCTGGTACTTGATCGGATTAATCACGACCGCGGCGACGCTTTTTCTCCTGAGCGTAATTCCGCTGCGAACAAGCTCGAGCGGATTGATCTATGCAGTAGTTTTCATTTCGCAGGTCGCGAGCACGCTCGTGATGTTGCCGCTAGGCGGAATGATGGCGCACACTGTCGCCGAAGAAGCGAAAGGGCGCGCCGCCGGCTGGTATCAGGCGGGTAATCTCGGCGGCAACGGTATCGGCGGCGGCGCCGGAGTCTGGTTAGCGGCACATTATTCCAAGGAAATCGCCGGAGCCGCGCTCGCGATCTCGATGCTGGCCTGCGCGCTCGCGCTGCTTTTCGTCGCCGATGTTCGGATTGTAACCACGGAAACGTTGCGCCAACGGATGCTGCTTCTTTGGCGGGATCTGGTCGCCATTGTCACGGCCGCGATCCCTCTCCTCGTCACCATTCTCGTTTGTTCGCCGATCGGCGCCGGGGCAATGAATAACGTCTGGGCCGCGGTCGCGCCAGACTGGCACGCGAGCGCGGATATGGTGGCTCTGGTCACCGGCGTCTTGAACGGCGTGGTCGCCGCAGTTGGCTGCGTCGTCGGTGGCTGGATCGCAGATCGCGTTGGTTTTTGGTGGACTTACTTCACCTCCGGAATCGCCATTGCCGCGGTCGCCATCATCATGGCCATCGCTGCGCGCACTCCGGCTTCATTCTCGGTTGGCGTTCTTTTCTATGCGTTCACCAACGGCGTGGCCTACGCCGCGTTTTCGGCGTTGGTCCTTCTGGCCATCGGAAAAGGGGCCGCTTCGACTAAGTACGCGGCACTCTGTTCGTTAGGCAATTTGCCGGTTGTTTATATGACTGCGCTCGATGGCTGGGTGCACGATCGTTATGGCACTGCCTGGATGTTGCACTTCGATGGGCTCGCCGGAGTGGTCTGCATTGCTTTCGCCATGCTTGCGCTCCATCGTATTCTCCGCCGCCAGGCTACGCTTATTCCTTGATTAACGAACTGCTCACCGCTTTTCTTTCTCGAGCGTGAGCCAATCACTCGACCAGATTTTTGTCAGCGCAAAGCAATGGATCCTGTCGTTGCTTTCAGGGACGCCCGATTGGGTAACGACCATCGTGTCGATTCTGATTAATATCAGTGCGTTACTCGGAGTTTTTCTCACCATCTTTGCTCTCATCTCTGTCCTGGAGCGGAAAATTTTGGGCCGCATGCAAAACCGTTACGGGCCGAATCGCGTCGGCCCGTTCGGCCTTTTTCAACCAGTCGCCGATGGGATCAAGATGTTGATCAAGGAAGACGTCGTGCCGGCGCGGGCCGACAAGGTGGTGCATTTTCTCGCGCCCATCCTCGTGGCCGCCACAGCCATCCTCACGCTTGGCGTCATTCCATATGGGCGAAACATGACACCGTTCGCGATCGATGGCGGCATCCTGTTTTTCTTCGCCGTCGGTTCAACCACTGAGCTGGCCGTCTTCATGGCGGGCTGGGGCAGCAACAACAAGTTTTCCATGCTGGGCGCAATGCGCGCCATCGCGCAAATGGTCAGCTACGAATTGCCGCTTATCGTCACCACGCTCCCCGTGGTGATGGTCGCGGGCGCGCTTTCGCCTGATGCGATTATCGCCGCGCAGGATGGTTATTCATTTGGAATTGTGCCGCATTGGTTTGTTACTACGCCCTGGGGCGCGGCTGCCTTCATTCTGTTTTTCGTCTCGGGTTTGGTCGAATCCAACCGCACCCCGTTCGATGTCCCGGAAGGCGAGTCCGAAATAGTCGCCGGTCACATGACGGAATATTCCGGTTTCAAATATGCTACTTTTTTCCTGGCGGAATATTTTGGAATGTTCGCGATTAGTGGTCTCGCGGTGACTCTGTTTCTCGGCGGCTGGCATGCACCGATCGCCGTCCTCCAATTCATTCCATCGTACATTTGGTTTTTTCTCAAATTGAGTGCGCTGCTTTTTGTTTACATCTGGATCCGCGGGACGCTGCCGCGCACGCGCGTCGATCAAATCATGAACTTCGCCTGGAAATTCATGCTGCCGATGGCTTTCACCTGCATTATTGCCGCCGCCGTCTGGCATTATCAGGGACGCGGCTTGGCGGGCTGGCTGTGGTCGCTGGCGGTGATCACAATTGTTTATCTCACGCTGTCCCTTTTGCTGGAGACGAAAAAGAAGTTTGCCCCGCGCACCTATCGTTTCGTTGAATGAACAACCCCGCTCTCACAAGCTATTGTAGGGCAAGCGCACCACTTGCCGCTCTGTCAGATTCGGCAGGCGACGCGCCTGCCCTACAACCTTCTTGCGTGAAACGTCTTGTTATTGAATGAATGCCACGGCCTTTATCGTGATAGCTATTATTACGATCGCTGGTGCGCTCGCCGCCGCGACACTTCCCAAACTGATCCATGCTGCCCTTAGTCTGGTAATCGTATTTGTCGGTATCGCAGCGTACTTTTTCCTGTTGGGCGCCGAGTTCGTCGGCTTGGTCCAGGTTTTTGTTTATGTTGGAGCGGTCGCGGTCCTGATCCTTTTCACCATTCTCCTGACGCGTCGCGATATCGTTAGCGAGCGCGGCATTAATTGGGGCGGCGTGATTGTTGCGCTTGCTGTCTTCGGGGGACTGCTCTGGATAATTTTGAACACGACGTCGCTCGCGGTTCTCGCGCCGCAATTCGAGCCACTGACGGTGAAACAGATTGGCGAATCACTAATGACCGATTACGTCTGGCCGCTGCAATGCGTCGGCCTTGTCCTCACCGTCGCACTTATCGGAGCCCTCATTTTGGTGATGGAGGAGAAAATCGAACGTTAAATAGTTAAATGCGTTACAAAGTTAAAGCGGAACTGAAGATCAACGCCTACCTGTTTAACGATTTAACATTTTTAACGTTTTATCGGCGGCGATGACTTCCACGCTCCAGCTCTTCCTTATCGTCTCAAGCGCACTCTTCTCGATCGGCCTGCTCGCCGCGCTCAGCCGGCGTCACGCCATTTTCATTTTAATCGGAATCGAGCTGATGCTCGCGGCCGCGAACTTGAACTTCATCGCCTTCTGGCGCTTCGGCTCGCAGCCACAACCACCGGTTGGAGTAATGGTCGCTATCTTCTCCATCGCCATCGCTGCGGCGGAGGCCACGGTCGGACTCGCCCTCGTCATCGCAATTTATCGGCACTATCGCAGCACCAATGTCGATCAACTAAATCAGCTCAAAGGCTAGAACGTGCAGCAAACACCGAACGCCGAACGCCGAACGCCGAACGCCGAATTCAGAAACTTCTTCCCATTCGGCGTTCGGTGTTTGCTTTCTTCGGAAGCTTCATGAGCTGGATCGTCACCAATATTTGGCTGATTCCAGCGGTACCGCTGGCGTTTTCGCTCCTGATTCTGTTCTTGTCCAGCTCACGCCGAGCCGCCGCGGCCGGAGCTGCAATCATCGGTCAAATCATTGCGCTCGGATTCTCGATCCTGGCGTTTCTGCCGACATTGCAGGCTCCGGGCTTCCGCGCTGTTCAGAGTTTCACCTGGTTTACCTTCGGCGACCAGGCACTTCGCCTCGGCTGGGTGCTTGATCCACTTGCTGCCGCCATGTTGATCATGATCACGCTGGTCGGCCTTTGCATTTTTGTCTTCAGCGTCGGCTATATGGCGGGCGACAAAAACTTCACCCGCTTCTTTGCTTATCTTTCGTTCTTTTCCGGCGCAATGCTCGGAGTAGTTATCGCAAATAGCCTGCTCCTACTTTTTGTTAGCTGGGAACTTGTTGGCCTGGCGTCGTATTTGCTCATCGGATTCTGGATCGACCGGCCAAGTGCAGCTGCCGCTGCAAAGAAGGCCTTCATTACCACGCGAATTGGCGATCTCGGATTCTTTCTTGGGATGCTCTGGCTGTATCACACCAGCGGCACCCTTCTCTTTTATGACAACGGTAACGGCGCGCTGGAACCGAGTGGTCTGCTGAAAATTGGGTCGAGCGCCACGCTCGTCGCCCTCCTGATTTTTTGCGGCGCTGTTGGTAAATCGGGGCAGTTCCCACTCCACGTCTGGCTGCCCGATGCGATGGAAGGACCGACGCCGGTCAGCGCGTTAATCCACGCTGCTACGATGGTGGCAGCCGGTGTATTTCTTGTCGCCCGTGTTTATCCCTTATTCTCGTTAGGCGCAGTAAACGGGGTGACGCCGTCACTCATGGTGGTCATATCGATCGGTGTCGTGACCGCGTTAATGGCTTCGCTCATCGCCCTGGCGCAGTTCGATATCAAACGCATTCTCGCTTATTCCACCGTCTCGCAACTGGGATTGATGATGGTATCGCTCGGAGTCGGTGGCGTCGCCGCGGGCATCATGCACCTTTTGGCCCACGGCTTTTTCAAAGCGCTCTTGTTTCTCGGTGCCGGCTCGGTCATCCACGGCCTCCATCATGAGCAGGACATTCGCAAAATGGGCGGGCTTCGCTGGATCATGCCGGTCACGTTTCTCACCTACACCATTGGCATGATGAATCTGAGCGGCGTTCCCTTTTTCTTCTCCGGCGGCTGGACCAAAGAGGAAATCCTGCACCGCACCGCGGAGTGGCCGCTCTCCCGTCTGCCGCATTACCTGATGCTCGCCGGCGTCATCCTCACCGCGCTCTATATGACGCGGCAAATGATTTACGTCTTCTTTGGCCGCAAGCGTGAGACTTCAGACGCGCACGAAAGTCCGCGAGTAATGACAATGCCGTTAATTATTCTTGCAGTCTGTTCGATTATTTTGGCGATCGTTCTCACGCCAGCCTGGCCTTGGCTGCACGCCTATCTTAACGGAGAACCAGCCCGTCTTGATTTCGGCGCTTTGATTCAGCCGATGCTTTTTCTGTCGCTCCTTCTGGTCGCCGCGGGCATTGGGCTTGCCTGGTTGATGTACCGCAATGCCGGCGAAACTGATCCGTTGGCGCGTGCCCAACCGGGCCTGTTCCGATTTCTCGGCCAGAAAATGTGGATCGACGAATTCTACGAACACACCTTCATCGCTTTCAGTCGGGTAGTCGCGCATCTGTCTGATTTTCTGGACCGATATTTCTGGGACGGCCTGGTCAATCTGTTTTCCGGAATGGGTCAGGCCTTTGCCGTGTTGAGCAAAGGTTTTGACGACCACGCCATCAATGCCCGGGTTGATAATACTACGGCTGGTGCGCGTCGATTCGGTCGCTTGATCGCAGCGCGTCATTCCGGCCAAATCCAGGCCTACCTTGGCGCAATCGCCATTGGAATGCTTCTTCTGCTTGTCCTCTACGCATGGCTGGCTTGATCACTACTCTAATAGTAACTCCGCTTGTCGGCGCACTTCTGGTTAGCGCGACGCGTAATTACGCCCGCGCGCTCGCTCTGGTCTTCAACCTGATTACGATAATATGCGCTTTCATAATATGGCGAAACTTCGATCCCGGTTTGCCTGGTCTTCAGTTGGTAGAACGTCATAGCTGGCTGCCGGCGATTGGGGCCGAGTACCTGTTCGGCATCGACGGTCTGTCTCTGCTTATGGTTGTCCTGACCTCGTTAGTTTTTCCATTTGCGTTGCTGGCGCAAAAAATGGACCGTAGCTTCTGCGCGCTAATGTTAATCACGCAGGCTGCGCTTTACGGCACGTTTACTGCCCACAATTTCGTCCTCTGGTTTCTCTTCTATGAGATGAGCCTGGTCCCGGCGTTTCTCCTGATAAAAATGTGGGGAGGTGAAAATCGTGATCGGGCCGCCACCAAATTCTTCCTCTATACTTTTCTCGGCAGCGTTGCCATGCTGCTCTCGTTTCTCGGCATTTATTTCGCCAGGGGAACGTTCGATTTCATCAGCCTGGCCGAGCTTGGGAAAACCGGGGATGTGTTGCCGGGCAAGCTAAAATGGCTCGCCTTCGCCGGAATCTTTCTCGGACTCGCGGTCAAGGTCCCGCTTTTCCCCTTTCATACCTGGTTACCCGACGCTTACGAGGCTGCGCCCACTGGTGTCTCGATGGTGTTGACGGGTGCCCTGTCGAAAATGGGGGTTTATGGTTTTATCCGCTTGCTCCTGCCACTTTTCCCTAACGAGATTGCGACATTAGGGCCATGGCTGTTGACGCTGACGGTTTGTTCGATCGTAATCCCTCCACTTGTGGCCTGGGCTCAATCCGATCTGAAACGAATGGTTGCCTACTTATCAATCAATCATCTCGGCTACTGCATGCTCGGACTGTTTGCGGCGACTGCGCCGGCGGTTCGGCCTTTGGAAGAAATGCATGCGGCCTTGAGCGGCGTTGTCATGCAAATATTCAATCACGGCATCACTGCCGCGGCACTGTTCTATTTTGTCGGATTACTTGAACAACGCCGCGGTTCGCGCGGAATCGACGATTTCGGCGGCCTGATGCAGCGCACCCCGCTCCTTTGTGGCTGGATGAGCGTGGTCATGTTTTCGTCGCTCGGATTACCCGGACTCAACGGATTTATCGGCGAGTTTCTCATTTTTAAAGGTTCCTTTGCCATTGCTGCCGGCTATACCGCCGTCGCGGTGCTTGGTCTCCTTTTCACCGCCGTTGTCTTTATGCGCGCTATGCAATCGCTCTTCAGCGGTCCGCTTACGAGGGCCTGCTCTACCTTCCTCGATCTCAGCTCTCACGAAAAATGGGCGATTATTCCCGTCACACTTCTCATGTTCGCGATTGGCATCGCCCCTCAATTCCTCTTCAACATTTTTAACACCACTGTTGTGCACATGGCACGGTTGCTTGCCTGATGATCCGGCCATGAGCAAAGCGATCGTCCCCATTCAACAAATTGCGAAGTCGATTCATTTGCTTCGAGGCCAGAGAGTGATTCTCGATTTTGAACTGGCCCCACTCTACTCCGTAACTACCGGTAACCTGAATAAGGCGGTCAATCGCAATCGAGAGCGGTTCCCCACTGATTTCATGTTCCAGCTCACCCCCGCAGAGACGGACCATTTGATATTCCAATTTGGAAGATCAAAAAGACGAGGCGGTCGACGGCATCTGCCTTATGCATTTAGTGAAGAGGGCGTGGCGATGTTGTCTAGCGTGTTGAGAAGCGAACGCGCGGTGAGAGTCAATATCGCAATCATGCGCGCATTTGTGAAGCTCCGGGAGACGCTTGAGACAAATCGCGAACTGGCTCGAAAATTTGCCGAGCTGGAAAGGCGAGTTGGGAAACACGACGAAAAGATCGATGCGATTCTCGAAGCGATCCGACAGTTAATGGCAACGCCGGAAAAACCGCGTCGCGAAATTGGATTTCATGTGCGCGAGACGGCTCCGCGATATCGGACGCGGAAATCTTGATGATCGCCTGGACAATTTACATCACGTTCGCAGGAGCGATCGCAGTGCTGCTTTTGCCGCGCACGTTTTCACGCTGGATCGCATTCCTCGCAACGGGGGCGGGTTTTGCAATTAGCTTGTCCTTGCTTTTCTGTCGTGATCTCGATCTCGCCCATTTCACCACCATTGTGCGCGCTCCGTGGGTGCCAGCCCTCGGCATGAACTATCATCTTGCGGTCGACGGAATCAGCCTGACTCTCGTTCTGGTCACATCGATAACGGCGGTTAGCTCAGTGCTCTTTTCCTGGGACGTTACCGAACGCCCGAATGAATTCTTCTTTTGGCTTCTCCTTGTAGTTGCGGGCTCCTTTGGCGTGTTTCTAAGTGCCGACTTGTTTCTGCTCTTTGTCTTCTACGAACTGGTCATCGTCCCGAAGTATTTCCTGATCGCGATCTGGGGATCGACCAATAAGGAATACGGCGCAATGAAATTGACGCTTTATTCCTTCTTCGGCGGCGCCCTCGTTTTCATTGGAATAATCGCCGCCTATGTCACCGGTGGTTCACTAGACCTGAATCAGCTGGCGCAATTTCAATTCAATCCGCAACTGCAACGATGGGCCTTTCCAGTTTTGTTCCTTGGCTTCGCCATCCTTGCCGGCCTTTGGCCATTGCACACCTGGGCACCGACCGGCCATGTCGCCGCGCCCACCGCGGGTTCAATGTTGCTCGCCGGTATTGTAATGAAGCTCGGTGCCTACGGCGGTCTGCGCGTGGCCATGAACCTTTTTCCGCAGGGCCTTCAAATGTGGAGCAAATGGATCGCCGTTCTGGCCGTTATTGGAATTGTCTACGCAGCTGCGGTGGCGCTGCGGCAGCGCGACCTGAAATTCGTCATTGGTTACTCGAGTGTGAGTCACATGGGTTTCGTCCTTCTTGGCCTCGCTACCGCAAACGTTCTCGGCGTGTCGGGGGCGGTGCTGCAAATGTTTTCACACGGCGTAATCGGTGCACTCCTCTTCGCCGTTGCCGGACGAATGATTTATCGACGGACGCACACGCGCGACCTCGACGACTTGTCGCTGATGGAATTAAATCGTGCCCTTCCCTTCGCGGCGTTTGTCTTTGTTATCGCTTCTGCCGCATCGATGGGCATTCCCGGGTTCAGCGGGTTTGCCGCCGAAATCACCATTCTGATCGGCGTGTGGAAAACATACCCACTCGCGGTGTGGATCACGGGCGCCGGCATGGTGCTGGTCGCGGCGTTTACTTTGCGCGCTCTCAAGAAAAGCTTTTTTGGCGATAGCGCGGCAAACATCCGCCTGCAACAAGGCCGCGTAGCGCTGGATGCGGATTGGAATGAATACGGACGCATTACCCTCGCCGAAAAACTTGGCGCTGGTCTACTTATCTTGGCGACGATCGCGATCGGCGTTTATCCAAAGCTACTGCTCGATCGTATTCAACCGGCAGTGGAGAGTATGCGATTCCTGAAAACAGGAGGCTAAGAAATTCTTCTTTTTTAACGATGTAACATTTTAACGTTGTAACGATGTCAATGTCCTACCTGGAGCTACTCAAACTGGCGTCGCCCCAAGCGATTGTTACCTTGACGGCTTTGATTGTTCTCGCAATTGGAGTAGCGACTGGACGAAGAACTGTAGTGACAGGCGTGGCGCCTGCAAAACCACAGGAACGTGCGACCCACGCCGTGCCTGCATCGATGTCACGAAGGACTGCGGACACGGCGGCCGCCTCTACCGGGACTTGCACCCTGGTCGCGGCGCTCGGACTGATTGTCGCCATTGCGGCCATTGTCATGCTTCCATCGCGCGCCGATCTCTTCCGCGGCATGCTGGTAATCTCGCCGCTTAACTCGCTCTTCGAGATCGTCTGCCTGGTCCTTGCCTTCTTTACCATCTTGCTCACATCGCGCGAGACATCGAATTACGACGAGTATCTTGCCATCGTTCTGCTCGCGACCATCGGTCTGCTGCTTCTCGTTAGCAGCGAAGAATTACTCATGATTTTCATCGGGCTCGAACTTACCGGGCTGTCGCTTTACCTCATGACTGCGTTCGACAAAGGCGACAGCCGGTCCGCCGAAGCCGGGCTCAAATACTTTCTCTTTGGCAGTACCGCCAGTGCTTTTACGCTTTTTGGACTAAGCCTCATTTACGGAATGGCGGGTAGCACCAGTCTTGCGGCCATTGCGGACAGGCTTAATACCGAGCCTCTGTCCCCGCTGCTTTTTGCCGGCCTCGCTATGACCTTGGTCGGGTTTGCCTTCAAAATTGCAGCGGCACCTTTCCATCTCTGGGCGCCGGATACGTATCAGGGCGCGCCAGTTTCCACCGCCGCTTTCATCGCTTCAGGATCGAAGGTCGCGTCGTTCGTGGTGCTCGGGAAAATTATGCTGGTTGGATTCAGCTCGGTTCACGGCAGCGCGGATTGGCGTGCGATGGTGGCTGGCTGGTCGCCGGTGTTAGCGGCCTTGGCGGCGTTCTCGATTCTGATTGGTAATTTCGTGGCCCTGGTCCAAACCAACCTGCGCCGGTTGCTGGCCTACTCCGCTGTCGCTCATGGCGGTTATACCTTGCTCGGAATAATTGCCGGCGGGCGTGAAGGATTTAGTGCAACCTTGTTCTACACTACCATCTACGCTTTCACTTTGCTCGGCGCGTTCGGCGTTGTTGCTTTGGTGCGACGCGAAACCGGTGGCGACAATCTGCCAGACTTTGCCGGGCTATATGCGCGTTCGCCATTGCTGGCAGGCTGCATGGCGGTATTCATGCTGTCATTGGCCGGTCTGCCCCCGCTGGCCGGATTCTTCGGCAAGTTCTACCTCTTCAGCGCCGCATTTCGCGCTGGCGCAAATCACGGTCTTCTCTGGCTGGTAGCCCTTGCCCTCTTCGGGAGTCTGATCTCGCTCTACTATTATCTGATCGTGTTAAAGGTGATTTTCCAAACCCAGGGTGCTGAAAGGGCCCGGCAATCGTCCGCGGCAGAAAACGGACTTGCCAGACTGACCATCGCCTTCGCTGCAGCCGCCGTGCTGTTTCTCGGAATCGCACCGCAATTCCTAGTCGCGCGAATCCTTGCCGCATTGCCCTAAGTGCAAGTCCCGCTTGCTAAAATCTCCTTGCAGGCGCTGGCTCGACGCGGACCGGCGCGTTCCGTAAAAACTCGGTGGCATCCCAGAATTGATTGTTTTCCGAAAGAATGCATGATCAACCGCTCAAGAATTAATCCAATTGCGCATTGACAACGCGAAGTCCAATCGTTGCAAATGGCTAGTGTGAAACCTGGTAGTGTCAGTCAGTTTATTGATCGCCATTACCGGCATTTCAACGCCGCTGTCCTCAAGGACGCCGCGGAGGCCTACAATGCGCACCTCGAGCAAGGCGGAAAGATGATGATCACGCTCGCCGGCGCGATGAGTACGGCTGAACTGGGTGTATCCCTGGCGGAAATGATTCGGCAGGACAAGGTTCACGCCATCACCTGCACCGGGGCGAATTTGGAAGAAGACCTCTTTAACCTTGTTGCGCGTTCTCGATATGAGCGCATTCCTAATTACCGCGAGCTCACCCCGAAAGCCGAGGAAGAACTGCTTAGCCGCCATCTCAATCGCGTGACCGATACCTGTATCCCAGAGGAATACGCTATCCGTAAGATCGAGAAAATTGTCATCGAAGAATGGATCGGTGCCGCTGAGAACAAACAACGTCTTTTTCCCCACGAATTTCTTTTCAAGATCTTGCGCGAATGCCGGCTAAAGAAATTCTACGAGATCGATCCAAACGAGAGTTGGACGATGGCTGCCGCCCACAAAAACCTCCCGGTCTTCGTGCCCGGTTGGGAAGATTCCACCTTGGGAAACATCTATGCCGCTCGCAATATCACCGGTGAACTTTGCGAGGTGCACACGGTTCGTTCCGGCATCGAATACATGATGGAACTCGCCGACTGGTATCGGCGCGTCTCCAAGGATTCTTCGATCGGCTTTTTCCAGATCGGCGGTGGTATCGCGGGCGACTTCCCGATATGCGTTGTGCCTATGTTGAACCAGGACGTGAAAGACACCGATGTTCCAGAGTGGGGTTACTTCTGTCAGATCAGCGATTCCACCACCAGCTTCGGTTCCTATTCGGGCGCCGTTCCTAACGAGAAAATCACTTGGGGGAAACTGCGCGCCAATACCCCAAGATACATTATCGAATCCGATGCCACCATCGTGGCACCACTCATTTTCGCGAAGGTGCTAGGCTGGTAGTTTTCGCGGCGGGGCCATTCGAGTCGAAGCAGCGCCCAGACAGATCTCGAATCGCTGCTTCCTTGTCGTAACATCAAGTGTGGCAACGAGTGATCTGTTAATCGGCGCGGCGAGGCGCCTGCGCGATGCAGTTGAAACACTGAAGTTCGCGGCTCCGGTAGCGTACGTTTACAATCCGCTCGTTTACGCCTGGAATGCGCACGAGATCTATTTGCGACGCTATGGCAATGGCCGCAAACGCGTGTTGTTCCTCGGAATGAATCCCGGTCCGTTTGGTATGGCGCAAACCGGTATCCCGTTCGGGGAAATTGCGGCGGTGCGCGATTGGCTTGGCATTCAAGCCACGATTGAGCGTCCCCCTGACGAGCATCCCAAACGGCCGGTGATGGGATTCAATTGCACGCGGAGCGAGATCAGCGGTCAGCGTTTGTGGGGATTGTTCGCGAAACGCTTTGGCTCTGCCGAAAAGTTCTTCGAAGAACACCTGGTGGTGAATTATTGCCCTCTCGCGTTTGTCGAGGCAAGCGGACGCAATCGAACTCCGGACAAACTGCCGCCAGGCGAGCGCGCTCCACTTTTTGGCGTATGTGACGAACATCTGCGGGAGATTGTTCGCATCCTGCAACCGGAATGGCTCATCGGTATCGGTGAATTCGCTGGGAAACGCGCACGCGATATCACCGCCGATCCGCCATTGCGGGTCGGCCAGATTCTGCATCCGAGCCCAGCCTGCCCTGCCTCAAACAATGACTGGGCTGGCACGGCCACCGGCCAATTGCGTGATCTCGGCGTTTGGAAATGGGCTCTTAGCCGACGGAGGTGGTCGAGTCAGACCCGGCTAATGCCAAAAGAAGGTGAGCAACGACGAATGATCGATAGTCTTGATCAGCGCACGCGTGGGAATCTATGAAACCCGAAACTAACTACGCTAAGAGCGGCGACGTTTACATTGCCTATCAAGTGAACGGCACCGGCCCATTCGACCTCGTTTGGGCACCGGGAACCTTTTCCCATCTGGACATGGATTGGGAGTTTCCGATGCGCGCGGATTTTTTTCTGAAACTGGGAACGATTTGCCGGCTCATCCGTTTTGATAAGCGGGGCACAGGTCTGTCCGATCGCCCGACGCAGATGGCAACGCTCGAACAACGAACCGACGATATTCGCGCTGTCATGGACGCGCTCGGCCTCAAATCCGCCGTCATTTTTGGTGTGTCCGAAGGTGCGTCGATGGCGTGCATGTTCGCTGCGACCTATCCGGAGCGGACCCGATCACTCGTTACCTGGGGAGGAATGGCCCGATGGTGCGCAAGTGAGGATCATCCTTGGGGACTGAATACGCAGCAATACGCGGAGATGGTCCGAGACGTTCGCGAAAACTGGCCGTCAGAATGGTATATCCGAGGACCTGGCGCCGGCCTCGGACCGGATGCTTCGCAGGATGTAATAGATCAGGCCAAGCGCTACATGCGTGCTGCCGGGAGTCCCTCGGCCGTGGCGGCGTACGAAACAATGAATTCCGAGATCGACACTCGGCACGTGGCATCTTTACGCCGTTGTTAATCAGTGACTGCGCTTCCGCGTCGCTGCGTTAAATCGTTAAATCATCAAATGGGTAGCGATAGACTTCTCCTCGCTTCACCAACGCGCGCTGGAAGCAAGGAGGTACCGCTATGAACTCGCCTAACGACAATTAGAGATTCGCCATCGCCACAATCGCAGGCCAAGTTTACGAGTATGGAAAAATCTTTTCACGTGATTCGGATTCTCACTCTTTTCGCAATCCTTTGCGCCAATGGCGCGTTCGGGATCAGTGAAAAACCAATGATGAAAGCGGTGGTTGCGCACGAGTATGGTGCTCCGGAGGTATTGAAGATCGAAGAAGTAACGCGGCCCGAACCCAAGGACGATGAAGCGCTGGTCCGCGTCATCGCGAGCGGGGTCAATCCAGCCGATCCGCTCACGCTCGGTGGGAAATTCGCGAAGGAGTGGGGGACACATTTACCTTTGATTCCGGGTTACGAGATAGCAGGGATTGTTGAAAGAACTGGCGCAAACGTCACGAGCCTTAAAGCTGGCGACGCTGTTTACGGTTATCCAACGTTCGGTGGCGGCTGGGCCGAGTACGTCACGGTCAAGGAATGGGAGGTCGCTCCGAAACCGAAGTCGCTTAGCTTTGCTGAAGCCGCGGCGGTGCCGATGGGCGCATTGACCGCGTGGCAAGCGCTCGTTGATGTGGCGCGGCTGCACGAGGGACAGACCATTCTCATTCATGGCGGCTCCGGCGGTGTCGGCAGCTTCGCTATTCAAATCGCGAAAATGCGTGGCGCTCGCGTAATCGCGACTGCATCAACGGCCAATCAGGATCTGCTCAAACAGCTGGGCGCGGACGTAGCGATCGATTACACAAAACAAAAATTCGAAGAGATTGCGAAAGACGTCGATTGCGTGCTGGATCCGGTCGGTAAAGACACGCTTGCCCGATCTTACGCTGTAATGAAAAAGGGCGGGATCATTTTGACACTGGTAGCTCGGCCAGATCCGGAGGAACTCGAGAAACACGAGATTCGCGCAGAAGGCATCTGGGTTAAACCGAACGCGAAAGATCTCTCCGAGATTGGCCAGCTGATCGACGCCGGGAAAATCAAACCCATCGTCACCCAAATTCGGCCGTTGAGCGAAGCGATCGCGGCCGAACAACAGGCCGAGACGCATCACACTCGCGGAAAAGTTGTGCTTCGTATCGCAGATGAGCCAAAGAATTAGCTGTAGAGGCGGGCGTGTCGGCCGCAATCTTGGAATGTGCTTGGTGGTCGGACTACCTCGCTTCAGTCGCAAACGGCGGTGGCGTCATTCGCTCGACGCAGCTGATATCGAGATTCTTCGGGTCGCCCTTTTCCATGAAGTCGATGATCAGCCGATCGACACATCCAGGATCCGTTAAACCATCCACCCCGTGGCCGGCTTGTGGAATGATAACATGTCTGGAATTAGGCAGATTTCGCGCGACTTCCTCGCCGCGCTTCGGCGGCGTCACCGGGTCCATGTTGCCGGAAAAAATGAGGACGGGAACATTCGACGAGACCGGATCACGAAAATTGTCCGGTATCTTTGCTCGCGGCCACATCTCGCAGGCACGTGTTTGCTGAAAAACGCGATAATTGCCAAAAGGATTACCGGCATTCAATTTCGCCGCTTCCTTCTGATCGATAAAAGGAACATCCTCCGCACACGTGACCGACAAATACATCCCATCCGCGATGAAATCCGGGATCGACGGGCTTATTGCTTCGTGCAGGAACGACGCCCAATCGCGGTATGCCGCGTTATGAATGATGAGTGGAATGCGACTAGCCTGATCTCGCCCGTACATCCATGTCCGAATTTTCTCGGCGAAAACTCCCGGTTGAATCTCGACTGTCGCCGCGGCGCTCTTGTCCGGCGGCGAATATTCCACTCGCGCCGGGGCGCGTTCCAATTGCGCGAGCACGTTTGTCCAATCATCGTGAATTTGCGGGAACGCCTGGTAACAGTGCGCATCCTGTTCACATTGCAACAACAACAAATCCATCGCGCGCGCGGCCGCCTGCGCGTGATACATCGGCATCTTCAGATACGTCGGCGCAACGCCCAGGAGCGTGACCGTACGCAAGTGCTCTGGATGTTGCCGCATATAGACGAGCGCCGCACGTGTTCCGTAGGAGGTTCCAAAGAGATTAATCCGATCGTAGCCCAGCCAGGCCCGCACATCATCGAGATCATCCATTGCAATTGAGGTGGTGTATTGCGTGAGATCAGCGCGGCGCTCCAGCGTTTGTCGCAGATTTCGCACGTAATCGACAGGATACATTTCGCTCAAGTAATACTGCGGCGTTTTCTTCCTCGGAACCGACAACGGATTCGAATTACCCGTTCCGCGTTGATCGACCAGCACGACGTCGCGGCGACGGCGATATTCCTTGCCATCCGTCGCATAAAATCTCGCCCCGTCGGTCGAGGCCGCGCCTGGCCCGCCGGCGAGATCGAACAACGGTTCCGCCTTCGTCGTTTGATCGAACGCTGGTAGCACGACCACGTTCAAATCAATTT
>Ga0209687_1000311_pt1 | contig 16876 bp, 13 predicted proteins | sample GraSoiAngelo_136_FD_185893 | JGI IMG/M metagenome (GOLD analysis project Ga0209687, IMG submission 185893) | Grasslands soil microbial communities from the Angelo Coastal Reserve, California, USA - 14_0929_09_20cm (SPAdes) (version 2) | ecosystem: Environmental > Terrestrial > Soil > Grasslands ...
CGTTGTTCGGTTCGCGGCCGTGTTCTTCCCGGAAATGCTCGAGCGCCTTGTGCGCGTTCTCGATCATGATGATCGCCGAGTCGACCATCGCGCCGATGGCAATCGCGATGCCGCCGAGCGACATGATATTTGAAGTCAGATTCATCCACCACATCGGGATGAATGAGAGAATGATCGCGATCGGCAGCGTGATAATCGCGACCAGCGATGAGCGGATGTGCCAGAGAAAGAGGATGCAGACCAGCGCGACGACGATGCTTTCTTCGATCAATTTCTCGCGCAGGGTGGCGATAGCGCGCTTGATCAAATCGCTCCGATCATAAGTCGGCACGATCCGCACGCCTCCGGGCAATGAGGATTTGATTTCCTCGATTTTCTTTTTGATGCCGTCGATCACGTTGAGCGCGTTCTCGCCGTAGCGCATGACGACGATCCCGCCGACGGTCTCGCCCCGTCCGTCTAGCTCGGCGACACCCCGCCGGATGTCGCCGCCCAGATGCACGGTGGCGATGTTTTTTAAATAAACCGGGGTGCCGTTCTCAACTTTGAGGACAATGTTTTCAATGTCCTCGATCTTTTTGATGTAGCCGCGGCCGCGGATGAAATACTCCGTCGTCGCGACCTCAAAGATGCGGCCACCGACATCGGCGTTGCTCATCTTGATCGCGCTAACGACATCACTCAGCGGAATGTGGTAAGCGACCAGCGCGTTTGGATCGAGATCAACCTGATATTGTTTTACAAAACCACCGACGGGTGCGACTTCCGAGACGCCTTTCACCGACGCAAGCGCGTAACGGAGGTTCCAATCCTGAATGGAACGCAGCTCGGCGAGGTCATGCTTTTCGCTGTCATCGACGAGCGCGTATTCGTAAACCCAGCCGACACCTGTCGCGTCAGGCCCAATGACCGGATTCACCCCTTCGGGCAACGAGCCGCGGACCGAGTTGAGATATTCGATCACGCGCGAGCGTGCCCAATAAATGTCCGTGCCGTCCTGGAAAATTACGTAGATGAACGACTTGCCGAACATCGATTCGCCACGGACGAATTTCACTTTCGGCGCCGCAATGAAGACAGTGGAAATCGGATATGTGACCTGGTCTTCCACCAGGTCTGGCGAGCGGCCTTCCCACTCGGTGTAAACAATCACCTGTACGTCGCTTAGGTCGGGAATGGCGTCGAGTGGCGTGTGAATCAGCCCGTAAATGCCGCTCGCAACAGCGAAGATCGTGAAAATGAAAACGAGAAATTTGTTCTTCGCGCTCGCCTCGATGATGCGCTCGATGAGCGGGCCGCGTCCCGGTTCGGCCGCGAGGTTATGTTGCGGAGTTGAGTCTGCTTCGGTCATGGCTTCACTCGCGACCCGGCGGCTTCTTCCGGCTTTTCTTGCTCAAATTCCTTCAGTGCGCCTTGCACTTTCGATTCGGCGTCGATCAGAAAGTTCGCGCTCGCGACAACGCGCTCGCCTTCCTGCAAGCCGCTTTGCACCTCGTAGATGTCGCCGTATTTCGCGCCTAGCTGGACAACGCGTGGCTCGAGTTTCCCTTCGCCTTTATCGACGAACACGACGTTACGCTCGCCGGTCGGCATGATGGCGCTCACGGGAACGGTGAGGGCCTCGCCCATGTCCATCGCCAGCTCAGCGTTCACGTACATGCCGGGCCGCAGCTTGAAATCCGTGTTCGGAATGTCGATTCGCACTTTGGCCGTGCGTTTCATTTCGTCGAGGAACGGATTGATCAAGCTGATCGTACCGTCGAAGTTTTCGCCCGGATAAGATTTCGCCGTGACCGCAATTTTTTGACCCGTTTGCAACATCGACAATTCGTTTTCATAAAATTCGGCCCAAACCCAGACCACGCCGAGATCGGCAACTTCGACGAGCATATCGCCCATTTTGACGTTCTTGCCTTGTTCAACAGGCACCGATTGGACGACGCCGCGGAACGGCGAAAGCAACGTCAGCGTGTCGGAGGCTTTGCGTGTTTTTTCGAGCTCGGCAATCTGTTCTGGCGTCACATTCCAAAGCTGGAGCCGGCGTTTGGCCGACTCGATCAAGCGCTGCGGCGTCTCGCGTGCGTCTTTGCTTTTCGCTTCGTCGCGCATTCGCAATAGTTCAACAAACTCGCGCTCACTGGTGAGCAAATCCGGGCTGTAGATCGACAAGAGCGGCGCGTCTTTATCGACAACCTGGCCCGGCGACGTGACGTTCAGCTTTTGCACGTAACCATCGACGCGGGAGACGAACTGCCAGTTGCGACTTCTGTCCGGCACGATCACACCAACCGAGCGAATCGTGTGACGAAGCGGTTTGCGTTCGGCTTTCGCCCACCGAACGCCGATCTGTTGCTGCCGCTCCACCGGAACGACGAATTCGCTTGTCTGCGGCGGCTTGGTCTCCGCGCCCCCTTTCATTCCCGGCATCCCTGGCATTCCAGCCATACCTTTCATTTCGCTGCCCTTCGTTTGTTCTGTTTGCGCCGGCGACGGCTTCGTTTCGCCGCCGCCTTTCTTCATCACCGGCACAAGGTCCATCGAGCAGATGGGGCATTTGCCGGGATCCTTCGAATGCACCGATGGGTGCATGGTGCAGGTCCAGTAATCGATGTTGCTATCCTTCTTCGCCGTCGGTCCTTTTGAGCACGAAGCCATGCCGAGCAAACTCAGCAGCACGACCAGAGGAATGATTTTGTTGAAAATTTTTCGTGGTCTCATTTTCGTTTGGCTTTCGGTGGATCGGCAGGCAGCGGATAAACTTGCGCGCCGAGGATCGCCTCGAGTTCTGCGACCGCGACCTGGTAATCGGTTAGATGTTGTCGTCCCATCGCTTCGAGATCGCGCAGGTTGCGTTGTGAGGTGATCCAATCGAGAAATGACGCCTTGCCCGACTCGTAGTTGAGCCGGTTGGCTTCGTACGCCTGTTGCGCCTGAGGGATGATCTTGTCGCGGAACAGTTCGAGATGATGATGCGCCGTTTCGACTTTTTGGAGTTGGTCGCGTAAGAGGCGCAGCGCGTCCTTCTGTGAGCGATCGAGCGCTTCCTCAGCCGCGCCGAGATTCTCCTGCGCTTCACGGACAGCGGCGCCGTATTTCCTAAAATTGACCCACGGAACCGTGAACGAAACTCCCGCATCTAATTCACTCACAGTCTGCGCAGCGTCATTGTAACGCTGCGCTTTTACGGTGAGCGACGGATCGGGAATCCAGGCCCGCTGCGCCAGCTGAAGGTTCGATTTCTCGATATCGATCCTCACTTCGGCCATTTTGATCTCTGGCCGGTGGGCGAGAAGAAGTGGGCGAAGCTTCGTCGGCGAAACCTCCGGCATTTTCCGAGTGACTTCGCCAGGCACACCAAGCGGCGCGAATGCATCGCGATTCATCAACGCATTTAGTTGCGCCTCTTGTTCGGAAAGCAGGCGTTCCAGATCGCGTTGCAATTCGAGCACTTTGCTCGCTTCCGTCTCTGCGACTAGGACGTCGGCAGCCGAATGCGTTCCGGCTTCGAATTTCGTGCGGCTGACATCGGCGATCTGCCGCATTGAGGTGATATTCTTCTGGTTGATTTCAATTTGTGCATGAGCGTTCGCCAGCCGGAAAAAGGCCGCGCGCGTTGCCGCGATTACATCAAGCTGCTGACGCCGCAGCTCTTCGTAAGCCGAAATTGCTTCCGCATTCGCGCCACGCGCTCGAACAAGATTCTTCCCGGTGATTGGAATCGCTTGTTCAATGCTAGCCGACTGGTCCATGAACGCATTCGGCGGAACATCGACATAACGATGCACGCGCGATTCGCCCGAAACTCGCGGATCCTCCCAGGCTGCCGCCTGTGTAATCCGCGCCTTGGCGGCGTTCCATTTCCGCCGCGCTCCTTTAATCGACGGATTATTGGCCAGCGCGGCGGAAGTGACCTCTCTAAGAGTCAGGCTTCCACCTTCGGTTGGACGGACGTCGCCATCGCTGGCGTCCGCCATCTGCCCGGCTAAGACTAAAGTTAAACTAAGTAATAATAGGTAAGTTGTTTTTGTTTTCATTGATCCAAGAGCTCCGTTGAAGACCAGGCGTGCCGACGAATGGGCACACCTCCGGCATCAGGCTCTTTGGATCAGATAAGAAACGTGCAGAGAAAGACGCGCTTCGGCGGCGTTGAAGCCGTGAGGCCGAGCGCCGCTGGATCAGCAGAATGCTCCGCTGGGCGCACCGGAAGCAAACAACACATCAGGCCCGGTGTAATAACAGCGACGAACAGTGAGGCCGTGCTGTCATCCTTAACAAGTGGTTGTGACGACGGCCGAGCCTTATTCTTTGCTGCTTCAGCACAGCAAGCTTTGTTTGGGCAGCTACCTTGCTTGCAAGCTTGGCCAATCGGCGGACTCGACGCCGGGCAGGCGGACGCAGGCAATCGAACAGCGCTTACGAAAAGCGCCGTCACCATCAAGGCGGCCAGCATCAACCGGTTTATCATTGCCTAAGGTTATAGCACAAGACACGCCCACACGCTATTTGTTCGGAATTTGCCCGCCAGTCACGGCTACTGGAGTTCAAGTCTACAATAGGTAAAGCTTTATGAATTCGACCGCATTCACAATTGGCCAAATCGCCATTGCCGCCATGATGACGAAGAGAATCAATTCCACCACTAAGAAGCGGAGATGCTCGGTCCGGAAATAATCCCGGCTGATATCGCGAATGGAGCGCCGCCGTAACAGGACGGCCTTTCTGATGCGACGGACAGTAATGATGTTTGGCGAGATCATAATGAACAACACTCCCGCGCTTTCTTCTCCTGTCATGTCACGAAGCGTGAAAAGCAGGTGACGATCAGGTAACTACTCGTAAAATGAATGAACAATTGTGGACTTGAATTGTCGTGTCGAGCTCTTTGACTTGGGTCAAGGGCGTCCCAATAGCATCCATTTTGTCATTCCGAGCGAAGTCGAGGAATCTCTAGCTTGTTCTCCTTCGAAATTAGAGATGTCTCGGCTGCGCTCGACATGACAAGCAGGGTAGTAACCCCGAGATTCGTTAGCCTCGCCGAGAATATCGTGGCCGACACCGACGATGATGGTGTCGATTCAAAGAAAAAGCGCGCTGAGGATTGATCACAGCGCGCTGATTACCCTGCCTGCTGCGTTACTTACTTGATGGGAACGAAACCGACCTGCTCGACTATTTTCTGCCCGTCGGGGCCGACCGTGAAGTGGATAAATTCCTTCACCACTCCGGTGGGCTCGCCATTGGTATAGAAGAAGGTGGGCCGAGCGTAAGGATAACTTTTTGCCAAAACACTTTCCTTGGAAGGAGAGGCTCCATCAATTGGAACTACCTTGATTCCACTGGCTTTAGTATAAGCCAGGCCGATGTAGCCGACACCATTTGGATTTTTGCCGACTTCCTGCGCGATCTGCTCGTTGCCGGCGAGCTTTTGTGAATCCGGGGCGTAGTCGCGCTTCTTCATTGCCAGTTCCTTAAACTCCGCGTAGGTCCCGGACGAAGTATTCCGGGTATAAACAGAGATCTTTCCGCCGCTGCCGCCAACGGCACTCCAATCGGTAATTTCGCCGGTAAAGATTTGCTCTACCTGTTTTTTCGTAAGGCCCTTGATCGAACTAGCGGTATTGACGATGACCGCGATTCCGTCATAAGCCACAATCGTTTCCTTGAGGTCGACCCCTTTGGCTTTGCCATTCGCAATTTCTTCCGGTTTGGCTGGCCGGCTCGCCATTCCAATCGCTGCCGTCTTATCAATTAACGCGGCAAACCCGGTAGCCGATCCTTCCGCCGCAATATCAAAGGTCGTTCCCGGATATTGCGCCTTAAATTGCTCCGCCAACTGCGGAACGAGCTTGGCTCCCAGAGTGTCCGAGCCCTTAATTACTATCGCGTCCCCTCGGGCGACCGTAAGTGCAGAGAGGCCTACTAAGACAGTAACAAATAATTTTTTCATACGCTCTCGATTACTTGATTGGAACAAAGCCAACCTGATTGACGATTTTCTGCCCGACCGAGCTCAAAGTAAAATCAACGAATGTCTTCGCGACGCCACCTGGTTCGCCGTTAGTGTAATAAAAGGTCGGCCGCCAGTAGGGGTATGAGTGGTTTTGCACGCTCTGAATCGACGGGGTCGCGCCATCGATCGAGACCACTTTCACTCCACCAGCTTTGGTATAGGCCATGCCCACATAGCCGATACCGGCAGGATTCTTACCTACTTCCGAAGCGATCTGCTCATTACCAGCCATTTTTTGTGATCCCGGCGCGTAATCACGCTTTTTCATCGCCAGTTCCTTGAAGTCTGAGTAGGTGCCGGAGGAGGTATTACGAGTGTAAACCGAGATTTTGCCCCCGGAACCGCCAACCGCGCTCCAATCCGTCGCTTCACCGGTAAAAATTTGTTCCACCTGTTTTTTGGTGAGTGACTTCACCGGATTGCCGGCATTAACGATCACGGCTATGCCATCGTAGGCTACGACCGTCGGCTTCATGTTAATGCCCTTGGCCGCCGCTTGCCCCACTTCGGATGATTTGGCGCGGCGGCTGGACATTCCAATCTGCGCGGTGCCGTCGATGATCGCTGCGATTCCAGTAGTGGAGCCTTCCGCCGCGATGTCGAAGGTAGTGCCGGGATGCTGCGCCTTAAACTGTTCGGCTAGCTGCGGCACAAGCTTTGCCCCGAGGGTATCGGAACCTTTAATGACGAGGCGGTCCGCATAAGCGGAACCCATCAGCGAGAGAATGGTAATTAGACTTAAGTAAATACGTTTCATTTTAGCTAGTAGTTAATCTGGTTAGAACTTCACGTTAAGGTCTGCCTGAAAGATCTGATATTTATTCAGCGGGTTAATACCGATATCTCCAGTTCCGCCCGTCCCCAGCGACTTATCCGCCGCCCATCCATAGCCGTAGCTAAGGTTGAATATAACGGCGTCGCTCAAGGCGTAGCCGGCTTGGACGACCACTCCTTCGATGTTAACTCGGCTATCGAAAAAGTCGGAATCAACCAGGTTTGGATCGAGTGAAAATTGCTCCGTCTGCTGCCAGAAGGCCTGCAGTTGCCAATCATTCTTGGCTTTAAGTTGCCCGATGCCCGCCCCAATTTGATAGGCGTAACGCTGGTCGCCCTTGCCCGGGAAACCAGCGGCCTTGGCGCGATCGTCGGCCTCGAAGTTAACGGCAAAGTCGCCAAAGATGCGGACCGGGAGTTCCCCGATTTTCCAACCGATCTCCATCGGCATATCGAAAACCAGAAGGCTGTTGATACCCCACTGGTTCGTGCTGAGGGAATTACTATTGGAAAGAGCCGGGTCGCCGCCCACGAAATGACCATTAAAGGTATCGCCATTTCCGGTATAGTTATAGAGCGTTGGGGCGAGTTGCGCGTAAAGGTTGTTCGGAAAAGTGAACCTTGCGCCTACCTGCCATGCTAGCAGCCAGGCGTCGGTAGTTGGCACGAGTTTGCCACCGGACGTTCTCGGCGCCCCGACCGGGTTCTCCGGGTTAACGTCGTCGTAGATAAACTGTGCAAAATTCGCGAAAAGATCCACTTTCAACTTCCACGGCTCTGAGGTCTTGGTGATCGCAAGATTTTTACTATCTTTGGCGTAGGATTGTTGAGCCTGTTCCACACCTCCACCTCCAAAATTAAAGGTGAAAGTGTGCTTCCACTGTTCCGCCACCCCTTCTGGATTAATGTCGGCGTCCCATGTCATCAGGGTGGTGACAAGGGGATTCGGCATCTTCCCGCCGGTCAGGGTGATGTCTTTAAACCCACGATAACCCAGGTAAGCCTGACCGACGTTGATACCGTCGCTGTTCTTGGCAAACGGACCGTTGATTGTCGTCGTGCTGCCACTCGTAGTTGAAGTATCGTCTCCAAAAGTCACGTTAGTGGAACGTGGATTTTGACTCGTTTCCAGCCGAACACCAAAGAACCAGTCGTCCGCCAGAACGCCGCGCAGCCCAATGCGCAAACGATAGCGTTCGCGTTTGCGCTCTTGCCAGTCGTTGGGCGGGGAGACGCCACCCTCCGTCTGCCCACTCCGGTACTCGTAGCGCAATCGCGCGTCGCCATAGAGTTCCAGCTCCGTGATTGGCGTCGACAGTTTCCATTTTCCCGCCGAAGTCGCTGCCGCCTCTTTTGTCAGCTCGGCACGAACTTCTTCCGCTTCCTGATCGTTAATGATCTTTTTGCGGACAAGCAGATCGAGCAATGCTCCTGCATCCTGTGCCTTGGCCGCGATGCCGCCGAAAATGAAAGAAGCGGCCGCCAAAATATATATGAATCGTTTCAACATTGGTTCTCCTTGGGTTAAGTGAGTGCTCGTGACGCGCGCGGGCGCGAGACCGATGGAGTTTTCTTACCCGCCGGTTCACACGAACGGGCCGAAGGTAAAAAGCGATTGTTACGAACCGAAGGCGGTCTTGTTACAATTGCGTGAACTCGGCAAAAGTCAGCGAAACTGAATACCGGCTTGTTTAAAGAAGCCGCACCTCCTGCAGACGAATCGCGAAGAATTCGGGTCTTATTTCGGATTCTCTGAGCTGTAGAGCAACTTGCACCTCATCTGAAAGCCTCAGAGGGCTGGCGCACTCCAAGACGCTTCGCGAGTTTTCGAGGCGCTGCGAGCATGCGCCAGCTTGTGGAGTGCGGCAGCCTCTGCCGCTTTCGATTTTGTTGATCCCGGCACTACCGATGCCGGCTACAACGGCGGGCGTTCGAGCTTGTAGCGGGAGCAGTGAACCCGCTTCCGAGCAGTCTTGTGAACTGTCGATGCTTGAATTAGGGCGATGGTTGCGCTGACGCGTCCGGGACCGAGGAAGGGGAAACAGTAGCGCGTGGCGGGGTGGCGGCATCGGCTGCGGGAGCAGCAGGTTGCACGGTTGCAGAAGGCGAAACGTCCGGGGCATTCGCGGCCGGCGTGCTCCCGGGCGAACCGGTGGCTGGAGCGACCGACACAGCTGGAGTTGCGGCCGGCATTCCCATCAACTCACGATGTAAACTACTGTCGCTGGCACTGCGTCGCGCATAAAGAATTCCCAGAACAAAGGTCAGAACGAAAAAAATCCCGGCCAGCCAACCGGTGAATTTTGTCAACACATTGGTCGTTTGCGCGCCGAAAATGTTCTCAGTGACCCCCCCACCAAAGGCCGCGCCAAGACCCTCACTTTTCGGCCGCTGCATCAGAATGACCAGGGTCATCAACACTGCAACCAGCATGTCGATAGCGAGGAGAACGTTGATGAGAATATTCATTGGGAGCGGACAATATCGGCAGATCGCGCCGCTTGTAAACGCCCTACACGCGGCACCGTCCTCCGAGCCCCAGAATGTCGCGCCGCGAACTTGACGGCTTTAAGCCGTCAAGTTTCCGGAACGGTATTCTCGCTTAAGAATAAAATATGATCAGGAGTAGGATTTAAAGTTACAGAGCTTTGTAATCGACCGTGATGGTGCGGAAAGTGTGCGGCGGTTTTTCCGCTGAAAAATAAAAGAGCTCGAGCATGGTCGTGCCCACCATCCATTGGTAACCAACCAGCGTCTGGACGATGTCCGTATCGGTGTCGCGCGAGCGTGAGACTAATTTGCCGACCCCATACTTGCCGTCGAAATATCGCCGAACCGTTCCCATCTGCTCATTGTAACGCTCGATCGACCAATCCGGATATTCGTACTGCAGCTCCACCTCCATCAGCTTGTCATTCTTGAAGGTGAACAGAGTTCGTTGCAATCCCGGATGAACCAAACCTTCCACTGTCCAAATTGACCGGCTTCCATCCTGCTTCTTGTCGACAATTTTCGCCTTCGCCCCGTTGAGAACAGCTTCGACCCGGCGCGGCGGATCGCCCCAGCGAAAGCCAAATGGCGGCAGTAGTTCATTGATCGCCCGAACCGGGGCGGTGGCGGCAAAAAGGAGGAACAGGGCGGAAACCAGAATGCGAATCATTCGTTGACGAAATTGTAAACGGTATATTGGCGGACAAGCGGCCGGAGCATGGCATCAATGGCTTGTTCCCGCCGCTGGTCGCGCTCAAATTTCTCGAGTGCTTCGCGATCGCGGAAGGTCATGACCACACCGAGATCGAACGATTGTTCCAAATCGGGCCGCGCGACCGGCAGAGACCGGCCCACGCGCACATCATTCACGCCGCGGACACGGCGGAGTGTGCGCAAGGCTCGCAGAAGCAAATTCTGATCGTCAACATTCCCTGGACGTTTCAACCAAAACAACATCACGTGCGTAACCTGGCCGGAGCGGGCCGGGGCGGCCTGTGCCCCAGTCGACGTAAGAGAGAATGCGATGCAACACAGAGATATCACGACGGGCATGCGGAAGACGAGCAGGAATTTCATTTGCCGGACCAATATCGTCGCTCAAAACCACCCGCCCGGCATCAAAATTGAATTGATGTTTTGAGACGTTTCAGCGGAAGGAATTTCCATTACGAGGGAAAAATCGGCGCTGTTCAACCGATTTTTTTCAGTCAAGAAATTTTTGCGCGGCGTTCAAAAATAAAGTTCAGAATTTTGCTTGTCGGTTTTTTGCAGCGTTTCTAATCTCACGCCTCTGGCAGGGAGCAAGGGAATCGTCCGGTGTGAATAAAGTGTGAACAGAACTCCGCAATTTCGTAACATTCCTAGCCGGTTTTCCGGCAGCGCGCTGGAGTCACTGCCAGAGCGAAAGAGAATATCGAGAGCAGAGCATTATTCCGGAGGCTCAGCGATTTTTCATTTTCCCTCGGAAAAAGGGGATTTTTGCAATGGGACGTGGTCATTCTTTGGTTTGCCCAAGCAAAGTAATTTTCATATTTTCAGGGACCTTTATCAACGCTCTCCTCAGGGCCGCTTCCCTGAGGAAGGCGCTTTTGGGTGTTAACAAGTTGGTATGGACGAGAGTTGCAAAGCCCTTTGGGAGAAATTGTCCGCTGCGCTCAAACCGCAAGTGAGTGCCGACACCTTCAAACGCTGGTTCTCCGCCGTCGAACTAACGAAAGCCACCGAGGACGAACTGACCTTCGTCGTTCCCAACAACATTTACCAATTCTGGATCGAAAGTAATCACATGGCGGCGTTGCAATCCGCCATCACCGATGCCGTCGGCGCCCCGCGCACCGTCCGCTTTCTGACTTCGGCCGAATCGGACGGCGATGATGATTTTACCGCGCCAGAAGTGCGCAAAACGGACGGGTCCGGTCACAGCAGGACGGTCGGTCTGGGGCTTAGTCTTAATCCGCGAAACACCTTTGAATCATTCGTCGTCGGGCCCAACAACCAGATCGCGCACGCCGCCTGTCTGGCCGTGGCACAAGCGCCTGCGCGCACCTACAACCCGCTCTTCATTTACGGCGGCGTCGGGCTGGGCAAGACGCATTTGATGCAGGCGATCGGCCAGTATCTTTGGGCAAAAAAGAAGACCTCTAAAGTGATGTATCTCTCGAGTGAGCTCTTCATCAACGAATTCATCGACGCGATTCAACACAATACGCTGGTGAAATTCCGCAAGCGTTACCGCCAGGCAGATCTACTCCTGATTGATGATATTCAATTTCTCGCCGGGAAAGAACGATCGCAGGAGGAATTTTTTCACACCTTCAATACCCTCTTCGACGGTCACAAACAGATCGTGCTCTCGAGCGATCGTCCGGCCTCGGAGATCGCCAATCTCGAACACCGCTTGGTTTCGCGTTTTGAGTGGGGCCTGACCGCGGAATTACAGCCACCCGATATTGAGACGCGTCTTGCCATTCTGCGGAAGAAAGCGCGCGCCTTGCAGATCAAATTGCACGATGACGTTTACCAATTCCTCGCGACACGTATTCGCAGCAACGTCCGCCGGCTCGAAGGCGCGCTGATGCGCGTGGCCTCTTTTGCCTCGCTCAGCGGCAAGGAGCTGACTCAGGAAACGATCGAGCATTTGTTAAAAGACATTTTGATGGAAGAGCGGCGGCAGATGGTCACGATCGAGCAAATCCAGCGCAAGGTGGCGGAACACTTCGATGTGCGTTTAGCGGACATGACGAGCAAGCGCCGGCCCGCCAGCATCGCTTTTCCCCGCCAGGTGGCGATGTATCTGGCGCGGGAATTAACCAAGGCATCGCTCAATGAAATTGGCGACGCGTTCGGCGGCCGCGATCACGGCACGGTCTTGCACGCCTGCAAGCTGGTGAAGAAGCGGATGAACGAACAGGATAACATTCGCCAGACCATCTCTTTCATTGACAGCGCGCTCCAGCGCTGATTGAGAGAGAGAATGCGGTTGCCGGATCAATTCCGAAGCCTTACATCTTAGGCTTTCCGAATGAAATTCAGCGCGACAAAAGAGAAATTACTCGAAGGATTGCAACAGGTGCAGAATGTCGTCAGCACCCGCACCACGCTGCCAATTCTTTCCAACGTTTTGCTGCAGGCCAAGGAGGGAGCGGTGCACCTGACCACCACCGATCTCGATGTCGGGGTCCGCGGAAGTTTTGAGGCCAATGTCGACAAGGTGGGCGCAACCACCCTGCCAGCGCGCCGCTTGTTCACCATCATTCGGGAATTGCCCTCCAGCGAAATCGCCATCGAAGTTGATGGGAAGAACGCCGCTTCGATTCGCAGCGGACAAAGCTTTTTTAAAATCCTCGGCTTGCCGGAAGAAGAATTCCCGCCGTTGCCAAAGTTTGAAAACGCAAAAGTGGTGACAATGCGGCAGAAGGATTTGCACGATGGTCTGCGCAAAACCGCCTACGCCATCTCGACGGATGAAACACGCTATGTGCTCAACGGCGTTCTCTTCAGCTTCAAGGAAAATAAACTCACTCTCGTGGCCACGGACGGGCGCCGGCTCGCCATGCTCGATATCGAACTGGAATTTCCCCGCAGTCACGAAGCCGAGATCATTGTTCCGACGAAGGCCGTAACGGAATTGCAACGCCTGCTCAAGGACGATGGAGAGGTGAAGATCAGCGTGGGTAGCGGCCAAATCGCGTTCGATCTCAACAACACTTTGCTGGTCTCGAAATTAATCGAAGGCAACTATCCAAATTACAAGCAGGTGATTCCGTCGGAAGCCAAGGAGCGCGTCACGCTCGAGCGCGAAACCTTTCTCAATTCGCTCCGGCGGGTATCGCTGCTGGCGAGCGACAAATCGAATTCGATCAAACTCAATTTCAGCAAGAACAACATCGAGATCACCGCCAATACTCCCGAAGTGGGAGAAGCCAGAGAATCCCTCCCGGTCGCTTACAAAGGACGAGACTTTGCCATCGCCTTTAATCCGGAATTTTTAATGGCGCCGCTGCGCAACCTGACCGAGGACGAAGTCTTCTTCGATCTCATCGATGAAATGAGTCCGGGGGTTTTGAAAATTCAGACGCCGTTTCTTTATGTGCTGATGCCGATGCGCGTGAGCTCTTGATCCGCCCGGGGGCACACTCCTGCGGCGCCGTGCGTGACTTCTGTAGCGGCGGTCTACGACCGCTGGACTGGCCAGAAGCCTATCTTCCTCAGAATAAGTCTGAAACCTCTCGCAACCCTGATGTCTTCCTGGAAATATGACAGTACTCCTAGCGCTACTTTGTCATGCCGAGCGGAGCCGAGACATCTCTAACTATTTGTAGAAGAGGCAAAGTTAGAGATTCCTCGACTTTGCTCGGAATGACAAACGATTTGCCTGAGCGGAGCACCGACAGCTTTTCGGTAACTTGTTCCTTACAGGCCGATCATTTTGCTTACCGTAGCGAGATCAATCTGCGTCAAATCGCCATTGGGTGCGAGTAACACGGTCGCGTTCGTGTTTTGTGGCGCCCAAACCTTGGGATCGGTCGGACCGAATAAGAGAAAGCAACGCGCTCCGGCAGCGGCCGCGAGATGAGAAATTCCGGAATCGTGCCCAATAAAAGTCGATTGTTCGAGCAAGGCCGCCAGTTGCGGTAAAGGCAGCCCGTGGGCAAAGCGGACTTGCGCTTCATCCTTAAACAATGTTCGCAACCGCGTCATCTCTTTCTCGTCCGCTTCGCCGGAGACGAAGATAATCGTGCGAAACAAGACCTTCGCGTTTAACAAAGTCTTTGCCAATTCGATCCAGTTTTCGATCGGCCAATTCTTTCTTTCGCTTCCGCTGCCGGGATGGAGCGCGAGCACTGGCGGGTCGCAACTCTGCAGAAATCGACAGGCAAATCCTCGATCTTCATCTGATGGAAAAATCTTCGCGGCCAGATCGCTAACATTAATTCCTAACTCTTGCAGCGGCCGGGCGAGTTGCCGTGCCGCATGCGGGCCCGGGATGATCTGGGCGGGACCGCGCAGAATTCTTTTTGCGCCACATTGCCGCAAATTGTTTTCGAAAATCTGATCCGGATCGTAGAGATAGCTGAGAATCAGATCGAAGCCGCCGAAATAATCGCGCAAATCGAGTGGAAGCTCCGCCTCTCGGGCGAAGAACCGAGACAGCGCACCGTATTCAATCGATCGGACGGCGTCGGCGTAAAATCGTTTATCCGCGATGATCGCAATATGCGGGTAACCAAGGATCTCGATTCGCGACTGTGGATGGGCAGCGCGCAATGCTTTCAACGCCGGCAAGGTCAGAATGAAATCGCCAAGCGCCCCGCCGCGAATGACGAGGATTCGTTTAATAAGAGAGGAATGCTAGAGCGATTAAAGTCGCGCCATAGACAAAAACGAACGCGTGTAGGCCACGCCAGCGTGCAGTTGTCTTGCTGAACCAGCCAATTTGATCGCGCAATTTGTAAGGCACCATTACCCAAGTCAGACCCAGCACCACCAGCAGATAAGCAAGCACAGTCAGGACAAGCCGGCTCGCTTCGTAGCGAAAGAAAGCGGCATCGAGCAGCGGCTCCGCCATCAGCAGCGCCAGAATGCCCAGAGCGCGGACGGCGAGAAATTCGTCGACGAAACGCAAGGCCAGGAAAAATCCAATCGGCAATATGATTAAGAATGGGCGGCGGAAAGCAGAGAATTCGCCCATCTCCATGGTCGAGACGAGCCAGAAGCTCCAAACCAAATCAATCGACAGCAACACGATACCGGCGCCACGGGATCGCGGAAATGCGGCCAGGATATCGCGTGCGGAACTTTCCATGGCGAATCCGAAAGCGCCGAGAAGGCAAAGGATTGCACCGGCGAAGAGCGCGGCCATTTGCAGCGAGAAATGATAAATCATCGCATCAATCAATCGGTTGTCCGTAAAGGCTGAAGCCGTTGGCGCGTTCGATTGCGACATCAAAAATTTTGCCGATACGATTTTCCTCCGCCTCGAAAACGACGACCTTGTTGGTTCTGGTGCGACCCATCAAACGGGCAGGATTCGTCTTGCTTAGGCCTTCACACAAAACTTCGACATGAGTGCCGACCAGTCTTTCGTTCGCGCACCGGGCGGAAGCGTTGATAATTCCCAGTAGGTCTTGGTTGCGCGCCTCTTTTACGGATTCGTCGATCTGATCGAGCATGGCGGCGGCAGGTGTCTCGCGTCGTGGCGAATACCGGAAGATGAAACCGTTGTCGAATTGCAGCTGTTCAGCGAGATCGCGGGTTGCTTTGTAATCGGATTCGGTCTCGCCAGGAAAGCCGACAATGATATCGGTCGTTATCGCGATGCCGGGTCTGGCTGCGCGAATTTTCCCGACCAGCTGCGCATATTTCTCCGCGGTATAAATACGGTGCATCGCTTTGAGAATTCGATTTGAGCCCGATTGCAGTGGCAGGTGCACATGCTCGGCGAGTTTTGGAAGCCGCGACATTGCGTCGATCAGGTCATCGCGAAAACCGATTGGGTGCGGTGAGGTAAACCGCAAACGCTCAAGACCGTCGACTGCACTAACCGCTTCGAGCAATTGCACGAAGGGGCCTGTGCTTGGGCCGCGGCCGGCGACCGCGGCGACAGCGGGAAATTCGTGGCGGCCATACAAATTCACGATTTGGCCGAGAAGGGTTACTTCCTTGACTCCATCGGCGACGAGCGCGCGAACTTCGGAGACGATTTCGGCAATGGTGCGGCTGCGCTCGGCACCGCGCGTCCACGGCACGATGCAAAAGGTGCAATGCATGTTGCATCCTTGCATGATCGAGACGAACGCCGTCGCTTGTTTCGGCGCGAGAGATTGATCTCGAATGGTCGATTGCGAACCGATTTCTTCTTCCACATCGACAATGGAAAAACGCAGATCGTCCATTCGATTCAGGCTGCGCTCGGCGACCGTGACTAGAGTAGCGCGTTTTCGCGCGACCAGGTCATCGACGTAATCGCCCACGCGATGAAATTTTTGGGTGCCAACCACAAGATCGAGGTGCGGGATTTGTTTCAACAGCTCCGCCCCCCGCGCCTGCGCCATGCAGCCGAGAAACCCAAAAACGGTTTCCGGCCGGCTCTTCGCCATGCGGCCGAGCATTCCCATCTTGCCAAGCGCCTTTTGCTCGGCCATGTCGCGCACGCTGCAGGTATTGAAGAGAACAACATCGGCCTCCTTCTCGCAACTGACCCGCTCGTAGCCGCGGGCAACGAGCGAATGCGCGACCTGCTCGGAATCGCGCTCGTTCATCTGGCAGCCGTAGGTCTTGATGAAGAATTTCGGCACGGCTCGCGAACGATACACAGGGGCGGCGGATGCGCTACGCCATTAAGGGTGGATTCGCGAACCGGCCGGAAAACGGGTATGCGCGCATGACAATTAGCTTCCCATTCTTGCCGCGCTTCCGTTTCAATAACCTTCGCCCATGAATGAGCCGGCCATCGGAATTATCGGCGGCAGCGGCCTCTATCATCTGGAAGGTTTTTCTAGCCTGGCTGAACACCAAATCGAGACACCTTTCGGCGCGCCCTCCGATTCGATCGTCGGCGGAACAATGTTCGGCCGCAGCGTTTACTTTTTGCCGCGACAT
>Ga0209687_1000315_pt1 | contig 16634 bp, 16 predicted proteins | sample GraSoiAngelo_136_FD_185893 | JGI IMG/M metagenome (GOLD analysis project Ga0209687, IMG submission 185893) | Grasslands soil microbial communities from the Angelo Coastal Reserve, California, USA - 14_0929_09_20cm (SPAdes) (version 2) | ecosystem: Environmental > Terrestrial > Soil > Grasslands ...
TGCTCTGGTTTTTGCGCGGCGACACGAACGTTCGTTATCTGAACGAGCACGGCGTCACGATCTGGGACGAGTGGGCGGATGCAAAAGGCAATCTCGGCCGCGTTTACGGCGCCCAATGGCGGGACTGGCATGGTGCCAACGGCGTTCGCGTCGATCAGATCAACAATGTGATCACACAGATCAAAAAAAATCCGTCCAGCCGGCGACTGATCGTGAGCGCGTGGAATCCGGCCGAGATCGAGAAGATGGCGTTGCCACCCTGTCACGTGCTCTTCCAATTTTACGTGCAGGACGGCGAACTAAGCTGCCAACTCTACCAACGCAGCTGCGATTTGTTTCTCGGTGTGCCGTTCAACATCGCGTCCTACGCGCTTCTCACGATGATGGTCGCGCAAGCCGTCGATCTAACGCCGGGCGATTTCGTCCACACGTTCGGCGATCTTCATCTTTACAACAACCATCTCGAGCAAGCGCGCGAACAACTGACGCGTGATTGTCGATCTTTGCCGCGGATGAAATTGAATCGCGCGGTGAAAAACATTCAAGATTTCCAGTTCGAACACTTCGAACTGGTCGGCTACGATCCGCATCCTTCGATCAAAGCGCCCATCGCCGTCTGAGACTTTTCCGCGCGGCGCGGGTTCAAGTAGATGTGAGAGGTCTCAGGGGAATTGCCTGCCGCGCTGTAGCCTTAAGCGTAGGCGGGTCGGTCTTGTTCGTTTCAGTGGCGTCGGTTTGCGCGCAAGACGAAAATCCATTTCGAGTTGAGATCGATTTGCAACAGCAAACGGCGTTTCTCATTCACGGGCGGCGGGTGGTGATGGAATCGCCGATCTCAAGCGGCCGCTACGGCCATCTGACTGAGACCGGCTCGTTCAAAGTGATTGAGAAAGAACGGAGTCATCATTCGAGTATCTACGGCAAAATCGTCGACGGTTACGGCCGCACAGTTGTCGCCGACGCTGACGTCGATATGCACGTGCCGCGCGGTTGCAGATTTGTTCCCGCGCCGATGCCTTATTTTATGCGGTTCCACGGTTCCGACGGAATGCACGCCGGCTATTTGCCGGGCTATCCGGCATCGCACGGTTGTGTGCGAATGCCCGAACAATTAGCGATCGCATTTTTCAATGCGGTCGATGTCGGTACTCCGGTGCGCGTGTTTGGCCGCACAGCGCGGACGAATCAATATTATCGTTACGGACCGCAGCCGCAACGTGGCAGCTGGCCTTGGTCCAGGCAGCCGATCGGCCCGCAATACGAACCGCGCCCTCAGATTTACGAGTCGCGTCCGGTTTATCCGTGAGTCCGAGCCCGGACTGGCACCGATCTTACGGCCGTTGCTCGGCTGATTTCTTGACGTTGGTGCTGGCGGTCTTCGGTCCGCGCGAAAGATCGACCAGATCCGCCAAAATGTTCAGGGTCTCGTCGCGCTCAGGATCAAGAACAGGCTCCTTCGTGTCGTCAGCGGTGCCGATTGTATCGGTGTCATCATCCGGCGCCGCTTCGGGCGAAACTTTCGTCGCGCCCGCTTTGGCTTTGGCTTCGGCCAGTTTTCCCGGATACATGATCAACTGCAGATTGGGTTTATCGATAGTGTCGAGAGTGAGCCGGTAGATGCTCGGTTCCTCTTCGTGACGAGCGAGACGCTCTTTTGTGCGCACCTCTTTCCGGAGCTTGTCGTCCTGGATCTCTTTGCGGCGCGCGTCTTCGTTCAGGGTGATGCGGTTCTCATCCAGCTTGTGGCGAAGCCGCTCCATGTCTTCCATCACATAATGAAATTCAGAATCGTGCTGCGCTCGTTCGGCTGAACGCCGTTTCAGTTCCTCGACAAACAAAGGATGACCATCGGACCATTTGGTGAAGCGCGCCTTTGGGACTTCATCGTAAGGGAGCGCGTTCTTGAGCGCGCCTTCTCCGAACTCGGGCAGATCAGTCAGCGTCGGCAAAACGATATCCGAAGCCACACCGTGTAGCTGGGTGGAACCGCCGGCCACGCGGTAAAATTTCTGAATTGTTAACTTGAGCTCGCCATCGTCATCGGAACGGCTGCCGAGCAATGACGTGAATCGACCGATCGGCAGAATTGTCTGCACCGTACCTTTGCCAAAAGTATTTTTGTCACCGACGATGACCGCGCGCCCGTAATCCTGCAGTGCGGCAGCGAAGATTTCGCTGGCCGACGCGCTTTGCCGGCTGGTCAAGACAATCAGCGGCCCGGAATAAGCGATGCCAGGATCCGGATCACTCGAGATGACAATGTTTCCATTAGAGCCTTTCGTTTGCACGATTGGTCCCGATTTCAAAAATAAACCGGTCAGCGAAATAGATTCTTCGAGCGAACCGCCGCCATTCCGACGAAGATCCACAACCAGCCCACCGATGTTTTCTTTCTTTAACCGCTTAAGCAGAGCGAGCACATCGCGGGTCGTGCTTTTGGAATGCCGATCCATGTCGGCATAAAACGAAGGAAGCGTGAGCCAGCCGAGCTTCACCGGGTTCCCGTTCTCGTCCTTCTTAATAATAATGTCGGCGCGCGCTTCCTGGTCTTTCAATTTAATTTCATCGCGCACGAGGTCGACGTTTTTGCGCTGCGACGGATCAGGGGCGTTGGCGGGAATCGCGAGCAGACGAACCTTGGTGCCCTTCTTGCCGCGGATCATTTCGACGACCTTGTCCAGGCGCATGTCGCGAACATCGACAAATTCACCCTGACCCTGGCCGACCGCGGTGATTCGATCACCGACCTTTAATCGACCGTCGACTTGCGCCGGGCCACCGGGAACCAGACTTTCAATTTTGGCGTAGCCATCTTCTGTGCGCAGCATTGCGCCGATGCCGACCAGCGAGAGTCCCATCTGGATGTTGAAATTCTTAAAGTCCGCCTTGCTTAAGTATTCCGAGTGCGGGTCATAAGATTGGGCGAGCGCATCGAGATAAAGCTTCACCTGTTCTTCTCGATCTTCTTCGTGGACGTTCCGCGCGATGCGATCGTAGCGACGGCCAACCAATTGCGGACCGGGTTCGATCGGATGTTCACTCAGTTTCTCCTGAAGTAATTCATTCGCGATGCGGCCGCGCCAGAGCTCATCAGCCTCCGCTTCATCCTTGGGCCACGGCGCTTTTTCACGACGTAGTTCTACAGTCGCATCGGTCTTGAAATCCATCGGCTGCTTCAGCAGCTCTTTGATTTTGGCGACCCGCTCATCAACCCGCTTTTGGTAGAGGTCGTAGATTTCGTATGCCGGCTTGAGATTTCCGAGCAAGACATCGTCAGCCAACGCGGTTCCGTATTTGCCTGTCAGAGCGTCGACATCTTTCTGAGTGAAAAAGAGGTGACTGAAATCGAGCAACTCCAAATAATTGCGCAGAAACTTTTGCGACATCTCGGCGTTGAGCTGTTGATGGGTATAATGGCCCTCTTCGAGAAGACGACCGACTGAGACACAGATTTGTTCGGCGTCCGATTTTGCTTGCAGCGCCGGTGGCGTGCTGCTGATCAAAGCGACCGCTGTGATCGCTGTGAGCAGGTGAAAACGTAGTTTCATCGGAAAAAGCGCGGTATTCAGATTCGCAGACTTTGTGCCTAAAAGCAAACCAATGGCCCGGGTCTCGACATGTAAGGAGTTCAGACAACTATACGCTAAGAACATTCAAAATCTTTCACGCCTCGCTACCTGAGATCGCCATCGGTTGAATCCCGAGCGTCCCTGGCCGAGCTCGCGGGCCCCGTTTAGACTTAAACCAAATGACCTACGAAACCTTTTGCGGCGGCGTTTTCGAGACCAACTGCTATCTCGTCTCCGCGCCCGAAGGTTGGATTCTCTTTGATGCGCCTCAGGGCGCCTGCGATTGGGTCGGTTCGCGCGATATCGATCTAAAAATGTTGCTGCTTACTCACGGCCACATCGACCACGTTCAGGACGTCGCAAAAATCAAACATCGCTTCAAATGCCAAATTGGCTGTCATCCCGCGACCGCCCCGATGATTTCGGACCGGGAATTTTTTCGGAACTTCGGCCTTGAATTGGAAGTCGAACCGGCCAAGCCGGACTTCTTGATCGAAGAAACGCCTGCTCGAAATTTTCTCGGAGCGGAATTTCAGGTTCTCGAAGTGCCGGGGCATTGTCCCGGCAGTCTTTGTTTCTTTTCGCGCAAAGATAATTTGCTCATTGGCGGCGATGTCCTCTTTGCCGGCGGCGTCGGACGATGGGACTTGCCCGGCGGAGATGTCGATCTTTTGTTTAACGGAATTCGGCAGAAACTTTTCCCACTCGGCGACAACGTGAGCGTGCTGCCTGGTCACGGCCCGCCGACGAAAATCGGCACCGAACGCCAGACAAATCCGTTTGTAAGCTAGGCGCCGACGATAAGCCGTGGATGGGAATTAATCCCAACGATAGTAATCGCCGTAGCGGACATGTAATCGCATTTCGATCTGATGCAGTTCGTAGCGCAAGCTGTCGATTTCGCGGCGCAAACGCCACGTGTCGTAACCGTGCCGATAACGCCAGTTGACCCGGTTGACCTGAACTGAGATTCGGTCGACTTCGCGGCGAAGGTGCCAGTCGCCGCGGTAGCGGCTCAATTGCCAGCGGACATGCGCAAGCATCCGATTGAGGCGATTGATGCGCCAATCCAATCCGCTCCGTCCCGGTGAAACGTAAGTAGCGCGATTGTCGTAGCGGTAATCGTACGCGAAAGCTGGAGCGCCTGCCAGGGTCAGCCCGAGTGCGATAACGAATATCAGTTTCTTCATAGTGAACTCCATTATTTGCAGAGTTCGACGTAACCGGCCGGCGCTCATTCGAGGCCCTGTGCGAAAAATTAGCCAAGCTTGGCCAGAAAATTGCCGAGGGGTTCGAGACCGGCGACGCCTCCTACGATTTCGCGGAGTGAGCGCACCGCTTTAGGAATGTGCTGGAGGAAGTGTTTGTGATCTTTAACCAAGCCAAGAAATCCATACGCGCCCAATGCTTGCATTAAACGCTGCATGGCGCAGAGGCGCAGCGCCTCCATAAAATCGGCGCCGGGTTTTTCGCGACAATAATGTTCGAGCAATTCGTCGCGTTCTGCCTCACTTAGATCGACATATGGATCGTAAAGCAACGAAGCCATGTCGTAGTGCGCGAGACCGGGACGCATTCCCTGAAAATCGATTAAGTAAGCCTGGCCGTTGCGGAGGAGAATATTTTGCGACTGAAAATCGCGATGCACCAGGACCCGAGGCAACTGCGCCAACTTCTCAGCGATTTTTTGCAAGGCGGAAAGTCCCGCCAAGGTGTCGATCTCAGCTTTTTCAACTTCGAAATAACGGCCAAGACAATTTTCGAAGAAATAATTCTGCTCCCAGAGGTAGAGGGCGGTGTTGAATTCAGCCGGCAAATGCTGACGCATTTCGACACAAACCGATTCGGGCAGTCGGTGCAGCTTTCTGACTTCGTCTAACGCCGATTCGTAAAAGGCACGGCGCACCAGCCATGGCTCGTCCCGATAAGCGAACAGATCGCGCTCGCCGAGGTCCTCCAACCAGATCAAACCTTCGTCAGCATCGTGATAATAAATTCTCGGAGCATGAATGCTATGCGTCTCAAGAAATTGTGCGATCTCGACGTAGTGACAGTTCTCTTCCCGCTCGAGATTGTACTTCACCAGGATGAGCGACTGCTCAGACGAGCAACGAACGCGGTAAAATTTCCGGTCCGAACCGCCCTTCTCGATCGGCCAAATCTTTACTTCATCGACATTAAATCGCGGAAAGTGCCGTCGCGTCTGGCGGAGAAGGAGCTCGGTTCTCATTAAATTAGATGTCGATGTTGCGATGCGTGCCGGTGGCGGTTTTTCGGGCGCGGACAATACAACCAACCAGCTCACTTTTGGAAGCAATTTGTGCACCCGGCCATAAGATTGTGTCGTCAAGCACAACGCCTGCGCCGACGCTGCAATCCTTCCCAATAACTGAGCAGCCACGAATCCGCGCGCTGGGGTCGACCACCGCGCTCGGATGCACGGGCGCCCACCATTCCGGCGCTTTCACATGGGCCGGTCGCCAACCTTCGTTCGAAATGACGCGATGAACTTCAAAATATTCCGCGCGCGAGCCAAGATTGAACCACTTTCCCTCCTCCAGCACGACCCCTCCGATTTTTCCGCCTTGTGAGATCCAATCCCCCAGAACCGGAACGAAGGAGATTTTTTGCTTGGGCGGAATACGCGCGAAGACCGAGGAATCCCACACTGCAATGTTGGCAAAATCGTATTCGCCCGGGATGCCGTAGCGGTTGGAAATATCGACTACGCGATTTTCGCGAAAGGCGATTGCAGAGCCTAAACCCGTGTGACGCAAGGCCAGCGTGACGTCGTTATGACGATCGAAATGCTCATCGAGCAAGGGCTGCAAACGAATGTCGGTCAAAACGTCGCCGCTATAAGTAATGAACGGCTCGCGGCCCAAAAGAGTTTCAATGTTTTTAATGCCGCCGCCGGTGTCAAGAAGCACGGGTTCGTGAACAAACGAGAGTGATGTTCCGAAGTAGCTGCTTTCCGGAAACGCTTTTGCGAAAGCCTCCGGCAACCGATGGGTATTGATGAAGAATTCCTGGATCCCGAGGTCGACTAAGTGATCGAGTCCAAAGGTGATCAGCGGTTTCTGAAAAATCGGCACCAGCGGTTTCGGCAAATCGTCCGTCAGCGGGCGAAGCCGTGTTCCAAGCCCGGCGCCGAGGACGAATGCTTGTTTGATCGCGGCCATGGCGTTACAAATTCCGAATGGCCGAGGAAATCATTTGGCGTGGTAGCGTTTCGCAACGGAAAAACTTCGGATTCTTCGTTCTCCAAATGTTACTCGCTACTGTAATCGTAATCATTTTTGTCTTAACGTCGCGGAGTTCGTCGCCGGAGATCAGGAATTTTAGCGCGTATACGTTGATACTTCTTGCGGTGCCAATCTTTATCGCTGGCCAGCGTTATCTCCAAACGAAATGCAAAGTTTACGAGCTAACCAGTGAGCGATTAAAAACGACCGAGGGCGTCTTTAGCAAAGTGACGGACACACTCGAGTTGTATCGGGTGAAGGACATCGAGACCCGGCAGCCGTTTCTCTATCGCCTGTGCGGCATTGAAAACGTCCAACTCAACACTTCAGATTCCTCTTCGCCGTTCGTTCTCATCGAAGCGATCCGGCATCAGGTCGGCCTGGCGGACAAAATTCGAAATCAAGTCGAAACCATTCGTCAGCAAAAAGGTGTTCGCGAAATCGACGTCGAGTGAGCGCTGGCGTTCAGGCCGGCTCTGGCTTCAAATTATCCAAACCTTTCGTCAGATCATTTAGGGCACGAAGGCAGGCCGCCTTGTGTTTGTCGAGCCAACGTTCGGAAATTTGCTTCAGCGGAGCCGGATTGAGATAATGCAACTTTTCGCGCCCGCGCCAAAGGGGAACAACGAGATCGGCTTTGATTAGCAGACGCAGGTGTTTGGTAATACCTTGGCGGGTCAGGGGGAGATGGCGACAGAGTTGGTTGAGAGTCTGGCCGTTGTTTTGGTGGAGCTGATCGAGGAGTGCGCGCCGGTTTGGGTCGGCCAAGGCTTTAAAGACTTCGTTCACAGAGGAAGAATATGCAACCAAATGGTTGCATATTAGTGCCAGCAGCTCAAATCCCAAAGCAAAACGCCACTACCATGGTATTCGCCGCGAACCCAGCCCTCAGGAGCCGATCACTTCTTCAGGTAAAGCGTCCGTGTCCCAAAGTCGATGATCCCGTGATGGCTTCGCAGAATCTCTGCACCAAGCAGGCCCGCGACCGGCTGAGAACCTCGGAGAAGATCGCTATGAATCAGGCCTTCGAGGTCGATCACGCCGACATCTTTGCCAACAATATCCACCGAGCCGACCGAGAGTCGCCTAATCCTGGCGATTTCCACGCCGCGCTGCTTCAAGTTGACGGCAGATGAGCTAAGCGGCGTTTCATGAAGAGGCACATGCAACCGGCGGACGAACCCGCGATGCAACAAGGTTGCGAACGCGCCCGTGTCCACCATCAAACGGGCGGGTTCTCCATTGATGGCTGCGTCAACGTACAGATTATAAGTTTCACTTACGCGAATCGGCACACTGCGGAGGCCGCGATATTGTGTGCCAGGCGTTTTGCCCGGAAATCCAGGATCCATTTTGAGGATCAATATCTGTTTCTGGCAGTCAAGAACGGCGCCAGTCGGCAAGAGAATATCAGCACCGAGAATCCCATCGATTTCCTGTTCCTGAAGTACGCGGGACGCGCCTCCGGAGCCGGAAAGATCGACAACGACCACGGGCTCATCGACGAGATTGAGTGCGCCAATGCGGAAGTTGCGCGCGATGGCAACGTTGTTAAACGCGCCATTAATTTGCAGCCGCGCTGGCAGAGTCGAACTCCCTGGAATGCCAGTCAGTCCAAAATGCGCCCGGCGGCTTAGTGCGATTGCACTTATCGGCGCGCCACTGTCCACCCCAAGCACGGCGGGTTTGCCGTTGATGAATGCGCGGACGAGCAGGTGGTTTTGTCGGGAACGTGTCAGTGGAAGCGCTTCAAAGCGCGGAGAAGAAGAATCCGAAACTCGTTCGCCTTTTGGAGCCGCCAAGCAGATTTCCGACGCCGCGAAAAAAGCCGCGAGCAAGATCGACCATGTTGTGGGGGACAAGCACCGGGCCGGGATTTTCACGCGGCGGAGAATAGCATGGTTCTTACCCGGCGAAAGTGGTTTCGGTTTTCGCGGTGACCGGCTAATAAAAAACGCAACTGAAGGCAATGTTTGGCGTTGCTTGATTCTGATCAGATTGATTAACTCTCCGCCAGCCGAGCGACTCAGATGTCAGCGTTAGAAACAACTTTGCAACCAGCAGCCGAACAGAAATTTGTTAGAGGTCTCGGTTTGCTCGATTCGACCATGCTGGTTGCCGGATCGATGATCGGCTCGGGCATTTTCATTGTTTCCTCGATCATCGCGCGGCAAGTGGGCTCGCCCGGCTGGTTGCTTATCGTCTGGCTTGTCACCGGCTTGCTAACGCTCATGGCAGCGCTCTCTTATGGCGAATTGGCGGCCATGATGCCGAAGGCGGGCGGGCAATACGTTTATTTGCGTGAAGCGTTCTCGCCACTGTGGGGTTTTCTTTACGGCTGGACGCTGTTTCTCGTTATTCAAACCGGCACGATCGCGGCGGTTGCGGTCGGTTTCGCGCGTTACACCGGGGTGCTGATCCCGTGGTTTTCCGAGTCGAATTACTTGATCGCGCCAATCCGCTTCGGTGGGTGGTTGAGCGGGTATGCCATGTCACTTTCGACTGCGCAGTTCCTCGGCCTAGCGATGATCGCGCTGCTGACGTTTATGAACACGCGCGGCCTGAAACTCGGCAAACTGGTGCAGAACATTTTCACGACGGCGAAAACCGGAGCGCTCATCGCGCTCATTTTGCTCGGCATCATCGTTGGTTTGCGGTCGGGCGCAGGTGCGGAGAACTTCAAAGACTTCTGGAGTTTGCGCGGCGGTTTACAGGAGGTTGGCCAGGGACTTACCGCGGCGACGGTCTTCGGTCTTTTTGTTGGCATTTGCGTAGCCCAAACCAATTCGCTCTTCTCGGCCGACGCTTGGAACAATATCACGTTTACCGCTGGCGAAGTGAAAGATCCGCGGCGGAACATTCCGCTCTCGCTTGCGTTTGGCACGTTTCTCGTGATCGGACTTTATCTGCTTGCAAACGTCGCGTATCTCGCGGCGCTCCCGTTCGCCGCGATCCAGAATGCACCAAGCGATCGCGTTGCCTCGGAAACGGCCAACGTAATTTTTCCTGGCGCCGGCGCGACCATCATGGCGGTCGCGATCATGATTTCCACTTTCGGTTGCAACAACGGGCTCATTCTCGCCGGCGCACGCGCGTATTACGCGATGGCGCGCGACGGTCTCTTCTTTCGTCGGGTCGGCGAGTTGAACAAAAATCACGTGCCCGCCTGGGGTCTCATCATTCAAGGCATCTGGGCCGGCGTGCTCGTGTTGCCGCGAACTGTGAAGACAGACGCCGTCGGCAATGTAACCGGTTACGGAAATCTTTACGGCAATCTGCTCGACTACGTCATTTCGGCCGCGCTCATCTTTTACATTCTGACGATCCTCGGTCTGTTTTTGCTGCGCTGGAAACGACCGGATGCCGAACGCCCATATAAGGCATTCGGTTACCCGATCGTCCCCGCGCTTTATATCGTTGGCGCGGCCGTGATCCTACTGGTGCTTTTCGTCTATCAAACGGCGACGACCTGGCCCGGACTCATCATCGTTCTGACCGGCGTGCCGATTTATTTCCTGTGGAAATTTTTCGGAACAAAATCGGAGACGTAACTTGAGCCGACGCTCACCGAATCAATTTCACATACCAACTGAGCACTTGATCTAACAGGAGACGACACATGGCAAAGCTATTCGCAAGAAAGCCGCTGGATCGGCTCATGAAGGAGGCCGAGGAAGTCGGCGAACACAGCCTGAAACGCTCGCTCGGGGCGATAAACCTGGTGGCGCTTGGCATCGGGGGCATTATTGGCGCGGGTTTGTTTATTCGCACTGCGGCGGCAATTGCTGACCGCGCAGGTCCATCGGTTGTCCTTTCATTCATTGTCGCGGGCATCGGCTGCGCATTTGCCGGTCTCTGTTATGCGGAATTCGCATCGATGATTCCGGTTGCAGGTAGCGCCTATACTTACTCCTACGCAACGATGGGTGAATTTGTCGCGTGGATCATTGGCTGGGATCTCATTCTCGAATACGCCGTCGCCGCGGCCACGGTTTCCACAGCATGGAGCGAGTACGCCAACCGCGTTCTCAGCTGGTTCGATATGCGAATGCCGTATCAATGGTCGCATTCGCCTTTCGAACATGATCCGGGAGGCGTTTACGGCCTCATGAACATCCCGGCAGTGTTCATTCTGCTCGTGCTTACCCTCCTGCTTATTCGGGGCACGAAAGAATCGGCTCTGGTGAACGGTATTATCGTTATTTTGAAAGTGAGCATCGTGCTGCTCTTTATTGGGATCGGCTGGCATTTCATTAATCCGGCAAACCACACGCCAATGATTCCGCCAACGACGACTTACACTACGCCCCAAGGCATCACGCACGCCTACGGCGGAATCCTCGGTATTCTGGGCGCTGCTGGCGTTGTCTTCTTCGCCTATATCGGTTTCGATGCTGTTTCGACCGCGGCGCAAGAAGCCAGAAATCCGAAGCGCGACATGCCGATTGGAATTCTTGGGTCGCTCGTGTTCTGCACAATTCTTTATGTGCTGTTCTCCTATGTGCTGAGCGGCGTAGCGACGGTGCAGGATTTTCGTGCGGCCGGCCGTGAGGCTTCGGTCGCGTTCGCCATTACCAAATACATGACCGGTTACGAATGGCTTTCCAAATCAGTCACCGTCGCGATATTGGCTGGCTTTTCATCGGTCATTCTCGTGATGCTGCTCGGCCAGTCGCGAGTCTTCTTTTCCATGAGTCGGGACGGTTTGGTGCCAAGGGTTTTTTCCGATGTGCATCCGCGTTACAGAACGCCGTATAAATCGAACATGCTGTTCTTTGTTTTCACCGGCGTGCTTGCGGCATTTGTTCCAGCCGACGTCACGGGCGAAATGACCAGCATCGGAACGCTCTTCGCATTCATTCTGGTGTGCGCCGGCGTCTGGATCATGCGAGTGCGTAGCCCTGAACTGGAGCGTGGATTCCGGGTTCCAGCGGTGCCCCTTGTCTGCACGCTCGGCATCATTGTTTGCGGCGCAATGATCTATGGCCTCGGTTGGACCAATTGGATGCGATTAATCGTCTGGTTACTGATTGGCTTGATCTTCTATTTTAGCTACGGGAAGAGCCACAGCCGTATCAACGTGCCACCGCCGGAAATGCCGGAGGGAATTAAGCTGAGCCGTTGACCGGCGACGGCTAACTCCAGCTGCTGCCGCCGAAACCGCGCGAGCTGCTGCTTGCGCCAAATCCAAGCAACGCTTCGGCGCGTCGGCGCAGAGCCGCGCCACTTTCGCGATCGAGAAAAGCGCGGCGTGCTGCACCCATCTCGTCGATCGACAAATTCATCGCTCGCAAAATTTCCCATTCTTCCGGAGTCAAGAGCGCGCGATCTTCATCGGTCACGGCCCGCTTTTGGAGACGGGAAATGATTTCGCTGAGGGCGTCGGTATTGGAGACGCGAAAGAGATCGATAAGGCGTTGAAAACTTAGATGGAAGGGAATCGTGGCAACATCGACATCTACGTTTTCGGCCGCACGCTCGGGCGGCATTTTAACGTCATCGGATGTTGCGACTGAATTCCAAACCGCTGCCGGATGATAATATCCGATTTCGACGCGGTAACTTTCTCGCGGTTCGGAAACGGTCAGGTAGGAATTACCCACCATCGGCTCGACAGCCGCCACCGTTTCTTCGCTGCCATCACTGCGATAAACGCGGAGGTGAACTTGTCGATCCACCGGCGCGGTCTTCTCAAAAATCGAGGACCAATCGATATTCCAATAGGCAAACAAGGTCCGCGGATCACGCGCGATGGCGAACAAAAGTGGCGCGCCATAAATCCGCGGCAATTCGACAACTTCGGGCAGATCGTTGGGAAGCTTTCGGTCGCTTCGAGCGAAACGTACCACCGGCCCATTTGAAATCCGATATCCGCTGCGCGTCTTGGATGTTTCGGTCTCCTTATCAGTTGGTTCCGGCATAACGCTTGCGCTACAATCTGCTGAAAATTACAGGGACGAAAAGCGGAATGTTGCGCGGCGCATCCGAAGATCGACAGTCGACCTGCGGATTTTACTGCGCTGTGAAGCCCTTTATCATTTTCAATCCCCGTGCCGGATCCGTTATCAATCGGGAAAAAGTTCTTTCACAACTGACGCAACTAAGTCCGCTGGCATTGCGGATCACACGAAAGGCCGGTGACGCCGAAAAATGGGCCCGAAGCGCTGTCAGGACAAAATGTGATTACATCGTAGTCGCGGGCGGTGATGGAACATTAAACGGAGTGGTGAATGGATTAGCCGCCGACGCAAAGAACGTTCGCATCGGAATCGTACCGCTTGGAACGGGGAATGATTTTGCGCGGACACTCGGACTGCCGTTTTCGATCGAGCACAACATCGACATTCTTCGTTCGGCCCAAACAAAGCGAATCGATCTGGTTCGGGTTAAGAGCAAGCGCGCGCGATATTTCGTAAACGTGTCAGCCGGCGGTTTTAGCGGCAGGGTGGACGAAAAAATGACACCAAAGATTAAGCGAGCATGGGGACCGCTCGCTTACATCCGCGGGGCGGCCGCCGCATTGCCGAAACTACACGCATATCACACCCAGATTTTATTAGACGATGACGAGCAATTGTCCGCCGAGTTTTATAATGTGGTCGTTGCAAATGGCCGCTTCGTCGCAGGCGGCCTGCCAATCGCGCCTGATGCCGATCCGAGCGACGGTTTGCTTGAAGTCGTTTTGATTCCAAAGCTCGGCGCCCCTGAAATTGCATTGCTCGCGGCCGAAATCGTTTTAGGTAAACATCTTTCGAGCAATGCGGCGGTATTTCGACGGGCCAAAAAGATTTCTGTCCGGTCGCGGCCAGGAATGCGGTTCAACGTGGACGGCGAACTTGTTGGAAGCGCGCCGGCAGTATTTCAAATCTTGCCCCGCGCGCTAAACTTCGTGGTAAAGCGATGATCAACGACAAAGTCGTTCCATTCGAAAAGCTTCAGCAGCAGGCAAAAGCTCTGCGCACTGCCGGAAAGAAGATCGTAGCGACAAATGGTTGTTTCGATTTGCTTCATGTCGGACATGTTCGCTACTTGAACGGGGCTCGCGCGCTTGGCGACGCACTGATCGTTGGAATCAATGGCGACGAATCTGTCCGCGAGCTAAAGGGGCGGGGTCGCCCAGTTAACAATCAAAATGACCGGGCAGAAATCATAGCGGCGTTGGGATGCGTTGATCTGGTCGCGATCTTTCCGGAACTGCGCGCAACCAGATTCCTCGAACTCGCTGCACCTGACATTTACGTCAAAGGCGGCGACTACAACGCTGACACGTTGAATAGCGACGAACGCGAAGTTCTTCGAAAAATCGGCGCGAAGATCGACATCGTGCCCTTGGAGCGCGGCTATTCGACAACTGATTTAATGAAACGTTTGAGCAAACTCGGAAAATGAAGCGCCTTGGTCTTGGAATTCTTGGATCAGGAAAAGGATCGAATTGCCGCGCGATTCTCGAGAGCATTCGGACAGGAACGCTGTCTGCTGAAGCGCGAGTAGTGCTTTCCGATGTTCTCGATGCGCCGATTCTGGAAATTGCGCGCGAATTCGCCATCCCGAATGCCTATTTTCCGCCAGGCCAATTTCGCACGCGGCTGGAGCCAAACGCTGAGGCAGAGCTCGTGCAAATGCTGCGCGACGCAGAAGTAGATTTGGTGGTGCTCGCTGGGTTCATGCGCGTTTTGAAATCTCCGATTTTGGAGGCGTTTCCGCGGCGAATCATCAATATTCATCCATCGCTGCTGCCAAAATTTCCCGGATTGGAAGCGTGGAAACAAGCGCTCGATGCGGGTGAGACCGTTACGGGTTGCACCGTTCATTACGTCGACGAGAAAATAGATCACGGCGATTTAATTGCGCAGCGCGAAGTGCCGATCTTGCCTAACGACTCAGCCGAAAGCCTGCACGCGCGAATTCAGATCGCCGAGCACGAACTATATCCAGCGGTGATCGAAAAGCTTTGTCGAGAAAACGATCGCGTGCGCTAAATCGTCTCGGCTTTTTGGTCACGCCGCAGTAATTCTTCCATCGCCTGCGCTGGCGCTTTCTGCTGGTAAAGCAGCGAGTAGACCTGGTCGATAATTGGCGTATCGACTTGAAGGTTGTGCGCGCACTCATAGGCACCCTTAGCGGTTGGGATTCCTTCGGCAACCGTGCCCAGCGAGGAAGCAATTTCGCTTAACGCGCGACCCTGGGCCAATTGTTCGCCGGCGCGGCGATTGCGGCTGTGTTGACTAAAGCAGGTTGCAACCAGATCTCCGACACCGCTTAATCCGTAAAACGTTCGCAGTTCTCCCCCCATTTTTGTTCCGAGGCGGACCATTTCGGCAAGGGCGCGGGTGACCAGCGCCGCTTTTGAATTGTCACCTAAACCGAGGCCATCGCTGGCACCGGCTGCGATGGCGTACACATTCTTGAGTGCGCCGCCAAGTTCGATACCGGCCAGCTCCCCACCCGTGTAAATTCTGAACCGCGGCGTGCCGAGATAGTTCTGAAGCGTTGTCGCCCATTCTGGTCTTGTACATGCCAGGACGCTAGCCGTCGGCAATTCGCGCGAAACTTCTGCAGCTAAATTCGGCCCTGATAAAACTGCGATCGGATGTTTGGGGAAAATGTCGGCGAGTATTTCACTCATGCGCTTGCCGGTTCCGTGCTCGATCCCTTTGATGCAGCTCAGCAGCACTGCGTCGGGATTAAGCGTAACTTCGGCAAGTTGGGCAGCGGTCTCTCGCATGGCGGTTGAGGGCGTAACGAAAACAATCAAATCAGCGTCGGCACACACTTGAAGTTCACTCGTTAGGCCGACAACTTTGGGAAGATTTACGCCAGGAAGATAAGCTCTGTTCTCCCGCGATTTTTGCAGTTGTTCAATTCGTGACGGATTTCTCCCCCACAGCAAAATCGAGTGACCTTGCCGTGCCCAAATGACTGACAACGCTGTTCCCCAGCCGCCGGCACCGATCACTGCGATTTTGTCCGGTTTCACTTTCGAACAAAGCGCGGTTCAGTGCCTTTCGCCAGGCGGGACAAGTTGGATCGATGCCGCACCACTACAATCGCTCCCAGACAAAACGAAAAATAGAGGGGGATCGGGGTGGGCAGTTCTTTCAGAAACAGCATGATTGCGAGCGCAATGGGAAGCGCGACTGCCGCTGCTATCGAGGCGAGAGAGACATACCGCGTCGCTTCAAACACTACAATCCAAACGACGCACACAATCAGTGCCGTTATCCAGTTTATGCCAAAAAGGGCGCCCATCAATGTGGCGACCCCTTTTCCACCTCTAAATCCAAGCCATATCGAATAACTGTGCCCCATCAGAGAACAAATAGCGCCTAGCGCGGCGCAAAGATCGACAAATTGCGCGCTGGATTGCGCGGCCTTGGCCATAATCACAGCAAGCATGACGGCAGCCAAGCCTTTAGCAAAATCCACAAGGAAGACCGGATACCCAAACCGCTTGCCCAAGGCGCGTGTAACGTTTGTTGCACCGACATTTCCGCTACCGACCTTGCGAATGTCGACGCCCACGAGTCTGCCGGCAATGTAACCGGTCGGGAGAGATCCCAGCAGATAAGCAAGCAACGCGACACCAGCAAGAATAGTCACGACAGATTAGTTCGTTTTTGCTTCGACAAGCGGCGTGGCGTTGTCAAGTTGTAACTCGTTCTTAGTAAGCCATATAGATAGAATCGAAATATCGGCCGGGGTTACACCACTGATCCTCGCAGCTTGTCCTAAAGTGGTCGGGCGTACTTTCGAAAGTTTTTGGCGCGTTTCGGAGCTGAGACCCGCAACGATTGCGAAGTTGAACCCATCAGAAATCTTT
>Ga0209687_1000318_pt1 | contig 16559 bp, 14 predicted proteins | sample GraSoiAngelo_136_FD_185893 | JGI IMG/M metagenome (GOLD analysis project Ga0209687, IMG submission 185893) | Grasslands soil microbial communities from the Angelo Coastal Reserve, California, USA - 14_0929_09_20cm (SPAdes) (version 2) | ecosystem: Environmental > Terrestrial > Soil > Grasslands ...
CACGGCTCAGGAGTTGTCCTGCTCTCGTTCCGTATCCCTGCCCTTTGTCCTCTCACTTCTCACCCCGGCCGAGCTTCGGCTGGATGTTCGATCTTTCACTTCTGATATGCGACTTCCGCCCTCTCCCCCGACTACGATTATGAACCTGAGCATGAGCATGAATGGACCGGCCAATTTGTGCTTCGGCCTTCATTCGTCATTGGGCATTCGGACTTCGTCATTTTTTTCCTCCCACTTCTCGTCTCTCTCACCTCACCAGCTCGAACGCATAGGCCAAGGCCTGCTCCCAACCCATCGAGCGCCCTTCCTTCTCCGCCTTTTCGGCTGCAGCCGCTCCGATTCGTTCGCGCGCGGGAGGCAAATATCGCTCGCGAAATTTCACCCAAAACGCAACCTCATCTACCATGGTCGTCTGCAATTCCGTAAAACGAGCGCATGATCTGCCATAAAGGCGGAACCCTTCCTCTGCCCGGCCCGAGCCCATCAAACCCATCGCCATACCTTGCATTTCGGTTGCGGCTTCCATCTCGTTTCCGTAGTCGAGCGCGGCCCGCAAACTTTCGCCATAAAGTTGCACCGCATTTTTCGCGTCGCCGCGCCACAACGCACAATCGGCCAGATAATGAAGGGAGAAATGCACAAACTTGGGTTCGCCCAGGGCCCGCCCTTCCGCCAGCGTTTCGCGCGCGAGCGACTCGGTCCGTTCGACATCGCCCAAAGCCGCCAGCATCTGTCCGACCGCAACACGACCGCGCGTGATTAACTTAGCCGAACCGAGTCTGCGGTAAGCCTCGACACAATCTTCCATCGAGCGCAACGCTTCAGAATAGTTGCTCGCGGCGAAGTGCGACCAGCCGACGCTTTCCAAGGCAAGAGCAAGTTCCAGCGGATCATCAGTCGTGCGCCACAACGCCAAACTTTCTTCCGCGAGCGGGCGAGCCACAGCAACATCGCCTTGCCAATTAAGGATCATGCTCAACGCCCACAAGGCACGCGCTCTTTTACGCGAGCGTTCGGTCGGATTAAGGGCTAACGCCTGCTCCAGCCAGGTTCTCCCTTCGCGATAATGTGAGCGCAGATGCCAGAACCAACCGAGCGATGAGGCAAGACGAAGCAGATCGCGTGGCTGCGAACGCGACCATTCTAATGCGGCGCGAAAATCGTCGTGATCGGCTTCGAGCGACGCGAGCATTTCCGCTTCGTGCTCGATCCGCTGCGCGTAAGCGCTTTCGGCGACGCCGAGGTAATGAGCAAAATGTCGCTCCCGTGCATCGTCTTCTTCACCTGCTTCGGCGAGCCGTTCCGCTCCGTACTGCCGCAATGTTTCGAGCAAGCGATAGCGCAACTTTTCGTCCGTAAATTGCTCGACCGTGACAAGCGATTTGTCGACGAGTTGTTCGATGTGATCCAATGGATCGCCATGCGGCCAGATCGCTTGCACCGCCGGCAAATCGAAGCCGCCCGCAAAAACACACAATCGCCGGAAAAGCGCGCGTTCTTTCTCCGAAAGCAAATCGTAACTCCAGTCGATCGTCGATCGCAAAGTCTGGTGCCGACCGAGCCCGCCGGTTAGCAGTCGAAACCGATCCGATAAGCGGTCGCGAATTTGCTGTGGCGCGAGAACCTTCGCGCGCGCCGCCGCAAGTTCGATCGCAAGCGGCAATCCTTCGAGCGTTCGGCAAATGTCTGTAATTGCCTGCGCGATCGCGGACGTCAGATTGAATCCCGGCCGAGCAGCGCTCGCGCGATCGACAAAAAGTTGAACCGCTTCGGACTCGCCAATCTCCTCGATTCTCGTCGCATCATCGGGCAGCGACAACGAAGGCACGCGCCAGGTCATTTCCCCCGCCAAGCCCAGAGGTTCACGACTGGTTGCGAGTACGCGCACACTCTCTCCGGCGCGAAGCAATCCAGACACTGCGTGGGCGCACGCTTTTGTGACGTGTTCACAATTGTCGATGATGATGAGAGTTTTCGTTCCAGTGAGCGCTCGCACCAGCGCATCGATCACACTAATCCCTTGCTCTAGCTTGATGCCGACGGCACTCGCAATCGCATCCACCACCAGCGATGCATCATTCAATGGCGCGAGATCAACAAAACGCACCCCGTCCGGGAATTGTTCGAGGCCGTCGGCCCCTATTTGGATTGCCAATCGCGTCTTGCCGCTGCCGCCTGACCCAATCAGCGTGACTACGCGGTGATCGCCGATTAACGCACCCACTTCTTTCCGTTCTCGGCGGCGTCCTATAAAGGACGTCAACTGGACCGGCAAATTTTGTCGGAAATTGCTTAATGATTTTAGCGGCGGAAAGTTTTCTCGAAGATCCGGATGCGCCAGCTGAAATACATGTTCCATGTCGGAAACGTCTCGCAATCGGTGCTGCCCAAGATCGATGAGCGACGCGCCATCGGGCAGCGTTCCACGAACAATTCCCGCGGTAACACCAGAGAGCAGGATCTGCTCGCCGTGACCGATCGCGCGAATGCGCGCAGCGCGATTAATGTGAGGGCCGCGGTAATCCGCGCCTGTCTCCCCGGTGTGAATCGCAACACGCACGCGCAGCGGTACCTCTGGCGGCCATTTTTGTTTACTAAGCGCCGATTGAAGGTCGCAGGCTGCCGCCACCGCATCGCTGGCCCGCTCAAAAACGGCGAAGATGCTGTCGCCTTCCCCGCGTTCCAGAATAATTGTCCCGCGATTCGCTTCGATCGCCTTTGTTACGATCTCATCATGGCATTGAAGAGCGACGTGCGTTTCTTTGGGATGCGCTTCCCAGGCGCGAGTCGACCCTTCCATGTCCGTGAAGAGAAAAGTTACCGTCCCAACAGGGCGCATAGCCATCGGTCTAATTATGAAAACCGACTCCAATCCCCGCAATACCGAACTACGCTTCCTGGGCCGCGTTAAAGCGTTACATTGGGGGAGTTCGGCGTTCGATGTTCGGCGTTTTCTGACCCTGACTTCTGTTTCTGACTTCTGAGTCTGATCTCCGAGCTGATTTCCGACCTCTGACCTTGCCGCTTCATCGCGGCTTTGTCAGGTTCTCAACATGAAACAATTTTTACTGGGCTACCTTCTTTCGGCAGTGATAATTCCGACGTTCTCAATGGCCCAGACCGCGCAACTCACTGAACAGTTGGGCAAGACCGTCCTCTACGGCGACATTGCCCTTTCTCCCGATGGCGCCCATGTCGCGTGGGTCCAGTCCACTGCCGCAACCACATCGAACCAAACTTACATTAAGGCAACGTCAGGTAATTCGTCCGCTGCGGTGGTCAACCTGGAAGCCGCAGCAGAGAGGCTCGATGCCGATCCTGCCTGGTCGCCTGATTCCAAAACCGTCGCTTTTTTTTCCACGGCTGGCGAGAAAGATCAGAGGCAACTCTGGACGGTGAGCGGTGATGGCTCCAATCCTCGAAAACTTACTCATCTGAAAGGATACGCGGCACGGCCTCGTTGGTCGCACGACGGCAAACAGATTGCCTTCCTCTATATAGAAAGCGCTGGTGGCGGCGGTCCTTTAATGGCGGCACCCGCGATCACCGGCGTAGTCGATGCCGCGATCCACAACCAGCGGATTGCGATTCTCGATATTGCCAGCGGACAGCTACGCCAGGTGTCGCCGTCGAATCTTCACATCTACGACTACGATTGGTCTCCGGATGACAAGAAATTTGTGGCAACTGCCGCTCCAGGTCCTGGCGATAACAATTGGTGGATCGCGCAGATCTACGCAATCGATATCGCAGAGGGCGAGGCCACATCAATCTACAAGCCTTCGCTCCAGGTAGCCGTCCCACGTTGGTCGCCGGACGGTAAGTCTATCGCCTTCATTGAAGGCTTGATGAGCGATGAAGGATTTCATGGCGGCGACTTGTTTACGATCTCAGCTACTGGTCACGACATTTTGAATCGCACAGAAAAGCGCAAGAGCTCGATAACTTCGCTATTCTGGCTGACGCCGGATTGCATCCTTATCACGGAAGTTATCGGCGGCGGAAGCGCGATCTCTGAGTTGACGCTCAGCGATAATTCAGCGCGAACGATCTGGAAAGGTGCAGAGCATATTCATGCCTTCGGCAATTTCCCTAACTTCGCCCTCTCCAAGGATGGCAAATTCGCGGCCGCAGCCCGCAGTAGTTACGAAACGCCGCCTGAAGTCTGGACCGGACCGATTGGTGAATGGCGTCAGCTAACGAAAAACAATACCGCTCTATCTCCCAGCTGGGGCAAAGCCGAAAGCCTTCAGTGGACCAACGAAGGATTTGACATCGAAGGATGGCTTCTCCCACCGGCGCGCGTCGAATCCGGTAAAAAATATCCAATGGTTGTCCTCATCCACGGTGGCCCTTCGAGCGCAACCACGCCGGAGTGGCCCGCCTCATTTGGAATGGCGCGGGCCATCATTGCCGCTCTTTCATCACACGGTTACTACGTCCTGCTGCCGAATCCCCGCGGAAGTTATGGCCAGGGAGAAGAGTTTACCCGCGCGAATGTGAAAGACTTTGGAGGCGGCGATCTGCGCGACATTCTCGCCGGAGTGGATGCCGCCATCGCCAGGTATCCGATCGATTCGGCACGATTGGGTGTCACCGGTTGGAGTTACGGCGGTTACATGACAATGTGGACCGTCACGCAAACGAACCGTTTCCGCGGTGCGGTAGCTGGCGCTGGTGTTGTCAATTTGCAAAGTTACTACGGCCAGAACCTGATCGACCAATGGATGATTCCATTCTTCGGTTCTTCGGTCTACGACGATCCGGCTGTTTATCGGAAGAGTTCGCCTATTGAGTACATCAAAAAGGTCAAGACTCCGACTCTGGTCATCGTCGGCGAACGCGATGCCGAATGTCCCACTCCGCAGTCCTACGAGTTCTGGCACGCGTTAAGGACGCTTGGCATTCCGACACAGCTAGTGGTGCATCCCGGAGAAGGCCATCTCTATCTCAAACCAGAGAACCAGATCGATCGACTGGATCGCACGGTTGCCTGGTTCGACAAGTATCTGAAATAATTCGAGAAAACAGTCACTCATTATGAAGAACGACAAAGACAACGTCCAACTCAGCGCCGTGGAGGATCACAATGGGATACTAACGATTCGTGGCGGCGGCCCTCGTCGAGATTGGAATGGCATCCATTATAAACAAGGGATGTCGGCTAAAAATGTAGGCACGACGAAGTTATCAGCCAACGTCGCGACGATTCCTCCGGGTGGCGTCGCCGCAGCCCATATTCACGTCGGCTTCGAGCTCATCCTTTACATCCTCGAAGGAAAAGTCCGCCACGAATTCGGACCCGGACTCAAGCAGGTGTTGGAGAACGAAGCCGGCGATTTCATCTACATCAAACCCGGCGTGCCTCACGAAGTTTTCAACATGAGCGACACCGAACCAGTAGTCGCCTTCGTCGCCCGCTCCTCCGCCAACGAGTGGGATGACATCGTTCCTTACGATCGCGGCTGAGCTGGAACGAAGGAGCCGCGAGCACGGAGCTCGGCTCAAGGGAGGGCGAGCTTCCACGTTGGATGTTCGATGTTAAGATGCTGAGTGCTGGATGAACTCGTGACCATTAATTGCGGGCTGCGCACGACTGAACCGTTTTAACTTTGTAACCTTGTAACATTTTAACTTCTTTTGAGCATGAACCCCGATCCGGCACTAATCGGACTTCCCTCTGGCGTGTCAGCTGAGCGGGCAGCGGCGCAGTTCGATCAACTGCAGAGAAAACTTGTCCCACTCTGGGAATTGATCGAATCCTTCAATCAGCAAGAGCAAACAATCGTCGTCGTTCCTTCCATGTCAGTCGACGTAACAGTAACGGGTCTCGAGGCACAGGGCTACGAAGAACGGTTTCTTTTCTTGTTGCTGCTGCTTGCTCAACCCCGCGCGCGGATGATTTATGTGACCTCCCAGGCGATCCACCCGAGCGTGATCGAATATTATCTGGATTTGCTTTCGGGCGTGATCCCAAGTCACGCCATGCGTCGGCTTACTTTGCTCTCGCCCTACGATGATTCGCCACGTCCTCTCAGCCTGAAGCTACTTGAGCGGCCACGCCTTCTGGAGCGTATCGAAGCCGGCATTCAGGATAAGGAACGCGCTCACCTGGTTTGCTACAACACCACTTTTCTCGAGAGAAATCTCACCCTGCGTCTGGGAATCCCGCTTTATGGCGCCGATCCCCGCCATCTTCCTTTTGGAACCAAAAGCGGATGCCGGCGGCTATTCGCCGAGGCAGGAATTAATCATCCGCTTGGATCCGACAATCTGACCAGCATTGATGAAGTCGTCTCGGCGCTGGTTCAAATGCGCGCTCAGCGACCCTCGATGAAACAAGCGATAGTGAAGTTGAACGAGGGTGTCTCTGGCGAAGGAAACGCGACGGTCGATTTGTCGAATTTGGACAAGTCTGGTGATGCCGCCATCTTCGACCGTGTGCGAGCGATGCGATTCGAGCTCGGCAAAGTCAGCTTCGATGAATACGCAGCGAAGTTTCGCGCTCGAGGTGGAATTGTTGAAGAACGGGTCGGCATTGGAGCAAAGGAGGTGCGCAGTCCGAGCGTGCAGTTGCGCATCACGCCGCTTGGCAAGGTAGAACTTCTTTCGACTCACGATCAAATGCTTGGCGGCCCGAGCGGACAAAGCTACCTCGGCTGCATCTTTCCAGCCGATCCAGCTTACGCGACCGCGATCACCCATGACGCTGCTAAGGTTGGAGACCTTTTGCGAGATGCCGGTGTGATCGGTCGTTTCGCGCTCGATTTCGTGGTGACGCGCGCCCAGGACACGGCGTCGTGGCAAACCTATGCAATCGAGATCAACCTTCGGAAAGGCGGAACCACGCATCCTTTCCTGACTCTGCAATTTCTCACTGGCGGCCATTACGATCCAGAAAGCGCTACCTTTATCGCGCCGAATGGGCACAAGAAATTTCTGGTGGCTAGCGATCATCTCGAGTCGCCGCGCTATCGCGGGTTCACTCCGGACGATCTTTTTGATCTCGCCGTTCGGCGCGGCCTGCACTTTGGACAGGTCCGGCAGACAGGCGTCGTTTTCCATATGCTCAGCGCTCTTGGCAGCGCCGGGCGACTGGGCCTGACTGCGGTAGGCAATTCGCCTGAGGAGGCGCAGTCCATTTTCGGCGAAGCGAAGTGCGTTCTGGATGAAGAAGCGCGTTTCAACGAACTGTAGGTTAAAGCCCATCAACAGGCGCTGAGTGCCACTATGCCGCCTGGTTTGATGTCAACCACTCTACAAAAACAATATGGGTTCTCCCGCACCGAGATGATGATACCAGTCGAAGAAATACGTCGCTGTTTTCCGGCGCTTACCCGAACTCATCACGGTTATCCGGTCGCTTATTTCGACGGGCCCGGTGGCACTCAGGTGCCGCAACCGGTGGTCGAGGCAATGAATGATTATCTTTACCATCACAACGCCAATACTCACTGGGCCTATCCCAGCAGCGAGGAGACCGACGCGATTATTGACTCTGCTCGGAACGTGCTGGCGGAATTCCTGAACGCAAGTCCGGCCGAAATCGTGTTTGGCGCCAATATGACCACCTTAACCTTTCACCTCGCACGCGCTCTCAACCGTGGCTACGGACCTGATGACGAGATCGTGGTCACCGAGCTTGATCATCATGCCAATATCGCGCCGTGGCGGACGCTGGAGAAAGAACGCGGCGTGAAAGTGCGCATGGTGAAAATGATTCCTGAAATGGGCGAGCTGGATTGGGACGATTTTTCCCGGCAATTAACCCGACATACCAAATTGGTCGCGGTTGGGGCGGCATCGAACGCTATCGGCACGATCAACGACGTAAAACGCGCAGGAGAAATGGCGCACTACGTCGGCGCAAGGGTTTTTGTCGACGCAGTTCATTACGCGCCACATCAGTTAATCGATGTGCGCGATTGGAATTGTGATTTCCTCGCCTGTTCCGCCTACAAGTTCTACGGCCCACACATCGGAATTCTTTGGGGCCGGCGCGATCTGCTCGAGTCGCTCGATTTTCCCAAATTGATCCCCGCGCCCGACTCAGCACCAGAACGGGCCGAGACTGGTACTCAGAATCATGAAGGCATCGCCGGCGCAGCCGCTGCCGTAGATTTTCTCGCCTCGCTGGCTCCGGGCTCGACGCGGCGCGAACGCCTGCACGCCGCATTCCAGCAACTTCATCAGCGCGGAGACGAATTGGTTACAGAGCTCTGGAATGAATTGCAGCAAATCCAGAGGGTTCGTCTGTACGGACCACCACCCGGGACTGCGCGCACGCCGACGATTGCATTTACCATGGACGAGATGCCGTCGATAGAAGTCGCGAAAAAACTGGCCGAACGCGGATTTTTCCTGTCGCACGGCGATTTCTACGCCATGACAGTCGTCGAGCGATTAGGCCAGGCGCCGCAGGGACTCGTCCGCGCCGGATGCGCCTGCTACACTACAATGGAAGAAGTCAATCGCTTGCTCACCGGTGTCCGCGAACTGTGAGCCAGGCGCTGTCAGCAACAGAAAGTTCAAATTTCCTGAAATACCCGGCCGCTCCTATACTATATTAAGAAGGCAAGAATGAGCACGATCGGAATAGTGGAAAGCCTTTGGCGTTATCCGGTCAAAAGTATGTGCGGAGAGCAGTTGGATGAACTCTTCGCCAGCTACGCCGGGGTTTATGGCGATCGCCTTTTTGCTTTCGAGAGTTCGGCCGGACGAAAGGGCTTTCCTTTTTTCACCGGCCGCGAGCAACGTCAGATGATTCGATACCGGCCGCACTTCCGCAATCCGCACAAAGCGGCGCACCCTGTTGACTTGGCTGATGCGGAAAGTTTGCCGCCGGGAGTAAATCCGCTTTCGGCTCACCCCACCGAGCTGATGATCGATGTCGAGACGCCGGATAGAAAATCTATCGCGATCGACGACCCGGCTTTGATCGACCATCTCCGAACAAACATCGACGAGAAGCACCAACTCACATTGCGTCGCTCGGACAAGGCCATGACCGATTGCCGTCCGTTATCGATTTTCGCCGTGCAATCGGCAAAAAAACTTGGCGAGGAAACAGGGATCAGCGTGGATAAACGGCGCTTCCGGGCAAACGTTTATTTGGACTTAACATCCTCCGGCGGCTTCGCCGAGGACGCGTTCGTCGGTCGATCCATGCGGATCGGATCGAAAGTGGTCGTCTCGATTCTGGAGCGCGATCCGCGCTGCATGATGATCACACTCAATCCCGATACAGCGGAGAAATCACCCGCGATCTTGAAAGCAGTCGCGCAAGCCCACAGCGGTATGGCCGGTGTCTACGGCGCCGTGCTCGTCGAAGGCATGATCCGCAAAGGCGACCCGGTCGAGTTGCTCAACTAGGGCCGAGACGCTCTTCCCCTTCTCGCTCGGTCTTCGTTCTTCGCCTGTTCCCCACCAATCACGTACCACTTCTCACTTATCACCCTCTGCCTCCACGCTCCTCGCTCCCTGCTCCCGCTATTTGCCAATGAGAATAAAGATGCCCGCGGCCAGCGCCACAAGGTAGAGCAGAAAAACAGCCGGTCCAAAATTTAAGCCGAGCCCTAACAGACCGTAGATGATCAAGTAAACCGCGAGCAGAAGCATGCCGATGTTTTTGGTGACTTTCATGGTGTTAGTGTTTTGGATTGCTAATTCGCTGACAATCTAAATCGGTTGAGACCGTTAAGGCGTGGGGCCCGCCGAAGTCCGAGCCGGACTGGCAGTTAATAGGCTGGCGCCTTGTGCTCCGCAGAACTAGAATGGGCCAAAGCGCACATAGGCAAAACTAGGAGCGCGTTCGGAACAAAGCTATCTAGCGAGCATGCAGGGGCCGGTGCTGCTTAAATGAATCCAGGTGTGCTTGCAGGCGTTTGGAATCGTCAGGCTTCACGCCTTTGATGGCCAGGGCTTTCTCTTCATAACGAACCGCAGAATCGAACTCGCCGACTTCTGCATACGCCGTCGCCAATATATCGATCATGTCCTCGTCCTTCCAGTCAATGAGCTTGCAAGCCGTTGTCGCATCTTTGACGGCTTGCTGTCCATTTCGGTAGGATTGGTCCGGACAGTTTAGTCGCAGCCGGGCGCGGTCGCGGTACGCTCTGGCGAAAGCGTCTCGACGGGGGCGAATAGTAATTACATGATCAATTTCCTTCAGGCTCTCGCCGTAGCGGCCGAGGTCATAGTTTGCCTTGGCCCGAAGCAAGGAAGCTTCTGCAAAAGTGGAATCCTTCCGTAATGCCTCGTTGCAGTCCTGGATCGCCTCCTGGAACTTGCCTCGATTCAGAAATACTCTAGCTCGAACGTAGTAGGCAGGGTAAAAAGCAGGATCGGCCTTAAGCACCGTGTCCAGGCTTCTCTGTGCCGCTTCGAGATCGCCTTTCTCAAGCTGGGTTTGTCCAGTGATTGTTAGGTCCATGAGCCACGCGCGTCCATGGCCGTAAACGACGGTGATTGGTTCGCTCGCGCACGCTACCATCGGTGATCCGATTACTAGGAGCAGAGTGACGAATAGTTGTATTCTTTGAAGGATGACGTGCATGTTTGGCTCCCGGTCTTTGTAGATAATTGTTGCGCGAAGGTCAATCGTTCGTGCGAGTTCCGACCGGACGCCGACCAGCTCCACATTGACAATGGCGTGGCATGCGGCTACCGCGCAATCCCTGGAAGCCTGTTTCCGCGAGACGCGGAAACCAGCACTCGAGACGAGTGCGCTACCCCGAGGGAGAGAAACGGGAACAAGGATCGGTGAATAGTGACTGGCAAGCGCGGTCGAAATCCGCGCGGAACATTGGAGTGACCTCGATTGAACGTTGCCTCTTGAGAGTTGAATGCTAGTTAATTAAACGATTTGAACGCCGGTCACCTCGCACTCGACGCACAGGAACAAAGCTGGCCTTTAGATAAACCATTTCCCGCGGTACCCGCACGGAAGCCCGTGTCGTCGTCGTGACCGTGACCGATGGACAGCACATCGGACGTGGTGAAGCGGTCCCGATCCGACGTTACAAGCAAAGCACTGCCTCTGTTTTGGCGCAGATCCAATCCATCAAAAGCATACAACATTTGGATCGGCAGCAGATTCAAACGCTGTTGCCAGCGGGTGCAGCACGTAATGCGTTGGACTGCGCGTTCTGGGACCTTGAAGCAAAACTTTCGGGCAAACGCGCCTGGGAATTGGCGAACATCCCGCTCGCGCCCGAAGTTAAAACGTCGTTTACGATTAGTCTGGATACCCCGGCTGCAATGGCGGCGGTGGCAAATGTTCATGCAACCGCTCCTATTGTGAAACTCAAACTGGGCGGCGACGACCGGGACCTTGCCAGAGTCAAAGCTGTGCGCGAGGCGGCGCCGGCGGCGCGTCTGCTGATCGACGCTAACGAGTCATGGACCTCCGACCATTACTGCAAGGTCGCACCATCGTTACGCCAATTCGGCGTTGAGTTGATCGAACAACCGTTTCCGGCCGATGCCGATGAAGCCCTCGAAACCCTCGATCACCCTATTCCCGTCTGCGCGGATGAAAGCTGCCACACCACGGCCGATCTTCCCCGCCTGAAGAATCGCTATGAACTGCTGAACGTAAAACTCGACAAGACCGGCGGGCTAACGGAAGCGCTGTTCTTAAGCGAACGCGCCCGCGAAGCCGGCTTCAAATTATTGATTGGTTGCATGGTCTGCACCTCGTTAGGAATCGCTCCCGCCCGCCTTCTTGCCAGCGTCGCCGATTACGTCGACCTCGATGGTCCGTTACTCCTCGCCGGCGACCGTCATCATGCAGTGTCATATGATAATGGTAGCCTCGGCATTCCTGCTCGGGAATTGTGGGGTTAAGCCTCCGGGTGACCTTGGCAATCAAAGAAACTTAACCAGCGCGTCGGTTGTTTCCTTTGGCCGTTCCTCCAGAATCCAATGGCCGGTGTCCTTCAGCACGACGACTGTGGCATCGGTCGCGACTAGTTTCATTTGCTGGGCAAGTTCGTTTCCTAACGACTTCTCGCCGCCGATCGACAACACCGGCATCGTCAGCTTCGTTTGCGAGAGTTGCGCGAAATCCTTCGCCAGTTCCGGCCAGGACGCAAAATAAGCCCACGCGGCCCGCATCCGCCCTGGCTTCGAATAGGCTTCGGTATAGGCTTTCCGGTCTGCTTCCGGAATCGAGTGCGTTTTATCAGCGGCCAAAACGTTCCAAAAATATTCGAAGTAAATACGTTCGCGCCCTTTCACCAAAGCTTCCGGGTATTCGCCGTTGAAACGAAAATGCCAGACGTTTGGACTGTTGTAGATCGGCTCCCATCCTGGCACGCCGGGAAGAAACGCATCCATCACCGCCAGCTTCTCCGTTTCCGCCGGAAATTTCGCCGCATACGCGTACGCCACCATCAATCCGATATCGTGACCGACGACCCTCGCCTTCTCTACGCCTAACGAACGCACCAGCGCATGAATGCGCTCCGCCGAAGTGATCATGTCGATCTTGTCCTTGGGAATCGAAGAATCGCCGATACCCGGCAGGTCCGGGGCGATGACGGTGAACTTTTCCGCCAACAACGGAATGAGAGGTCGCCACATCCGCGAAGTTTCAGCATAGCCGTGCAACAGAATCACTGCCGGTCCGTGACCAGCCGTCAGATAATGCAGTTGCACACTCTCGGTCTTCACGTCGTGCGAGACGATCGTTTTGACCGACGAGTCGGCATTGATCGACACCGACAAAAAAACCAACATGAGGAGAGACAGGATCGAATACATCGCGCGCTTCATAGGTTTGCTCTTTTCTTAATTCTTAAACTTCTCTTGTGTCGATCACAAAGGAACTGATCTCGGCACGCGGTTTCTGCGCGAGAATTCGATCCAGGAATCTATAAATAAGTTATTTCGCGATACCCACGATCTTGTGGAAATGTTTCCTTTGCTCGATCGCGTCGAGCATGAACGCCGCCACTGCCTTGCGGGAGAGACTGAAACCCATCTTGGGAGCGGCATCTTCCCGACTTCGATAGGTCGTATAGCCTTCCTGAGTGAGACGAGGAGGCCGGGCGATCGTCCAGTCCAGACCGCTGGCTTGCACGATCGCCTCCATCGCGAGTGAATCGCGCATGTGGTTCCGCATGATAAAACTGGCGATGCGATTGAGGATACCGGGGAAATGCGCTGCGGCCGAGAGAACGACGAGCCGTTTTACTCCTGAACGATTCATTGCCCGAGTGGTCGCAAGAGCGCTATCATAGAGCATTGAGCTCGGTTTAAAAACTTCTCGCGGTCCCAAGGTCGAAATTACCGCATCATGATTTTGCATGGCGCGAAAAAGTTCGTTTTCGTCCATGGCATTCCCTTTCAAGACGGTCAGTCGCTCATTCTTCAACCTGATGTTTTCAGGTGAACGCACAAACGCGGTTACATGATGATCTCTTGCGAGCGCCTGCTGAACAACCTCCTGGCCGGTCCGACCAGTGGCTCCTATAAGAAACAGCTTCACAATCAGTTCCTTTCCATTGCAATCATTGCCTTTAATCCAGCGTCTGCCGGTAACGCTTGATGCCGATGGTTAGGGCGATAAGGGCGAAGAGCGCAAGCTGCCAAAGCTGGAGCGAAACGTCCGTAATCCCGTTGCCTTTCAGCAGGATGCCACGCACGATCCGCAGGAAATGGGTGAGCGGGAGAACTTCCCCCAGCATCTGTGCCCAACGCGGCATGCCGCGAAATGGAAACATAAAACCGGAGAGCAAGATCGACGGGAGAAAGAAAAAGAAAGTCATCTGCACAGCTTGCAATTGGTTTTTTGCGATGGTGGAAAAGGTGATGCCCATTGCCAGGTTGGCGGCAATGAAGACCAGCGCAACTACTCCCAGCAGAATGATGCTGCCCTCTATCGGCACGTGAAAGAGAAACGAAGCGGCGATAAGAATGACCGCGACCTGGATGTAGCCGACTAAAATGTAGGGCACGATTTTTCCGATGAGCACTTCGCTTGGGCGGGTCGGCATCGAAAGAAGATTTTCCATCGTGCCGCGCTCGCGCTCGCGAGTAATAGCCAGACCTGTAATCATTACCATTGTCATGGTCAGGATTACCCCCATGAGTCCGGGCACGATATTGTACTGGGTGACGACTTCGGGGTTGTAGAGTGCATGGATCCGAAGATCGATCGGACCGCTCGTGCCGGCCAGCATCGCCAGGGATCCTTTCAAGTCATTTTGCAAGGCTGTGTCAAAAAGTGGCCCTAACGAGCCCAGCGCAGTGCTGGTCGCGACCGGATCTGTTGCGTCCGCTTCAACGAGAACTTCCGGCCGATCACCCCGCCAAAGATCGCGACTAAAATTTTCCGGTATATTGACGACAAACAGTACCTGGCCGCGCTCGAGCAGTTCGCGTCCTTCCCTTTCGGTTTTTACCTGGCGGACGAAATTGAAGAAAGTGCTGTTCTTCATCGCGTAGAGTAGCGTTCGACCTTGCGGGCCTTGGTCAGCCAGAAGCACAGCGGCAGGCAGATGCCGCGGGTCGGAGTTAATCGCGTAGCCAAACAGCGTCAGCTGAAGTAGTGGAATGCCAAGCATCATGGCGAAGGTGAGACGGTCTCGCCGCATTTGCGTGAATTCTTTCGCAATGATGCCGCGCAGGCGCTGGAACGAGAATCTGTGAGGCTGTTTCATGCTGTGGATCTGTCGTGTTCCATCAAACTGATGAAAGCGTCCTCCAAGCCGGACGGGATTTGTCGCCAATCGTACGGCTCATGACGGAACGGTGCGATGGCACGTTCGAGCGCGGCCGCGTCGGTACTGCTCACGTGCAAAGAATTACCGAAGGCAACTGCCTGTTGCACTCCGGGAGTCTTACGCAGCTGTTCGGCCAATTGCGCGAGGTCGCGTCCACGGACCGACCAAGTCGTTAGGCCGACCCGCGAAATCACTTCATCCACGGTCCCGGCGGCGAGCAATTTGCCCTTGGAAATATAAGCCAGCCGCTGGCATCGCTCGGCTTCGTCCATGTAATGGGTCGTGATGAGAAAGGTCAGCGCCTGAGCGGCGAGTTGATGAATCTGCTCCCAAAAATCGCGCCGCGCTTTTGGATCGACACCCGCTGTCGGCTCATCCAGCAACAGCAATTTCGGGCGATGAATGAGACACGCAGCAAGCGCCAGACGCTGTTTCCATCCACCCGAGAGCTCGCCGGCGAGTTGGTCTTTGCGTTCCGCCAGCCCGAGTTGCTCGATGCTTTCACGAACGGTTTGTCGCCGATTCTTCACGTCATACATGCGCGCGACAAAATCGAGATTTTCTTCAATGCTCAAATCTTCCCAAAAACTGAATCGTTGCGTCATGTAACCGACTTCCCGCTTAATTGCCTCGCTTTCGGCAATCACGTCGTGACCCAAAACCCGACCGCTTCCGTCGTCAGCTCGGAGCAAGCCGCAAAGCATGCGCAAAAAGGTAGTCTTGCCGCTGCCGTTTGGGCCGAGAAATCCGTAGATCTCGCCCGCCGCCACCGTTAGATCGACATGATCGACGGCGGTGAGCTCGCCGAAGCGCTTTGTCATTCCACGAACATCGATGACTGATTCGCCGTTTTTCACTTGGGTTTAAATTCGACATCGACCGGCTGACCGGGATGCAGATTGGCCGAGACCTGCGGATCGAACACCGATTCGATCATGAAAACTAGTTTCGCGCGGCTTTCCCGGCTGTAGATGACCGGCGGAGTGTATTCCGCGTGCGGCGAGATGTAACTGACGTTGCCGATGAAAGGATCTGGCACGCCATCAACACTCACCCGCGTCGTATCGCCGTAGTGGATCGAACCAACCTGGGTTTCGGGGACGAACGCGCGCACTTTGATGTTTTCCGGCGGCAATAGCACGACCACTGGTTTTCCCGCTGCCACCCATTCGCCTTGGCGAAAAAGCGTGTCGTAAACCAAACCGGCCTGCGGCGCCGCCTGTCGTTTCTGGTTGAAATTCCACTCTGCTTGAGTGACGCGCTGCCGGTCCTGGTCGCGCGTGGAACGCGCCCGATCGTAATCTTGCGCGGCAGCTGGACCCATACGGAAAAGTTTTTCCTGTCGGGCGAACTCAGCTTCGGAAAGGACCAACGCCGCCCGCGCCTGATCGAGCGCCGCTTTCTCAGCTGTTTCATCCAAAGCAAAGAGTGGATCGCCGGCCTTGACCTGATCGCCTCTTCGCACTTGTAAAGATTCCAACTGGCCGGCCAGCGGCGACGCGACATAAACAAACTCGCCTTCGACATAGCCTTGGAAACGGTCCTGGGGCGCATTGCTGCAACTGCCGATGAAGAAAGGAACTAACAAGAGAAAGGCTGCGCCGGACAAAATGCGAACGAGACGAAAGGCATTCATAATTTCTGTCCTTTCCGGATAAGCGCTCCTTCGAGAACAATCTTGATGATTCCTGTGAAGCCCTCCTTCGGTGTCATCCCAAGCTCCTCCATCTTCGGCGGGTTCATAATTCCCTGAATCATCGTGAGCAGAATCTCGATCATGAGTCTGGCTGGAATATCCTTGCGGACCATTCCTGCACGTTGACCTTCAAC
>Ga0209687_1000319_pt1 | contig 16544 bp, 10 predicted proteins | sample GraSoiAngelo_136_FD_185893 | JGI IMG/M metagenome (GOLD analysis project Ga0209687, IMG submission 185893) | Grasslands soil microbial communities from the Angelo Coastal Reserve, California, USA - 14_0929_09_20cm (SPAdes) (version 2) | ecosystem: Environmental > Terrestrial > Soil > Grasslands ...
GTCAAGGGCCCAGCCAACTGTGATGCTTGGACCTAAAGCGCCACCCTGATAAATGTTGTTGTTTAGATACCAGATCGCCGTTTGATGCGTGCTTGGCTTACGGAGCACATAATCCGGGTGGCCGTCGTTATTAAAGTCGGCCAGTGCAGCCCTCTCTGCTACGCTAACGGTAAAAATCTGGTTCGTATTCGTAGGATTTATCAAGGCCGGGGTGGTGCCACCACCTGGAATGTAGATTTTGTTCCCAATAACCGATGCCCAGATTCCATGCCGCGGCAAAGGCATATTCGGCAACTGACGCCAGCTGTTAGTGGCAGGACTATAGACCTCCACCTCTGCACGCAAAACCAGAGTTTGAGGGTCTTCCCCGCCGAAAACCCAAAGCTCATTGTTGACGATCGCCGCTGCGAAACCGGAGCGGGCGGTTGGCATCGGCGCTAGCGTGGACCAGGTATTAGTCTGCGGATTGTAAACTTCGAGGGCATCAGTCGACGGTCCGGCTCGGCCACCAACAACGTAGAATTTCCCATTGATCACGCCGCCAGCGGTGTGATTGCGCGGAACGCTCATGGGCGCCTTAACTGTCCATGTGTTTGCGACTGGATCGTACACCTCCAGCTCGCGTTGGCTGGGAGTGCCTTCCCCGCCAGTAACATAAATTCTATTATTGATTACTCCGACCGCGGCAGTTCCGCGGTGCACGTAATGGCTGGAAGCTCTGGCAGCCCACGAGTTACTGTTTGGATCGTAAACAAACGTCTCTCCTACGCCCGCGCCGAAGCTGTAAAGTTTTCCCCCCGCCACGGCTGCGGCGTTATGATTAACCGCAATAGGAAGCGCCTGCGCCAAAGTCCACGTGTCGGTGGTTGGATTATAGACCTGCACTGTGGCTGTGGAGTGAGCATCTGCATCATAACCGCCAACGACGTACACCTTGCCATTTAGCACCCCAGTCGCGAGTTCTTGGCGGCTAACAGGCATGGGGGCCCGCGTTTGCCAGGTACCACCGTTTTGAGTCCGGCCAGTACTCACGAATATGAGCCAGAAGAGCAGGCCGAAGATTGGGGCGGGAAAATTCTGTCGCACCATTCAATGCTTCCTACAGGAAAGAAGAGGCGAAGTTCCGAGAAAATTACTTAAACGGTAGAAAAAGAGCGGGACCGACTATTGCTGCAGCGCGTTTGTTAGTGGCGCGCACACGGCTTACTGGGCCGTGGCTACAGATTAGAAGCGCTTCTTCAGCGCGACATACCATGTACGGCCCCTGATATTGGCCGTTGGTTCGTCGTGGCGGTTTTCAAAATTACCAAGTACGAGCGGTGACTGTCTCAATGTTGGAACCGGAATGCGCCTTTCCCCTGTCGTCCACTTCGACCCAAGTACCGCCGATATGGCTCCCGGTACGAGCTGGCACCCACACCATGCGCTTTCCGCCCTTTGCAATGTTACCTGCTTCGGACGTTGGCTTGAAATCGAAATTCAGCTGAGTCGGTTGATCCGCCTTGGTTTGCGTGTTCATGATCGACGCCTTGACCGCGCCATTTACAAGCAACGTTACCCGGTAAACGCCCGGTTGCAGTCCCTGTGAAATATAGCGGCCGTTTGGATCGGTCTTAACTGTGCTGAACACCTGTTTGCCGTCTCGCGATTCGATCCGAACGCCAGCGCCTTTAATCGGTACGCCTTTTGCATCTTTGACAAACCCATGAATGGACGCTGGCCCGTCCGCTATAATCTTGTTCGTTTGCAGACCGGCTTCCGATGCGCGATCGCGCACATTGGTAGCGAATCCTGTCCGTGGAGGCGCAGCGGTCACGTCCGCTGTAATTTTGTTCGTTTGCAGACCGGCTTCCGATGCGCGATCGCGCACACTGGTAGTGACTCCCGTCCCTGGAGGTGCAGCGGTCACTCGAGTGTCCGGGTGGCGCGTGTCGAAACCTCCCGCAGATGTGTAATCCGGAACGGTGAATGGATTTAATGGATTCTGTACGGGCACGCTAATGCCAATGCTGCTTATTCCTGTCGGATGAGTTACATCCGTGAAAAGTCGCTGTAGATAAAGGTCGTATGCGCCGTTGCCGGGTTGTTCGTGAGCGGAAAGCCGAACGCCGAGCTTGATCTTGAGCGCGTCAACGATAGACCGGGCGATTTCGCCTTGAAGTGCAAATGCGTCGTCCAACTCGCGGTCATAAGTTTCCGTCCACACGCGAAAACCGTTTCGCGCGTCAATCAGTTCGGCTGTTACACGAACGCGGTTACCTTGGCGCTGCAACCTTCCGTCAAGCACATTTCCAACGTTAAGCTTTTCTCCAACCTCCTTTGTGTTCTTTCCTTTCAATGAGAATGACGAACTTCGGCCGACCACGCGCAAATCGTCAGCCTGCGCCAAGGTATCGAGAATCTCCTCGCTTATGCCGTCACACAAATATTCCTGATCTTTCGTCTCGCTAGAATCGGTAAATGGTAGAACAGCAATACTCCTGTCCGGGGGATTAAACTGCGAAGCTCGGAAGAGTTCGGCGCGAAATAACCAAACCGCAGCCGCGCCTAAAAGAAGACCGGCAGTCGCTGCTCCAACCAGTTTGGGGTTACGACGCGACCAGCGCCAGATCCGCGCTGGGGGTGAAACCGGGCGAGCGACGATTGGACGGCCAGCGAGCCAGCGTTCAAGATCGGCTGCGAGGTCTCCGGCGGACTGGTAGCGCACCTTCGGATCGCGCTCGAGGCAGCGTGCACAAATCGTCTCCAAATCGCGATCAAGCGATGGTGCCAGCGAGCGTAGTTTGGGCGCCTGCGTTTCAGACGCTTGACGAATCACGGAAACCGGATTCGAACCCAGGAATGGCGGACGTCCGGCAAGCACGTTGAACAGAACTGCGCCGAGACTGTAAACATCGGCCGCCGGCGTAAAATCGGCGGCTGCACCATTAGCTTGCTCAGGGGCAATAAAACCTGCTGTTCCGAACGTAGTCAGCGACCTTGTAAGATCGTTGTTCCCGTCCAGCAGCTTCGCCAAACCGAAATCGCTGACCAGTGGCTCGCCCCGATCGTTGAGCAGAATGTTTCCCGGTTTTAGATCACGGTGGAGAACTCCCCGGCTGTGGGCGTATTCGACAGCATGCGCGACTTTTGCCATGAGTTGCACGCACTTCCGCGGTTCATCGCGCAGAGAAGCCGTGTTCTCTTGCAAGCTTCCCTTCTCCGCGAACTTCATGCTGAAAAACGGCAGGCCGTCCTCGCTTTCGCTCACCTCGTATATCGGAAGGATGTTTGGATGATCCAGACTGGCCACCGCCTGTGCTTCTCGTCGGAAACGCTGCAGCGCTCCGTGTGAATCAGCGCGATAACTAAGGACGCGCTTTACCGCGACGATGCGCCGGGAATGTCGTTGCCTGGCGCGATAGATCACGCCCATGCCGCCGCAACCGATCTGCTCGAGAATTTCGTAGTTGCCTAAGAACCAAGGCTTGTGCGACGCGTCCACCTCGTCGAGTACGCTTTCATAAACCGCCTTGGATACGTCGCCACCAGTTTCCAGTCCCTCGAGCAAGAGGCAGCTAACACAAACTCCGGTGTCGAGTCGCATGGTTGCGCCGCACTTCTCGCATTTTGCGGTGCCTTTACTCGCGCTCGGGAGTGAATCAGACCGGTGGTCGGAAGTCTTCATCAAAGTTACGCGGTTCTTCCTGCGAGCGCTGCACACAGATACCGGATCTCGTCATCTACGTCGGCAGGATTTTGGACCGTGCGTGAGACTTCATCGCGCAGCAGACTGCGGTAACGCTGGCGCATGTTGTGCAGCTGTTTTTTCACGGCCGTCTCCGCCATTTCCAATTCCGCAGATAGATTGGCATATGACAGTTCATCGCGTTCATCAGTAAGATGGGAGCTTAGTGCTTGGAAAAGCCAGAGCTTGCCTCTGCTCTCGCATTCTTCCCGCAGGCGTTGAAACGCGTGTTCCACAACCGTCGTCGCCCAAGCGAGGTCGAAGATGCGCTCCGGCGGCGCGGAGTCGAGTGCTTGAATTGGGATGGACAATTGCGACTGCGCTTCCGCCATCCAATCGTCCCAGGAAATAAATTCCGCGCCGCCGCCGCGTTTGTGGGCATGTGATTTCTCGGTGGCGTTAACAAGAAAATTTTGGAGCGACTTGAGCAACAGCGAGCGGAACCGACCGCGACTTCGATCGGCGTGGTGCAACCAATTTTTCTTCAGAATGGTCATAAAAAAATCCTGCGTAAGGTCCTGCGCGTCCTGTGTGGAATAGCCGTGTCTGCAGACGAACGAGAAAACGGGTCGCCAATAAGTTCGGCAAAGCTCGGCCAGCGCGTCGCGCGCCTTTTGTTCTTCGCTTCCGTTGGCGGCGGAAAGGATAAGGCTCCAGCGGGTAGTTACAAACTCGCCAGGTCCATCTTCACCCCGGTCGCCAGCCTTCCCGTTCACGAGAGAACATGTGGGTTCTCGCTCTTCTATACAAGCAATAAACGGTGAATACGTCGCGCCACCGCAGTTGCCTGCCTTCGCGCGGATGCGAAGTTTGCCGGTGCGATAACTGATTAATTCTCTCTCGCAAGAGATAGGGTTAGACGGTTTGCCGGCGGAGGGGCTCGAACCCACACGATCTTGCGATCACTGGATTTTGAGTCCAGCGCGTCTGCCAATTCCGCCACGCCGGCATTGGAGGCTTGAAAGTACAAAGCTACAAAGGAAGCTCAAGCAGCTTCCAACCTGTGCCGGCTCTGCGGGGCGCTGAGACTGAGGTGCCGGCATTTGACTTCCGGCACCGCACGGGGGCCACCGCCACAGCATTGATCCACCTTCGCTCTGATCATCGCTGCATCGATCTGATTTCGATGCGCTGATCTTCAGTCGTCGATAAGACGGACAGCCGGGTTCTCAGCGACTTAGGTTGAGCTTAACATGGGCCGACGTGATCGTGTATGTTGGAGGCTTCGTCCGCGAGCGTTTCGAACCGATGATCGCTGCGCAACGCATCGAGCATGGGATCGACTCGAACCCCTGTAACGTCGATATTGTCGTGATTGAGATATCCCCGCTTAAGGTAATCGATCGCTTTCGTTTTGTCGCCCAATCCGGCGTAAATTAAGGCACATAAATAGCCGCGGACGAATTGTTGCCGCGCGTGCGCCTCAAGCTGCCGAACGATGTCAGGGACTTTATCCGGCGGTATGTCTACCGTTCGTTTCAAGCCTTCCGGCGTCAGTTCAAACAGCCACGCAAGAACCAGCGCAATCGGAAATCCGAGCGGAATAAGAACCATGATCAAGCGCAGTATGCAGTTCGGAACCTCGAACACCGGGAAAACCTGCGCGATCCCCTGAGCCAGCGCCCATCCCATGAGAGCGTACGCAACCGCAACTCTGTAAACTTTGCGCCGCTTCAATTCTGCAAACAAACTACCCGTTTTCATTTGGAAGAGATCGCTGATTTTGACTTGTGAAACCGGAACATCACGAGAGTGGCGCTATCAAAATTGAATCGAACATACTCATCCTCTTGAAATCATGGCCTGGGCCGCGGAGTGGGACGCGGCCGCGGAGGCGGATCCAGATGAAGCATGTAAACTCCACGCCCAAAGGTGGAAGCGGCAAGCTGCCGACTACTGGCATTAAAGGAGAGCGCAGTAACCACCAATCCTGCCGGTATGCCGTCGCTCATGTTTCCCCAGCTGAGCCCGCCATCGGTGCTGGCAAAAACTCCTGCATTAGAAGCTGCAAAGATATGTTGAGGATTCAGTGGATCGATGGCTACATCACGATAGATCAGGTTTTGGACTCCCTGTTGCATCCAGGTTGTTCCCATGTCGGTGGTTTTATACATGCCTGAATCGCACGCGAGATATGCCGTTTGCGGGTCGGTGGGATGAACGGCGATGGTCCAGATCCCCCCCGGTAAGTCTCGGGTGACATTCCTCCAGACAGCCGCGGTCCCGGCGTTCGCGTTCGTAGTCATCCAAACCTCCCCATGAGCGGCGACGGCGTAAATGACGTTAGAATTATTCGGTGCTTCGTAGGTTGCAGTAACAGGATCCGCAAACGGCTGCCCGATCGTCGTCCAGCTCTCAGGCGTAACCGTCGGGCCGTCAAGGGTTCGGACCACCTGCTGGCAAGCGGCGATGATATGAGTTGGAGAAGATGGATTCATGCTAAACGTCGGAAAGAAGTTGCAGCTTGCATCGTCATCAAATTGAGACGGGCGAACATTGACCGAGGTGTGCGGCGTTGCCGTGTTGAATCTTCTAAAGACATAATCGCGATACATCGTGAAGTACCCAACCGTCCCATCGACCGGATCGATGAGATTGTGGGCGGAATCGCCGCCAAAGATCATATCCCAAGGTGCACTCGCGCCGCTGAAGACCACGCCGTTGTCCTGGGTTCCCGCGACCATATTGCCGTCCGCGCTTAAGGCCACGCCGTAGAGCAACGCACCTGGAAAGTTTTGATTAAGGTTCGTCCAGTGCAGCCCCGCGTCCCTCGATCTTACGATGCCTCCGTCGTTGCCCTCGTACACGACATTAGGAGCTGTCCGCGAGAAGACGATCGCTCGTTGGTCGGTATGGATGCGGCGGGCTGGATCGGGATCGTTGCCCCACTTGTTTCCTATTTCGGTCCAAGTCGCGCCTTCGTTATCCGTGCGGTAAAGAGCCTGGTTGCCTCCGAGAATGATCTGTGGGTCGACGGGGTCCACGGCGAACACGGAAAAGCCGATATTACCGCAGCGGCTGGCGCAGCTGTCGGCACAGATCGGAGGGCCAGGCGGGTTGTCGTTTGCGCAAACGTCAGGAGCGCAGGGGCAACGGGTTGGTATTTGAATCCAAGTCGCTCCGCCGTCCATGGACTTGTAGAGGTTATGGTCCGGATCGCTCGGCCCCAAAAGGTAAAGCGTGGAGTTAGCCACGCTTAACCGATTGCGGGAATGCTCGAGAACACTGTGTATGAGTGTCCAGGATCGGCCGGAATCGGTGCTCTTAAACGTCCCGTTGTCCTCAGTGATGTAAAGGGTGGAAGGATGAGTCGCGGCGTCTATGGCTACATCATAAACGCCGTTGTCGACCTGGTACAACTGCAACCAAGTGACGCCGCTATCAGTTGAGCGCCACAATCCGCAAGTGTTTGTGCCGCCGTTGGCGGCGTATACGGTCGTGGTCAATTGCGAGCTCGAGGTGTTCGGGTCGATAGCAATCGTCCTGATGTACGTACCTTCAAACTGGGCCTTTCCCAAGGCGCTACTCCAGGTTGACCCTCCGTCAAATGAGCGGTAGAGGCCGACCTCATAAGAGGCAGCGCCACTGCCTTCTCTGCCCGTGCCAACGTAGACGTCATTAGACGCGCCAGGATTGACGGCGATTGCGCTGACACTCTGTGAAGCCCACGAGTCAGACAAATACCGCCAAGTGACGCCGCCGTCGGTTGTCTTGGCGAGCCCGCCGAAGGTTCCTGTATAAACGACGTTGGCGTTGACCGGATCAATAGCTAACGCATGGACCCTCGCGCTTGCGTTTCCGCCGTAACTGTTCTGCATGGGAGGCGCTATTGGAGAAGTCCATGGCGACGTGACCTCCGGCGCTTCGGGCGACACGAACTTCCCGCCTTGCAAAAGCGGGCTTGGAGGCAGCGAGCGCGCCGCGGCGAGCGCGGCCATGTAAGCACTAGGCGACACGCCTCCTGGCCCGGTCCCGAAGAACCGGTCCAAGAATTCATGACGCTTTTCCAGATACTCGGCATCCCCATCCTCCTCCGCAGGTACAACGTCAGCCACGTTCTCGATATCCTGTATACCGCCGTGACGCAAGTTCACTATGACGCCGTAACAGGTTAGTAACACACCTACAAGCATCAAGGAGACTGCGGTCAGGCATCGTGTTTGACTCAGGCATATTGTTTTCATGCCTGTTCCTTCGGAAAGTTTTCGCCGGCGTGGCAAAAAGAATGCGGACAGACCTTGTTTCTCGAAATCGCATAGCTACCACCGGCCGCGAGTAACCGGCCCGGCGAACATAACATACCAGCCGGAACCCTTTTAGAAAAGCCAAGAACAAAAAGGAGACTTGACCTCTATGTTATCTAACGAATGGATTTGTGCCTTCCTGCTCACCTGTATGCTGTGGTGAGTGCTATATGAAACCCAAAGGAGACAAAGAAGCCGTCACGACCTAACGTGACGGCTTGCTTACAGCTTTAGCTGGATTATTTGGCCAAAGCCAGAAGAAACTACAACTTTGTATGGGTTGCAATGTAGTTGCAACGCCTTGTCATAGCAGCTGAGCCGGGCGTGCTACCAGCCTGCCTAATAATGATATGGCGCAATGCATCGGCTGCGCGGTCATTGATCGTGGTATTTATGCTGGTGGGTGAAGGCGACAGGATTGCAACGGCGCAAAACAGCGCTATGGCAATCGCGGCGGAGTTGATGCTCTGTGTGATTTTCGTTTTCATTCGGCTTTTGGCGATTTGCTGGTTTTACCTGTTCCTTCGGAACTTTTTGCACAGCGTGGCAAAAAAGTTTGAAAATCCCTTGGGGCCGAGTACGCATAACACGGGTCGCGCAAGGGGCGGAACGCGCCAAACGCTTGAGCGAAAAACTGGGGAGAATAAAGCTGCGTCTAAGCACTGGCTACGGTGCCTGGCTCCGGTGATATAGGTAATTGTTTTCCTAAATCAATTTCTTCTGCAAAAAGATTTGCGTGCAAGATTCCGGTTGCCGCGCTTGCACAACATCGCGCCGTTTCCGCGCTCACTTGTTCGCCAACAGCAAAGGGCATTTTTGAATCTAAATCATAAACGATAAAGATTTTCATTTAAAAATTCCTTTCCTATTAAACTTTCATTGTGTTGGCCTTCTCTGATTTCTTTAGGAGAATCCAGTTCTGGCGGTTTACTTATTTCCTTCGGAAGCTTTTGCCCGGCGTAGCAAAAAAGTTTAAAAATCTTTCCGGCCGACCGCGCATTACAGCGATAGGACGGATAGCCAAGATAGGTGCGGCAGAGAGAGTGGGAGGTTAAAGCGGGCCAAGCAACCTCCGTGACCGATGGCTAAGTCGCTGTGACCAGTGTCGGCGCTATCGGACACATCTCAGCCAACAGCGATGCGGAAGGTACCCCGTGTTGCTGAAAAGGACTTTAAGCTCCCGCTGCCACGTTGTTGCTGCCGGCCTCGTTAGAACGACGTATGTTGGGACCAAGCAGATACCCCTGGGGTTGTCCTGACGCGTTGCTAAATGACTGCATGCGCCAGGACCGCGAGGGCCAGGCAGGCAAGTAGAAGCACAATCGTGGTGAGGATCGTGTCCGGATCTCTGATAGAGATACATGCTCCCTCGTTTGCTTCGTCCTTCCGTGCAGACGTAAAAGGTATCTCAGGGTTCAGCTTTTGCATTTCAACTCCTCTTTGGATCGGTTTAGCCATTTACCCTGTTCCTTCGGAAAATTTCGCCCCGCGTGGCAAAAAGGTTGTTAAAATCCTTACTGCCGGCTACGAAACGCGCGGACGGGACCAAGCGGGGAACCCTTCACCGAAAAATCAAGGAGATGAATGCGGCCCAAAATTCAGCCGACCAGAAACACGAGTGAGGAAACTAGGTACCGCAAGGTAAAGACGCCGCGCCGGACCGAAAGGCCGCACCACAGACCATAGTCGAAGCGCATGATTTCAAAACGAACCCACGCTTACTCCGCGATCATCACGCACTTCTCGAACAAAACTTGCGAATCCTGAATGCCTGACAAATGTCTTGCTCACGTTGACTCAGGAACTCAAGATGACTCTATGATTACGAAAAAATATATCTGCATCCTGGCTGGCGCCTCGCTTTTCGTGAGTTGTTACTCACCGTGGACGCCAGGGCCAAAGCCCAACAGCCCTACTCCTGCTCCCACAACTGCCCGAACGCAAAAGAATAAGAGGTCGAGTACAGAAGCCCCTGTACCTTCTCCAGGGCCAAAGCCCAATAAGCCTACTCCTACTCCGCCTCCCACGAGTTAGCGGAACGATCACTACGCCCAATTTCTTTCGTCGGTACGGACTCTCCTCCGAGATCGCCTGATCTCCCTTGCAGAGACATAGCGCAGTTCATTTCCCACGCGATAGCCTTCGACCTTTACCTCTTTACCGATTCGTGAAGAGTCTAAGCTTAAACCTCACTTCGGTGCGAGGGAGGCGACGATTTTTTCAAAACGCGGATCGCCTCGCAACGGGTCCCAAAACGGCAGCAGTTTCAAGTGGCCGTAGTTGAGTGGGCTCGGCGGACGGATGGCGATTGCAAGCTGCTGGCAGGCGAGATCTTTATCACCAGCCCACGCAGCGATCATCGCGAAGTATTCGACCATACCGATTCCGTGAATTGCATCTTTTTCCACGGGAAGAACCTCAACTGCACGCCGGCCTTCCCGCAGCGCTTCTTCTTTCCGTCCCAGCCCAGCGTCGATTAAACCCAGCACGCAGAGCACCGGCCCGTAGCTTTCGGGAGATTGAAGGACCTTCTGCTGCTCCATGCGCGCCGCAGTGAAAGCCGCACGTGCTTCTGCATCATCTTTCGTCATGCGGGCGATAACACCTTCCATGAACGACCGACTGAAATTAACGGTCTCGTCGGTCAAGGCTGGATTTTCGCCTGCTGCGATCACGGCATTTCTTGCAGCAGCAGCATCGCGTTCGGCCAATGCGTAAAAAAGCCAATACTCGGCGATGTCTTGAGTAGCAGCGGGATTTGTGGTCCGAATTGAATCGACCATTTGATGCAGGGGGCGGGAATCCGCTTTCCAATAGAAATACACGGCCGCGCGCTCGAGTTGGATATCGACATTATTCGGATCAATAGCCAACGCGCGATCTAAAACCGATTTTTGCTCAGCGAAACGGTGCAGAAGACGATAACTGAGCGCAATCTGCTGCAGCATGTAGCTGTTCCGCGGATCCAGATCAATGGCGCGCTCCAGGCTACGCACCGCCTCTTCTTGTTTGCCTTGGCGACGCTCGATGTAACCCTTGAGCTCGAAAACACTGGCACTATTGGGCAAGGTCTTGGCGGCAACTTCTAATTCGGCCAGAGCAGCGTCATAATCGAGGTATCCTTCATAAAGGTTCCGGGCGCGCGCGAGGTGTGCTTCACCCGCATCTGGATGGAGCCGAAATGCCGTCTCAATTGCCGCTTCAGCTAATGCCAGCCGCGCGGGCGTATGGTCGTGACCGAAAAAATAAAGGAGGTCGTGAGTCCAAGCGAGCAGGCAATACGCTTTAAAAAATGATGGATCACGCGCGACAGCCTGGTTTAGCAGATCAGCCGCCTCCAGCAAATTCGCTTTCGCATTCCTGCTCGCAAGAAGATCTTTGGCTCGAGCGTAGAGTTCGAAGGCGGTGATGTCATTTGTGGGGGCTTGTTCAATCGCAGTCTTTTCGCGTGCCGAAAGGCTGGCCTGCAATTGGCGGGCAATCGAGGTCGCAATTTCACTTTGAATCGCGAAAACGTCCGCAAGGTCGCGGTCATAAGTCTGCCCCCATAGCGCCAGATTGGTGGACACATCAATTAATTGGGCGTTGACGCGCACCCGGTTGCCCGCTCGCTGCACGCTTCCTTCCACTACACGCGCAACACCTAGTTGGTGGCCGATTTTACGTAGATCTCGCGCGGACCCGCTTTTGTATTGCATCACCGAGGTACGGTTGATCACCTTCAGATCGGCGAGGCTGGCAAGACGGGTTAGAATTTCGTCCTGCACGCCATCGGCGAAGTAGACATTGTCCGGATCGCGACTCAGGTTTTCAAACGGAAGCACCGCAATACTTTTGTCCGGTGCGGGACTCAAAGGCGCATTTTGTTGGATACGCGGTGGCTGAAAGACCAAAAGCGCAGACGCGCCGAGAATCAGGATCGCGGCGGCTGCGAGAGCGACGCGCGTGCGTCGCTTGCTGCGTGCCTCTGGGGAGCAACGCTGCAGACGCGCTGCCAATGCGCGGGTGCCGGGTCGGGAGGCTGGCTCGAGTGCGAGCATCGATTTGAGCAACGACCCGAGGCGGGACGAAACGTGCGCTGCTTTCAGTTGTTCGATGGGAAGCACATTTGATTGTTGAGCGCGGTGAATCTCATCTACGCTACGGCCTGCAAATGGCGCTTTTCCTGTAAGCGCGAACCACAGCGTTTCGCCCAGCGAGTAGATATCGGAGCGCACGTCGAGAGCGGAATGTTCAAATTGTTCCGGGCTGGCGAATGCCGGCGTACCGACAAATCTCTCATGAGTCAGCGACAGCGGACCAGTTTGAGCGTGAAGCGCCTTGGCTACACCGAAGTCGATTATTTTTACGGTAGAGCTGGCGCGCTGCGCCGTCCGTTTGCGGCGCGCCCGGCGGTCGCGCCCTACCACTTCGGGTTCGTCCGGCTCGACGAGCATCAGGTTTGCCGGCTTTAAATCGCGGTGGACTAGTCCGTGCTTTTCCGCTGCGGCCAGTGCCGACGTGACTTGCTGTGCGATGCTGATAGTGGTGCGTGCATTGAGCGGCCCGACGCGGTGAACGCGTTCCTCAAGTGTCTCGCCCTCGATCAGTTCCATCGCGTAAAAATACTGGCCTGTCTCCTCACGAATTCCGAATTGGTAGACGGTGGCGATGTTCTCGTGTCGCAGCGCTGCGGCTGCGCGGGCTTCGCGCATAAAACGTTCGCGGGCGTCGGCGCTTCTCTCACCGACGTCGATTTTAATGATCTTTAAAGCGACTTTGCGCTGCAACGTCGTGTCGGTAGCGCGATAGGTTACGCCCATCGCTCCGCGACCAAGCTCGTAAAGGTCTCCGTCCTCACGCCGATCAATCTCATAAACTCCGAAATGTCCATCGCCCTCCAACGCTTCGTGCGTTGAATCCTGCTGCAATTCTTCTTCGCTGCCGATTCCAGCGCGCAACAAACAAATCATGCAGCCGAGTCCGCCACCGGATGTTTCTACGAGTACCCCGCCACAGTTCGGACAGGTCGAGGCTACCGGGGAAGCGGGTTGCATCTACTAGTTTACTACGGTTAACACCCGGCATAGGTATCGCAATTCTTCGTCCACCTCTGCGGCTTCAAAGACCGTGTCGCGCACTACTTCGCGTAGAATTGCGCGATAACGCTTGCGCAATCGGGCAACATCGCTGCGCAACGTCGTGACTGGGCGATGCGCTCGCCGCGCCATCTCTTCGTAGGGGATGTTCGATTCTTCGGTCGCCGAAAGATACGGCATCAAATGGTTGAGAAGCTCTGTTTTAGCAGCGAGCGCGCACTCTTGCGCGAGCCGATCCAGCGCTTGCCGCAAAAGCAACGCCGCCCATTCACGGTCATAGACTTCCTCGGCCTGCCATTTTGTTGCTCGCGCAATTTGCGCCTCGGCCTCTGCGGTGGCTTTATCGTCCAGGTTCTGCAGAATCATTCCGCCGCCACGTTTCAAAGCCCGTCCACGATCGCGCACGTCCGCAATAAAATGTTTCAGTGTGCCAAGGAGAAAGGAACGAAACCGTCCCTTCTCGCGGTCGGCGCGGGCATATGCACGACTCTCTATCAGGTCAGCAAAAAAGCCTTGGGTCAAATCCCGTGCATCCTCAGGGCCATATCCTTGTTTGCGTAAGAAGGAATACAGCGGGCGCCAATAAATTTGGCACAGTTCCGACAGCGCGTTGAATGCGTGAGCGGAAACCGTCGCGGAATTGCCCGCTTCGAGGACAATCGTCCAACGGGTCGAGGCGAATAGTTCGTCGCGGCCTTCTGGTTCCCGACGCGGAGGAACCGGCGCTGTTTTCACGGGGATTAACGAAAATAAGACTGACGACCCCCCCGTGGCAAGATATAAGTGATGGTAATTCCCACGGGGAAAGCAGCTTCAACTCACGCGGTGCTCGCTTGAGGCGTTGGATCGCAAGATCCCGTCGTCAATGTCCATCTGTATTCGCAAACCGCGCGGCGGTCCGAGAATTTCGCGAAGAATCATCGCGTCGCGCAAACCGGACACCGATGCAAGCAACGTGGCGAGGTCTGTTCTTCGTTCCTCGGCCTTGGCAATTGTCGGCGTCACTCCCGCGTGAGTTTCCGCAGGCGCTTTGAAGATCGCCGGCGGGGCAATCGGGAATGATCGTTCCTGAACTTCAAAGGCGGATGGAACCGTTTTCTCCGCACCTCCGATCGGTCGTGGCGGAGGAATTTCTTTCGTGATTATCTCGCGGTTATGCGACTTTTCTCGTCTTAGTTGCGAAAACGGTGAAATCGGCGGCTGCACCGGTGCAAGTGGGCGGGGCGGAATATTTGTCCGAGGCACCACGGGCGGCGGCGGTTTTGAGGTCGGAGGTTGGCCAAGGGCTTCCAATAATTTGCGAATCCGGTCTTCGTCAGACTCGGCCGGCACGCGTCGCATTGGCGTAGGCGTCCTGGGAGTCGGCGTCGATATTCGCTTTGACTGATCTTTGCCTGTTTTGCCTGCTGTCTTCGCCAGAAACTGGAACAAGACGGCGACCGCGACAAGCAAGAAGAAAAGCAGACTATCGAGATGCGCTGCAATCATTGGTTAAGTGCTCGTTGAAACGTTGAAACGTTGAAACGTTGAAACGTTAAAGCGGTGTCAGGAGATATTGTCATTCTGAGCGGAAGCGAAGAACCTCTGATCAATTTCTTCCCACAAACCGTAGGACCGCAATCTGAGATTTTCCGCTTCGCGCAACATGACATGACTACGTTGTCCGCTTCTACGCAGTAACCCTTCAACGAATCACGTTCCCTCAGTCCGCGGCTTTTCGCCGCCTGCAATTGATTCGCGCATCGATGTATCCGCCTGCACGTTTTTCATCCGGACGTAATCCATTACCCCAAGGTTACCCGAGCGAAACGCGTCTGCCATTGCCTGGGGTACGAGCGATTCGGCTTCCACCACTTTGGCTCGCATCTCCTGGGTCCTGGCCCGCATCTCTTGCTCGACAGCCACGGCGGCCGCGCGGCGCACTTCGGCTTTCGCCTGGGCAACGCGCTTGTCGGCCTCGGCTTGTTCGGTCTGTAATTTCGCGCCGATGTTATCGCCGACATCGACATCGGCAATATCGATCGAGAGAATTTCAAATGCGGTGTTGCTATCGAGACCCTTGGCCAACACTGTTTTTGAGATGCGATCGGGATTCTCAAGCACTTCCTTATAGGAATGCGCTGAACCAATCGCGCTCACGATGCCTTCGCCCACGCGCGCGATGATCGTTTCTTCAGTTGCGCCACCTACGAACCGATCGAGATGTGAACGTACGGTAACACGCGCTTTGACCTTCACGCCGATACCGTCTTGTGCGACTCCGTCAATCGTCGTGCGGCCCATGTTTGGGCTCGGCGCGTCGATCACCTTCGGATTGATGCTCGTGCGCACTGCTTCCAAAACCGTCTTGCCAGTTCCCTTGGTGGCAAGATCGATGGCGCAGGCCCGGTTGAAATCGAGCGTGATCCCTGCCTTATCAGCAGCAATTAACGCGAGCACAACATGGCTCACATCGCCGCCTGCCAGGTAGTGAGCTTCCAGGGGATCACTCCGAACATCCAGACCTGCTTTCACTGCCGTGATGCGATTGTCTACGATTAAACCAACCGGCACTTTCCGCAGCCTCATTCCAACCATCTTACCCAGACTCACCGGCGCATTTGCGATCCGTGCCCGAAGCCAGAGACCAAAAAAGTTGAAAAGAACAACCGCCAGCACGAACGCGAACAGCGCTAGCACTGCGATGCCGACAAGATAAAGCGATTCCATATTGCAGCGGAGATTATCGGAACCGAAACAACGCGGAAAGTTCTAATTAGTGGAACGCGTTGTCTCTTGGCACGCCGTAGCGATGCAAAGGCGGCTCAACGCATTGGCAAATCGCATTCGCTTTGCAGCTGGATATCTGCGCCTTCGGCGAGCCTAATCTGCCATCATCTTCATAGAAGCCGATCCACCTCTAGAAGGCCTGGTTCGAGAAGCGGTCAGTTTTTGCTCGCTTTACGGCGCTCTTTTCGATAAAACCGCAATTCCCCATGATTTCGCTTTTGCCAGGGGCTCGTTAGACATCTCGACATTTACTCCAATGCACACGCTTCAAGAGTGGCAGGTGTGGTATCAGTCGGCTAACGTCACAGGATTCGAGGAACCTCTACTCGAAGCGTGGGACAACCGGTTAGCCGCGCAGAATGTTTACTTTGATGCGTGCGTCGCTAAGCACATTGGCCACAGACACGTTGCTGTGGAAAACGTCGCGTTTCTTCGAATTGATCAAGGATTGGCGAAGCCTGCGATAGAAAAGGCGGTGGCCGCGTTTATCCGGGAAAGCTCCTGGCCCGCTTTGACACACCGTGAACATTTGCATTTGATCGTCCGCATTCAGCTCGCTCGAAAAGTAGTCGCAGCTATTCGGCAGGGCACGCCTCAGGGCATGGTTCTTAAGAGTCTAATGCCCGACCTTGGAAATCGTGAAAATGCTATCCGATGGTTCCTTGTGGACCTGTGGAATTTGGGAGGCAAAGCGTTTCTTGCCGCGATGGCTTGTGATTTCATGGA
>Ga0209687_1000321_pt1 | contig 16477 bp, 4 predicted proteins | sample GraSoiAngelo_136_FD_185893 | JGI IMG/M metagenome (GOLD analysis project Ga0209687, IMG submission 185893) | Grasslands soil microbial communities from the Angelo Coastal Reserve, California, USA - 14_0929_09_20cm (SPAdes) (version 2) | ecosystem: Environmental > Terrestrial > Soil > Grasslands ...
ACTCCCTCAGCAACACCGCCCCTCCATTAGAACTTATCTTCCCTCCATCAAAATCCGCCTCCACTCGCCGCCTTCCGTGCCCTTGAAACAGCATTATCTGCTCGTTACACTCTGTCATCATTAGCAAAGCTCCTCTCATGGCTCGAAGTCTTTTCCTACTTCACTATTACCATGTTTGGAGCTTTGCTGATGCAACATTGTTGAGAAATTCGGGTTAGAGTGATTGCGCGAAAAGCGAGGGCAAGGAGGTGAGGGGAGGTGAGGGCAAGGAGGTTGACAGGAAATGCAGATCGTGCGTATCCTGTCGGGGCGTTATCTTAGACGTGCTCGTTAGGTTGGTGTGGAAATCTGGAACAACCGTTCCGAAATAACTCGGCAGTCGTTATCTGCGCGAATGCACGAGTCAATAAGTCAGCAAATAGAATATTGAGTAAGCCGTGGAAGAGTGCATCATATGTCTAGACACTTTCCAGAGCCATTCAGCATGCGAGGTAAGTTTCTATCGAATTCGGAACTTTTCTTGTTTTCCAGGAAAATTCGTCTCGTAAGGTCAAAGAAAACTAAACAAAGGGAGAGGCTAGGCGTGTAGGCACCCGGGCCTCTTATCTCAATTTTGCTCAGGAATCGCTCTTACGGATTGAATAGCGTACCCGACTCTTGATTACGTGAAAAGCGTAATCTTAATTAGACAATTAAAGCTTAGACGCCTCAGAAATTCCTAAAACAACGGGTGGAACGGTTTCAGCGCTGTGGAAGGCACTCTGAACCACCCCACCCAGCAACACCTCGAGAACCAAGGTGAAGCAAATGCATTTTACTACCTGTGTATTCAAACCTCAACCCCTCCTCATTTGGTTCATTTGGTTGCGAAGTGGCTTAGCTGGGAACCCCCTGTTATTGGGCATTGGTGCAGGCAAGGCTCAACGGCCATGGGTTCAGATCGCCTCAACTCACATTGACCTCTTTTTAGTGTTTCTGGCCACCTGCTTTATCTGGTGTCTTGAATGCGTTCAGTCCCGGCCATCGCTACCCTCGCGGTGAGCCGAAGATGACGCGACGGATGGATCGAGAGTATGCGCGATAAAAAGCACACACGTCGAGATTCGAGATTTGTGCTTTTTGAAACGACCTATTGAGAGAACCGGCTGCGACCGCCAGCTTTCCCGGAAGGGCTTAACCAGAGTAGATATCGTTGTGTCCTGGCGCCGAATAGAAGCGACCTCGCGGACGCTCACTTGCGGCGACCGTATCCATTTCTCAGGCAGAAGAAATCTACGCGCCTTAAATATTTGGTGCGATGAGCAAATTTCAACATCGAGTAACGTCGAACCCCTATAGACATCCGGTTCGCGATCACAGCCGATAGCGTCTGCCGAAGCATCGAGTGCTGAAGCATCGAGCAAGGCAGAGATCGGCCTACCACCAACCTGCCATCGCGCAAGGCTCGGAGATCATTCTTCGAGGCCATTTGCGCATGGCTTATTTAATGGAGGAGTACTCATGTCACAAGCTGCTCCCGCTAACATTCTGGATGCCGCTGCCCAGCCCGGCCGGTCTCATGCAGACTGGCTGCGGTCAGATTACCTTATCGCGCTGATCTCGGTATTGATGCTCGGCGTTTTTGTTGTATTGAGTACTCTCGACGTCACTCCACCGGCGGCGGTTCCTTCATCGGCGCCATTGACCGAGTTCTCATCCGGTCGAGCGATGCGGCACCTTGGCGTAATCGCTCAAAAACCGCATCCGCCTGGTACGGCCGAACATTCCGTGGTGCGCGACTATATAGTCAAGGAAGTGGCCGCGATGGGCATCGAGCCGGAGGTCCAGAAAACTGATTTAAGCGCGGCTCGCGGTTCTCTTGTCTTTGGATCTGTAGTTGAAAATATCGTTGCGAAGATTCCGGGCACACGAAACGGCGGCAAGTCGGTTTTGTTGTCTGCGCATTACGATTCGGTCCCGCATAGCACAGGCGCCAGTGATGACGGAGCCGGAGTCGCCGCGCTGCTGGAGACAATGCGAGCCTTACGAGCCGGACCGCCTATGGCCAACGATATCATCTTTCTATTTACGGACGCAGAAGAGATCGGGCTGCTCGGAGCAATGGCTTTTTCCGAGAAATACCCGGCGGCAAAAGACGTCGGTGTAGCACTCAACTTTGATCCCCTCGGAAGAAGCGGTGCTACGATCATGTATGACGCAACAGAAAAAAACGGCTGGCTGATCGGTGAGTTGGCCAAGGCCGCCCCGAAACCCGTGGTCAATTCTCTCGCCAGGACGATCTACGGACGCTTGCCGTATGTCACCGATTTACAGTTTATCGCCAAGGACGGCGTACAAGGGCTCAACTTCGCTTATCTCGATGGAGCCTATGTGCACCACAGCCACCTCGACAGCCTGGAGACGATTGATGAACGCAGCGTTCAACACATCGGCTCTTATGCGCTTGCGTTAGCACGCCATTTCGGCAATCTGAATCTGCAACCCGCACCGACCCGCGACGCCATCTTCTTCAGTGTGCTGGGATCGTTTCTGATCCATTATCCAATGAACTGGTCTATCCCGCTGTCTATCGCAGTCACTGCGCTTTTCGCTGCGGTTGTAATACTCGGTTTGAAGAAAAAGCGATTGACATTCGGCGGGATGATTCTGGGTGTTGTGGCCTTCGTGTTCAGCGTTGGTGTTTCGGCATTCATCGTATCGGGCGTTCAGAAAGTATTGAGAATTCTGCCTAATGATGGATTGTATTTGGGGAATCCGGACGCCTACAACAGTTCGCTTTACTATTTGGGCTTTATTGCCGGAGCCATTGCGGTGATTTCGACTCTCTACATATGGTTTACGAGAAAGACGAGCGTAGAGAACCTGACCGTGGGAGCGATGTTCTCCTGGGTGATACTCATGATCTTCACCTCCGTCGCCTTCCCCGGTGGAAGTTATCTCTTTACATGGCCTCTGCTCTTTGTTCTCATTGCTCAGGGTGTGAGTTTTGTCGTCGTAAAGGCGCAGACAGATCGACTGAAACTTTCGGTCGGGCTCTGTCTTGCGACTTTTCCGGTTATCGCGCTGATGGTGCCGATGATCTATTTCTGCTTCCTGGTTTTCAGCTCCCAGATGTCTCCGCGAGTGACCGCGATCATGTTGGTGGTAGCGATGCTGCCGATTGGTCTCCTGATTTCTCAGCTTGATTTTATGTTGAAGCCCCGAAAGTGGCTGCTCCCTGTGATTGCGCTTCTGATTGCGATCGGTTTTGTTTCGGTCGCCAAGTTCACTTCGCGTTTCGATCACGATCGCCAGATGAAATCCAGTCTCTTCTATGCTCTTAACGCGAATACGGGAAGAGCGATATGGGCGAGTCTGGCCCGGCGCCCTGACGAATGGACATCCCAGTTCTTGAGCGGTCCGACTGAACGAATATCTGCTCTCGATTATGCTGGACAGGATCTATCGGTCTTGAGCCACGACGCGCCCGCGATGCCGGCGCCCGGTCCCGAGATGAAGGTGATCAGCGACTCCACCTCGAATGGCATTCGTTCTCTCAGTCTTCATGTTACTTCAGCCCGGCATGCTCCCTGCGTAATCGTTTCTCTGGACGAGGAGGTCAAGGTACGCTCGTTCGCCATCAATGGAAAACGGTACGACGAGCCCACGGATGAGTGGAGGCTGCGTTATTTTGCGGTCCCACCCGAGGGAATAGACGTGTCTCTTGAGTTGGAACAATTCCCAAACCTCGTTGTGCGAGTAACTGATTACTCACCTGGTTTACCTGACGTGCCGGGCGTATCCATCAAGCCCAGACCTAATCATTTGATGCCCGCTACTGAGCTTTTCAGCGACGGTTTTGTTGTCAACAGGTCGTTCCCTCTATAACGGGCTGTTGAAAAGGATACCGGGCGGCGGAGGGATGGATCCTTCATATGAGGCTTGATGAAGGCTTCCCAAGCCAATTTCAGGACGCAGTAGATGATAATTCATCAAAACGCGAAGTTGCGTGAAAGGCACATGACGCAACCGCCCGAAGCCTGGGACTAAGCCAGACATCAAAAGATCGCAGGTGGAGAAGGGATTTTGGTTCCGCTATTCCTCAAGATGGCGCCCCTTCTAAACTTTTCACTGCTTCGGGAGTTTGGGGCTCGAATTAGCTCGATATTGAACAATTCCCGACTGCCGAGTTTGTGTGAAACTTTCTGAATACCCCACACGGGAGAAGGTGTGAAGAAAATCCGTCGCTCTCAAACGCGGGAATTTGGGTCAATCATAACCATCAAATAATCAGGTTGGGAAGGGAGCTTGCTCCCGCTCTTCATTTGGAAGAGAGTGGTTGGAAATTATTTCACAGCTTCGGGAAGTGTAGGGATTGTGAGAGTCAACCTGGAAGGTGACATCACGCCATTTTCTTTTGTGTGGGCGGAGGGCGGCACAGAGAATGGTGGCGCCGCTTCTCATAGGTTGGATCTTAAACTTCCCCCGACGGCAGTCGCGGGAATTTGGGGGGGGGAATCGCTTCTCACAGGTTGGATCTTAAACTTCCCCCCGACGGCAGTCGGAGGGATTGGGCAGCGATAGATCGCTTCCCATACAGGTTGGATTTGAATAATCTCGCGATCGCAAAGACAGGAACGATGAAAGCGTTGATCACTCTGTTGCTCGGAGTATTGCTGACATCCGGCTTGATGACCTCGGCATGCGGTACGCGCTCCGATCAATCCCAGGCGCGCTCGAAAACAGCGACCGGAGCTGATAAGACCGCAACGCCGTCCGAACAAATCAGGAAGGCGACCTTAGGTCATTACGAGATCAAGCCTTCCGAGTTGGCGACGCCCTTCGCTACGAAGGACGCGGAGAATCAGCCGCATATCATCCAGCGGCCGCCAGGAGCCGAATTACAACTACCCGGCGGATTTGCCGCGGCCATTTTTGCCGAAGGAGGGTTCTTACAGCCTCGTTGGATGGCGCAGGCGCCCAATGGCGATGTCTTTGTCGCCGATTCGAGAGCAGGCAATATCATCGTCCTTCGGGATACCAACAACGACGGAACGAGCGACGAACGTTTTACCTTCGCATCCGGACTGAACCAGCCATTCGGCATGGCCTTCTGGCGCGATTATTTGTACGTCGGAAACACCGATTCGGTGATTCGCTTTCGTTATCGGCGCGGTCAAACCACGGCTGAGACGCCTCCTGAGAAGATTGCTGATCTTCCGGGAAACGGATATCGGGAACATTGGACACGTAATCTCCTGTTCAATCCTCAAGGCTCCAAACTCTATGTTACTGTCGGATCGCAATCAGATGTTGATGTAGAAATGGAACCTCGAGCGTCGATTCTCGAATTTCAGCCTGATGGCAGCGGCCGGCGAGTCTTTGCGAGCGGTCTCCGCAATCCGGTGGGACTATCATTCAATCCGGGAAGCAACCAGCTCTGGGCAAGCGTCCAGGAGCGTGATCGGCTCGGTGATGACCTCCCTCCGGATTTTCTGACGAGTATCAGTCCGGGAGGCTTCTACGGTTGGCCATATACTTATATCGGTTCGAACTCCGATCCACGGCATCAAGGCGAGCGGCACGATCCACCTGTTCAAGCCCTTGTACCTGATGTCTTGTTCCAGGCTCATTCGGCCGTTCTCGGTCTGACATTCTATACCGGCGCCATGTTTCCTCAGGACCATCGCGGCGACGCCTTTGTCGCTATGCATGGTTCATGGAATCGCTCGAAGCGAACCGGTTATAAGGTTGTACGGATCCACTTTCAGAACAATCGTCCGGCCGGAGGTTATGATGACTTCGTAGCCGGCTGGATGCTTTCCGAAGATCAATCCGAAGTCTGGGGGCGTCCTTGCGGGCTCCTGGTATTGAAGGACGGTTCAATGCTGATTGCTGATGACGGCGCCAATAAGATCTGGCGGGTTACTTACCGCGAGCCGACACCATAAGAAATAAGCGAGGAATCAATATGAATCTTCCAGCGAATTCAATCACGAAAGCCTTGCTTCAGGCGCTGCGAAAGACTTTGTTTATGACGATCTCCGGGCTTTGCTTCTGGTCATCGATTACCTGTAATCCCGCGATCGCCGCGACCAATCGTCATTATTATATTCAGGCTGAAGATGTACGATGGGATTTCGCTCCCGCTCAGCAGAATCTTCTTCACTGCAGTGCGATCCCGGCGCCGTATGAGACTGTCTGGAACAAGGTGCGATATATCGAGTATACCGACGAAACTTTCGCCACTCTCAAGCCTCAGCCGTCGTGGCTAGGCATATTAGGCCCAATCATCCGGGCTGAAGTAGGTGACACCGTTTTCGTTCACTTCCGGAACCGTTCGACAAAGGGATCATTCGGGATGCACCCTCACGGATTCCGCTACGATAAGGACAATGAAGGAGCGCACTATCTGCCCGCTCCCGGCGCAGGGGCGATGATCCTTCCTGGAAAAGAGTTCACGTACCGTTGGTATGCCGATGAAAAGAGCGGTCCCGGTCCAGCCGATCCGAATTCCCTGGTATGGTGGTACCACTCGCACATAACGGAGTATCAGGAAACAAATCTCGGACTCCTTGGGCCAATCATCATTACCAGGAAAGGGAACGCAAGAGCAGATGGCAGTGCTAAAGACGTAGATCGCGAGTTCATTACCGCGTTCGTGATTTTCAACCAGGCGGAGGGTGAAGAGAAAGGACAGATGCACAGCATCAATGGTTATATCTTCGGTAACCTCCGCGGGCTTGAGATGATCGAAGGTGAAAAGGTTCGCTGGTATCTGTTGGGAATGGGTAATGAGGTCGATCTCCATACAGCTCATTTCCACGGTACGACTGTGCTATATAAACAGAGTCGCACGGATTCAATTGAGTTGCTGCCTGGAAGCATGGCAACCGTCGATATGATAGCCGACAACCCTGGGACCTGGATGTATCACTGCCACGTAGCGGATCATATTAAAGCGGGAATGTTAGCGACCTATACGGTCAATCGACGAACGCTTCCCCTCACACCAGCGACATCAAAGAGGAGCCGAAGAAAGTCGAATATCGCGGCGCAGCCGGTTGTCTCTGCCATGCTACAAAAGGGCTGTCCGTAGCTGTCTTCAAGGCATCGGCTGGATCCTCCGTCCCTGATGATCCTCCATCGTCTCAATTTCAATCGTCCTTTCGCTAGTTAGGGCTCGCATCGCAGCCAGAGTTTAAGCCGCCGAGCACAAATGCGTTCCAGAATCGAAGTCTCTTTGAAGAGCACTCGCTTGCCTTCCGTCGACGTGAAGAACCTGGTAGATCTCCTTCGACAGAGAGCTGGCCTGCAACCGGCTCGGCAAGCCTATACCTTTCTTGTCGACGGCCAGGAGAATAATGCCTCGCTGACCTTCGGCGAGTTGGACCGCCAAGCGAGAGCGATCGCCGTGTTGATCGGATCGATGAAGGCACGCGATGATCGCATCCTGCTGCTTTATCCGCCGGGTCTGGAATACATCAGTGGTTTCATGGGCTGTCTGTACTCGCGCGCGATTGCTGTTCCTGTTCCTCCGCCTCGGTTCAATCGCAAGATGGAGCGCATCTTGATGGTGGCCGCCGACTCAGCAGCTCGGATCGTACTTACCACGAGGGCGACCCTGTCCAGGGTGGAGTCCCTTTGCGAGAAGGCGCCTGAATTGAAATCGCTCATATGGCTGGCAACAGATAACCTCGATTTGAGACAGGCCGATGATTGGCAAGCGCCCGAGGTAGACGGCGAGACTCTTGCGTTTCTGCAATACACATCGGGGTCAACCGCGGCTCCGAGAGGTGTGATGGTCACGCACCATAACCTCCTTCACAACGAGCGATCGATTCAAGAGGCATTCAAGCAAACCGAGAATTCTTCAATTCTGAGCTGGCTCCCGTTCTATCACGATATGGGTTTGATCGGCGGCGTGCTTCAGCCTCTGTATCTTGGGGCGAGGTGCTTTTTGATGTCGCCCTACGCGTTTCTGCAACGTCCGCTTGGGTGGCTCCGCGCAATCTCGGATCACAAGATTACGACGAGCGGAGGTCCCGATTTCGCCTACGATCTTTGTATTCGCAAAGCCGCGCAGGAGGATTTGTCCACACTTGACCTGAGCAGTTGGGCAGTTGCTTTTAACGGTTCCGAACCGATCCGGCCGGAGACCATCAAAAAATTTTCCGAAACTTTCAAACGTTGCGGTTTTAAAAAAAGCTCATTCTACCCGTGTTATGGATTGGCCGAATCTACGTTGCTGGTGTCGGGCGGCAAGCGAAGATCGCAATCTCTGATCAGCACTGTCAGCGATGAAGCGCTCAAAGCAAATCATATCGTTAATACAGATGCCGGAGGGCCTGACAGTCATCAACTGGTAACCGGAGGCAAGATCGCGGCGGGCCAAACGGTAGTGATAGTCGATCCGGAATCGTGCGCTCGTTGCGCTGCCCACCGTGTGGGAGAGATATGGGTATCGGGACCGAGCGTCGCAAAAGGCTACTACAATCGGATTGAAGAGACTCGCCGGACCTTTCACGCCTACCTCGCCGACACCGGTCAGGGACCGTTTCTTAGAACAGGCGACCTTGGCTTTATCAAAGACGGCGAGTTGTTCGTCACCGGCCGTATTAAAGACCTCATCATTATTAGAGGACAGAACTACTATCCTCAGGATATCGAAGCGACTCTGCAAGATATTTCTTCGGCCTTGCGTACGAACGCGGGCGCGGCATTCTCAATCGATGTGAACGGCGTTGAGCGATTGGCCATCGTTCAGGAAGTCGCGGGCCGCCATCCGCGGAATCTGGATGTCGTCCTGGAGTTGATCCGCAAAGCGGTGTCCGACGAGCACCAGTTGCCGCCCTATTCCATATGTCTGATCAGGGAAGGGAGCATACCTCGAACTTCGAGCGGCAAGGTGCGTCGCAATGCATGTCAAATCGATTTTTTGGCCGGAAGACTCGACGTTCAACTCGCGTGGCAGGAGCCCGCAATCCTGGAGAATCAGGATTCCGATTTATTGCTGGATGCGGCGCCAAACGATGTCGCAGCGATGGAAATGTGGTTGGGCTCGCTGCTGGCCGCGAAGCTCGGCATTTCAGCGGGCGCCATCGATGACACTCTCTCGATTCCGGCGTACGGACTGGACTCGATGGCGGTGATCGAGTTGATGCATGTAATCGAGGAGCGTCTCGGGGTCTCGATCCCGATGCCTCGATTTTTCCAGGCGGCAAACCTGAATGAGCTTTCAAGACTCTTGATCGAGTTGAAGCTGGATTCGCCGACTCACTCCGCGGCATCCTCGCGAAGTGAGCTGGTCGAATTCGAGCTTTCGCGTGGACAGCAGGCGCTGTATTTCCTTCACCAACTCGTCACCGATGCTCCGGCCTATAACATCGCGGCGCTTGGAATCATTCGAAACCACTTTGAACCGGCCGCGCTGCGAAGGGCATTTCAGAGCCTGATCGAACGTCACGCCAGCCTGCGAGCCAACTTCATTACGACCTCGGAAGGCGTCAAACAAAGAACAACAGCGGCGCAGCCGGTAAGTTTTGTCGAAGAGGACGCCGTAACCTGGGCTGAGGACGAGCTGAATTTTCGCATCGGGGAGGAGGCCAGGCGCAGGTTCAATCTGCAAGAAGATCGGCTCCTGAGGATCACTCTCTATAAGAGGACAGAAGGTGTCCGTCTGTTGATGGTTGCCCATCACATCGTTGTCGATTTCTGGTCGTTGGGAATCCTGATTAAGGAACTCGGTCTCCTATACGCGGCAGAGACTTCTGGAACTGATCCGCTTCTCTCGCCGGTTTCATTTCACTTCAGCGATTACGTTCAATGGCAGGACGAAATATTGAACGGGTCAGAAGGCGAGCGGTTGTGGAGCTACTGGAAAGATAAACTGAGCGGCGAACTCCTCGCATTGAATCTGCCTACCGACCGTCCGCGCTTGCCTGCTCAGACCTACGCTGGAGATTGCAGCCGCTTCGAGATCTCGCGAGAGGTGACGGACAAACTGAATCAATTGACCAGGCTTTCCGAAACGACGCTCTTTACTATGCTCGCGGCCGCATTCGAGGCCTTACTCTACCGGTATACGGGTCAGAATGATGTTCTGCTTGGAGTGCTTACAAACGGGAGGAGCCGTTTAAGTTTCAAAGACGTCGCTGGGTACTTCGTCAACCCGATTGTTGTCAGGGCAGGGTTTTCGGATGATCCCACTTTTGATTCGCTGCTGAAATCAACGCACCTCGATATGCTCCAGGCCCTCGAGCATCAGGACTATCCGTTTGCTTTACTGGTCGAAAAAGTGCAGCCAGTGCGCGATGCCGCCCGCCCGCCGCTCATCCAGGCAATGTTCATTTATCACCAGGCTCACTTGCCGGAGCAGGATGAACTCGCCCGCTTCGCGATCGGCGATGTGGGCGCGAGATTGAACATCGGAGGCGTCGAGCTTGAATCGCTTCCGCTGAATCAGGGAGTGACCCAATTCGACCTCACTCTCAGGGCGGCCGCCGCAACCGATGGAAAGATTCGCGGGTTGATTGAGTACAACACGGATCTCTTTGACGCGGCTACGGTCGAGCGAATGAGCGGGCACTTCCGGACGCTGCTGGATGGAATCGTCGCAAATCCTGACTTGCCGATCTCGGAACTGCCGATGATGCCGAAGCCCGAGATCGATCAGGTGGTTTTCGATTGGAACTCTACAGCGAACGGGTACCCCCAGGGCGCCTGCGTTCATCAACAGTGCGAAGATCAGGTCGAGCGAACCCCTGACTCCGTCGCAGTCTCGTTTGGAGCACAACAGGTCACTTATGCGGAGCTAAACGCAAAAGCAAATCAGTTGGCCCATTACTTGATCAAGCGAGGCGTTCGTCCCGAGACTCGCGTGGGCGTTTGTGTGAACCGCTCCGTGGAAATGGTTGTAGCGTTGCTGGCCATACTCAAATCCGGCGGAGCTTATGTGCCGCTCGATCCCGAATTCCCAATACAACGACTGTCGTCGATGATCGCGGACTCGGAGTTATGCGCCATAGTGATCACGCAAACGATGATTGATTCGCTTCCCTCGAACACGGTTCAGATAGTCGGCGTCGATGCCGATCGCGAGTTGATAGAGCGTGAAAGTAGGGCGGAGCCTGCTGTTGAAGTCTTCCCCGAGAACACGGCGTACGTGATTCACACCTCCGGTTCCACCGGAAAGCCCAAGGGAGTACAGGTCGAGCATCGCAACGCAATTAATTTCTTTTATGCGATGGATCGAATTCTCGGCGACGGGCGGCCGGGCAATTGGCTGGCGCTGACGAGCATTTCATTTGATATCTCGATCCTGGAATTATTCTGGACGCTTTCTCGCGGCTTCAAGGTTGTCATTCAAGAGGAACAGCGCCGCGTTCATCGCCTGGCGAACACGCGTAGCGTAGACAAGCAGATTGAATTCAGCCTCTTCTATTTTGCGAGCGACGAAAGAGAAGCAGCGGACGACCGATACAGGCTCCTTTTTGAAGGAGCCAGGTTCGCGGACCGTCATGGCTTCAGCGCCGTCTGGACCCCTGAGCGGCATTTCCATCCGTTCGGCGGTCTCTACCCGAACCCTTCCGTGACTGGCGCGGCCATCGCCGCTATAACCGAGAGAGTCGGAATTCGAGCTGGTAGCGTAGTCCTGCCTTTGCACAATCCAGTGCGAGTCGCTGAAGAATGGTCCGTGATTGATAACATCTCGAAAGGCCGTGTCGGCATCTCGATAGCTTCGGGTTGGCACATAGATGATTTTGTGTTGATGCCGGACAGCTATGCGGATCGCAAGGAAGTAATGTTGCGGCAGATCGAGACGGTCCGAAAGCTCTGGCGCGGAGATACCGTAACGTTGTTGGGTGTAGCCGGGAATCAGCTTTCCGCGAAGATCTTTCCAAGACCGATTCAGCCCGACTTGCCGATCTGGATAACGGCAGCGGGCGCCCCGGACACTTTTCAGATCGCGGGAAAGGTTGGGGCAAATCTATTAACACATCTACTCGGACAGACGATTGAAGAGCTGGGAGAAAAAATAGCGCTCTATCGAAAAGCATGGCGCGAACACGGTCACGGCCCCGGTAACGGTCATGTCACTTTGATGGTTCATACCTTCGTCGGCGCGGATCTTTCCGAGGTTCGGGCCAGAGTAAAGGAACCGTTCTGCTCGTATCTGAAGAGTTCTTATGGATTGATAAAGAACTTTCTCCAGAGCATGGGGGAAGGATACGACACCGATGACTTGTCGCCCGAAGATCTTGATGCGCTGCTGTCGCATGCCTTCGATCGTTATTCCCAGACAAGCGGGTTGATCGGCACCGTGAGCACGTGTCTCGAAACCGTCGAGCGAATAAAAGCGATTGATGCCGATGAAATCGCCTGCCTCATCGATTTTGGAGTAGAGATAGATTCGGTGCTGGAGAGCTTCGCTTTTCTGGAACAGTTGAAGACGGAAGCTAATCGCACGCGACCGGAGCCGGAAGCAAGCTACTCGATCCCCGATCAGCTTACGAGGAAGGCAATAACACATCTGCAGTGCACGCCCTCGACCGCAAGACAACTTGCATATGATCCCGAATTCTTTGAAGCGCTCGGCGGATTGAAGAAGCTCCTGATCGGCGGAGAGGCGCTGCCGCCGGCGCTCGCTCAGCAACTCGGAACCGTGGCGACCGGCGACATTCACAATATGTACGGCCCTACGGAAACTACTATCTGGTCCGCGACGGATCAGGTGGAGAATGCGTCCGAAAAGATAACGATAGGCCGCCCAATAGCAAATACCGAGATCTATCTTCTGAACCGGAAACTTGTACCGCAACCGGTAGGTATTACGGGCAGTCTTCATATCGGCGGTCACGGAATCGTTCGAGGTTATCTGAATTCACCCGATCTTACCGCCGAGCGGTTTATCCCCGATGCGTTCACCGGACGCGAAGGATCTCGTCTGTATGCTACCGGGGACCTCGCGCGTCATCTGCCTGACGCGAGAATAGAGTTTCTCGGGCGGGCCGATCAGCAGATCAAATTGCGCGGCCATCGGATCGAGTTGGGCGAAATTGAAGCCGCGCTCGATGGCCATCCCGCGATTCGCGAGTCGGCCGTCGCGCTCCAGGACGATATGCGAGGCGACAAGCGATTGATCGCTTACGCTGTATTCGAGCAGGACTCCTCGCTCACTGTCCCTGCAATGAGGGAGTTCCTCAAAGACCTGCTCCCGGACTATCTGATTCCATCGGCGCTCGTGCAATTGGATGTTATGCCGCTGACGCCCAACGGAAAGATCTACAGGAAGGGCTTGCCCGTTGTCGAACAGATCACTCGGGACGTCGGAAAGACGCCGGAACCGCCGCGTAATCGCGTCGAAGAAGTTCTCGCGTGGATGTGGGCTGAAGCGCTCGGCGTGGATGAAGTCGGAATTCACGATGATTTCTTCGACATCGGAGGCCATTCGATCCTGGCTTCGCAACTGGTCTCGCGCATACGTGAGACCTTGCATATCGAGTTGTCTCTGCGGGCGTTCTTCGACGCGCCCACGATTGCGAAGCTGGCTGGAGCTATCTGTGGTAACGAAGAGCAGGCTGTGAAAATCGAGCGTATCGCCGAGCTACTGATCGACGTAGCCGGTTACTCTGACGACGAAGCTGAAGCAATGCTGGGCGAGATCCAGTTGGCGGATTAAGTGAGGCAGAGGGGATGACGCGAAAGCAGAAGAGTAATCTCAAACTCTCGTCAAAGAAGCAGGCTCTGCTGGATAGCCTTATACGGCGGGAAGGACTCGAATCAACGGGTTCTCAGAAAATACCGGCAAGAGGTGCTCGCGATCGAACCGCGCTGTCGTTCGCTCAGAAAGCTCTGTGGTTCATTAACCAGTTGGAGCCGGACAATCCCGTCTACAATGATTATTTCTCGCTTCGCATCAAAGGGCGGATCAATGTAGCAACCCTCCGGCAGTGCATTAATCAGATCATCAACCGCCACGATGTGCTCAGGGCTACATTTGAGTTTACCGGCGGCGAACCGGTGCAGGTAATAGCCCGATCCCTGAATTTCAAGCTTCAAACCGTGGACCTGCGACGGATGTCGCGGAGCGCGGCAGACGTCCTTGCGCTCGAATTAGCGGTAGAAGAAGCACGAAAACCGTTCGATCTCGAACACGGCCCGCTGCTGAGGCTGACGCTCGTACGGACCGCCAGTGATGAAGGACTATTGCTCTTCACTATTCATCACATCGTGTCCGATGGCTGGTCGCACGGCGTTCTCATCAAAGAGCTGACAAGTCTCTACACCGAGTATTCCGACGGTGCGCGGTCCGCTTTGCAGGAGCTTTCAATTCAGTACGGAGACTTCGCCGAGTGGAATGCGGAATGGGTCGAGGAGACAGCACTCAAATCCCAGCTTCCCTATTGGAAAGAGACATTGGCGAACGCTCCGGCGATGCTCGACCTGCCTCTCGATCATCCGCGTCCAGCCGTGCGCAGGTACAGCAGCGGACGCAGGGTGGCACTCGAAATCCCGTCCAGATTGAATCTGAGCCTCGCGCAATACAGCCGCCAAAAGGGCACAACAATATTCATGGTGCTGCTGGCCGCGTTCAAGGCTCTCCTATATCGCTACACCGGACAGAGCGACATCCTGACAGGCACGCCGATAGCAGGTCGTAACCGCACGGAAACCGAAAACCTCATCGGGCTGTTTACGAACCTGCTCGTGCTCAGGACCCGGGTATCCGGTGACTTGAGTTTTGACGAATGTTTGGCGCTTTGCAAAGAGACGGCTTTATCGGCGTTCGCGCACCAGGATGTGCCGCTCGATCTTCTGGTCGAGGAGTTAAATCCCGAAAGAGGGTTAGGCTACAACCCGGTGTTTCAGGTTCTTTTCGTGTTGCAGAACGCACCTCCCGAAGAGTTGGTACTGCCGGGTATGAGACTGCAACGCTTCGACCTTGATGCGGGCACGACGAAGTTCGATTTGACACTGGACCTCCTTGATACCGAACACGGATTGAAGGGCGCCTTCGAATACAACACTGAATTGTTTGAGCCCGAAACAATCGAGCGAATGTCCTGTCACTATTTGAATTTGTTGGCCGGGATACTGGTCCAACAGCAATGTCGAGTGATCGAACTGCCTTTGTTGAGCCGGCAAGAGTGGCAGGAAGTAGTGGTCGGGTGGAATCAAACGGCGGCGGACTATCCGCACGATCGCTCGGTGCCTGAGTTGTTCGAGCAACAGGTGGAGCTGTCTCCGGATTCGGTAGCAGTCGTCTATGAAGGCTCGCAGCTTAGCTACGATGAACTCAACCGCAGAGCTAATCAGCTTGCACATTATCTGCGCGAAATGGGTGTCGGCCCCGACGTGAAAGTCGGGCTATGCGTTGAGCGCAGCCTTGAGTTGATAGTCGGGTTGATAGGCGTATTGAAGGCAGGCGGCGCCTATCTGCCGCTCGACGCCGATTACCCGCGAGAGCGAATCGCCTTCATTATCGAGGATGCCGAGTGTCGAATCATCCTGTGTAAGCACCATCATGTCGAGAAGCTGATCGATGCCAAAACGGCATTGCTCAGGCTGGATGCTGATTGGGAAGCGATCTCGCCGCGGAGCGATGCAGTACCGGCCTCACATGTCGGTGGCGATAATCTTGCCTACGTTATCTACACCTCTGGTTCCACCGGCAAGCCGAAGGGCGTTGCCGTTGAACAGCGCAACATAGTGAAGCTCGTAAAGAACGTCGATTATGTCGAGCTTAGCGCGCGCGAAGTTTTCCTGCAGTTCGCTCCCGTTTCATTCGATGCCTCGACCTTTGAGATCTGGGGTTGCTTGTTGAATGGCGGACGCCTGGTGGTTTGTTCATCCGAGTTCCGGTCTCTCGAACAACTGGGAGAAGTGCTGCGCGAACATCAGGTCACAACCGCATGGTTCACGGCCGGATTGTTTCAACAGGTGGTCGACGAGCGAATGGCGGACTTGAAGGGTCTCAGTCAGATTCTGGCGGGAGGAGAAGCTCTGTCGGTTCCCCATGTGCTTAAGGTGCTGGCTGAGTTACCTGCCTGTCGATTGATCAATGGGTACGGCCCTACAGAATGCACCACGTTCAGCAGTTCGTTTACTGCAATCCAGCCGGACGAAATGGTCAGCTCGGTTCCTATCGGTCACCCGATAACCAATACGAGTATCTACATTCTGAACGAGAACCTGGAGCCGGCGCCGGAAGGGGTGAGAGGAGAGATCTACATAGCGGGAGTAGGCCTGGCGAGGAGCTATGTAAACCGGGGAGGAGAGACGGCGGAGAAGTTCATAGCAAACCCGTTTGGAGAAGAAGGGAGCCGGATGTACCGGACAGGGGACGTAGGTAGATATCAGAGGGGAGGGGTGATCGAGTATGTAGGGCGAGTGGATGATCAGGTGAAGATACGAGGATATCGGATCGAGTTGGGAGAGATCGAGAGCGTGCTGGGAGAGCACCGGTCGGTGGCGCAGGCGAGCGTAGTAGCGCGAG
>Ga0209687_1000323_pt1 | contig 16424 bp, 16 predicted proteins | sample GraSoiAngelo_136_FD_185893 | JGI IMG/M metagenome (GOLD analysis project Ga0209687, IMG submission 185893) | Grasslands soil microbial communities from the Angelo Coastal Reserve, California, USA - 14_0929_09_20cm (SPAdes) (version 2) | ecosystem: Environmental > Terrestrial > Soil > Grasslands ...
CGTAGTATCAGCCATTCGCAGTGTGCTTGAGGGCGAAGTATTCCTAAGCGAGCGGTTAATGGCGCAGATCGCGTCGCGGCTGAGCCATGCAAAAACAACGCGGCCACCGATTGAACGGCTGAGCGATCGCGAGCTGGAGGTGTTCCAAATGCTTGGGCAAGGAACGAGCACTACGGCCATCGCGGGGAGGCTCAATCTTTCGATTAAAACCGTGCAAATGTATGTTGCCCGAGCGAAAGAGAAATTTGGAGTAACAAGTGCGCGCGAACTCATGCGCGAAGCTATTCGCTGGGATGAAGCTCAAGTGAGGTGATCGGCAGCGCATGGCCGTGCTAAAAGCGGCAGAAGACTGCCGCAGTCCAAAAGCTGGCGCCCGCTCGCGGCGCCTTCGAAATTCGCGAAGCGTCTTGGAGAGGCCAGCCCTCTGGCGCTTTTGGTCTCGATTGTGTGCGCCGAGCTTCAATTGTCGTGTCGCTTCAAATAAGGGAACGAAGTCTCGGCAAAAAAATCGGGTCGCGCCCTCTCTTTTATAAGAGCGCGACCCGGGAATGAAAGCTACGACTAGTTAGTCGTTCGTCTTGGAGGCACGGTCGCCTTCTTTGATTGCATCCGCTTCGCTGATGTATTTACCCTGCTTGGTCTTCCCATAAAAGCGTGAGCCTTCCTTATGATAGATATGGCTTTCGGTATTCACCCATACCATTCCGTGACCACCGCCTGGTGCCGGTGTAGCATTAGCCTCGGCGGAACCTGTGGTGGTCGTTGCTGCCGGACTAGCTGTCGGTTTCGGCTTGAATAGTGAGCCGATCGAGAACGGCTTGGCAGGAGACGCTGACGCTGCCGGCGTAGCTGCGGGTGATGCGCCTGCTTTCTTGCGAGCGTGACGTTCCGCTGGCGAAGCCGATGCCGCCGGGCTTGCGCTTGGTGCCGGCGACGCCTCAGCTTTCTTATGTCCGCGCGTTTTCGCCGGGGAAGCCGACGCTTCGGGACTGGCCGCTGGTGCCGGCGACGTCTCGGCTTTCTTGCGTCCGCGCGTTTTCGTCGGCGAAGCAGAAGCTTCAGGGCTACTGGCTGGGGCTGGCGAGGTCTCAGCTTTCTTCTTACGGACTTTTTTAGCGGGTGAAGCGGACGTTTCGGGGCTGGCGTCGGGCGGTGGACCGGGGCTTTGCGCCTCAACTAAAGAAGCGCACGCAAAAATAATTATCGATAAAAGCAAAGCACGTTTCGTAGTCATACACGCAGGCTAGAGGCGTGCCCGGACTTTCGTCAACGCTAATGTGAAACGAACCGCTCAACTGGTCGTAGATGGTCTGTTTTTCAGCAACAAAGCAGCGACCAGACCGACGCAGAGAAAGCCGATAATTTCAATAGACATGTAGGCAGCGGTGTAATTGGAAGGGAAGCCATACCAGTTCCAGTAGGGAATGTTCGTGGTGATTGCCGCAAGAATTCCAGCGACGAAAACGAACCCGATTCGACCGCTGAAACTTTCAATCCCGGTCTGAGTAAGAAGGAAAACAACAAGGATGGCTTCGAGGAATTCGGTGGCAAACTCGATGCCCAACAACTTGCCAAATGTAAACTCTCACTCTCGGGTTGGATGATAAAGCAACATTCCTGAGGGACCGCTGGCGGCTTTTTCCATGGCGCGTTTGATCGCGTCGCTTTTTTCCTGCCGCGTTGCGTTCGGGCCCGCCTTGTGTCCCGGAAAGTGGTAAAGGCCGCGAGCGTCGCCAAGGTTTGTTTTTAAAGCATCGAGCATCGCGGCTTCATCCTTAAACTCACGCATCCCCGTTTCACCGAGCGGCAACAAATCATGCGCGATGAAGCTCCAGATAAACATTGCGATTCCACCAAGAATAGCTGCGAGAAAAGCACGAGTCGTCATAATGACTCTGCGGATTGCCAGTTTCTGAAACCAATTGCAAGTCTAACTTCGCGGTAAGCCGGCGATAAGTGAATCGCTAAATTGTTGAATTGTTTCAAGCGACGTCCCGTTTTCTGTGGGGTTCGCCCCGGCCCACTGTGGCGTGGCGATCAACGGGTGGGATTCCAGCTGTGCTCCAGCCTCGCCGCATGATGACCTGTTGCGACCAAACGCACTACCGAGAATTGGGAGTGGTTAAAGTGTGGTCGGGTACGTTTCGGGCAGCTCACCGCGGTCCCATTGGGAGGTGCGTTCAAGAGGCTCTAGCGCCTTGGTTTGATCGATGTGAATGATGACGTCGAATTGCGCCGGCAATCGTACTTCGAAGTAATGACTGAGACGCTCCGTTTGTGGTCGGTAAATCACGCCGATGGCGCGCTGCAGCCGCTCCCTTTGCAACAAATCGTTAGCCCTGTTGCGCTCGCGCAGGTCAATCCAGAAAGTCGGCTGATCAGTAGCGTGAAATAGTTCCTCGTAACTGCCGGCCAGGGCTGGGCGCACGTGCTTACGTTCGGCAGGCGCGCCCCAGTCCGATGCGGCCGTAACCGTCCCCCCATAGGTGCTGAAGCCGATGGCGAAGGCGCGCTCGCCAAAGCGTTCGCGGACGAGCTGGCCAATATTAAGCTCGCCGCGCGCGTGCATTTCTGTGGCTCGGGCATCGCCCAGATGAGAGTTGTGCGCCCAGACAACAACTTTGGCCTGACCACTGTCGAGGTGACTAAATAGCTCACTCAACGTTTCGAACATGTGTTGGTCACGCAAGTTCCACGAACTGGCGCGACCGTGAAACATGGCGCGATAGTAGCGTTCCGCATTCATAACCAGCCGTGCGTTCTGCTCTGCGGAAAAGAATTCTTCCTCACCAATGTGTCCGTCGCGCTGGATGTATTCGGCGTATTTTCGTCGCAATTCCGTTAACTGTGCTACGACATCGTCTTCGCATGGCTCCGCTCTGCCGGCGACAGTGGCGAGCCCATAATGCTGCGGATCTTCCCCAAAATGATCGAAACAAGCATAGCGCTGACGGGCCCGGCGCGCCGCGGCGGGATCGATTTTGTCGAGATAATTGAGCACCGCTTCGATCGAAGTATGCATGCTATAGAGATCGAGTCCGTAAAAGCCGGCAAGATTGTCTTTATTGTGCGCATTCCATTGTCGCAGCCATTCGATAAAATCCACGACAACAGTATTACGCCACATCCATGAAGGAAACCGGCGAAAATCGTTGAGGGCTTCGCTGGCTCGCTTGTCATCACTGCGACCGGTGACAAAGCGGTGAACACGAAAACTGTCTGGCCAATCTGCTTCCAGAGCAACGGCGCGAAATCCTTTTTCTTCAATTAATCGACGAGTAAGGGCAGTACGGATCGCGTAAAACTCATGCGTTCCATGTGAGGCTTCGCCGATGAGAACGCATTGTGCCTCTCCAGCCATTTCTACCAGCGAGTCGTAGTCCGAATTCGTGGTAAGCGTGCGTGCGGCGCCGGCAATTATGGCGGCCTCGTTATCAAGCGCTGTTTCCATGCCAAAAGCCCACCTCGTATTTGCTTCGCGCTTCCGAGAAAAGGTGCGTGCATGTCATCCGAGGGAAACATAATTGTGCGTTTCCGGAGAAAAGAGGCAGAATGCCTGTCTGGCGCACAGACTTGGAAGTCTATCTTCCCTCGCGGCCGAGCGATCTGGGTAATCCGCCGTTTAGAATCTTGGTTCGTTCTTGCCGTCATGGATTCAGCTTAGCTCACCACCGATTTCGCGTAACTGACGGGCCCTTGTTGGGCTCGCAGGAGGTCCCCCTGCAGTTCAAAAAAAGGGACCTGTCCTGCGCCGCCGCGGTGAAACGCTTCAACCTTGTCGAGATAACGAATTGGTCTACCCTAAAACGGGATGCCGTTCTTCGAAGTAACTAATTTACTGCGGTTCGTTGTCTTGATCGCAATCCTTTCTTTGGCTGCTGCAGCTCGGCCGCCGATGAAGGCGATCGTGATTCATTCTTCTGGGGGGCCGGAAGTATTGAAGTATGAAGATGCGCCGCGACCGGAGCCGAAAGATGATGAAGTGCTCATTCGGGTGATGGCTGCGGCGGTTAATCCGGTTGACGTTTTTATTCGCGAAGGCCGGAGCAACCAGTTTCCTCTCATCCCCGGTATGGATGTAGCGGGTGTGGTAGAACAAGTTGGAAACAAAGTCACGAAGTTTAAACGAGGTGATGCCATCTACACCTATCTCAGTTTTGATGAGCAAGGAGGTTATGCCGAGTTTGCGGTGGCGAAACAAGATCATGCTGCGCTCAAGCCCAAATCGATCGATTTCGAACAGGCGGCAGCCGTCCCGCTTGCGGCAACTACGGCCTGGCAAGCGCTGATCGAGAAGGCCGGGCTTACCGCGGGACAAACGGTTCTTATTCACGGCGGCTCCGGCGGGGTAGGGACGTTCGCTGTGCAAATCGCCAAAGCGCGCGGCGCCAAAGTTATCGCGACTGCATCTACCGCAAACCAGGACCTACTTAAACAGCTTGGAGTAGATCAGCCGATCGATTACACCACCACTAAGTTTGTGGACGTAGTTAAGGATTTCGATGTCGTTCTCAACGCCGTGCGCGGCGATACTCTGGCGCGATCCTACGGTGTAGTGAAGAAAGGTGGCATCATTGTTTCGATTACCGGCCAGCCCGATCCTGTCGAGCTCGAGAAACATGGCATCAGGGGCACGGGGCTTGGTGCACATCCAGACGCAAAGGTGTTGGAAGAGCTGGCCAAGTTAATCGATGCCGGGAAGATTACGCCAATCGTTTCCACGGTCATGCCCCTGATCGATGTGGCTAAGGCGCATCAGCAAATCGCATCGCGCCATACCCGTGGCAAAGTGGTGCTAAAAGTTGCTGAGCCGCCAAAGTAACAGGCGAAGGCTTGTAAACTTCGACGGGAAGCCTCCACAAAAGGCGTTGTACACCCTCGCGGCTCGACGGAGTCTCGCCCTACCAATGTGTCTCCGCGAAAATGTCGTTGGTAGGGCGACGCTCTGCGGAGCCGGTTTTGGGGCATGGGAGCCTATGGATTGCCTGGAACCTTGACTTCGGGAGAATTGCAGGGCGGCTGTGTCAGCCGCCGAACCGAAAGAATGGCGTTTCACAAAGACGCTTGACAATTGGACATCTGGAGAAGCGAATTCCTGCGAGCATTTGTATGGTTCGGCCCTTGCAGGAGCTCTGCCCTCAGAGGAAGCGCTTCCCTATGAGCTTATAGTTGAACGCGGCCCCGCCATCAATAGGTTGATTAATCGATGAGCTGGGAGGCAATTAATGCTACCGCGCAACTTATTAGTTCCTTCGCGGTCGTTGCGTCGCTCTGGTATCTCGCCATTCAGGTGCACCGTAGCACTCGCGTCGCGAAGCTCACCGCGCAGGATGCCGCCGCCAGCGCCGTGCGTGATGTCACCAAACAATTCAGCGAAAATGCCGAGCTCGGCCGGATTTGGCGGATCGGCTTGGAAGACATCAACGCGCTTTCCCCTGATGATCGTGCCCGCTTCTACCATGTCACCTTCCAGTTCTTAAAGGCGATGGAAACAATCCACTTCCATTTCATTTATGGTTTGATGGACGAACAAATCTGGCGCGGCTGGTGGAATCTTTACCGGCATTATCTCGCTTCTCCCGGTCTGGAACATTACTGGAACTTGCGGCACGACCTTTTTTCCGAACGTTTTCAGAAGTTCGTGAACCAGCAGGCGAAACCGGCTGAGCCGATGACGGTAGCGAATTTACTCGGCACCGAAGTCAAGTCCTAGCGTAACAAAGCGGCGCTCCGGACACCAGGCCTTATTTGACACTTACCGAGTTAACATTCGGATGTCGCATATGCGACATTCAAATGTTAACTGCGATCCAAAGTATGGTTGGGAGCCGGCATGGGAAGGAGTGCGATTTTCCTGTGGCCCTAACGGAACTTGGCAGATGAATCTCGCTCCAGGTATGTCGCGCCTAGCCGTGATGCTTGAAGCAGTTCGCCGGAACAGCTCGCGGCAATGTCACTTAAAACGAATGCAAAAACCTAATCAGGTGTTGCGAATAGAGCGTAACCACGTACGCGATGGAGAGAAGCAGCGCAACGGTGAGAAGGGCGCTGAGCCGACGCGAGCTCCAGATTGACCCGACAAGAGAGAAAGGAAACTGGATCATCCAGAAGGGAAGGAAAAGAAACGAGTAAATTCCAATGCTGATCGCCGTTCCGCTGCGTTCCACGGTCGATCCCTCCCGCAAATGTTTTTGCGCTTCGATGATTAGTCCGCGAAAAACTCCGGCGGCCTGCGTCACGACGCCGATGGTGATATATAGAACGGCAAAGAGAGAAAGGACCGAGGTCAATACTGCGATTTGGATCAGCTGTGGCAGATAGGGGAATGGGAATGGCACGGCTTTCATTTGCCGCACGATATTCTTAATCGGACGCAGGTACGGATTTGGTGGAATCCGCGGGACGGTAAGGGGCGCCGCACAATGCGGGCAATTCGTATCGACACCGCCGTCTTGGGCTCGTGCTTCCATCGGTCGACCGCAATCAACGCACTTAAAACGAATTGTGTTCTTGGGGAGAGGGCGCCCGACCGAGTAAAGGCGCGGACTTTGTTGTTCATGCCAGGGGAGGCGATCGGATGGCTGATGAACAGGGGTATCGTGTGCGAGTGTAGGAGAAGCGCTCATAAAAGAGGGCTGCAGCATCTCGCGAGCCACAGCTTTCCTTTGCCGAGATTTTTCTTGCTCGCCTGCAGGTGAATCCGAAACTCCATCACCATGTCCGCGATCTTGGAACCAGTCCGCCCGATTGAATTGCACGAAATACGTGAAGCGCGGAAACGAATCGCGGGCACGATTCTCCGCACGCCCCTGGTTCGTCTCGAGCTGGGAGCGAATTTCCCAAATATCCGTCTCAAATTGGAGAACTTACAGCCGGTTAACGCTTACAAACTAAGGGGCGCGGCCAACGCCGTCGCCATGTTGTCGGAATCGGAGCGCCGCCGGGGGGTCTGGACGATTAGCGCCGGGAACGCCGGGCAAGGTGTAGCTTACGCGGCGCGTAAGGCCGGCGTGCCATGCTCAGTCGTCGTGATAGAGACGGCGCCGGCGTCGAAGGTTGAGCGAATGCGGGCACTCGGCGCTAAACTAATTCCGGTGCCGTTCGATGTGGCATGGAACGCGATGGAAGAGCGGGCATTTGATGGAGCAGAGGGAACCTTTATCCATCCATTCGACGATCAGAATTTCGTTGCTGGGAATGCGACAATCGGTTTGGAGATTTTGGAGGATGCGCCGGACGTGGTCACCGTCATTGCTGCAATCGGCGGTGGCGGCTTGATTACGGGACTCGGGAGCGCGGTGAAAGCGCTCAAGCCGGAAGTGAAGGTTTGGGGGGCGGAACCAGAGACGGCGGCGCCCGGCGCGTTGTCGTTCGCGAAACAATCGCCCCAAGCCTTCACGGAGTGGAAGCAATCGTTTGTCGATGGCGCGGGTGGCAAAAGTATTTTCCCGCGGATGTGGCAACGGATGCAGCCGGTCGCCGATGGTTCAATTGTCGTTAGCTTGGAAGAAACCAGGCGAGCAATGCGATTATTGGCGGAAAAGACGCGCGTGATCGCGGAAGGCGCCGGCGCCTTATCGGTAGCAGCCGCACTAAGTGGTAAAGTCGGCAAGGGACCGATCGTTGCGGTAGTTTCCGGAGGTAACGTCGATCTCGACAAGTTCTACGAGCTCATCAGCACCGCCTCGTCCTGACGCGCTCCGGCGAGCGTGCGTCGTAGCACAGCCATCTTGGCTGTGGGGGCCAGCGGCATCCTGCCCGCTGATTGAATTAGCTACCGCGTCACCAGGTAGCAGATTCGCTTAACCTTACCTCAGCCGTTTCCGGATTTCTCGCTCGTATTGCGGAAAATACTTTCCAATTAACGGCAGCTCGAAACTACTTAGAATGCTCGTGTTCGGTTCTCGCTCCAGCAAAAAGCGAAAACTCTCCTCGATCAACTGCTCAGCCAAAACATCTTTTCCGCCCAGTCGCTGCCGGTCAGCATCTCGCAATGTGACGCGATGAGTCGTCTGCGTAGTGCCGCCAACCTTTACTTCATATTCATCGCCTGAAAGGTGATGGACTTTGATCATTGCTAGCATTTTCGCTTTTCGTTGCGCGGCGGGATCCCTCGACTACGCTCGGGATGACAGGGTAATAATGAAAGCGAAAGTATTTGGCCACCACGATGAGGCGACCCTGCGCCAGATCGAGACTTGTGTCGAGGCCGGAGGCGAGCGTGGCGTACTATGTGCCGACGGGCATAAAGGCTATGCGCAACCGATCGGTGGAGTCGTCGCCTACAAGGACAAGATTTCGTTGTCCGGCGTTGGCTTCGATATTGCATGCGGCAACCTTGCCATTTTAACCGACGCAAAACGCAGCGACGTCGGCCCAAGGATCAAATCCATTATGGACGATGTCGTGCGCGATATTTCGTTCGGGATCGGCCGAAAAGCCAAAGCGCGGGTGGATCATGAGTTGTTCGAAGACGAGGCATGGAAGATCCTGCCCATTGGAAGATTAAGAGAAATGGCGCGAGATCAGCTCGGCACGGTCGGCGGAGGAAATCATTACGTCGATATTTTTGCGGATGAGGAAGACCGCATCTGGGTAGGAGTACATTTCGGATCGCGCGGGCTAGGACACAAAACGGCGACGCATTTCTTGAAAGCTGCCGGCGGCAAAGATGGCATGGACGTGCCTCCGACCATAGTTCCAGTGGACTCGGAGATCGGCTCCAATTATCTAACGGGAATGAGACTAGCCGGGAGGTATGCCTATGCCGGCCGCGAAGCAGCGGCACGACATGTCGTCCGTGAAATTCTTGGCGCGAAGATCCTAGAGGAGGTGCATAACCATCATAATTTCGCCTGGCAGGAAAAGCATGACGGCGAAGAATTCTGGGTCGTGCGCAAAGGCGCGACGCCGGCGTTTCCCGGCCAACGCGGTTTTGTCGGCGGCAGCATGGGCGATGATGCTGTCATCATCGAAGGAGTCGACTCGGGTGAATCGCGTGAGGCGCTTTACTCGACCGTCCACGGGGCTGGTCGGATCATGTCGCGCACCGCGGCCAAAGGTAAATTCGAGAGGGTGGGTAGCAAGCGGATTCGCCGCGACGGTTTGGTGCGTCACGATGAGATGATGAAGTGGGTGGCAGACCGCGGAGTGGAATTGCGCGGCGGAGATGTCGATGAGGCGCCGCAAGCATATCGGCGTCTGCCGGAAGTTTTGGCCGCGCATGCTGGAACAATTCGCGTCCTACACACATTGCGTCCGCTCGGTGTGGCGATGGCCGGGCGCGATACTGTTGATCCATATAAGGATTAGTATTAAGTCGCCGAATAATTTCGAGCGGCGAGCAAGCCGGTCGTAACACAGCCATCTTGGCTGTGGGGCCAACGGGCATCTTGCCCATTGACGGCAGTAGCCTGGTTTAATCTTGTCTTATCGAATTCCGAAGTACCACAATACGCATTATGGACTATGGCGTGATGGATTATGGCGATATGAACTGGCTGGCGATTGTCTGTGCCGGACTGACCTACTGGCTTCTGGGCGCGGTATGGTACTCGGCGCTATTTTTAGTAAGGCGTGGCGCTCCGCCATCGAGCAACACGGCGTTAAATTAGGTCAGCCGGACCAAAGCGGGATGGAAACAAAGTTGATCGTGACCTTGGTCTGCAACTTAATCGCAGCTCTTGTCTTAGCCCGCGTCATACATCAACTGCACGGCGTTGATCTGTTACGCGGCCTGAAAATTGGTGCGGGCGTTGGCCTGGGGTTTTGTGCCACCGCATTGACCATGACTTACGTCTGGCAATCGCCGCCACGGAGGCTCTGGGCGATCGATACAGGTTATCACATTGTCGGCTGCATTATTATGGGCGCCATTTTGTCGGTGTGGCGCTAGTCTCCTAACGGTGATTGGCGTCGTAGGTCGCAATCCTGTGCGCTGACTGCGCAACAATTCTTCCCCAGCGTTGTTATATCGAGGAGAATTGCTAAAGTTTCAATATTGAAAGAGTTCTTCCTCGCATTGTTATTTTTGGCGGTCGGGTCGATTGCCGTTGCCCAACAAAGCCAGCCTCTGATAATGCCGCCGGTCGACCGGGCAAAACTTCCGCCCAATCTGCGTAATCTTCCACTTCACCGCTTGTCGTCTGGCGCGCTGATGTTGCTCAATCGCGACAACAATCTCGTTCTGCCGCCGCGTTCGATCACAACTGCAAAAGGGGGAATCACCGCGGAGGCGGCGGCGAGTGCGCCGGTGGCGCTCGATTTGCGCATTGGCCCAAACATTCGACTGGGTAATGATCCTTCTCCTTTGCCATCCAACATGCGGGCGCAAGCGGAGCCCCACATTGCCCGCGCCACCTCGAACGAGGATTTCCTGGTGGGCGTATTTCAAGAGGGGCGGTTTGCAAACGGCGGCGGGGCCGTCGATTGCGGCTACTCGGTTTCGCACGACGGCGGTCTTATCTGGACGCGCGCGCTGATTCCGCAACTCACCATGACCTCAGGTGGTCCCTATTTCCGCGCAACAGATCCGGTGGTGGCCATCAATTTGATCAACAATGTTTATCTTGAGACACTCGTTGCCACCGACCCGCAGTTCATCAACGGCGCAATTGTCCTGAGTAAATCAACCGACGCAGGGGCAACCTTCGCTGCACCCGTGGTAGCTTATAGGCCCGGCAGCAACAGTGTCTTTCCCGACAAAGAATGGATGGCAATTAATACTTTTCCCGGAACCGCGACCGGCAGTCGCTTGCTCGTTACTTTTTCCTTATTTAGTAACATCAATTCTGATGGCGCCCCGATTATGCGCGTTTATAGCGACAACGGTGGAGCTACTTGGAGTTCTCCCGCCGCTATAAGCACAGAGACTACCTTGCAAGGATCGCAACCATTGTATTTGCCGAATGGAAACTGCGTGGTCGTTTATTGGAACTTCGGAACTAACCAACAACCCGGCGAACGGCTCGAAGCGGTGATATCGACCAATGGCGGCCAAAGTTTTGGGCCGCCCCGTCTCATTACTTCAGCCGTCGAATATAATGAGCCTTCGATTCGGACCGGTTCGTTTCTACCCTCAGCCGCGGCAGACCGAACGACACAGAACATTTACGTTGTGTATCAGGCGTTACTCGGAGGCAATCCTCGGATTGCTTTTATCAAGTCAACTAATGGCGGGACTAATTGGAGCGCGCCGGTTGCAATTAGTGATAATCCCGCGGGGTCGGGGGTGTTTAATCCGGCCGTCAACGTTTCAGCGGATGGCAGGACAGTCACGGTGGTCTTTTATGATCATCGGAATAACCCAGGTTCTAATGTGTTGGTTGATCTTTATCTGGCACAATCTTTTGACAGTGGCGCTACCTGGCAACCCAACATCCGGCTTACTTCTGTATCAACCGATGCTTCACTAGCCCCACTCACTTCCGCTGGTTACATGCTCGGCGACTATCTTGGGGTTGCACAAACTACGCGACCGACTGTGCCGGCAGTACCGATATGGGTGGATACACGAACCGGCAATCCCGATCCGTTTGTTGCTCGCGCCGGGATCGCGCCTTATTCCGATCTGGTTACGGCGTGGGAAGCTGCGCGCGAATCACTTGCGCAGGTGCCAACGACTTCGCTGCGTGCCCAGACTAGCGATTCTGACCGCGACGGCGAAGATAACCAATCGGAGCTTGCTTCCGGGAAGGACCCAAACAACTTCGCTTCGGTCAGGCGCACCGGGAAGGAGTTGAATATTTCCACACGGCTGCATGTAGAAACCGGCCAGCACGTTGGAATCGCCGGCTTTATTATTAGCGGGAGCACCTCGAAAAAAATAATCGTGCGCGCGCTTGGCCCGACCCTGGCGCAGTTCGGCGTGCCTGGCATCTTACAGGATCCCATCCTCGAGCTCTACAATTCCAGCAATAACCGGATTGCTTTTGACGACAATTGGAAAAATGCCCAGCAATCGGAAATTCAGGCAAGCGGTTTCGCACCGGGTGACGACCACGAAGCGGCGATCGTGCTGACCCTCGCACCCGGCAATTACACTGCAATTGTGCGTGGAGCGAATACTACCGTCGGCACCGCCCTGTTGGAAGTTTACGATCTTGCTCAATCGAGCGCCTTAATTACGAATATCAGCACGCGCGGCGTGGTCGGCACCGATGCCAACGTCATGATTGGGGGCTTTATTGTCGGCGATGGACTTGGGACCAATGGGGATGGCAGTTCCAAAGTATTGTTGCGTGCGCTCGGCCCTGAGCTAACGAGTTTTGGGGTTTCTGATGCTCTGCTCGACCCAACGCTGAATTTATTTGATGGCAACGGAAATCTGGTCGGTTCTAACGATAACTGGAAGGATTCGCAACAGACAGCGATTCAAGCGACCGGCCTTGCGCCCGGCGACGATCGCGAGCCCGCCATCTTGACCACGTTGATTCAGGGTAACTGGACCGCCATCCTGCGTGGCAAAAATAACACGACCGGCGTCGGCCTGATCGAGCTTTACCGTATCCAATGATATAGCTGCCGCCGTCGCTGGCGGCAGAACCGCAATGTCCTGCCGCTGAGAGAGCACCAGCTACAATTCCGCAAGCAAGTTTTCCAAGTCGAGCCGTTGCGTGAACATCTCAATCTGTCCGGTTGTATCGCGCGGCCATAATTCTTTTGGCTTATCCCAGTAAAGCTCGATTCCGTTCCCATCCGGATCGCCTAGGTACAACGCTTCGCTCACTCCATGATCGCTTGCGGCCTTGAGAGAAATGTTCGCCTGCATCAGGCGTCTAAGGGCCTCGGCCAGGGTGGCGCGGGTCGGATACAAAATCGCGAAATGATAGAGGCCGGTTGTGCCCTTTGGTGGTGGCGACCCGTCACGGCTCTCCCAAGTGTTAAGTCCGATATGATGATGATAACCGCCCGCGGAAACAAACGCTGCGTCTTCGCCGTATCGCTGTGTCAGCTCAAATCCGAGAACGCCGCAGTAAAAATCGAGCGCCCGTTGCAGATTAGCCACCTTCAAATGCACATGCCCGATGTGCACGCGTGGGTCGATTGATGCCTCGCCCATACATTTACCTTAACCCAATTTCGCAATTTACCTGAGCCCCAAAGGCGTTATATGACATCTCTCCCTAGATGGGTGGCTAATCACAGTTCACGAATCACTATTCACGAGTGACCTGGGCGGTGAGGGTTTCGAACCCCCGACCTACTGGGTGTAAACCAGCCGCTCTACCACTGAGCTAACCGCCCTATTATGGAGGGGAAAGCGCCCTCCAGTCCAGTCCCAAAAATTCTGGCTGTCCACCGATTTTATCCACTGTAGGTTTGGACAGCGTGAAAACGCGAGAGAGCAGGAAAGGCGCATTTCAGAAAGTTGGCGAATGTCTTTACCGGTATTCATCCAATGGCGTTTATTATGCGCGCGTCAAATTCAACCGCAAGGAAATCCGCCGCATAGCTGACGCGAAGAAGGCAATCGCTGGAGCATGTCGGCGCCTCGGTTTTCCTGGCTATAGCCACCGATCATTTCGCCGAATGTTTATTACGCGAGCCCGTTGCGATAATCAACGCCTTCGCGCGCAAGACAGCGTTGCAACCTTCGATATGCAGGAAATGCGGATGCTCCGCATCAGGCGTATAGCCAAGTGATAACGCCTGCGAAGGCGTGGTGAATTTGGCGCCGAAACGAAATGCCTGCAGCTGCGCGCGATATGTTAGATCGCCGCCGCTGATGCCGGTGGGGAAACCGAAGAAGTTCTCGATGAGCGATGAGGCTCCGGCCTGACCACCGGGGGCGTAGCTTTCCAGCACGACCGTGCTGAGTCCTTCCGAAGCTGCATACACGGCTGCGGCAAGGCCAGCTGGCCCGGCGCCAACGATCGCGAGATCGGACTGGATTTCGTCCTGATCTTCTGAAGCCAATGGCCGAAGCAGACCGGCTACTCGCGCGACTTCGCGCAACGACGGGTGCCGCAATGGCATTCCACTAGGAGTGATCAGTGCCGGCAGATCACGTGATGCAAGATTCAGCCCTCGCGCGAGCGTTTGCCCCTGCTCGCTCGCTGCGTCGATGACTCGGTGAGGATAATGATTCTTATCGAGAAAATCGTCGAGTTGATGTCCTTCGCGCGAATCACGATCGGCAAGGATGCGCAAGCCGGTAAATTCGCGATCGCGCTGCAGACGTTTGCGTCGCATGATCAGCGCGCTCACGATCGTTTCACTCACGCTCGGAATTTCCGCTAAGGCACGACGCAAGCGTGCCGCGGGAATTTGCAGGATCTCCGATTCACCAGCTTTGCCGCGCACAGTCGCAACAACCGCGGTCCCGGTGAGCATCGCGATGTCGCCAACAAAATCGCGCGGACCCGGCGTAGCCAGAATTTGCTCATCGCCGTCACGCGATTCAAAAACCTCGAGCTCGCCGCTCAAGACGAGATTGAAAGGAACATCACGCTGACCCGCTTTGTAAATAATCTCGCCGCGCCTGACTTGGCGCCGCGTGCCTAACGAGTCCAAGGTCGCCAACTGCTCGTCACTAAGCGCCGGAAACGCGATACGCTCGCATCGCGGTAAAATTGCTCATCATCTTCTTCCGAAGCACGCATGATCGTGGGCTGCACAGTAACACACGAGTCAAAACGAACTGCTCGGGTTTATTTCTTGCGCGCGAGTCTTAGGATGAGTCGAAGAAAACGAACCAAGAAATCTTAAATGAGTACAAATCCATCCACAGCACTGATCACAGGCGGCACAAGCGGTATCGGCCGGTCGGTAGCCAATAAGCTCGCCGCGCTTGGCATCGACGTCATAGTCCGTAGGCCGCAATGCTGAACGCGGCCAGAAGACGGTTGCAGAAATCCGCGCCGCAGGAGGCAAAGCGGATTTTATTTCGTCTGACCTTCAGGACGCGTCGAGCGCGCGCGAAGTGGCCAGACGAGCCGTCGAGCTCGGAGGCGGCCATGTTGATATTCTAATCAACAATGCCGGGATCTATCCATTCGGGCCGACGCATGAAACCACCGAAGAAATGTTCGAGCACGTGTATGCGCTCAACGTCAAGGCGCCCTACTTCCTCGTCGCGGAACTTGCACCGCTGATGGCGAAAAAAGGCAAAGGGGCAATCGTCAATTTATCGACGATGGTCGCCGATTACGGCGCGCCGGGCATGAGCCTTTATGGCTCGAGCAAGGCCGCCATTAATCTGCTAACTAAGGTATGGGCGGCCGAATATGGCCCCAGCGGTGTCCGCGTTAATGCAGTGAGCCCCGGACCAACGCGCACGGAAGGAACTGAAGCAATGGGTGAAGGGCTGGAGAAACTGGCCGCCGAGGCGCCGGCTGGCCGCCCCGGCTACACCAGATGAGATCGCGGAAGCTATCGTGTTTTTGGCCACGGATCGTGCAAGTTTTATTCACGGCGCAAGACTCGCGGTCGACGGAGGCCGCACTGCCGTTTGAGTTTTATGGCCGACACATCTGAGTCGATGTGACAGCTCTCGCGCAGTCGCCGATCAGACGTCCCCAAAATGGCCTAATCAAGCGCTCCAGCCACGGCGCCACTGCGTTATGCATTCGATGTCGATCTTCGCTAGTGTGATTCAACCCGATGCCACTTGCGTCTGCCGGAGCCGTCGCTGAGCTTGTTCTCGTTAGGCGGCGTCACTTTTCGCGGTTAGCAAAACAAACGACCAAGCAGAGAAAGGAAATGTTATGAATGGCAAACCTGATTCGATTATAAAGACAATAGTTCTCGTCCACGGCGGCTTCGTGGACGGCTCCGGCTGGGAAGAAGTCTACAAAATCCTCAAAAAAGACGGTTATAAAGTCAGCATAGTCCAAAATCCAACGATATCGCTCGCGGATGACGTTGCCGTAACCAAGCGTGTTCTGGCGACGCATAGCGACCCGGTGATTCTCGTTGGCCACTCCTACGGCGGAGCGGTAATCACAGAAGCCGGCAATGATCCAAAGGTCGCAGGGCTTGTTTATATCGCCGCCTTTGCTTTGGATAAGGGCGAGTCGGTATCGTCCCTCATCAAAGATCCTCCACCTGGCGCTCCCGTGCCGCCGATCTTACCGCCGGTGGACGGCTACCTGTTTCTCGACAAGACAAAGTTCGCTTCCTCATTCGCTGCTGACGTGGACGCTGAAAAGGCAGCGTTCATGGCTGACTCTCAAGTTCCGTGGGGTGTCGACGCACTCAGTGGCACGATCAGTCAGGCGGCATGGAGGACCAAGCCGAGTTGGTATTTGATCGCGACCGAGGACAAGATGATTCTACCGCCGGCCCAGCATTTTATGTCCAAGCGCGCGGGTTCGATAGTTGTCGAGGTTGCGGGCAGTCACGCTATCTATGTGTCGCAGCCAGAGGCCGTTGCAACGCTGATCGAGAACGCCTCTAAAGGAGTGAACAAAAAAGTCGGTTCC
>Ga0209687_1000326_pt1 | contig 16390 bp, 13 predicted proteins | sample GraSoiAngelo_136_FD_185893 | JGI IMG/M metagenome (GOLD analysis project Ga0209687, IMG submission 185893) | Grasslands soil microbial communities from the Angelo Coastal Reserve, California, USA - 14_0929_09_20cm (SPAdes) (version 2) | ecosystem: Environmental > Terrestrial > Soil > Grasslands ...
ACTATCCCGTGGCCTGTTTCGACAAATGCTTCGCGCGGCATGTGACCGGGATAGCCCCTCACTTTCAGGCCGTTTACGACTCCGGTCGTGGGCTCTACGACACAGACCACGGCGGCGGAATAGTCGATCAACTGTTTCAACGAGTCTAGAATGGTATCCAGAACTTCATCGAGATCGAGCGAGCTGCTGATCCTTCTTACTGCCTCCACCAGCGTATTGATTGTCTCGTCGCTTACCGGCATCGCGCTCCTGTCGGACAATATTTGCAAAGCAGCTATGCTAGAGGCTGGCATGAACAATGGCAAGCTAAACGCAATGCGACGTCGCGCGCATTCGGAAGATCAGCGCAGCAGCGTGGTTAGGCCGATGGGGCCGTGGTTGACACCCGCCCGAATGGGCAAATAGAATACCCGCGAATCACACGAAACGCCGATCGGCGCTCTTACCAGATCAGGGCGTCCCTGCCGGTTCGATTAGCGTTGCGAGACGAGGAAAAACGTGCGGCTTATTCCACGCGACGACAAGTATTTCAACATGCTGAATCAGCTTGCTTCCCGCGTAAAGGAAGGCGGCGAAGTATTCGTACAGCTCTTTCAGGATTACCCGAACCGTTCGTCCTACGCGGACAAGATAAAGGCCATCGAGGTCGCCTGCGACGAGCTATCGGCTCGCATCACTCAGAAACTTAACACCAGTTTTATTACTCCGATCGACCGGGAAGACATCTATCTGCTCACGACCGAGCTGGACGATGTGATCGATATGATTAACGGACTCGCGCGGCGAATGCTCATTTATGACGTGACTAAGCCGCGAAACGACGCGATTCAGATAGCGGATGTTCTCGCCAACGCAACGGTTGAAATCGAACGCGCGTTTACGATGCTGGAGCATCGCGAGAATTTCAAGGAACAGCTTCAGGCAATAGGCGCCCTCGAGAAGCAGGCCGATCAACTCTATAGCGAAGCCGTCTCGCGGCTCTTCAAGGAAGAGAAAGATCCGATCGAGGTCATCAAGTGGGTGTCGATCTACGAATCGCTCGAGAACTCGGTCGATCGCTGCAAGGACGTCGCCGAAGCGCTTGAAGCCGTCGTCGTCAAGAACAAATAGAACAAACAATACTCGCCAAGAAACTCCCCTCATGCCTACTAATAGCTTTTACTCACTGCAATTCACTCGATTCGCTTTAATCAATCCTGAAGTCATAGCAAGACGAGGTCCCTCGCGATGACAGCCGCTCTATTCTTTGTCGTGCTGATCGTCGCGGTCGCCCTGGTATTCGATTTCGTCAATGGCTGGCACGACGCCGCAAACTCCATCGCGACCGTTGTGTCGACCCGCGTCCTTTCGCCGGGCATCGCGGTACTCTGGGCGGCCTTTTTCAACTTCATCGCGTTCGCTGTCTTCGGAACGCGCGTAGCAAAGACGGTCGCCGGAGATATGATCAACATCCAAGCAATCGCCGAACAATGGCGCCTCTGGGTGTTGTTATGCGCCGTCGCGGGCGCGATCGTGTGGAATGTAATAACGTGGTATTACGGGCTTCCATCCAGCTCGTCGCATGCGCTTGTAGGCGGCTACGCCGGGGCAGCGCTGGCGGCGCGCGGAGGCTATGAGGGCCTCTTCTTCGCCTCGGGATGGATTAAGACGATTTCGTTCATTTTCATTTCACCGCTTGTTGGAATGCTGCTCGGCTTTACATTCATGGCAGCGATACTATGGATCTTCCGGAATCATCTCCCGGAACAGGTCGATAAGCTCTTTCGAAAACTGCAGCTCCTTTCCGCGGCTCTTTTCAGCCTTGGCCACGGAGGAAACGACGCCCAAAAGACGATGGGAATAATCGCGGCGGTGCTGGTCGCTTCTAATTTTAATCCCGGGGCTCACCAGCAGATTCCACTGTGGGTAGTGCTGGCCTGCCATACCGCCATAGGCCTCGGGACTATGTCCGGCGGCTGGCGCATCGTGCATACGATGGGATCGCGAATAACAAAGCTGAAGCCCGTGGGCGGATTCGCGGCCGAAACCGCGGGCGCGACGGCGATCTTTATATCTACATACGGCGGCATTCCGGTAAGCACCACTCACACGATCACTGGCGGCATTGTCGGCGTGGGAGCTACCCGCAGGTTATCGGCCGTTCGGTGGGGAATCGCGGGCCGGGTGGTGTGGGCGTGGGTGCTCACGATTCCGCTTTCGGCGTTGATTGCGGCGCTTCTCTTCTATGCTGTGGCGGCAGGCTACAAGCTCCTGAGTTGAGCTTCTTCAGGAAGCCGAGTGAATTTTGTTCAGGTCAGTTTAAGAGCGCGGATGAAGCTCAGCATTACTGCACAAGCAGCGATACGCCGGCAGACAAGGCCCAAAAAGATTTATTGTTGACACCCCTCCCCGTCCAATGTTACAAGGGTACAGGGCTTAAGAGCGATTAGAGATCACGCTATATCCGCTTGAAGGTCCTCATCAAGTTCCCCCGCACAACAAGTCCTGCCCCTAAGACAGTTCGTCATTCTGTCGTTGTTTCGAATTACAAGTTGTTTCTCTCAGAAGGACCCTTTGACCCTTGCGATCTGTTCGCGCGTCAAGTGAAAGGTCTGAAGGATGAATTGACCTCGAACTCGCGCGCTCTTGCTTCTGAGCTGTGACGGCAAGGTTCTCCGGGGAGAGCCCAGGCGCTCAGGCAAAGCGCTGACTCCTCGAGAGCTCCGTGAGGCCCTGAACAATGCCGGCGGAAACCGCAGGCTGAAGCCCAGAAGCAATGACCGGACTGCAAGAGGACCCCATAACCAGACAAGAGACTGGCGCGATTTGGAATAGATATGTCGGCTAAACTTGGAGAGGTCCTTTTAAAAGAAAATCTGATCACACCCCAGCAGCTCAAAGAGGCGCTCGATTTCCAGAGGATCAACGGCGGGCGGCTCGGATCGACGCTGGTAAAACTGGGGATACTTTCAGACGAAGAGGTCACGGCCGTCCTGAGCCGCCAATACGGCGTGCCTTCGGTCAATCTCGATCTCTTCGAGGTTGATTCGGCCGCCGTTTCGCTGGTACCGCAAGAGACCGCCGAACGTTACTCAGTGCTTCCTCTGTCGCGCGTGGGATCAACGCTGACCCTGGCAATGATCGATCCCACTAATGTGTTTGCGATCGACGATATCAAGTTTATGACCGGGCTCTCGGTTGAGCCCGTCGTGGTGAGCGAGCCCGCTCTCGCGCTCGCAATTTCGAAATATTACGGAACCTCGCGAGAGATCGAATTGGCGCGGGTCATGGAAGACCTCGTCGCCGAATCCACCAACCAGAACGTCTACGGCGAAGACCTCGAAGACGTCGAGCTCGAAGACCTTGAGGAAGAGATCGATCTCGAGAACCTTGAGCGAATGGCCGACGACGCGCCGGTCGTCAAGCTGGCTAACGTCGTAATGGTAGACGCCCTGCGACGGGCGGCGTCCGATATTCACGTCGAACCGTATGAACGCGAGTTCAGAATCCGCTTCCGGATGGACGGAGTGCTGCACAACATAATGTCTCCGCCGCTCAAGATGAGGGATGCGCTCACGTCGCGCCTGAAGATCATGGCGCGGCTCGACATTGCCGAAAAGCGTTTACCGCAGGACGGGCGAATCAAGATAAGAGTGAAACTCGACGGACGTTCCAGAGAACTTGACCTCCGCGTATCGACGCTGCCGACGATCTACGGTGAAAAGATCGTGATGAGGTTGCTCGACAAAGAAAACCTCCGGCTGGACATGACTCAACTCGGTTTCGAGTCCGAAAGCCTCGTAAAATTCAAACGAAACATCTCACGGCCTTACGGAATGGTGCTGGTGACCGGCCCAACGGGTTCGGGAAAGACTTCGACTCTCTATTCGGCCCTTCAAAGTCTCAACACGATCGACACGAACATCATGACCGCCGAGGACCCGGTCGAATTCAATCTCGCCGGGATTAATCAGGTTCAGATGAAGGAGTCGATCGGGCTCAACTTCGCCGCGGCGCTTCGTTCATTCCTGCGCCAGGACCCGAACATCATAATGGTCGGCGAAATTCGAGACTTCGAAACCGCCGAGATTGCCGTCAAAGCCGCATTAACCGGCCACCTCGTCTTGTCGACGCTTCACACGAACGACGCGCCTTCCACGATAAGCCGATTGATGAACATGGGCATTGAGCCATTTCTGGTCGCAACATCCGTGAATCTTATTCAGGCGCAGAGACTCGTTCGCAAAATTTGCAAAGAGTGCAAGACCGAATTGCACGTGCCCATTGAAGCGCTGGTTGACGTCGGTTTTAATGCCAGCGAGTCAAAGGAGATTCAGGCTTACAAAGGAATGGGATGCGCGGCCTGTAACAATACGGGCTACAAAGGCCGTGTCGGTTTGTACGAGGTTATGGAAGTAACCGACGAGCTGCGCGAACTGATCCTCGTGGGCGCATCGGGGCTCGAGCTGCGACGCAAGGCAATGGAAGAGGGAATGTTGACGCTGAGAATGAGCGGTCTTGAGAAGATTCGCCGCGGACTGACCACCGTGGAAGAAGTAGTTCGAGAAACCGTGAAGTAACAGCGCGCCGCGGCGCTCAAGTTACGCGTCGGGAGGTAGCATGGCGGAAGTTGCACTGAGTGAGTTGCTGAAGAAGCTAATCGAGCTTAACGGCTCTGACCTTCACATAACGACCAATTCACCGCCGATGGTGAGAATCCACGGGGTGTTGAGATCTCTCGAATACGGCGACATGACTCCGGCGGAAACCAAGCAACTCGCGTATTCGGTTCTTACCGACGCGCAGAAGCACAGGTTTGAAGAGACGCTGGAGCTCGACTTCTCCTTCGGAATCAAAGGGCTCTCCCGTTTCCGCGCCAATATATTCAATCAGCGCGGAGCCGTCGGCTGCGTGTTCCGTACCATCCCGTACGAGATTCGCTCTTTCGAGGATCTCGGGCTGCCAACCGTCGTTCATCGGCTCTGCGAAAAACCAAGAGGATTAGTGCTCGTCACCGGGCCTACCGGCTCCGGCAAGTCTACGACGCTGGCAGCGATGCTGGACAAGATAAATCGCGACCGGCACGAGCACATTATCACCGTCGAGGATCCCATCGAATACCTGCACGCCCACAAAGGCTGCATCGTGAATCAACGCGAGGTTCACGGCGATACGCATTCGTTCGCGAACGCGCTCAGAGCCGCTCTGCGACAAGATCCCGATATCGTGCTCATCGGAGAAATGAGAGACCTCGAGACTACCGAAACGGCGCTTAGAATCGCGGAAACAGGCCATCTTACGTTTGCGACATTGCATACGAATTCGGCCGTCTCATCGATCAATCGCGTCATCGACATCTTTCCCGCGCACCAGCAGGCCCAGATTCGAACGCAGCTCTCGATGGTGCTCGAAGGAATCCTGACACAATCGTTGATTCCCAAAGCGAATGGACAGGGCCGCAGCCTGTCAATGGAGATCCTCGTGCCCAACGCCGCTATCAGAAACCTGATCCGCGAGGACAAAGTTCACCAGATTTATTCGACCATGCAAACCGGCCAGGAAAAATACGGGATGCAGACATTCAATCAATCCCTGGCGATGCTTTATTTCAAGAAGCAAATCACGCTCGAGATGGCATTATCTCGCTCGTCCAACGTAGACGAGCTCCAGGATTTGATCAGCCGCGGAGCCGCGGCGCTGCAAAGCGGCCAGTCGCCGGTCGGCGCTGCCGGCACGCCAAACCCGGGCCGCGGGCCTGGGCAACCGCAACGGCCAATGGCGCCTTTTGGACGAGTAGGAAAATGAAACGCAATAGGTGCAAGGGCGAAGCGGGCGCCTTCGCCGCTCCAGCACCCCGATGCGTCAGCGGTGCCCCCGCGGATCGAACAGTTGTCAGAGAAGAGCTTTCAGTGAGGGTCTAAAATGCCAACTTATGTATTCAAGGGCCGCAACCGCCTTAACGAGATGGTAGTGGGAGAGCGGGTGGCTACTAATCGCTCAGCACTGGAGATGCTGCTGAGGCGCGAGCAGATCATACTGACAAACGCGCGCGAAAAAGGGCGCGAGATCAGTCTCCCGAAGGTTGGCCGCGAGAAAGTCAAACACAAACAACTCGCGCTCTTCACCCGGCAGTTCTCGGTGATGTTGGACGCCGGATTACCGCTCGTGCAATGTCTCGAAATCCTGGGTCAGCAGCAAGACAACAAGGCATTTCAAAAAGTAATCCTGCAAACGCGAGGGGACGTCGAGTCCGGTATGACGCTGGCCGACGCAATGGCCAAACATCCGCGTGTCTTCGAACCTCTCTACACCAACATGGTGGCGGCCGGTGAAACGGGCGGTATCCTCGACATAATTCTTCAACGCCTGTCGACCTATCTGGAAAAGATGGTCAAGTTGAAGAGCGACGTCAGAAGCGCTCTCATTTACCCGATCGCGGTCATCATCATCGCGATACTTGTCATCACCGTGATCATGATCGTCGTGATACCGGCTTTCAAGAACATCTTCGAAGGACTGCTGGGCCCCGGAGAACGGCTTCCCTGGCTGACCGAAATCGTAGTTTCCATATCGCGGTTCATGGCCGGCTTCTGGTGGTTGATCGCGATAGTAATCGGCGTCATCTTCTTCGCGGTCAAGGCCTGGTACAGGACGCCTAAAGGAGAACGGTTCATCGACCGGGCGATTCTCAAGTTGCCGGTTCTCGGCGTAATCATGCAGAAGATAGCCATCGCGCGATTCAGCCGCACGCTTTCGACGCTTCTCAGCTCAGGCGTGCCGATCCTCGAATCATTGGACATCACCGCGAAGACGGCTGGCAACGTCATCGTGTCCGAGGCGGTGACCAAGGTCCGCCTTGGAATCGAACAGGGCCAAACCTTCGTCGAGCCTCTTAAAGCGAGCGAGATATTCCCGGTTATGGTCAGCCAGATGATCGGAGTCGGCGAACAGACCGGCGCGCTCGATGCGATGCTTGCAAAGATCGCCGACTTCTATGAACAGGAAGTCGACGCGGCGATCGCAAACCTGTTGAGCTTAATGGAGCCGATGATGATTCTCTTTCTCGGCGTGACCATCGGAACGATTGTAATCGCGATGTACCTGCCGTTGTTCAGCCTTATCGGAAAACTCGCCGGCGGCAAGTAAGACAGTAAGACCGCGAAAATCTAAATACCTGTGGGGCGGCCGCCGAGGGCCGCCCCTTTTCACGATTGCTCGTCACCGGAACTCGTGTGAGGCGTGTGAGGGGGAACAATGGACGCCTCTTCCGCCTGCAAGGTAGACTCTGCCCAGCCGCTTACAGGGGAGGTTATCAAATGAAGTATCGGGCGTTGATTCTTCCGCTTCTTCTCGCAGCTATTTTTTTCAACCCTCTATCAACAAATTCTATAAACGCTTCCTCCCGTCAGGCGGCCGCGCCGACAAACGATGACGCCGCGCGAATCAAAGACGAAGCAGTGAACCATTCTCAGTTGATGGATACGCTCAGCTACCTGACTGAGGTCATAGGTCCGCGGCTGACGAACTCGCCAAATTATCGGAGAGCGGCGACGTGGACACGTGACAAGCTGGCTTCCTGGGAATTGAGCGATGCGCACCTGGAGCCGTGGGGGCCTTTCGGCCGCGGCTGGTCGCTTCAGAGCTTTTCGGCACAGGTGGTCGAGCCGCAAGCAATTCCTCTTATCGCATATCCCAAAGCGTGGTCGCCGGGAACACCCGGCGAAGTAGTTGCCGAGGCTGTCTACGTGAACGCGAAAACCGAAGAGGATTTACACCGGTTCAAAGGCAAATTGCGCGGGAAGATCGTGCTCACGTCGTCGCTTCGTTCCGTGTCGGCTCACTTTGAACCGCTCGCTACGCGATGGACGGCCGAAGATATGTTGAAGTATGCCGACGACGAGCCGTATCCGCCTGACAACCCAGTTCTGGCGCCTCAACCAACTCCCGCAGAGATCGCGCGCGGGAAGTTCTCGGCACAGAAGCTCAATTTCATCGCGGAGGAAGGCGCGGCCGCAATACTCGAGCCGAGCTTCGTCGCGGACGGCGGCACGATTGCCGTAATGAGCGCTTCCGTTCCACAGCCTGCCGATACGCCATCGAACAAACGCATCAGACCATGGGCTCCGGACGCGCCCAGGATAGCACCGCAGATTGTCGTGGCGGTCGAGCATTACAACCGAATACTGCGGATGTTGGATAAAGGCGAAAAAGTGAAGCTCGCGATGAATCTCTCAGTGCGGTTTCACGATGAAGACCTGATGAGTTCTCATACGATCGCGGAGATACCGGGCTCGGATCTGAAGGACGAAGTTGTAATGATCGGAGCGCATCTCGATTCCTGGCATGCGGGAACTGGAGCAACCGACAACGGCGCCGGCGTCGCGGTAATGATGGAAACGGTTCGAATCCTTCAAGCGCTCAAGTTGAAACCTCGGCGCACGATTCGCATCGCTCTTTGGGGAGGCGAAGAGCAAGCGGGCGGCTCTCGCTTCTACGTCGAAAAGCACTTCGGCAAATGGGAAACCAGTAATGATGGGGGCGGTCAATCAGAACGCCGGTTGATGAAAACTCCCGAATACGACAGGTTCTCGGCATACTTCAACTTCGATGCTGGAACCGGAAAAGTGCGCGGCGTCTTTCTCGGAGGCAACGAGGGATTGCGCCCCATTCTGCGCCCGTGGCTAAAGCCCTTTGAAGAACTCGGCGCGTCAACGTTGACCATCAACGGCGATTGGGGTTCGGACTTCGCGTGGTTCGATCAAATCGGTCTGCCGGTGGTCAACTTCATACAAGACGAGATTGAATATGAGACCCGCACGCACCACACAAACCAGGATGTACTGGATCGAATTCAACCCGGCGATTTGAAACAAGCGGCGGCGGTAATGACCTACTTCGTCTATCAAACCGCTATGCGGAACGAAAAGCTGCCGCGCAAAACGATCAGATAAGACCTCGGCGTCATTCGCAGCTCTAATCCATTGAGATCGCGTCTCGTGATCGGTCGCCGGCTTTCGGCGGACTAGCTTTTTGATAAAGCGGAAATTATTCGGGCTCGAACTCGTCGCGCACTCTGGTAACGCCGTTGGCGACCCGCGAGTTTGTGTGATGGTTGTGCCGGTTGTCGGTCTTGATAATCTCGTCTATGTGCGAGTCCAGCTCAATGAATTGATCGGCCACATCGATCAACCGCGGGCTCGTGTTACTGCGGAAGCCGGCAAGCTCAACGCGCACGCCTTTGTAGGCGATCGCGTTTATTGCATACGCGAAATCTTCATCTCCGGAGACGAGTACCGCGGTTTCGTACTTATCGGCGAGGGAAAGCATATCGACGGCAATCTCGACGTCAAGATTTGCTTTCTTCGTGCCGTCGGCAAAAGTCTTCAATTCCTTTTCGACTACGCGATATCCGTTTCTCCGCATCCAGAGCAGGAAGCCTTGCTGGCGTTCGGCTTTTTCGTCGACACCGGTGTAAAAAAAGGCGCGAAGAAGGTGTGAATCACGCCTCAGAAATGTCAGGAACTTCGCGTAGTCGATCTCTACGCCCGCGGCTTTCGCCGCATGAAATAAGTTATTCCCGTCGATAAAGATAGCTATCTTGCCTCTCATGAACCTTCCCGAGTTGATGTTTATGACGAATCCCTCCGTCAGTTGTCGAATGTCTAACACAGGCGTTTCAAGCTATGCAAGGATGTCACGAAGGACAGTTGCGCCCATCAGAAGCGCATCCAACCTCGGACCCCTCCAAAGTCTATGCTCCTCTTTTCTGTAGGTTTGCTGGCATCCTTTACGCCCGTCGCGGTCTCAAAATAGCTGCTACAATGCGCCGCGGAATTGAGTCGCGGACATCATTCGCAGGAAAGTCGCTTGTATTATCCAAACAACTCGACAGGAGGACACCGATGAAGGCCAGAATTTTCGCGGGCGTATCCATAGCCCTGATGTCGTTAGCTCTAACCGCGTGCCCGGAACGCATACGAATTGGAGATATAACACGTGATCCAGGCCGCTTTTACAATCGAGAAGTAACCGTAGCGGGCCGGGTCAACCGTTCATACGGGGCGCTGGACAAGGGCGTCTATGAGATCGACGATGGCACCGGAAAGATCTGGATTTTCACTGAGAGATACGGCGTCCCAAGCAGAGATGGGTATATTGGGGTCACAGGAAAAATAATTCCCGGAATAACCTACAACGGAACAAACTACGCCACGGTGCTGCGCGAAACGAGGCGCCGCACGCATCCGGGGAATTAAGTCAATTCGACTTTTGCGTAATTCAGGCGTAACTCATTAACGCAAAAACAGGGCGGCCGCTGGAGACACGGCCCACCCTGTTTTTGACTGTAGCTCCCCTTAAACGCCGAGTTCGTTATCTCACAGGCACGAATTTTGACGCTTCAGCCGTGCGTTCGCTCAAACTCTTTCATGAAGCCAACGAGCGCTTCCACACCCTCGATTGGGAAGGCGTTGTAAATCGAGGCTCGGCACCCTCCCACCGACCGGTGGCCTTTCAATCCATCCATCCCTGCCCTGGTCGCCTGATTTACAAACTCCTTTTCGAGCTCCTCGCTTGGCAGACGAAACGTAACATTCATGAGCGAACGGCTGTCTTGCAATGCGTGGCCTCGATAGAAGCCTGAGGAGTCGATTGCGCCATAAAGCAGATCGCCCTTCTTCTTGTTTCGGCGCTCCATTTCTTCGAGGCCTCCCTGTTGGATCAGCCACTTCAGCACCAGCCGCATTATGTAAATCGGGAATACCGGAGGGGTGTTGTAGAGCGATCTTTCCTTCACGTGAGTCTGGTAATCGAGCATCGTATGAAGCCCCTTCGGTATGCGAGACAGAAGATCGTCGCGAATAATCACGAGGGTCACCCCAGCGGGGGCCAGGTTCTTCTGCGCGCCGGCATAAATGAGAGCATATTTCTTAACGTCAATCGGACGGCTGAAGATATCCGACGAGGCATCGGCCACGAGCGGCACGTCGCCGCTGTCGGGTTCATGCCTCCATTCGGTTCCGAAAATAGTGTTGTTGGTGGTGAAGTGAAGATACGCGGCCGCCGGATTCAGTTTGATCTCTTCCGGGCGCGGCGTTCGATTGAAGTTATCGGGTTCGGTTGTAGCCGCGACGCTAACCTGGCCGATGCGCTGCGCCTCCTTCATCGCTTTCTTAGACCACGAGCCGGTGATTATATAATCCGCGGTTCCCCCTTGCGGCAGTAGATTCATCGGAACCATCGAGAACTGCAGTGAGGCTCCGCCCTGCAAGAACAAGATGCGGTAGTTATCCGGTATGCCGGCCAGCTTGCGCAGATCGGCTTCCGCCCCAAGTATAATTTCATCAAAGGTCTTCGAGCGATGGCTGATCTCGAGCACCGACATGCCGACGCCCGGCAGGGCGAGCAGATCTCTTTGCGCTTCTTCCAGAACAGGCAGAGGTAGAACAGCAGGGCCGGCTGCAAAATTGAATATTCGCTCGGTCATAATCTTCGCTCCTATATTAATTCAGTATGTATGTGCTCGATGAGCTTCCAATGGTAATAGTACGTAGGAAAAAAACAAAACGAAAAGATGCGGCGACGCTTTCAAGGTGTGATTGAGAATGTGACTTGACTTGGATAAGGGCGGGGGATCAGCGCCTTTGGATCAGCGATGGAAGGAGGCGTGAAGAAAAACGGCGATCTGCGTTCTTCCTATCAGAAAAAAGTGGGATGTGATTAGTTTTAGCCTCCGCGCTATACGGCCTGCGCGATGCCTATCTGCAACCGCTCTTCGAGGCGGGTTTCTTCATCTTCGATAATGCGCCCATCAAAAAGGCGGATATAACGATCGGCGTAGTTCGCGTACCGAGGATCATGCGTGACCATACATATCGTTGAACCGCCTTCGTGCATCTCTCGAAGCAAGGCCATCACAGCTTCGCCGCTCTTGGAATCGAGATTTCCGGTCGGCTCGTCGGCAAGCAAGATCGAAGGGCTTCCAGCCACTGCTCGGGCTACCGCTACACGCTGCTGCTGTCCGCCTGAGAGCTGGCTTGGAAGATACTTGGCGCGGTGCGGCAGCCCGACCTTCTCGAGGGCTTCGCTCGCGAGGCGCTTTCGATCCGCGGCGTTGAGCCGGCGATAGGCAAGCGGCACTTCCACGTTTTGCAGCACGGTCAGGTCGCCTATCAAGTTAAAGGTCTGAAATATGAAACCAACTTCTTTGTTGCGGATTCGCGCCCTTTCACGCAGATCCAGGTCCGCAACGGGCTCACCGTTGAGCAAATAGGAGCCGGCAGTCGGCGTGTCGAGCAATCCAAGAATCGAAAGAAGAGTTGATTTTCCGCAGCCCGAAGGACCGCCGATCGAAACATAGTCGCCTTTATTTATTTCAAGGTGGATTTTCGAAAGCGCGTGGGTTTCGACTTCTTCGGTGTAGAAGGCCTTTGAGACGTCTTCCAGGCGAATAAGCGGATTGCCGTTGGTATTCATTCTTACTCCTCTCAAAAATCTAAGTTTGCGGCCGCTTCTCCTGGTTTCAAAGAAATTTTGATCTTCGCGAAAGTTTTCCGGCAAACTCAGACTAAGCCCGATCGCTTTGTACCCACGAATCCGGAAGAAACGATTCGATCGCCGTCCCGACCCCCTGCTGGGTCGCAAGCTCGCGCACGAGCGTAGCCACGGCGATGTCCAATACGCCGAGTCCGAAGGGTGAGAATATCGTGACTCTGTTTTTGTCGGCGTTCGGCTTTGCCGTGCCTACGAGTACGTCCGCCAGAGTCGAAGCTATGAAGTCGCGATTGCCGGACTTCTGCTCAGCCAGATGAACTGATGTTTGAGCCCTGCATACATGATCCACGTCGTCCACGACGTTGTGCGCGGAGAGGATTATTTCCGGAGCAAGATCTCTGAGCGAAACGTGCAGAATCACGCTCTCCGGTCTGCACGATGAAATGTCGGAGACGTGAGGCACTGTCGCGGTCGTCGCAAAAGAGATCAGGTTCCCGCCCGCGAACGCGGCATCGAGATTTTCCGCTATCGAAATATTCAAATCCGGAAACGCAGCTTCACACCGCGTCCGGAAGAAACTCGCGCGGCGGCCATCCAGATCGAACAGGCTCAGCCGCTTTATGCCCGGACAGGCGCTGCGCAGAAACCGTATGATCTCGAAATTGATCACCCCGCAACCGATGATCGACGCGGCAGGCTCGCCCGTTTCTTTCAGTAGAGAAGCCGCGGCGAGCGCTGCGCTGGCGGCAGTCCGCTTGGCGCTGATGAGCGAGCCTTCGAGGAAAGCTTCCGGTCTCCCGGTTTTAGCCGAGTTGAGGACAATCACCGCCGAGGCGCGATCGAGCCCCAAATCGTGATTTGAAGGGAAAGACGAAACCCATTTAATTCCCGCCGAGTTGAAGTCGCCGCCCAGATACGCGGGCAGCGCGATAATTCGGCTGGTCTCATCACCGGGAAACCTCAAGAAGGTGGATTGAGGCAATGAGCTGGCGCCGCTTCCGTGCGCTATGTAAGCGTGCTTGACCGTGTTGAGGAGCTCCCTTTCTCGCCCTGCAAGAAGAGAAAGGACCTCGCTGCCCTTGATTATGAGAAGACTGTCATTGTGCATGTTTGTAGCTCCCTCGGCTCGCCGGCGTCTGCCCGTCCGCGTGTTTCCTTACTGAGCTATCAAGGTTTCATCGGGCTGCGGCAGCGCCCGGAGCTGCCGCGGCTCGATCGACCGGCATTTTACCCTGATCTCAGGGTGCGTTCTGGGTTGTTATGGGCTAGACATTGGCCTCCTGGAATCCGCGAAAAACCGGGCCTCTACGTGAGAGATAAGCAGTCAGAGGCCGGAGGGAGCCGTTGGAATTCTATGCCGCGCTGGCCTGGACGAGATGGCCTCGCCCCTCGAGCGTCGAGAGATCGAGATCGGCGACGCACTTGACCTTTACATAGTCGAGCGTCAAACCGCCTTCGATGTGAACCGTGCCCGTTCCACTTTCGAAGTCCGCTCCGCCGAAGTTACAGGAGTCGCGGTCCAGCCTGACCCCGAGCTCGGTTCCGCCCTTCGTGTCGGTGAACTTGATGTGCACGTAGTTGCGGTCGATCGCCTCTTTCAACAGTGCGGTCGTGCGCTCCGGCCGCAGCCCTGCTTCGACCGGGTGGTCGCCTTCGCAGAGGCGTTCTACAAGACTCTTCTCCTTCGGTCGATTCGGGTCCGGAGCCGGAGGCGGCGGGGGTGGGTTCTTCGCAAGCTCCTCCATTTTCTTTCGCAGGCTGAGCGGCCTCATATCCGTCCAGACCTCTTTAATGTAGGCTAGGCAGTCGGCTTTCGGGCCGGACTTGCCGGCGTCAGTCCACCCAAGCGGATTCTCTTTGTACTCGGGCCATATCGAGTACTGCTCTTCGTGGTTGACCACGACCTTGTAAATCGTCGTGTCTTCTCTATCCGGATCACTCCAGCTCATAATCTTCTCCTTTTATCATGAATTCAATCAACACAACACGGTCGTAAAATGGTCGCAACATGGTCGTATCATGGCCGGCCGGACCGCCGCCATTTTTTCTCCTGCTCCTCTTCTTCCCATTTGTCTCATATAGTCCATTGGATTACGAATCTGTTTGAGCCTGGGGGCGCAGCCGCATCTTCTCGATAAGGACCGTGGCCTGATACTCGACGGTCTTAAGCAAAATCACGGCTCTTTCGCCATCCGAAAGCTCGCGTTCGAATACTCCCGCCAATCCCTGCAGAGGACCGTCGTTAACGATCACCGGATCGCCCTTACGCAGCACAACCCCGTTGTTCCGCACGAACCCGTCGGCCCCTATGCGGTCCGTTATCGCGTTGACTACTTCTTCGCCTAGAGGTATCGGAACCTCGCCGGTGCAGAGCACTCGATTGACGCCGCGAGCATATCGAATCGAGTGGAGATGAGAAGATGGCCTGAAGCGCGCGAAAAGATATCCCGGGAATAACGGCTTCACCATCACCCGTCGGCTCCCCGTTTCGGATTTTTCGCGTTTAATTTTTGGCAGCAGCACCGTCAGCCCAAGCCTCCTGATATTGCTGGCGGCATTGTCTTCGCGATAAGGCTTAGTTTGAATCGCGTACCAGTTATCCTGCGATAAGAATGCCAAGTCTGTCATAAGTATTTCTGCCAGTCTTCATTTAGCGCGCACTTCAGATGGCCGCAGCTCGGCTAAGTACAGCGCCATTGCCTGTAGACAGCGGTGAATCCAATGACTTGCCCAGAATTGCTTGCCGGAGCCTATTTCGGTTTCCTGTCTCCGAGTAGTCAGTTTTGGCATCGGCTCTCAGGTTTCACGACGACAAACTAAAGATGTTGCGAGCCGGGCTGCGAAGCGTGAAAGTCTCAGTTGGAGAATGTGAAAACTAAACCACGGCGAGATGAAAGAAGATTTATCGTCAGCAAAGCCATGTTGGGGCTGATTTTGTTTCGCTTGAAACTGCTTACAGAATTACGCCCGACAGTCAGGCTGTTAGTTGAATGGCCGGCACGCTAAAACCCATCAAATGGATCACCGCCGCCCGATTTTTCGACCTCGCTGACCCGTGTAGCCCATGACGGAAACGGGAACTGGACCAGCAGCGGAGTCGGAATTTCGGGCTGATGAATGATGACCGAGCCGGGCTTCAAGATACCGGCGCGGCCCCGGCTCGCAGCCGTCAAGAATCGATACTCGTCGCGGCTCGCTTCGGCCAGATCCAACCGGCCTACAACCCTGAACGCGCAGTTGCCGACCACTCGTCGCTCGACTTCGCTTGCCGTTTGTTGAGCGCCGATTAAGATGACCCCCAGGCTCCTGCCGCGTTCCGAGATATCGAGCAACACTTCCTTGATCGGGCTCCAGCCATCCCGGGGCGCGTACTTGTTCAACTCATCGAGCACGATGAACACAAGCGGCCGGGCCGTACCGGTCTTCTCCTTATCTTCGAACATCCGGCGAAGAACGACGCCGACCACAAACCGCTTGGCGCGGTCGTGAAGGTTGTGAATATCAACTACGGTGACCTGCTTCTTCTTCCAATCGATGCGGTGACGATCGGATTCGGAAACCCGTCCTCGAATCAAATGCCCGATTCGAAACGAAGCGGCGCGAAGCCGCCGTTCGAATGCCGCTATGGTTCCCTGCGCCGCTGAGACCCAGTGCGTAACGCTCAGACATATGAAATCGACCAAATGGTCGAACGTCTCGTAGGGGCTGAGATCGGCTTCCAGAGCCAGGGCCGCCTCGACGCGATCTATGACCGCCGACAGATGACTCGTCTCATCGTCGGCTTCGGCAAACAGGAAACGAAGATACCGCTCGCGACAGAATTCTTCGATAGTCCAGCAAAACGCGGTAACGCCTTCTTGCCGGCTGCCGGTGTCCGGCAGCAGGACTTCTTCCCGAGCTTTAACGGGAGCGAAAATGG
>Ga0209687_1000327_pt1 | contig 16374 bp, 20 predicted proteins | sample GraSoiAngelo_136_FD_185893 | JGI IMG/M metagenome (GOLD analysis project Ga0209687, IMG submission 185893) | Grasslands soil microbial communities from the Angelo Coastal Reserve, California, USA - 14_0929_09_20cm (SPAdes) (version 2) | ecosystem: Environmental > Terrestrial > Soil > Grasslands ...
CGTGCGTCTCCCAGAGCATCGAGCCGTCGACGACCGGCTTGTCGGCGTCCGGCGTCGTCGTCTCGCGGGAACGCCAGGCTCCCGAAATTCCGGTCGGATCCACCTTGGCGGTGATGACGAGCCGGCAGGGCCGGTCGACGCGCACCTGGACGTCCTGGAGCACGACGGTGGGCAGCGACCGGCTGCAGAATGTCAGGACCTCGACCGTCGCGGTCGTCTCGCCGGACCGGAACCTGAACCGGCTCGTGAGTTCGCCCGAGGCGAAGTCATAGGCCTGTTCCACCAACTCGGATTGACCTGGAAGGCGACTCAGCCTGGCGCCATCGATCTCCAGGTCGCCACCGATCGGATATGGCCCGCGGGCGAAGCCCTCGCCCTTTTCGACGGGATCGACCGCCGCGAGTCCGTTGACGATCGCCACGCCCTCGATCAATGGGATGGGACCGGCCCGCAGGCCGATCACCCCGTTCGACAGGTAAGCCGGAATGTACTCAGGCCGCCACCGGCGAAGGGGTGGAGGGCTGATGGGCATGGGGACGGACCCTACTTTTTCTTTTTCTTCTTCGCCTGCGCGTTGCTGATCGCGGCGGCCCGACTCTTGGGCATGCCCTTCTTCTTCAGGCCCTCATAGGTCTTCGGGTTCTTGATCGACGAGCTCTTCTTCTTCCCTGGCATCGCGCGCCTCCATTAGCCAATTACGACTGTAACGTTAACCGTTAGTGCCACTATAACATGGAGCTGGGCGTCAGGCAACGCGACGACGCAAGGTCGTCGCGCCGGCGAGGATGACCAGGACGCAGAAACCGAGCACCACGCCGAGGTCGAGCTGCAGTGACGACCAGGTGAGGTCGGCACCCTTGATCATGATGTTGCGCAACCCTTCAACGGCGTAGGTGAGGGGTAACACGCGGGAGAGCGCCTGCAGCGGACCGGGTTCGGTGCTGATGGGAAAGATGATCCCAGCCAGCAGCACCTGGGGAACGATCACGAGCGGGATGAACTGCACCGCCTGGAACTCGGTGCGGGCGAACATGCTGAGGAAGATCCCGAGGTTGACGGCGGCGATCGCCATCAGCGCTTCGAGCACGAAGATCAGCGCAACGTTGCCGACATTGTGGACGTGAAGCACGAGCAGGCTAAAAGCGAGCACCTCGGCAGACTGGACGAGCGCCAGCACGGTGAACCCCAGCATGTAGCCGAGGACGATCTCCGCTCTCCGGAGCGGACTCGCCATCAGGCGCTCGAGCGTCCCCTGTCCGCGCTCGCGGAGAAACGCCACCGCGGTTATGACGAACACCAGGAAGAACACGACGAGCCCGATGAAGGCGGCACCGAAGTAGTCGAGCGTATCGAAGCTCGGGCCACCATAGAGAAAGCTGATCCTCGGCATGAACTGAATTCCGCCGGCCTGGCCGGCGAGCCCGACGAAGGATTGACTGACTGCCTGCAGGATGCTCTGCGAGAGTCCGGGCTGGCTTCCCTCGAGATGAATCTCGGGAGCGATCAATCGCGACTGCTGCGCCTTCGCGGAGAAGTTGGATGGCAACAACACGTAGCCGGCAATGTCACCCGATCGCAGTCTGCCGTTGGCATCGGTCGGGGACATGGAGGAGGCGGACACCGTTTTCGAGCTCTCCAGCGTCGAGGCGACGATGCCGCCCAGCGGGCCGCTGTCGAGGTTGACGATGCCCATCTTCGGCACGTCGCCACCACCGCGAAGCAGGTAGCCGAGCAGCGCCAGGATGACGAGCGGCGCGCCGAAGAGAAGGCCCAGGGTGCGATGGTCTCGCCGGAACTGCTGCAGAATTCGTTTCGTGATGGCGCCGACGCGGCTCGGGCTCACGAGGAAACCTCGGAGAGCTTGAGGAAGGCATCCTCCAACCGGTCGACGCCGGCCCGCGTCTTGATTTCGGCAACGGTGCCTTCGGCCAGCAGCTTGCCGAAGCGGATCAAGCCCAGGCGGTCACATCGCTCGGCCTCGTCCATCACGTGGCTGGAGACCACAATGGCGGTGCCGCCGGCCGCCATCTTACGGAAACCGTCCCATAGCTGAACCCGCAATTGCGGATCGACGCCGACGGTCGGTTCATCGAGCAGGAGCAGGTCCGGTTTGTGGACCAGGGCGCAGGCGAGCGAGCATCGCGTCCGCATGCCGCCGCTCAGGGTGCTCACCACGGACTTGCGGCGATCCCAGAGCTCGACGAACTCGAGCGCCTCGCGGACGCCGTTTTCCCGGCCGTGGATGGCGCCGAAGAATCGGACGTTCTCCTCGGCCGAGAGATCCGGATAGAGGGCGGCCTGCTGCGTCATGTAGCCGACACGCGCCAGCACCGCGAGCTGCGGCATGCGCCGGCCAAGCACCGTCACCGTTCCCTGTTCGGGAGCGACCAGGCCGACAAGGCTGCGGATCAGGGTCGTCTTGCCGGCTCCGTTTGGGCCGAGCAGACCGTAGACCTCGCCGCGACGGATGCTCAGGCTGATACCATCGAGCGCCGGCTGCTTGCCGAATCGTTTGGCGACGCCTTCGACCTCGACCGCGTAGGTGTCAGTTGCCACGCGTCGCCGCCTCCGGTCGCATGCCGCGTAGCCAGAGATTGGCGAACTGGAGCACAGCCTCTTCACCGCCCGGAACATCGACCGCGCTCTGGCTCATGACCGGTGCTGCCAGCAGGTGAAACATCACGCCACCCACCAGGCTCTGGACAGCGAGCATCGGATGCATGCGCCGCAGGCGCCCCGCCGCCATCTGAGCGGCCAGATATTGGGCAAAGGTTCCGAAGGCGCGCAACCCCGTGTCGGCAAAGACCTGGGTGGACTCGGGCGTCATCGATGTGATCTCGAGCAGCAACGTCCGAACGACGCCGGCGTGGCCCGCGACGGTTCGGTAGGCCGTGAGCACGATCTCGGGGATGACCTCGTCGGGCGAATGGTCACCCGCGCGCGCGAAGACCGCCATCACGGGCGCGAATGGCGAGTAGGCAAGCAGGATGGCTTTGAAGAGCGCCGACTTGCCGGGGAAGAGGCGATAGAGATTCGCGCGCGAGACGCCGGCCTCAGACGCGAGCGAATCCATGGAGAGTTCCTTGAGGCTTTGCGTGCCGAGCATCCTGATCGATGCCTGCAGCACGCGGTCTCGCGTGTCGGGCTCCGGCTGCAAATCAATCGCACGCAACAGCTGGGCACGCGACGGGAACGCTCGGTAGAAGGTGGTTCGAGAAACGCCTGCCGCAATCGCGATATCCTCGACCGACGCCTGCCGGTCGCGAGCGAGCAGCCGCGATGCTTCGCTCATGATCCGCTCTCTCGGTGGGCCTTCCGCCGGCATGTCTGTTCGCGACAAACCTAGACTGGACGTCCAGTCTTGTCAAGTGCCACGTTTAGACGACGTTTACGCGGTAACCTTGACCGCCAGTGCCTGAACTCCCCGAACTCGAAGTCCTCCGTGATTACCTCGGCCCGCGCCTCGAGGGGAGGAAGATCGCCCAGGTCTGGACCTCGCCCAAGTTGAGCTTTCTCCTGCGGACGCCTCCTGACGAGTACGCCCGACAGCTCATCGGCGGGACGTTCGAGCGAGTCTGGCGCCGTGGCAAGTTCGTGATCTTCGACATCAGCGGCCAGCACCTCGTCATCAACCCGATGCTGGGCGGCCGGCTGCAGTGGACCAAGGCGTCCGAGAAAGTTGCGGCCGCCACCGTCTTTCGGATCACGCTCGAAGGCGGGGACGAGCTCCGCTTCCTGGATACCGTCAAGATGGGCCGCGTCTACTGGGTGGTGCCGGGCGCGCTGCCGACGATCCCGGGATGGGCGGAGCTCGGCCCGGATGCGCTGACGGTCACATTTTCCGAATTTTCCCAGCGCATCCGCCGGCATCCCGGCGAACTCAAGAACCTGTTGCGAAACCAGGCCTTCATCGCCGGCGTGGGCAACGCCTACTCCGACGAGATTCTCCACGAGGCCGAACTCTTGCCACTCCGCAAGCGCACGACGCTGAAACCGGATGAGCTCTCCCGCCTCTACGCGGCAACCCGCAAGGTGCTCAGCTCGGCCATCGAGTCGATCAAGGCGCAACCGGGCTACGAGCCGCACAAACAGGACCGGAGCTTCATGGCCGTCCACGGCAAGGCGAAGGAAAAGTGCCCGCGCTGCGGACATCGCATCTCCGAGCTGACGGCGCGAGGTGAGGCGACTGACTTCTGTCGTGGCTGCCAGCATTAGCCCCCACCTTGGCCCTCCCCCGGAGGGGGAGGGTATTTGAAGCTAAAGAACGCCCGCGTCATCGTGACGGGCGCGTCGAGCGGGATCGGGCGCGCCATCGCGGTCGAATTCGCGCGCCGGGGCGCACGGCTCGCGCTTGCATCGCGAAATCGAACCGCACTCGAAGAGGTGGCCGCGGCGATCAAGACGGACGGGGGTTCAGCCATCGTCATTCCGACAGATGTGACGGTGGACGGCGCGGTCAAGGAGATGGCCGATGCGGCGATTCGCGAGCTCGGCGGGATCGACATCCTGATCAACAATGCCGGCATCGGCCTGACGGCTCACATCGCCGACGCGTCAAGTGCCGACGTCGACAAGCTGTTCGGGCTCAACGTCATCGCCGCCGCGGCCGCCATCCGGGCGGTGATACCGATCATGCGGGCGCATCGCTCCGGCATGATCATCAACATCTCCTCGATGGCCGGTCGCGTCGTCATTCCACGGATTGGCTATTACTCGGCGAGCAAGTTCGCCCTCACGGCGATCGGTGATGCGCTGCGGATGGAGGAGTCCCATCACGGCATCACGGTGATGAACGTCTTCCCCGGGACGACGCAGTCCAGCTTCGGCGAGCACCGCCTTGGCACCCGCGGTCGCCAGGCGCACCAGGTGCTGCCGCCGGTGCCGGCCGAGAAGGTTGCGCGGCGAGTCGCCCAGGCGGTCGAACGCGATCAGCGCTCCGTCTACATCTCCTGGTTTCCGGATCGTGCCGGTCTCGCGGCGAACTGGCTCGCCGGCTGGGCGGTCAGCGGGGTTCTGCGATGGTGGACCCGCCGTGCCCAACCCTGAGGGGGACTGTTAGCCTCTTGGCGTCCTGACTATTTCGCCACGGCGCTCAGAAAACGCCGCACGTTATCCGCGTTCTTCCCCCAGTCGATGAGCGTCGTGGGCAAGGAGCTTCTGCTTTTGATCTGTACGAGGACGTCGCCGTCCACGCCACGCACGTCGACCCCGACTCGCTCGCCCCAGGATCTCCAGCTGATGGGAAAGACCGCGTCGAGCCGGCCGGCTGTCTCGTCTCGGGAACGGATGCCGGCGCCGATAGCCATCAGCGCATGCTCGGAGCGCTGAAAAACGCCCGCCAGCGTGTCGTCGAGATGGATCTGGCCTTCTCGTTCCGTACTGGTGATTATCGACGACTCGCGGCGCCCTCGCCAGCGGCCGCCCGCGCCTTCTCGATATCCTGCGCGCCGATCACCACCCGTGTCTTCGTCGCCAGGTAGACGGCATTCAGGCTGACGCCGGCATTTGCGATCTTCCTCGTGAGCAGCCCAAGAGCGCCTGGCTTGTCCTCGATGTCCAGAACCAGGGCATCCTGCTCGCCGGTGACGCGAGCGCCGGCGCTCTGCAGCGCCTGGCGCGCCTTCGCGGAGTCGGCGACCAGCACATGGCCGACGCCCTTGCCGCCGACGACGAATCCGCAGATCCCCTCGATGTTGACGCCCGCCTTGCCCAACGCTTCAGCCGCCGCCGCCACGCTGCCGACTTTCTCGTCGAGTTCGATCGTCAGATCTTTCAGATGGTGAGCCATTGCCGACCTCCTCTATCTAACGCTGGCTGCTCAGGCGGCCATTCTAGGCTAGATAAAACGGTTCGGATCATAGAGCCAGTTGAGACCGATGCCGAGGATGGCGACGGCAAAGGCCATAACCAGCACGAGGAGCGCGATACGGCCGGCGCTGCGAATCAGCGGCCGCTGTCTTTCCAATGGCCGCGATGACTCGAACCAAAGCGTCCAGATCGCAACCGGCAGCGCTGGCAGGCTGCGGAGCCCGATGCGGACCAGCGGGTTGGGAGCGATGAACGCCTCGATGACATAGAAACCCGCGAGCGGGATGAGGACGACGGCGACGGCGAGCAGGAGTGGGCCGTGAAGCCGGCTAGTAAGCCTCGAGGTAGGCGTCGAGCTCCCACGGGGTGACCTGCTTCTCATAACTCTGCCATTCCATTTCCTTCGCCTCGATGAAACGTTCCAGGAGGTGGACACCCAGCGCATCGCGCATCACCTCGTCCTGGCGGAGGTCCCTGAGCGCCTCGGCGAGCGAGGCGGGGAGGTGGCCGAGTTGGTGGCGGGCGAGCCGCTCGGGGTCGAAGGCGTAGAGGTTCTCTTCGACTGGTGGCGGCAGTGGCAGCTTCTGGCGGATCCCGGAGAGCCCGGCGTGCAGCATGGCGGCAAAGGCCAGGTAGGGGTTGCAGGAGGGATCTGGAGCTCGGAACTCGATCCGCACGGACGCGCGATCACCGCTGCCGGCCCGCGGCACGCGGATCAATGCCGAACGGTTCATCTGCGCCCAGCTGATCGCCACCGGCGCCTCGAAGCCGGGAACGAAGCGCTTGTAGGAGTTCACCAGCGGCGCCACCAGGGCGCAGAGCGCGCGCGCATGCGCCAGCTGGCCGGCGATGAAGTGCTTGGCGACGGTCGACAACTGGTATTGATCGGCGCGGTCGTAAAACGCGTTGCTCCCCTTGCCGGCCTCGGTCAGGACCTGGTGGGTATGCATTCCGGATCCTGCCGCGCCGAAGATCGGTTTGGGCATGAAGGTGGCCAGCAGTCCGCGCCGCTGGGCAACTGCCTTGACCGCGTGCTTGAGCGTGACCAGCTGGTCCGCGCTCTTCAGGGCATTGCCGAGCGCGAGGTCCAGCTCGTACTGCCCGGCCGCGACCTCGTGATGGCTGGCCTCGACGGTGATCCCCAGGCGGTCGAGCGCGCCCACGATCTCTTGCCGAACGTCGCTGCCGACATCAACCGGATGGTCGAAGTAGCTGGCGCGGTCGTGGCGGCCGGCTCGCACGCCGCCGGTCGCGGGGTCCGTGTTCAAGAGGAAGAACTCCAGTTCCATCGCGACCGAGTAGTCGAACCCGAGGGCGGCTACCTCCGCCAGGGCTCGCGCCAGCACCCCGCGAGGGTCGCCGGCGAAGCGCTCGCCCTCAGGCGTCATGAGGTCGCAGATCACCTGGGCCCCCGGTGCACCCTCCGCCTCGCCGATTGTCAGGGTGTCGAGATCCGGGCGAAGGAACATGTCGCTCTCGAAGACCCGGGCGAAGCCCTCGACGGACGAGCCGTCGAACCATTCGCCGTTGCGCACGGCATGCGGAAGCCGGTGCACCGGGATCGTGATGCTCTTCACCGTCCCGAGCACGTCGACAAAGCGCAGGTCCAGGAAGCGGATCGATCGCTCCGAGAGCTGTTCCAGCGTGCGCTCGATCGTCTGCGGGGTCGCGCGGCCTGCGGCCGCTTCAGTCTTCGCCGTCGGGCACTCCTAACGGTTTAAAGTCTTCGATCGGTTCCGCCTCGTCCCACGAGGGACCGAGCCGCAGGTAGTCGCCGGGTCTCCAGGGCTTGTCGCGCTGTATGGAATTGTCCTCCATGACGGTGCTCCTCTTCTCAGTGTCTAAAGGCGGCTGCCAGGGCGAGTGACAGCCGCCTCAACGGCGAACGCGCGACCGAATCGATAAGGACGAACTAGATGTCGTGGTACAAGTAGAACTCCCACGGGTGTGGCCGGAGCGCCACCTGGTCGACCTCGCGCACGCGCTTGTAGTCGATCCAGGTCTCGATCAGGTCCGTGGTGAAGACGCCGCCGCGGGTCAGGTAGTCGTTGTCGATCTCCAGCGCGTCGAGGACTTCCACCAACGATCCCGGCGTGCTCTTGACCTGGCGCTTCAGCTCGGGCTCGAGCTCGTAGAGGTCTTCGTCGATCGGCTTGGGTGGCTCGATCTTGTTGATGACGCCGTCGAGACCGGCCATCAGGCAGGCGGCGAAGGAGAGGTACGGATTACACGATGGGTCCGGCGTCCGGAACTCGAGGCGCTTCGCCTTGGGATTGTCGAAGTACATCGGAATGCGCACGCAGGCGCTCCGATTGCGCTTGGAATAGATCAGGTTGATGGGTGCTTCGTAACCAGGCACCAGCCGGCGATACGAGTTGGTGGTCGGCGCGGCGAAGGCGAGCAGCGACGGCGCATGCTTCAGCAACCCACCGATGTACCAGCGGCACATGTCGCTGATCCCCGCGTAGCCCGCCTTGTCATAGAAAAGCGGTACCCCGTTCTTCCACAGGCTCTGGTGCGTGTGCATGCCGGACCCGTTGTCCATGAAGAGTGGCTTGGGCATGAAGGTCGCGACGAACCCGTTCTGGGCGCAGACGTTCTTGACGACGTACTTGTACATCATCACTTTGTCGGCCATGTTCACCAGCGTGTCGAAGCGCATGTCGATCTCGGTCTGGCCGGCGGTGCCGACCTCATGGTGGTGCACTTCGACGTCGACGCCCGCCTCGATCAGCTTGAGGACGATCTGCGAGCGAAGGTCCTGCAGCTTGTCGGTCGGTGGCACCGGAAAATATCCTTCCTTGTAGCGCGGGCGGTAGGCCTGGTTCGGCTCCGAGTTCTTGCCGGAGTTCCATACGCCTTCCACCGAGTCGATCTCATACATGCCCGAGAACTGGTTCTGGTCGAACCGCATGCTATTGAAGATGTAGAACTCGCACTCGGGGCCGAAATAACCGGTGTCGGCGAGGCCGGTCGACAGCAGGAAGGCCTCCGCTTTCTTGCCCACATAGCGTGGATCGCGCGAGTAGGGCTCGCGGGTGATGGGGTCGATGACGTCGCAGTTGATGCTCAGGGTCGGCACGCGCAACACCGGGTCGACGATCGCCGTCGACGCGTCGGGAATCAGCAGCATGTCGCTCTCGTGGATGTGCTGGAAGCCGCGAATGCTGGAGCCGTCGAAACCGATGCCCTCGCTGAAGAGGTCCTTGCTCAGCTCCTGGACCGGGATGGAGAAGTGCTGCCAGGTCCCGATCAGGTCGATGAACTTGAGATCGACGATCTTGAGCCCCTGTTTGTGGGCGAGGTCGATGACGGACTGGGCATCCGCCCTGGTTTCCTTTTTTGCGCGCACACCCTGGTCGATCGCCATAGACAAAATCCCTCCGTTGAACCGGGTAATCCGACTCTTCCGATGCTAGGGCCGCCGCTCCGCCACGTCATCGGGCCGAAGAAACGAGTTGCGGGCGTGCTTTTTGTGCACTGCGCCTAACGCCAGGCGAGGGCCTTCAGGCGTGGGCGCCAAGCTCAGCTGGGGCTGGGAGAGGGCGTTTGCAGCAAGGCCGGGTTGACATGGTCGACGGTCAGCGTGTAGCCACCGGAGGGCGGGTTGATCTCCAGCGCGAGGACGAACGCGCCTTTCGCAAAGCGCACTATGTCCGTTGCCGCTGAGGCTTTGTCCTCGACCCAGCCGTCCGTTACGAGGTGGGCCTCGTAGTAGGGGACGACGCTGTTCAAGTTCTGAGCGGTGAAGTCCTGGTAGATGGTTTCGGTGTCGGCCAGGCCCGGCCGCTGGTCGATCAGCGTGGTACCGGGCGGCCGGGGAAGCGATTCGATCACGGGACGGGTGAGGTGAACATCAGCTCCGCTGATCAGCGACGCATTCTGAACGCTCTCGACCAGGCTGAAGAGCGCCAGCGCCGCCAGCGCCGCGGGCACGATCGCGCTACCGCCCCAGATGAGGGCCCGGCGCCCCAATCCTTCGCGACGCCGACGCAGGGCGGCGCGCACCAGAATGGCAGTCGTCATCAGCGAGATGAGCAGCACCGCGGCGCCCAGGACCTCGAGCCAGGCCCCGGGCATATAGGCGGCCAGCTCATCGATGGCGAGCAGAGCGGCGCCGATCGTCACCACGTAAACGAGCGATACCACCGGCAGGAGGTAGTGCGGGTCGTCGGTCGCCACCGGGCCAAGGTTCAATGGCGATCGGCCCCGGCGCTGGTCTACTCGCCGGCGGCCTGCTCCCACTCCTGGTAGAGCGCTCGCAAACGGCGCGATGCGTCCTCGTGCGACTGAGCGAGCGTTGCGACACGGGTCGGGTCGTCATACGTCTCATGGTCCGCGAGCTGTTCCTCGATGCGGCGGACCTCGGCCTCGAGCTCGTCGATGCGATCTTCCACCCCGGCCGTTGACGAGGCAGGTCTCGCCGCAGGGCCGCCGGTCGACGGAACTGGGGTACGAGCGGACTTTCGTGGCTCGGCCGCGACCACCGGACGCGCCAACCGCTGCCGGCGCCGCTCGAGGTCGCTGTAGTTGCCGAGGTGCATCGTCACGGCCCCGTCTTCGACGGACCAGAGCCGCGTCGCGATGGCATCGATGAAGTAGCGATCATGGGACACGAAGACGATCGTGCCTTCGAAGTCCTGCAGCGCCTCCTCGAGCATCTCCTGGGCCGGGATGTCGAGATGGTTGGTGGGCTCGTCAAGCAGCAGCAGGCCCGCGTCGTCGAGCATCAACTTCGCGAGCGCGACGCGGCTCTTCTCTCCGCCGCTCAACGACCGAATCGTCTTGAAGGCATCATCGCCATGGAAGAGCAGCCGGCCGAGAAAGGTGCGCAGCGTCTCCTCGGGAAGTCCGAAGGCATCCTGCAGCTCACTCAACACCGTCTTGCTGGTATCGAGATCGGCGAGGTGCTGGTCGTAGTAGCGCATGGCGACCCTCGGGCCGATCTTGACGCGTCCCGCCAGCGGCCGCAGCTCGCCGAGTAACGCCTTCAGCAGGCTCGTCTTCCCGGACCCGTTCGCCCCAACGATCGCGACCCGCTCGCCAGCATTGATGGTGAATGCCGGGACTTTCAGCCCCCACCCCAACCCTTCCCCGGAGGGGGAGGGATACGACAGCGTAAGGCCGTCGCTTTGAAAGATCAGGTCGCTGGTGACCGACGCCTTCAGCCGGATGCGGATCTGCTGATCGTCGGCCGGGGGTGCGACCCGTGCCAGGCGGTCCAGCCGGGTCTGGCGGCCGCGCGCCTCGCGGGCGCGTTGCCCGGCCTTGTAGCGGCGGATGAACTCCTCGGTCCGGGCGATGTAGTCCTGCTGCGCCTCGTACTCCTTCTGCCTTACAGCCCGGCGTTCGCGTCGCAAGCGGACGTACTGCTGGTAATTTCCGGGGTACCACTCGCCTAACCCGGCCTGGAGCTCCAGGATGTCGTCGGTGGTGTGCTCGAGAAAGCGGCGGTCATGGGAAACGATCAGCATGCCGGCCCGGGAGAGGCGCAGAAAGCCTTCCAACCACTCGATCGCATCGAGATCGAGGTGATTCGTCGGTTCGTCGAGCAATAGCAAGTCGGCGTCCTGCAGGAGGAGCTTGGCGAGCGCCAGGCGACGTCGTTGCCCGCCACTGAGCGCACCAGGGGCGAGCGCCTGGTCGGCTTCGGTGAGCCCGACGCCGTGCAGGACCTCGGCGACCCGGTTGTCGTAGGCGTAGCCGTCGAGCCGCTCGTACTCGTGCTGCACTGAGCCATAATCCTCGACCAGGACAACCTGCTCGGCTTCGCTCGCCCGCGCCATGGCGGCCTCCAGCCCCTCCAGGCGTCCGCGCAGGCTGAGAATGTCGGGCCGGCTGTGTAGCGCGTCGGCGTACACACTCTCGTGCGGTCCCGCCTCCAGCTCCTGCGCCAGGTAGGCCGTCCGCGTCCGCGGCGCCAGGGTCAGCGACCCGGCCGCCGGGGTGACGTCGCCGGAGATGGCTTTGAGCAGGCTCGACTTGCCGCTGCCGTTGGCGCCAACGATCCCCAGGCGCTGCCGTGGCTCGAGCTGGAACGTCAGGTCGCTGAGCACCTCGTTGGCGCCGTACATCAGTTTGAGCCGGTCGGCGCGAAGCAGGGGCATGGCAGGGAAAGTCTACCGGCCCATTTCTGGGAATAAACCTGGGACTGATTCGGTTTGCGATCGTGTACTGCATTTTCAGCGCAATGAAATGAGGGTTCGTTGATGACAGGATTGCTCGCTCAGACCAACGCCTACATCCGTGACGCCGAACGGCAACATCGTGATCTCAAGGCCCGACAGGACCAGGTTCGACGCCCGATCCAGCTGATCGACCGGCTGCTGCAAGAGCTCGAGGAGATGAACCTCAAGGGGATGAAGCGGGTCCCGACCTCGTACGAGCTGCGCCTGGAGGAGATCCTATCCCTGGTCACCCCGATCGCCGTGATGCCCGACCAGGTCGCCAATATCAAGGTCAAGGTGGGGATCAGCAAGCTGATGGACGCCCTCTTCGCGGTCGAGGAAGCGCTCTTCAGCGAGCGTAATGGGATTCCCATGGAGCCGGAGATCGAGACCTTCGACCCCGGGCTCTTTACCGCCGCCTAAAACTCGTCGTCGCAGCGACGCGGGCGCGGCAGTACCATAGCGCCGTGCCAACTCCGCTCGATCTCATGCTGCGGTTGCTGGTGGCGCTGATCCTGGGCGCTGTCGTGGGCCTCGAGCGCGAGCGGCAGGAGCGGGCCGCCGGGCTCCGGACGGTGACGATGGTGTCGCTCGGATCATGCCTCTTCACGATCGTGGGCGCGTACGGCTTCCCGAACACGGACCCTTCCCGGGTCGCGGCACAGATCGTGACCGGCATCGGCTTCCTGGGGGCGGGCACGATCTTTCTTCGCAAGGACCTGGTCCGCGGGTTGACGACCGCCGCGACCATCTGGACGGTCGCCGCGATCGGCATGGCGGCTGGGACTTCGCAATACATCGTCGCCTTTTTCACGACGCTCTTGATTCTGTCCGTCCTCATGGTGCTCAAGCCGATCGAAAAGCGCTTCTTCAAGCGACCGAGCGAGGCTTTGGTCAGCGTCGTGGTCCCGCGGGGCGAGAGCGAGATCGAGCGGGTGCGGGCCGCGCTGGCTGTGATCGGCGCTTTTCCAATGTCGATCCGGATTCACGAGCTCAACGACACGGATGACCGGCTGGAAATCGACGTTGGGCTGCCCGCGCATCGGACGACCTCTGACTTATTGCGCCAGCTGCGCACGATCGAGGGCGCGAAGCAGGTCCTCATCACCAGGGACCTGATCGAGGATCGGGTTCGCGCCGGGAATTGATACAATGGCCGCCTAAGTAATGGGAGGTGGTGCCCATGGCATTAATTGACTTAAGTGAGAGCGGCGGGTAACACCGCCGCTCTTTCTTTTTTCCGCCCTTAGCGCTTAAAAACCGGTTTCCGCTTCTCGAGAAAGGCGCGGATCGCCTCCTGGGCATCGGGCGTCTCCGCGGCCAGGGCCTGCAACTGGGATTCGAGTTCCAGCGTTTGCTCTAGATCGAGATGGAGCGCGCGTTCCATCCCTCGCTTGATCAGGGCGTACGTCTCGCGCGGTCCTGCCGCCAGGCGATGGGCGCGCTCCATCGCCGCCGGCATCAACTGGTCGGACGGGACGACGGCAACCACGAGCCCGAGCCTGAGCGCCTCGTCGGCATTCACGGGATCGCCGGTGATGGCTAGCTCGGTGGCCTTGCTCAAGCCGAGCATCCGCGTCAGGAAAAACAGACTGCCCGCGTCGGGCACCAGCCCGACTCGCACGAAGACCACGATCAGCTGCGCGCCCTCCGCCGCGAGGCGCAAGTCGCAGGCGAGCGCCAGGCTCAGCCCCGCGCCCGCCGCGCTGCCGTTGAGCGCGGCGATCAGCGGCTTCGGGCAGGCGCGAATAGCGCGGATCAACGGTGTGTAGTTCGTTCGAAGGTCGGCGCCCAGGTCCTTCTCGCCGGCCAGCGCCCGCGCGTTCACGTCTTTGAGGTCGGCGCCGGCGCAGAAGGCGCGGCCGGATCCGGTGAGGACGATCGCCCCCACCTCGGGGTCCCGCCCCGCCATTTCCACTTCCGCGCGCAGCGCGTGCGTCGTCTCCCGGTTGAGCGCATTGAGCGTCTCTGGCCGGTTGAGGGTCAGCGTCAGGACCGCCCCGTCGCGGGAACTGAGAACGACCTCGCTCATCGCCCGCTGAAGCGGCCCGGGCGCTTCTCGAGGAAGGCGCGCATGCCCTCGCGTTTGTCCTCCGAGGCAAACAGGAGGTAGAACAGCTTGCGCTCGAACTCGAGACCGGGCGCAAGGCCGACTTCCATGGCATGGTTGACCGCCTCTTTCGCGAGGCGAACGGCGAGCGGCGGGCGGGTGGCGATCACCTGCGCCAGGCGCTTGGCTTCTTCCAGCTGGCTGCCGGCGGGGACGACGCGATTGACCAGCCCCATCCGCTCGGCATCGACGGCGCGTACCGGATCCCCGATGAGCACCGCTTCCATGGCGCGGACCTTTCCCGCGCTTCGCGCCCAGCGTTGCGTCCCACCGGCCCCCGGAATGATCCCGATCTTCACCTCGGGCTGGCCGAACTGGGCCGTCTCGGAGGCCACGACCATGTCGCACATCAGGGCCAGCTCGCAGCCACCGCCGAGCGCGTAGCCGGAGACCGCGGCGATCACCGGCTTGTGGATCGCCCGGAAGCGGGCCCAGCGGGCGAAGTTGTCATCCGTGAGCACCTCGACCGCGCCGGCGTCGGCCATCTGCGCGATGTCGGCCCCGGCCGCGAACGCGCGGTCGTCGCCGGTGAGGACCATGCAGCGGATGGCCTCGTTAAGATCGAACGTCTCGAGCGCATCGACCAGCTCGGCAATGGTCTGGTGGTTGAGCGCGTTGCGGACCTGCGGCCGGTTGATCGTCACGATGCCCACGGGGCCATCGACCTCGGTAAGCACGAACTCGTACGACATCAGCACCCTCCTTGCCGGCCAAGTCTAGCCCGCCGCAGCGCCGCGGACCGCGCCAGCCAAGGGCCGGATTGCCGTTATAGGGTGGTGAACCGGCGCCTCCTGCTGCTCGCGCCAGTCGTTGTGCTGCTCCTCCTTCCTCTCACAGCGCTGGCCGAGGATCAGCCCTTCAAGACCGTGGTGGACAGCATCGTGCCCAAGACGGCGGGCCTCACGATCCAGGGAACGGCCGGCGGCTGCGACCTGATGCTGCAGAACCAGACCGGCCAGGACGTGATTCTTCTGGACATGAGCAAGCCGCCCAAGCCCTTCCGCTTCGCGGCCCAGCCCAAGGCCGCGACGCCTCGACCTCCCATCCCCGTACACTTGCCGGCCGCCGGCGCGTGGCCCTGCGCCAGCCTTCCCGCAGTCAATGAGGACCAGCGCTGGAACCACGCCGAAACCACGGTCGGCATCTGGAGCGTCAACGGGACCGTCGGCGCGCTCAGCTTCAAGCTGACCGCACGGACGGTCTACGATCCCGCGCTCGACCCGCCATCCGACTGGACGCTGTACCTTCGATGGGGAGCGGGGATCGCGGTCGCCGGCGGCGTGCTCGTCGCCATCCCGTACCTGTTCACCAAGCGGCGTGAGATCCTCGGCGGCAGCAAAAAAACCTCCTGACGAAAGTCGCGAAACTTGGCTCTAGACGGAGCCGAACCCTGCCCATATAATCCGGGCAGTCTATTCGAGGAGGAAGGCCGCGCAACTCAGAAAGCGCCAGCGTGGACGTTGCTTTTCTGATAGCGGCTGTGTAGAGTCGATTCCATGATTGGGGAAGCGCGAGCCTCCGTCGCCCGGCGGGTCACGGGCATCGGAACGAAGAACGTCTCGACCGGCAAGAAGGTCCTCATCATCGTCGGGTTTTGTACCGCGCAGCTTCTGGACGTCACGACCACGCACATCGGCCTCTCGCAGGGCCGGCAGGAGATGAACGGTATCGCCGCCTGGATCATCCAGAACAACGGCGAGCTCGCCGTCTACGCGTTGAAGCTTTCGCTGGTGGCGGGACTCGTCGGTTTCCTCCTCGTGTTCGGTCGCAGCCGGGCCGTCTGGAATGCCTACCTGATCGCCGCCTGGATCACCACCTTTGCGGTGATCAACAACGTCTACCGACTGTTGACCTAACCGGGTGGTGGCGCCGCCCAGAAAGCCGCTGAAGACTAGATTGTGCAGGTGGTTCCTGCGGCAACGACGTTCGGCGAGTTCCTGACACCCGTCTTCTTCTATGTCGTCATCGCCGCCTACATGGCCTTCGTGCTGGCATCGGCCTGGCAGTTCTCGCGCCGGCCGGAGCCGGGTCGGGTTATGCGCGCCATCAACCTGACGCTCGTACCCCTCGGCGTGCTGGTCGCGCTGGTAGGGGTGCTGGCCGCGAGTTTCAACGCCTTTGCCCAGCAGGAGGGAACGCCCAGCACGAACTGGGCGATCGTGATGGTGGCGCTGGGCCTGGGCGGGGCGTCCCTGCTGCTGGCCGTCGAAGGCTTCGTCCTGCGCAGCCGGGTCCACTCGTCGACCGAGGACCGCCGCGCCATCGGGCTGCGTAGCCTCAGCCTGATCG
>Ga0209687_1000328_pt1 | contig 16338 bp, 15 predicted proteins | sample GraSoiAngelo_136_FD_185893 | JGI IMG/M metagenome (GOLD analysis project Ga0209687, IMG submission 185893) | Grasslands soil microbial communities from the Angelo Coastal Reserve, California, USA - 14_0929_09_20cm (SPAdes) (version 2) | ecosystem: Environmental > Terrestrial > Soil > Grasslands ...
TTTGCATGCCTCGCCTTTCAGCCAATACCGTGTTGCGAGTGAGGAGCAGGAGTGGATAGGGCGATCGACCTCGACCGCCCCCGTAAACGTTAGTTATTCTCCGATAACGATGACGAAAACTTTTCGCCGGTGAGGTGCACGGCGATGTTCGAACAGGAAAATGCCCTGCCAGGTTCCGAGCTGCATTTTTCCATCGATAACCGGCACGGTCTCGCTGGTGCGCGTCAAGACCATGCGGATATGCGACGGCATATCATCGCTGCCTTCGGAACCGTGCGTGAAGTAACCGGCTTCTTCCGGCACGAGGCGGTCGAAGAATTCTTCCAGATCACGTCGCGCAGTCGGATCGGCGTTTTCCATGATGACCACGCTGCAACTGGTATGCTGGACAAACACGGTCGCCGTCCCGTTCCGGACGCCGCATCTATCGATCGTGGACTGCACTTCGCGCGTGATTTCGTACAGTCCCTTTCCATTTGTGGGAATCTCGACTTGACCGTGATGAACGTTCATTGACAGGCGACGTTAATCAGCGCGGGCATGAGAGCAAAAACCCGCCTTCGCACAAGGCTATGCCGGACAGGCAAGGAACGGGGGTCTCCAGTCCGCCGTCCCCTTATAGCGCGTTGATCTCTGGCTCGGCTGATGGCCTAATAATCTTGATGAGAGGCGATCTGGAGAAGGTGTTATTTGATGAGCCGGCGATTCACCGGCGCTTGGATGATATGGCCGCGCAAATTTCGAACGATTATCGTGATCGCGAACTAACCGTGATCGCAGTCTTGCACGGGAGCTTGATGTTCGTGGCTGACCTGCTTCGCCGAATTCCGCTTCCCTTGAAACTGGATTGCCTGAGCGTGGCTAGTTATCACGGAAAAGTGCAGTCCAGCGGCGAGGTCGTTTTCAAGCTCGCCACGGCGGGTCCGTCCGGTGGCGGACAGATCACGCTCCCGGATGTCGCGGGCCGGGATATTTTGGTACTGGATGATGTTCTGGACAGCGGTTTTACGCTTGCAGCCGTTCGCGAGACTTTAGAAACAGCCAGACCGCACAGCATTCGGACATGCGTGCTGTTGAGCAAAAGGAAACAACGCGCTCGGGAGGTGGATGCAGATTACTTTAGAAACAGCCAGACCGCACAGCATTCGGACATGCGTGCTGTTGAGCAAAAGGAAACAACGCGCTCGGGAGGTGGATGCAGATTATGTTGGGTTCGAAATCGAAGACGAATTTGTAGTCGGCTACGGGCTTGATTTTAGGGAGCGTTACCGCAATCTGCCCTATATTGGCGTGCTGAGAAGAGAATTGCTGGAGCGACCAGGCAAATGAAAGTACGAGCGCAGTTTTATGCGCAATTGTTTTATCTAGTTGGACGCCGTGAAATGGATGTCGATCTTGCGGAAGGGGCAACTGTCGGGGACTTGCTGGCTCAAATTTACGCGCAACAACCGAAGCTTCGCCCCCATGACAAGAGCATTTTGATTGGTGCAGGCGTGGAATTTGTGGATCGAAATTACAAGCTGAAACCGGGAGACGAAATTTCAATCATGCCGCCAGTGCAAGGTGGATAAAGTTTGGCGGCGTGCCCCGATTCATCGGGGCCCGCCCTACCAACGCAATGATTCATTTTGGGCGCGGCGCGTCACTCCGTGCGCGCCACTATTTCACTCTCGAAAATTTTTGAAATTTGTGGCGACGCCAAAGTCGCGGCCGCGGATGAATTGAATCACTGCCTGCAGATCGTCTTTCTTCTTTCCCGTAATTCGAATTTGTCGATCCTGCAGCTGGCTTTGCACTTTGAAACCCTGCGACTTGATCGCCTGAATAATTTCCTTCGCTTTGTTCCCTTCGAGGCCCTGCTGAATTTTCAATTCCTGCCGCGCGTGTCCGACCGATGAGATTGCGGGCTCGTCCTGTTCAATATTGCGCAAATCAACCCCGCGTTTTGAAAGTTTGCCGATGAGAATTTCGCGCAGTCCCCGAAGATAGCCGGCGTCTTCGGCGGTAAGGATAATCTTATCCTTCTCAGGAAGTATTTCGGCCGTTATGCCCTTGAAATCGAAACGAGTCGCCAACTCCTTGCGCGCCTGGTTGACGGCATTATCAAGTTCCTGCTTGTCCACTTCGGAGACGATGTCGAATGATGGCATGAAAATCTGGATGTTAGGTACCTGATGCTCGATCGCGAGTCCGACGCAAGCAAACCTTATGGATTTGCCTCAACGATCTTAATGTCGCCGTCCGCTGCACGCATTTTGATTTCTGCCTGTCTTCCGCCATTGACCAACATGTCGATTTTCGCGGCCGCTGAGGCTTCCGTTGGTTCAACCACGAGGTTGTCGAAATCATTGCCGATTTTTCCATGCGCCGTTTCGGCAACAAGGTGGAAAGCGGAATCGCTCGGAAGAAAAGCCCAAGCGTTTCCTTGGGCGATGTCCGCATGGACTGAAAACGTTCCATGCTCCCACCAGTCGTATGAGGCGGTAAGGTTCCCGCGCTGCAGGACGAAGTCAATCTTGGTGAAGCAGTTGTGAGCGAGCATGCGACCATCGCCTAACCAGGCATGCACGCCTGGTCCGCGCATTCCGTCCACGAGAACCTCGCCCGCGACCAGGCGCAATTGCGGTATGCTAGCCGTTGCAGGAAGCACGATGGTGTAATCAACGGTCCCGGAGCGATCAAATAGAGCCCATCTCGGTTTAGGAGGAAATTTGGTATTGATTGAAACCGTGGCCGACTGCACAGAAACATCGATCGCGATCTCTTTCAGCCGCATGTGACTGTAGGCTTTCTTCGTCGCGTGGATCTGCAGTTCGTTCGTGTTCGCTCCGTAAACCAATACGGCACCGTCATGGTTTTGAATACTTATGTCTGCGTTTGGTTGGACCGTGTAGACCCGCTCAAGAGTTTCCTCGAGGAGGGGCTCACTTTCCGAGCCGCAGCCCGCAAGCGACAACAGCAGTAAGACAGCAATCTGCCGAAGGTTACGCCTCTTAATGAGAGGTGAGCGCACGCACGAACTCTATCAGCGCGTGCACGTTGCTAATCAAGGGAAGAGCTGCGGTGATAGTGATGGCCGCGAAAAGGATGCCTTCACTCTGGAAATCGTGCCGGGCCTCGTCTTTCAAATAATCGCCGGCAATCTTCCAAAACGAACGCGAGGGGTAGCGCGTATAATGTCCGCTGGATTCTCCGAACGCGACGGAATGGTAGCAATAGTCTGTGATCGGTGACCGATGAGATTTGCGCGCTGTGCGATCGAAAGGATGGCGACGCCTGTCTTTAGAAGTCATTAAGCGTGTTGGTTTCATTTCCGTTGAGATGCACTGCCCTCGCTAATTGGATTCAAACTCGTTATTCCTATGTTGATGAAGCGCGTTCCGGGGAACCGAACCGGATCACAAGCAAGGGTACGGGTTGCTCATTGATCGCTACACCCAGAGCGTGCGATCAAATGTGCGGTATTGAATGGCTTCACTTACATGCTCCGGTGAAATCTCGGTCTTACCGTCGAGATCGGCGATAGTGCGTGAAACTTTCAGGATACGGTCGTAAGCGCGGGCGCTTAGGTTCAATTCGCTCATGGCCACCCGAATCAGTTCCTGCGAATCCTGGCTGAGCTTGCAGTGTGGTTTGAGGTGGCGCGTGGCCATGCGTGCGTTGCAATTTACCTTTCCGTCGCCGCGAAACCGCTCTTGCTGGCGTTGACGCGCTCGGATGACCCGCTCGCGAATCATGGCAGATGTCTCTTCAGCGCGCTCGCTGGCGACGTCGCGATACTCAACAGCGGGCACTTCAATGTGCAGATCGATGCGATCCAGCAACGGGCCGGAGATGCGCTGGCGATAACGTTGCACTTGAGCCGGACCGCACCGGCATTCGCGTTTGAGATCGCCAAAATAGCCGCATGGGCACGGATTCATCGCGGCGACCAGCATGAACTCCGAGGGGAAAGTGACGCTGCCCGCAGCACGGGAGACGGTGACTTTTCCGTCTTCGATCGGCTGGCGCATTACCTCCAATGCCGATCTCTTGAATTCGGGCAGCTCGTCGAGAAAGAGAACACCGTTGTGCGCAAGACTCACTTCGCCCGGGTTAGGAAACGTTCCGCCCCCGAGCAAGCCGATATCGCTGATGGTGTGATGGGGATCGCGGAACGGTCGTGTAGAGACGAAGGATTTTTCGGCGTCGAGCAATCCGGCGATGCTGTGAATCTTTGTCGTCTCAATCGCTTCCTCGAGGGAGAGAGGCGGAATGATGGTTGGGATGCGTTTTGCCAGCATCGATTTGCCAGAGCCGGGCGGCCCGATCATTAAGGCGTTATGACCGCCAGCCACTGCGACTTCAATGGCGCGTTTGACGTGTGCTTGGCCTTTGACCTCGCCGAACTCGACATCATAGCTCTGATGCGCGGAAAAAAATCCGGTCAGATCGGCGCGCGTCGGAAGAAGCGGAGTTTCGCCGCGGAGAAACGCGAATGTCTGTCGTAAATTTTGCACGCCGTAGATGTCGATCTTATCGACCATTGCTGCCTCGAGCGCGTTTGCTTCCGGGACAAATAACGCGCGCTTGCCGCGACGCCGCGCTTCCAATGCGACCGGCAGGACGCCTTTCACGGCGCGGACTGTGCCGTCCAGGGCGAGCTCGCCTACAAAGACTGTGCCGTCCAGGGCGAGCTCGCCTACAAAGCTGAAATTTTCAAACGGTGAGCTGTCCAGGCCTTCGGTCACGGCGATCATTCCAAGGGCGATCGGTAGATCAAAGCTCGGTCCCTCTTTTTTGATATCGGCCGGAGCAAGATTGATCGTCGTACGACCGCGCGGCCAATAATAACCGCTATTGGCTACGGCGGTGGTGACCCGATCGCGGCTTTCCCTCACAGCTGCGTCTGGCAGCCCAACAATAACGATGTTCGGATCACCGCCGGCGCCGTTGACCTCGATTTCTATCTCGTATGCGTCCACGCCATAAACGGCTGCGGAGTAAATTTTCGCCAACATCGCCGTTGCAGAATCGCAAAAAATCGTTACGCGGAAAAGCGTCAAATATCCCTCTAAAGTGGGAGGCGACTCACGCCTGCGAATCCCGTAGAATAGTTGGAGGTGACATAGGAAAACAAGGCGAGTGGGGCCCTCTAAAAAGATTGAACAGGAGGCGTCCAGCGACTGTCACTATTCCGAATATTTAACCTTGTTAAATACTTCTCAGGATGGTACAACGCGTGATCGACAAGGCCCCACCGAATACACATTACGGGGAGTTGTCGAATCCACCCCCCCAAACGATTGATGAAAAAAAGTTATATGGCTGCTGAAGATAGCGATACCGGAATTAAGATTTACCTGCGCGAGATCGGGCAAATCCCACTTTTGACTCCGGATCAGGAAATCGAACTGGCCGCTAAGATTAAAAAAGGCGATCGCGAGGCGCGAGCGCTTATGATTCGGTCAAACTTGCGTCTGGTCGTCAAGATCGCGCACGATTACGCCAATCTCGGATTGCCGCTTCTCGACCTGATCTCAGAAGGAAACATTGGCCTGATGAAGGCCGTGGAACGTTTCGACCCCGCAAAGGGCGGGAAACTTAGCACATACGCCGCATGGTGGATCAAACAATCCATCAAACGGGCGCTGGCGAACCAGAGCAAGACGATCCGTCTGCCTGTGCATCTGGTGGATAAGATCTCCAAGATGCGCCGGGTTTCTCTGCAGATGAGTGAGGAGCTTGGCCGCGAGCCGACTGACGAGGAACTGGGTGACGAAATTGGAATTGCCAGCGGAAAAGTCTCCCAACTAAAAACGGTGTCGATCCGCCCAGCGTCGCTCGATGCGCCGATTAGTGACGACGATTCTACCGAGTTCGGCGAGATTGTTGGTGACGAGGACGCACAAACGCCGTTTGAACTGTTGCGCGACAAAAATCTCCGCAACGAAGTCGGCGGGCTGCTTGACGTGCTTGACGATCGGGAGAAGAAAATCATTTTCCAGCGCTTTGGACTAGACGGCGGCAAACCGAAGACGCTCGAGGAAGTGGGCAAGAAATTCGGCGTCACGCGCGAGCGGATTCGCCAGTTGCAAAACATCGCGCTGTCGAAGTTGCGCCGCGCGCTCAGTAAAAAGGAGCGCCCCGTGGACGTCGAGTTGCCGGTGGAAGCTTAAGCTGGATCAATATCCTCGCTTTAGAACGCGCGGACATGGAGTCCGCGCGGTTTGTTGTCATTTCACCATCCGCAGTTGGATCGAATCGACCAATGCGCGGCCCATCCGGACGTCACTGATAATCACCATGTGATCTCCGGGCGTAGCCCACTTGTTCTTGCGCAAAAACTTCTCGGCTGCTGCTATCGCCCTGTCCGGACCGCCAGAGAAATCGACGCGGGCGGGAAACGTTCCCCAATAAAGCGCGAGTTGCCGATAAACTTCCTCGCTTGGTGTGAAAGCAAAGATCGGTGCGCGCTGCGGCCTCAAATTTGAAACATATCGCGCCATCCTTCCCTGCAGAGTGAAGACAATTAGTTTCGAATCGTGCAACGAATTAGCCAGCGTAACAGCCGAAGCTACCATTTTCTGTCGAATGTTTTCCAGGAGTGCATTCTCTGCATAACCCGCGCCGCCGCTGCGCTCAGTGCGCACCGCCACCCGCCGCAGGATTTCGACGCATTCAACCGGATAACGACCAATCGTCGTTTCGCCGCTCAGCATGAGAGCGTCAGCCTGTTCGAAAACGGCATTTGCCACGTCGGTGATTTCGGCGCGAGTAGGCAGAGGATTCGTGATCATCGACTCCAATAACTGAGTCGCGATTATGACCGGCTTGCCCAGACGAAGGCAATTTTTAACAATACGGCGCTGGATGATTGGCAATTCCTCCATCGGACATTCGATTCCCAAATCGCCGCGCGCGACCATGATCACATCCGTGCTCTCGATCATCTTGTCTATTGATCGCACCGCGAGCTGGTCTTCGATCTTTGCCACGATCTGCGCCTTGCTCTTTTTCCTCAACAGCAGGTTTCGCAGCTGTTCGATGTCGCTTTTTTTGCGTACGAAACTCAGTCCGATGAAATCCGCGCCTATCTCCACGCTGAGGGAGACATCCGCCAGGTCCTTCCTCGTGAGCGACGGAAGATTCACGTGCACGCCGGGCAAATTAATATGACGCCGTGAACCGAGAATCGCGCGCGTCAAAACCTTGCAGCGTACGCGATTTCTCGCTTTGCTAAGGACAAGCAATTTGATCAAACCATTATCGACCAAAATCGTGTTCCCAACTGTCACGTCGTCGGCAAAGCCGCGGTAATTCACGTCGACCGAATAGCGTTCTTTACTCTTCGCTCCGTCCACAGTGAATTCCAGAATGTCGCCGGGCTTCAGATGCAGATTGGCCTTCAGGTCGCCGGTCCGGATAGCCGGTCCTTGCGTGTCGAGGAGAAGCGCAACCGGTCGGTCCGCTTTTTGCGCCAGCGTTCGAATGCGCGGAACGATTTCGCGAACCCAGTCGTGACTGGCATGGCTCATGTTCAATCGAAAGACATCAGTTCCTTTTTGAATTAGCTGACGCAATATCTCGGTCTTTTCCGTTGCCGGGCCGAGCGTGCAGATGATCTTGGTCTTGCGCATCGATTAAAGGATTGGGTTTGGCATGGCAAAAGCCAAGACGCTTTTGAACGGCGCAGTCTTTTCAAGTTGCGCGCACAATTTGGGAGATGGTCACAAAAAAATGCGGCACCCCTTTCCAGGCGTGCCGCATCGCGTAATCAGTGTGTTTCCTTATTTCAATTTGCTTTGAGTCTCTTTGGCCAGCTCAAGATGTTCCTGGACCATTTTTGCCGTGTCCTCCGCAAACTTTTTCACATCTGGATCAGACCCGCTCTTTGCTTCCTCCTGAAATTCGGCCAAGTCCTTTTCATGATCCTTAACCATCGCGTCCATATAGGTTTTGTCCGAGCTCCACTTGGTAGTCGGCTCCTTGCTCGGTAGTTGGACGCCTTTCTTCGAAGCGATGGACTTCAATTCGTCATTGGCCTTGCTGTGATCGGTCACCATTCGTTTGCCGAATGACTTCACATCCTCGCTCTGGCCGTTTTGCTCAGCGAGCTTTCCCATTGCAACTTCCATCATGCCGCCCTTCGCGGCTTTCTTCATGAAAGTTTTGTCCTTCACGCTAAGCGACGAACTCTTGGCTGCTGGAGTGTCCTGCGCCATCGCGACTCCAACCACGCTAAGCGCTGCGACTGTTAGACTGAGAACACAAAACTGCGAAACAATTGTGATTTTGGTTTTCATGACGTTGTACGGTTGAAATCTGCCGAAATACCCGGCAATTAATAATCGAAGCCAGACGCCCGCTTGGTCGCGGAGGAGTCTTGATTTCGGGTCTCCGGGTTGCTCCAGGTGCGCGACCTCGGAAGACCCGGATTAATCAGGCTCCCCGGGTATTGTTTTCATAGGAGCTCTCTACCCGCCTCGCCACGTCTTTGTAGCCGTGTTCGATTTCGTAAATCTGCTTCATACAGGCGAGCGATTTTTCCTGGTCGCCCGCCCGCTCGTAAATAAGTCCGAGATTGTAAACTATCTCTTTCTTCATGGCGTCCATTGGAAGAATTTCCTTTGACGCCTCCTCCAGTTGCTTCGTTGCAAGATCAAGCATCCCAAGCTCGCCGTAGCAGCAACCGAGCAGGTTCATAGCTTTCAAACGCGCGTGCGGATTTTGCCGCGCCCGCTGCAACTCCGGCACTGCTTCCCGAAAGCGTTTGGCACTGACCAGGTGCTCGCCCAACTCGAACCGAAGCTGAAGATCGGTCGGATTTCGGGCGACGCGTTCTCGCGCATCGGTAACGAGAATTTCCGCGCGCTTCGCTTTGGCAGCCTTTAATTCTTCAGACTTTTTCGCATGCAACTCATGGGCTGCATCGTGCGTTGAGAGAAATTCTTCGTGGACAGCGATCTCGCGTTCCAGGCGTTTGGTCCTCAAATCGGAAACTTTTCGGACTAATCCGGTGTCCGCACCTTTGGTCAGGTCGGCCGCATATTGATACCAGCCGATCGCTGCCTTCAAGTCTTCCTTTTGCTCGTTCAACGTGCCCAAGCGCCGGGCAAGGTCGACGTTTGCCGGCTCCGCTTTGTGACGCGCGTATGTTTCGGCGATCTGTTGGTCGAGCGATTCGCCGGTTAATCGCATTCGGCCTTGTTGCTCGAGCGAAATCGCCATTTCTTTGTCCTTGATCAGATCGCGGTAACTTTCCGCCTGTGTCCATCCACCGCTTTTCATAGAGGCGTGAGCTGCCGCATCTTTACCCAGACGGAGCGCTTCGGCATCGAGTGGATTTATCTCGATGATTTGATTATAGACTTCGACCTCCTGATCGTTCTCTCCCCGCTCGCGGTACAAACGCCCGAGTTCATGTAGCGCTTTGACGTCGCGCGAATTTTCTTCAAGCAACGTTCGCAGCGCGAACACGCCAATCTCCTGCCAGCCCGCTGCTGTTGCCGCTTCCTTTAACGCCATGTTCGCCTGTCGATTGTAAGGTTCATCCTCCAGCACCTTTTCAAGCATTTCGATCGCGCGTTTCGGGTCCTTCTTAATTTCCCGCTGCGCTTTCATGATGGCGATTGGTGCGGTCGATATATTTAAAAAACTTCTTTTGGTTGACCTCTTTTTCGTGACTTCAGCGCGCCGAAGCAATTGTCGTCCCATTAGAAATTGCGGTTCCTGTTTCAGGATTTCCTGCAAAAGCGAAATTGCGTAACCGAGATTGCGCAACTCAACGGCGGCCACTGCCTTGAGCCAAAGATTGCGCTGCGCTTCGCTCAGTTCCTTTTCCGTCTTAACCGCCATCGCGGATAGTTTATCACAATATGCAATTCTGCGACGAGGTACGCCTCAGCAGAGGGAATGACAGCCTGGAGGGTCCGCGTTCCAATGCGTGTAGTTCTGCGACCATGGCTCCGACAAGCATAAGGACTGGAACCGTCCACCTCATAGCAGATCCAGTTGCGGTCTATCAGGAGTTGCGGCGGGTTTCCTCCTATTGCGTAATTTTCCGACGGGCGGTGTTTCGATCACGCCTGTCGGACGCTCCAGATGCGCAAGAATTTCCTTGGCCCGGTCGAGAATTTCCTTTGGCAAACCTGCCAGCCGCGCGACTTGGATGCCATAGCTTTTGTCCGCACCGCCTGGCACGATTTTGCGTGGATGCCATAGCTTTTGTCCGCACCGCCTGGCACGATTTTGCGAAGGAAAATGATTTGATCGTTCCACTCGCGGACTGCGACATTGAAATTGCAAACGCCTTTGCGTTCCGCGGCGAGTTTGGTCAACTCATGATAATGCGTGGCGAAGAGGCTTCGCGCTTTGATTTTGTCATGGAGAAACTCGGCGACGCTCCAGGCGATCGAGAGTCCGTCGAATGTGGAGGTGCCGCGACCGATCTCATCGAGGATCACCAGGCTGCGTTCGGTCGCGTTGTTAACGATATTAGAGGTCTCGTTCATCTCTACCATGAACGTTGACTGGCCGCGTCCTATGTCATCGTTCGCGCCGACACGTGTGAAAATGCGATCCACCAGTCCGATCTCGGCGCTCTCCGCCGGAACAAAACTGCCTATTTGAGCCATCAATACAATCAAGGCCACCTGGCGAATGTAAGTCGATTTTCCTGCCATATTTGGGCCTGTCACAATCGCCATCCGCATGGTCTCGCCATCCAGCGATGTGTCGTTAGGCACAAATTTTTCATCCACCAGATTCTGGTCGAGTACCGGATGCCGTCCATCCTTGATCGTAAGCCGCAGGGTATTGTTTAAGTGCGGCCGACAATAACGGAACAACCGCGCCGTCTCGGCGAACGCGCAGATGACGTCGAGCACTGCTATGGCAGCGGCAGTTTGCTGGATTGGCTCCAGCTCGCGCAGAGTTTCTTCGCGCAGTTTTTGGAAAAGCTGAGACTCGAGTTGGCGCGCGCGTTCGTCTGCACCGAGGATTTTCGCCTCCATTTCCTTTAACTCGGGCGTGACGAAGCGCTCGCCCCCCACGGTGGTTTGCTTGCGCGTGTAGTGGGCAGGCACACTCGCGAGATTCGATCTTGTTACCTCGATGAAATAACCAAAAACCGAGTTGTAGCGTACCTTAAGAGACTTGATGCCCGTTGCAGCAATCTCGCGCTCCTGCAAATGGCTGATCCATTTTTTTCCCTCGTGCGACGCCCGCCGCAGTTCGTCAAGATCTGCATCGCACCCATCCCGAAAAATCCCGCCATCCTTTAGCGCCAACGGTGGATCATCAACGACTGCTCTGCCGAGCTTCTCGGCCAGCGCTGGCATTTCGTGAATCTCGTTTTGCAGCTGAATGGGTAGGGCGCGACCGCCGGGCGCGCCGGCGCTTTCTTGCGCGACGTTCGGCGGGCTCGGCGAGCCCGCCCTACCAAAATTGCTGCGATCAATCAGCTTTTGCAGTTCGCATTTCAGCTTCGGGATCTCTTGCAGCGAGAATTTCAGCGCGACCAGGTCGCGCGCGTTTCCTGAGGCCTGACTCAATCGCGACGTTGCCCGTTCGATGTCGCGAATCGATTTCAGTTGAGCGCGGATTGCCGCAAGCAGATCTGGTTCCTGCGACAAATCTGCGATCATTTGCTGGCGTCGCTCGAGCTCATGTAAATTGCGCAGTGGCTGCAAAATCCACGAGCGCAATCTCCGGCCGCCCATCGGCGTGATGGTACGATCAAGGACCCCGAGCAAAGTGGTGTTACGTGTGCCGCGTGATTCAACCAGCTCAAGATTCGTTTGCGTCGCGGCGTCTAGCATGACGTAGTCCGCCGGCGCGTCGCAGCGCAACGAAGTGAGATGATCGATGTTACGCCGAAGTTGATGCTTTAAATAATGAACGATTGCGCCTGCGGCGGCGACCGCCCGCGACATCTCGCCGCAGCCAAATCCATCTAGCGATTTCACTTTGAAGTGCTCGCACAAGGTGAAGATCGCCTGCTCCGGCAAGAACGCGTAGCTGTCGTACTCAAGCGCATGATCCATCTGGCCAAGCTGATTTTTCTGTTCGGCGCTGACGAGCAGCTCCGATGGCGAAACACGCGCGAGTTCGTCGAGAAGGGATTGTCGATCTTGCAGTTCGGTTAGCCGGAACTCGCCCGTGGTCAGGTCTGCGTAAGCAAAACCAAATATGCCGCCTTCAGCGTAAACCGCGCCCAGATAATTGGCGCGTTTCGCTTCGAGTAGGTCGAAGTCGCTAACCGTGCCCGCGCTGATGATCTGGGTGATGTCGCGTGAAACAATTTTTCCCGGTTGCGGCTCGCTTGTCTGATCGCAGATCGCCACGCGCCGGCCCGCCTTGATCAACTTTGCGATGTAAGTTTGCGCGGCGTGATATGGCATGCCACACATCGGCACACCATTGCGTTTGGTTAGGGCCACATTCAGCAAGACCGAGGCTTCCTTTGCGTCTTCAAAGAAGAGTTCATAGAAATCGCCGAGCCTGAACAACAAAAGCGTATCTGCGGGGATGCTCCCTCGGAGCCGCCGATACTGCTGCATCATCGGAGTAAGCGCGTCCCGCATGATTCCAGAATTAAATCACGCCGCACGAATTGCGAGTTTGAATTGGAGCAAGCGTCTCAATGGCACCGCGGTATTCATGACCGGTAAATCGGCCCCGCGATGGGATATCCAAATTTTTTGAATCCAGCCAAGGCTTGGGGCGCATCTCATCCAAAAATCAGCCCATGCAGCAGATGATTACAACCTCACTTAGTTCGAATCAGCCGGCGCAAACATCGGCCACAAACGGATCGACTCCCTTGATCCGTCTGACCGATCTTAGCAAGATTTTCGTTACCGACGAAGTGGAGACACACGCGGTGTCCGGAGTCCATCTCGACGTCCGCGACGGCGAGTACGTTTCCATCGCTGGGCCTTCAGGCTGCGGCAAAACGACATTGTTGTCCATTTTGGGACTGCTCGATACACCTTCGGAAGGGAGTTACGAGCTAAAGGGGACAGAGGTCGCGAACCTGTCGTTCGCCGATCGGGCGCGCATTCGCAATCGCGAGATCGGTTTCATTTTCCAAAGTTTTAATTTGATCGGTGATTTGACCGTTTACGAAAACGTCGAGCTGCCGCTGACATATCGCGGATTGAGCGCGAATGAGCGCAAGTCTGCTGTCATGGGAGCGCTCGAGCGCGTCGGCATGGTTCACCGCGCCAGGCACTTGCCTGGCCAGCTTTCCGGCGGGCAACAGCAACGCGTCGCCGTTGCCCGGGCACTTGCCGGCAAACCTGCGATTCTGCTTGCGGACGAGCCAACTGGAAATCTCGACTCGCGCAACGGTGAAGCCGTCATGGATCTGTTAAAAGAGCTGCATGGCGCTGGCGCAACGATTTGCATGGTGACCCACGACGAACGATTCGCGAGGCACGCTGAGCGCGCCGTTCATTTGCTTGACGGTCAAATCGTGGAGGATCGGCTCGCAGCCTGACTAGGATCGACAACAGAGGTTAGCAAACATGAATGATTTTCGATTTGCGCTGCGGCAGCTTCGTAAATCGCCGGGATTTACTGCTCTGGCGATTATTACTTTAGCGCTCGGCATCGGCGTTAACTCGGCTATTTTCGCGCTCGTCAACGGTGTGGTGTTGCGGCCGATGGTTCCGCTGCGGCCAGCAGAAGTGGTAAACATTTTCACCGCGCGCCAAAACACGAACCACGATTATCGCCAATTCTCGCACACGGAATATAGGGACTTGCGTGAGAACGGTGGGGATCTGTTTACGGATCTTGCGGCGCTTGAGTTCGCTGTCGCTGGAATCGGTCGCGATCACGAGATGCGGCGAAGCTTCGCCTTTCTGACTTCGGAAAATTTCTTCTCCCTCATGGGCGTGCAGCCGGTGCGTGGCCGCTTCCGTCGCTGGAATCGGTCGCGATCACGAGATGCGGCGAAGCTTCGCCTTTCTGACTTCGGAAAATTTCTTCTCGCTCATGGGCGTGCAGCCGCTGCGTGGCCGCTTTTATACCGCCGAGGAATGCCGGCCGAACGCTAACGTGTCGGTGGTGGTCGCCAGTTACGCATTTTGGAAACGGATGGGCGGCCGTAATGACTTCGTGGGGAGCAATCTCCAGATTAATGGACAACCGTACACCGTGATCGGTATCACGCCGGATGGATTTAGCGGGGTCAGCGCCCTTGTCGCACCCGATATATGGTTGCCACTCGGCGTTCATTCACATCTGGGCTCGGCATTCGCCGACTCGGAAAGTTTGCATGATCTGGCGGAGCCAAAAAATTATGCACTCAATCTGACCGCGCGTCTGCGACCGGGGCTCACGATTGAGACAGCAAAGGCGCGCCTGGCGCCGCTCACCCAGCGATTCAACGCGATTCAGCCGTCTAATGCAGAAGGCGCACGAGATCTGCAGCTTCACGAACCGTCCCGATTCAGTATCAGCACCTCCCCGGAAGACGATGGCCCGGTCACTCTTATCGGCACGCTGCTGATGGGGATGGCCGGTGCAGTCCTGCTTATCGCCAGCTTGAATCTTGCGAACATGCTACTCGCCCGAGGCACTGCGCGCTCAAAGGAAATCGCGCTACGTCTGGCGGTTGGCGCGTCACGTTGGCGCATCGTGCGCCAATTACTCTGCGAAGGTTTGCTGCTTGCGATCTGCGGCGGCTTGGTTGGACTCGTCATAAGTGTCTGGTGCAACGACCTACTGCTGCATTCGCTCGCGCGCTTACTCGGTTCGCATTCGCTCGCGCGCCTACTCGGTTCGACGAGTTTTTCCTTCGTTGTTAAATTGCGACCCGACCTAACTGTCCTCGGAGTCACGTTCCTGTTTTGCCTGATTGCGACCCTCCTTTTCAGCCTTGGCCCCGCGCTAAAGGCGACAAGGGCCGATCTTGTCAGCGATCTCAAGCAGCAAATCGGCGAACCGGCACGCATCGGCCGATTCAATCGCTTCTTTGCGGCTCGTCATATTTCGGTTATGGCGCAGATTGCGCTTTCGTTCATGTTGTTATTCAGCGCCGGGTTATTTTTCCGTGGTGCTCTTAAGGCAAGCGGCCTTAATCCGGGTTTTGTTGCCGCGGGCGATTTGGTTACCGAGATGGACTTCTCGCTGATCAAAAAAGACCCCGCTGAAGCCCGTCGTCTGATATTCGAGGCTGTGAGACGGGCGCGCGATCTTCCAGGTGTGCGGACTGCAGCGCTGGGAACGATGTTGCCCTATGGCAACTTCACAAACTCGCGACGGATCATGTCAATGCGTGAAACTTTACCGAGCGATCCGAAGGCGCCCGATCCCGGCGCGGGCGCGCTCTTCACCGCGACGACGCCAGGTTACTTCGATGCAATCGGCGTAAAGCTTCTGCGCGGTCGCGACTTCACCCAGGCCGAAGCTGAGACCAAAAATACGCCGCGCGTCGCGATCATTGACGACGAGATGGCAAAGAAAATTTTTCCGAATATGGAAGCAGTCGGCCAGCACATTCGTTACACCCAGCCGCCGAAAGACGGTTCGCCTAACGACTTGCTCGTGGTCGGGGTGGTCAGTGGCCATCGCCACGATGTCCAAAACGATACGCTCAATCGGCGACTGTTTGTGCCGCTGGCGCAAGGTTACAACGGCAACGTTTACCTCCATGTTCGGCTTGCCACGAAAGATCGACGTGCAGTCGCTGCGTTTATTCCCACCATGCGGCAAACGTTGCGTACCATCGATCCCGACCTGCCAATCCTAAGCATTGAGCCTTTTGTTGATCTTACGGAAAAGAGCGTTGGCCTCTGGATAGTACGTCTCGGCGCGTTGCTCTTTGGAGTGTTTGGCGCAATCGCGTTGTTACTCGCCGTTGTCGGCGTGTATGGCGTAAAGGCATACGCGGTTGCCTGCCGGACACGCGAGATTGGCATTCGGATGGCGCTGGGCGCACATCGCCGTGACATTTTCGCCTTGATCATGCGCCAAGGCGCAATCCAAACTGCGCTGGCCGTGACGATCGGTCTTCTGTTTTCATTGGCCGCTGGCCGCGTCCTCGCTCGGATTCTTTATCAGGTTAGTCCGAGCGATCCATTCGCGTTAGTCATATCCGGTGCCCTGCTGACTGCAGCGGCGATGCTTGCCTGTTTTTTCCCTGCGCGACGCGCCACACACGTCGAGCCGCTCAAAGCGTTGCGTACCGAATGACGCAATCGATCCGGCGCAGCAACTTGTTACTTCTGACTCTGTTCGCGTTTTCGTTGCACCCACGACGCTTTGGTCGGCGGTTCCGCCGGTGCAGAAGAATCCGCCGGTCTGCTCCTCCGATGCGGATTCACCGGTGCTGATTTGGGACATTGA
>Ga0209687_1000331_pt1 | contig 16293 bp, 17 predicted proteins | sample GraSoiAngelo_136_FD_185893 | JGI IMG/M metagenome (GOLD analysis project Ga0209687, IMG submission 185893) | Grasslands soil microbial communities from the Angelo Coastal Reserve, California, USA - 14_0929_09_20cm (SPAdes) (version 2) | ecosystem: Environmental > Terrestrial > Soil > Grasslands ...
CAAAACGGGTTTGACGCACCCGGCCGTGGCGGTCGAATTGCAGGAAAACGGAATGGGTCAGGCGATCTACATGCGGATTCAAGCTGCAAACACCATTGCTCAACCGCTCGGGCAACATGGGAATCACCCGATCGGGCAAATAAACACTGTTGCCGCGACGCTGCGCTTCGCGATCGAGGGCGCTGCCGGGTCGGACATACGCGCTCACGTCCGCGATGTGAACGCCAAGCTGCCAGCCGCCTTTGATTTCTTCGACCTGAATGGCGTCGTCGAAATCGCGGGCGTCATCGGGATCGATCGTGACGATGAATTGCTGGCGTAGATCCTCGCGACCGTCGATCTGAGTGACGGTTTCCGGAATCGCGGAGGCTTCCTCGAGAACCGCCTTTGGAAATTCGACGGGCAGATGGTATTTCCGGATGATCGAGAGGATGTCGACACCGGGCGCAGAGCGCGGGCCGAGCAGCTCGGTGATTTTCCCTTCCGGGTTAACATGCCGCGATTCCCAGGCTTCGAGTCTGACCACGACTTTGTCGCCGGGACGGGCGGTCTGTGACCGCCGACCTGCCATTACCATCGGCATTTGCACATAAATGTTGTGAACCAGTCGTGGGTCGTCGGGCACGACGTAGAAGAAATTGCGCGTCTGTTGCAAAGTGCCGACGAAGGTCTCGTTTGCCCGCGTCAGAATCCGGATGATGCGGCCTTCCGCCCGCGGTGTGCGTGCCCGAGAAAATTCGGCGCCGCGAATAATCCGTGCGACTACACGATCGCCATGCATGGCCGTGCCGGTGTTTTCAGCCGCGATGAAAAGATCGGCCTGGCCCGGTTTTTCATTGGTGAGAAAAGCGTAGCCGGCCTCATGCACACTCAACGTTCCGGTCACGAGATCCGCTGCATCCGGCTGGACGTATCGATTTTTCCGGATTCGAGCGATTTCGCCTTCTTGTTCAAGATCGCGCAGTGCGCGGCGCACCTCATTTCGTTGTGCCGCGCCGTAACCGAGCGCGTTTGTGATTTCGATTTTGTCGAGCGGCCGATATTTAGGATCACGAATGAGCCGTAGGATTTCCGCTCGTAGCTCCGCCTTTATTTTCGCCGCCATTGGTGACGCAAGGTTGCGTTGTTCGGTTCTTCGCTCCAGTAGAAGTTGCCGGAGGTTAGGCTTCTAGCCTGACTTGGCCGACATGCTTCCAGCGTGTCGTTGTCTGGTGCTAGAATTTCGAAGGGCAAGATGCTCGTCGGCCGAGACAGGCAACATGCCCATCTTCCGTCCAGAGATCGTGCCGAATGGCTCTCCCCTTGACCGCATCCAGCGGCGGTCAAAGTTTGCTCAATGAAACCGATCTCGTTCGCCCTCGCGATTTTCGTTGGAACAATCGTCAATATGAATGCGGCTTCCTCCATATCGGTCACCACGCCTGCTTTCCAGGCTGGCGGCGACATCCCTGCGAAATTCACGTGCAATGGAGCAAACGTGAATCCGCAACTGAAGATCGACCGCCTACCCAACGAAGCAAAGTCACTTGTCTTGATCGTCGATGATCCGGATGCGCCGCGCGGTTTATTTACGCATTGGATCGTCTGGAACATCGATCCGAAAACGACCGATATCGGGGAGAATAGCGCGCCGGCGGGCGGGGTTCAGGGCACAAATGATTTTGGAAAACGCAGTTACGGTGGTCCATGCCCGCCTTCCGGAAGCCATCGCTACTTCTTCAAAATCTTCGCGCTTGATACGAAACTAGACTTGAAACCGAGCGCGCGGCGCACGGATTTGGATGCGGCAATGCATGATCACACCCTAGCACAAGGCGAATTGATGGCTCGCTACTCGCATAAGTAGCACTGGCATCTTGCCTGCGAGGCCAACGGGCGTTTCTCCGCCCGTTGCATTCGCTCACCGTCGCGACCTCGAATAATTCGCCGCGCGTGGTAGTCTCACTTATATGGGTGTGACGACATGGAAAATCGGCGGCGAGATTTTCGATTTGTCTACCCGCGGCTGGATCATGGGCGTCTTGAACGTCACCCCCGACTCGTTTTCCGATGGCGGGAGATTTTTTCAGACACCACAGGCCCTCGCCCAGGCAAGAAAAATGATCGCGGCGGGTGCCAACATCATCGATATCGGCGGCGAATCGACCCGTCCGGGCGCCGATCCGGTCGATGTCGCGGAAGAAAAACGTCGCGTCATTCCTGTTGTTAAGGAGCTCGCCGGCGAAGCATTAATTTCAATCGATACCTCGAAGGCGGAAGTGGCTGCCGCCGCTTTGGATGCCGGGGCGAAAATCGTCAACGATGTCACCGGCGGTCGCGGCGACGAGGCAATATGGCCGCTACTTGCCGAACGGGGCGCGGGTTTCATCATCATGCACATGCAAGGCACGCCACGAACAATGCAACGCACGCCTTCCTACCATGATGTCGTTGCCGAAGTGGCCGATTTTTTTCGACAACAATATGCCCGCGCCCTAGAGTTCGGCGTTGATCCAATGACGCTCGCGTTCGATCCGGGAATCGGGTTCGGAAAAACGCTCGGGCACAATCTCTCGTTGTTGAAAAATCTGCCGCGCCTGCGCGTTCATGATCTGCCACTTGTAATTGGAGTGTCGCGCAAGTCTTTCCTCGGCAAGATTTCCGGGCACAACGGCTCGATCCACGATCGGCTTTCGCCCACGATCGCGTTTACCTCCTTGCTGCGAATGAACGGCGCCGATGTTTTGCGCGTGCATGATGTAGAAGAAAATGTGGAAGCCTTGCGCGTCGCCGACGCGCTTCGGAGTGCGCCATGATCGATCGCATCGTACACCTTATCGTCCTCGGCTGGCGCAGCGCCTTCGAGATCGTGCTGCTGACGGTGGTAATCTATTATGGTTACCTCTATTTCCGCGGCACTCGGGGTGCGAAAGTTTTGACCGGACTGGCCATTGTCTTCCTCGCACTCACCCTGATTTCGACGCTCCTGAAACTCGCCGTCATAGGCTGGATCATTCGCAGTTTCTCCGTCTTCCTCGCCATCGCTCTCGTCGTCATTTTCCAACCCGAACTTCGACGTGCCCTGGCGGCATTGGGCGGCCATCCCATTTTCTCGCTCGCCGGCGAAAAGCGGGAAATGGTGCACGATCTCGCCGAGGCTATCACTCAGCTTTCGAGTAAACAATTCGGTGCCCTGATCGCGATCGAACGCGACACTTCCATCCGCGTTTATGAAGAAACCGGCGTTCAACTCGAAGCCGATTTCTCCGTCGAGCTCCTCCTCACGATCTTTCATCCAAAGACTGCTTTGCATGATGGTGGCGTCATCATTCGGAACGGTCGTGTGGCGTCGGCGGCGTGCATTTTCCCAGTCAGTCAGCGCGAAACTCTCGATCGCAGTCTCGGTTTGCGACATCGCGCTGGATTGGGATTAACCGAGGAATCCGACGCCATCGCGATTGTGGTCTCGGAAGAGACAGGGGCAATTTCGATTTGTCATCGCCGCCGAATCGAGCGTGATTTCACTCCAGAAACATTCCGCAAACGAATCGGCGAAATTTTGCTGCAAGGGCCTTATGATGAAGAAACTGATTCTGAGAAACTGGCAGGCGAAGATCATCTCGCTCCTGCTCGCGAGCACGCTTTGGTATCTGATCAAAAAGAACGTGGCAACGACCCCATCGCCGTCTGAGGAGCCCCCCGCGGCGGAACAATCGCGTTAGTGCTTCGGTGGCGCAGGCATCTAACGCCAGTCCGGTCGAAGACTCGCCGTGGAGAGCATCCTCTGTGGGGGGCCAACGGGAATTGGGTCCGTGCCCAATCGCTAGCGCAAGAAGCGCGCGAGATTTTCGTCTTCCCAACGCCGGGCGCGTTTGTAAAACCGAAATTCGCGTTCGCGCCGATTGAATTCCTCGGTGTGAACACAACGCCGACCATTCCCTTGCGGTTTGTCCGGCACGACGGCGTGCAACATTTCGTGATAAACAATGTATTCGAAGAACCAGAGCGGAACGAATTTTTGATCGAGCCACGGATTAATCCGAATCACACGATCTTCTTCTTGGATTGTGCCGAAGATAAAATATTCTTTCGGACGCTCCCGACGTTTCCGGCCCCAAACGACCTTGTAACCGCGCAGACGATTACTGAAATGACGCGCGTTTATTTTGTCGAAGACACTGCGCAAATCGAAATAGCGTCCTTCAGTTTCCAGACTTAACTGGCGCTGCAGTGGCAATCGCGATCTTGCTATTTTTCGTTTTGCCCGTCTGGCCATATTCCCTTTTAAGAGCCCCGATTGGTCGTGCGGGACACCTTAATTGTACGCAACTGCGAATCTGGAAACAACTAGGCTGAAATTATTTTTTCTAGACGCGCAAGCTACACAACATTAGGAGCTTGTAAGACCATCCGAAATGGGCGAACTTATCAAAAATGCGAGAAAAAACGCTCTTTGATTCGTGTTATTTCACACAAGTTCCAGCGCCGCAAGAGCTTCTCCCGAGAGAGGAGTGTTTGCGGCGAATATCGGTAAGTCCGGCAGCTGTCTGGAAGTTAGGCATCTTTGCCCGCCGATGCTGAATTCGACATGCTGGAAGCATGCCGACCGAGGTCCGAGCCCGACTGGCGAATGGCTGGAAGCTTAACTTCCACGGCGGCGGGTTTACCTCTTGCTTCTCCTATATATATTCCGCACGCGGGCGGATCGAAGGACAAGGTGACTCCATTTCTCAGAAAGATTCTCGGGCTTAACTGGCTGCTCATGGCCGTCATGCTTGCCCTCGCCGCCTTTGGCGTAATCGCGATCTATAGCGCGACCTATATGCGGGAGGATCCGCTTGCCGCCGAGTTTTGGCGTAAGCAGGCGAACTGGGTCGTCGTTGGATTTTTCGCCTTCATTATCGTGAGTTTGATTGACTACCGCTGGGTCCGGTGGGGTGCGCTGCCGATGTATCTCGCCGGGCTGGGATTTCTAATTCTGACGCGATTCATCGGGCATAAGGTTTATGGCGCACGCAGCTGGCTGAGCATTGCCGGGGTCAACTTTCAACCTGCCCAGCTCGCCGTCATCGCCGGCATCATGGTGATCTCGCTATTCCTCAGTCAGTTCCGGCAAATGCATCCCATGCTACGCCTGACTCTTTGTGGCGCCGTCGTCGGCGCCCCGTGTTTGCTCATTTTAATGCAACCGGACCTCGGCGAATGCATCATTTGGGGTCCGGTGCTAATGGCGCTGCTTTTCGTGGGTGGAATTCCTGTGCGTTATCTGATTTGCATCATTCTGATCGTGATCGCGTTTATTCCCATCGCGATTAATCTCGGACTCAAGCCGTATCAGCAGGAAAGAATTACCGCGTTCATTAATCCCGACATCGATCGCCAGGGTTCAGCTTGGGCGATTAATCAGTCGCTTATCGCCATTGGCTCGGGTGGTTGGTCCGGGAAAGGATTCAAAGCGCCGAATACGCAAATCGAGCTGGGTTTTCTTCCTGCTACCGCGGTGCACAACGACTACATTTTTTCCGCCGTCGGCGAGCAGTGGGGTTTTGTGGGGGGAATGTTCTTGCTCGGTGCCTTCGCTTTACTGCTCTTAACGTGTCTGTTCGTCGCTTTTTGTGCCGGTGATCAATTTGGACTCTTATTGGTGGTCGGAATCACCACTCTCATTTTCACCCACATTTTTCAGAACATCGGAATGACGATTTCGCTTTTGCCGATTACCGGCGTTCCACTTCCTCTCATCAGTTACAGCGGATCGTTTGTCCTGATGATCATGTTCGGCCTCGGCATTGTGAACAGTGTTTGGGTTAACCGTCGGGGCGACTTGCGCTAAAGTGAGCGGCGTTGTCTGCTCACCAATGGCTACGGACTACAAGGTCAAACTCGAAATCTTTGAGGGCCCACTCGATCTGCTGCTGTATTTGATCAAGCGCGACGAACTCGACATTTACGACATCTCGATCGAGCGCATCACCCGGCAATACCTCGAGTACCTCGAAGCGTTCAAAGAATTGAACATCGAGGTAGCCGGCGAATTCATCGTCATGGCTTCGAACCTCCTTTACATCAAAAGCCGCAGTCTGCTCCCGCTCGATCAACAACCCCCCGAAGAAGCAGCGGAAGAGGACGACCCGCGCTGGGAATTGATCCGGCAGTTGATCGAATACAAGAAGTTCAAGGACGCGGCCGCACAGCTGGGCGATCGCGCACGCGAGCAGGAAAATATTTTCGGGCGCGGCGGACCCTTGGATTTGCCGACGGTGCGACCGTTACTGTTGGGTGAGGTCGGAATTTTTCAGCTGATCAACGCCTTCCAAAACGTCATCAAGCGGGTCGAAGCCCGCGCCGAGTTGCAGGAGATTCTCGGCGAGAACTATACCGTCTCCGACAAAATCGAAACCATTCTTGCCCGGGTTAGCGAAGGAGCATCACTTAAGTTCTCCGACCTGTTCGCAGACATGGCCTCTCGCGTAGAAATCGTCGTAACCTTTCTTGCGCTCCTCGAGTTGATCCGCCTGAAACAGGTACGCGCCATCCAGCCGGGGCAATTCGGCGAGATCGAGATTGCCGCGGCTGCCTGAAATGCCGCATGTCCTAATCGCCGGCTGCGGTTACGTTGGAAGTGTCGCGGCAAAATTGTTTGCCGACTCAGGCTGGGATGTGACCGGCTGGGTCCGGAGTGATCAGGTAGCTGGCCGAGGAGGGGAGGGCAAGATATCGCTGAAAGCCGTTGACATTGCGAATTTGGAGGCGGTTCGTAGCAATGCTTTCGCTGCCAACGTGGTCGTGCATTGCGCCAGTTCCGGTGCCGATTCCTACCGCCACGTCTATCGCGACGGTATCGCCAATCTCTCTGCCTGCTTTCCCGGCGCGCGCCTCATTTTTACCAGCAGCACGAGCGTTTATCCGCAGCGAGACCGCAGTCTGGTTACCGAGGAAAGCCCAGCCGAGCCTGATTCCGACAATGCGAGAATTCTGCGTGAGGCCGAGGAAATTGTCCTCGAAGACAGTGGCATTGTCTTACGGGTCGCGGGAATTTATGGCCCAGGTCGATCATTCCTGCTCCGACGCACGATGAACGGAACGGCGGTCGCAACCGATCGCATTGTTAACCAGGTCCATCGCGATGACGTCGCGTCGGCGATCTTTTTTCTTGGGGGATGTCAAATAATCAATCCACCGCGGATTTTCAATGTCGTTGACGACATGCCCGTCCCGCGGGCCGAGATTCTTGCCTGGTTATCGGAGCGGCTGAAACTCCCGCTGCCGGCTTCACCCGCCCCGGCAGAGCAAGCGCAAGGGCGTTCCAATAAGCGGGTCAGCAATGCCAAATTACGAGCCCTCGGCTGGGCCCCGACATATCCCAGTTACCGCGAAGGCTTCGATCAATCAGTCCTTCCAGCCCTCAAAAATTGCGGCGCGTAAGGTGGATCGGTTGCTTCGTCATCCGCCAGTGCAGTTCGCACCTTGATCCAGCGTCGATCTCCGAAAAACGGGCATACTTGCTGCTAAAAAATGGAATATGCGGGATATCAAGCTGTCAGGGCGCGAAGCAGCAGTGGTTCGTGCGATTGGTTTTGCCGAATCGATGCTAGGCGCGGAGATTTTAGACTCAACACGAATGGAGCCTGAGGACGTGGGCGATACCCTCAACGGCTTGATTGCGGCCGGCTTCATCGAAACGATTCCCTATGCGGAACAGGTCGATCTAGCGGAAATGCCTACGACCGCCTTCGAAGTAAATCCAGCTTACGTCCACGAACTGCGTGTCGCCATCTCCCGGCGCTAGAGCGTTTTTCTAAATCGCAGCCGGCATTGCCGACTCGCGTGTTCGTCGTTCCCCAAACAACTGACGAATTACATCTTCGATCGGCATTTCCTGAACATTAATGTCGCTTACGTCACACGCGGCCAATAAACGCCGCGCCGTTTCCGTGACGTGCGCGCGCGGTACCTTCAGTTGCACCGATACCGGTGTCTGCGATACGACCTCACCGAACTCACTCAAATCCCGTTTCGATTCCCCGCTAAATGTCAGGCTGATGACTTTGTTGCCGGAAAAACGATCGATGATGTCGTCGAGCGGGCCGTCGAAGAAAATCTTTCCGTGATCGATGATCATGACCCGGTCGCACAACTCCGCGATGTCCTGCATGTAATGACTGGTGAGCAGGGTGACAATGCGATGCTCGGAATTGTAGATCCGCAAAAATTCGCGCACCCGTTTCTGACTAACGACATCGAGACCGATCGTCGGTTCATCCAGAAACAGCACTTTCGGTTCGTGAATCAGCGCGCTGATCAATTCCATCTTCATTCGCTCGCCCAACGATAGCTCGCGCACCATCACGTTCATTTTGTCGGTGACTTCGAGTAGCTCGCTCAAGCCGTCGACAACTTTTTTGAAACGATCGCGATCAATAGCGTAAATCGCACGGTTGAGTTCGAGCGATTCCTGCGCCGGTAAATCCCACCACAGTGCGTTCTTCTGTCCCATGAGTAAACTGAATTGCCGCTTCATTTCGTTCCGCCGTTCCCATGGAACAAACCCCAGCACGCGCGCGTCGCCCGACGTCGGATTCAACAATCCGGACAACATTTTCAACACCGTCGTTTTGCCCGCACCATTTGGTCCGAGGAATCCAACTAATTCGCCTTCCTCGATCTGAAAGCTCACCGCATCGGCTGCGCGCGTCTCATCGTATCGCCGCCGCACCAGTCCCTTAACCGCTCCAAGCAATCCGCTCTCCTTACGGTAGGTGCGGTAAACCTTGGTTAAGTCGCGCGCTTCGATTGTGGGCATGGCGTACTTATGTCTTGTTCTATGAGATTTAGAAACGCGCAAGCCCGACTAAGGTAATTCGGGGATTCTTCGCGTCTTTTGTAAGACCCGTGCGAGGTGTGCTACGCCGCGCTCGATTTCGCCGCCGGTTTCTTTCGCAGCAACGGCAACACCTTTTCCACCAGCGCGTCGGCAGTAATGCCATGCTTCTTGCGCAGGATCGGAACGCCGCCGTGCTCGATGAATTCATCGGGCCAACCAATGCGCACAATCGGGGTATTAATTCTCTGCGAATACAGATGCTCCATCACGGCGCAGCCAAAACCGTTATGCAGAACATGATCTTCAATCGTCGCAATAACCTCCACGCTCCGGGCAAAGAACTCGAGCGTCCCGGTATCCAGCGGTTTGATCCAGCGCGGATTGATCAGCGCCACGGAAATTCCTTTCTCCTGCAGTTTCCTGGCCGCTTCCTCCGCCATCTCAAACATGTTGCCGAGTCCGAAGATCGCGACCTCGCGTCCGTGTTGCACCACCTCGGCCTTACCGATCTCGAGCAGTTTCGGCTCCGATTTTGGCTTCGCGCCCGTGCCCGCCCCGCGCGGATAACGGATTGCAATCGGACCGGCATGGTAATTCGCCATCGTCCAAAGCATGTCCACGAATTCGTCTTCGTTCTTTGGCTGCATATGCACCCAGTTCGGGATGTGACGCAGATAACCAATGTCGAATAAACCGTGGTGCGTCGGTCCGTCGTCGCCACTCAATCCCGCGCGATCCATGCAAAGCGCGATATTTAGTTTTTGAATGCCCATGTCGTGAATCGCCATGTCGTAGGCGCGTTGGAAAAAAGTCGAATAAATTGCGAGGAACGGTTTCAATCCCTGTGTCGCCAGCCCGCAGGCGAACAGCGCCGCGTGCTCCTCCGCAATTCCCACATCAAAATAACGGTCCGGATGCGCCGCCTGGAAAAAGCCGAGCCCGGTCCCGCTCGGCATCGCCGCCGTGATGGCGACGATCTTTTTGTTGGAATCGGCAAATTTTGCCAGCGTTTTCCCGATGATTTCCGAATAGGTCGGCGTCGGCGTCGGCGCGGTTTCGCCCGTCTCCAGTTTGTATTTTCCGAGCCCGTGGAACTTGTCCGGCTTGGCCAGCGCCGGCTCGTAGCCTTTCCCTTTTTTCGTTAGAATGTGCAGGATCACCGGTTCTGCCTGCGTTTTCAAAAACTCAAACGTTTTGATCAGCAGCGGAATATCATGCCCATCGATCGGCCCGTAGTAATGCAGCCCAAACTCTTCGAAAATTACGCTCGGCACCAACAAACCCTTCACCCCTTCCTCGAATTTGTGCGCCAGATGAACCGCGCTTTTGCCGCCAACTGCTTTGATGAATCGGCGCGCTTTTTCGTGCAGCCCCGCATACATCGGATGGGTGGTAATGGCGTTAAAATAGGAAGCGATCGCGCCCACATTCTTCGCGATCGACCACTCGTTATCGTTCAGCACGACAATGAACCGTTTCGTCTGCGATTTGGCGTTGTTAAGCGCTTCGTAACTGATCCCACAGGTAAACGCCGCGTCACCCGCCACCACCACGACATGTTCGTCGTCCGCGCCCCGCAAGTCGCGGCCTACCGCCATTCCCAGTGCGGCCGATAACGCCGTCCCGGCGTGGCCCGCGCCGTAGCAGTCGTGTTCGCTTTCGGTGCGCAGCAAAAATCCGTTGAGTCCCTCGTACTGCCGCATGGTATGAATGCGGTCGAGCCGGCCGGTAAACATCTTATGGACGTACCCTTGATGGCTGACGTCAAAAACGAGCCGGTCTTTCGGCGTGTTGAAAACGCGATGGAGCGCGATCGTTAGTTCTACCACGCCGAGATTGGGTCCAAGATGTCCGCCGGTTTGCGACAAAACCTGGATGAGCTTGTCGCGCACTTCTTGCGCCAGCTGCGGCAGATCCTGTTCCCGGATGGCTTTGATATCATCCGGCCCGCGGATGCCGCCGAGTAAACTGCCGCCGTTTTTAGAAGAGTCTGACGTCATCGTTCTCCTTCATTGAATCCGTAACTGGCGATGCAATTGGCGGTTCCGTCGCCGCAAAATCTTTCACCGAAGCCTTGCCCGCATGATCGCGCGTGATGATCTGGATTTTTTGTTCGGCCTGCGCCAGACGGTCCTGACACACTTTCACCAATTTCATTCCTTCCTCATAACGTACCAGCAAATCTTCCAGTAGCATCTTCCCCGATTCCATTTCTTCCACGATTTTTTCCAACCGCTCCATCGCGGTTTCGAAACTAATCTCCGCCTTTTTCGCAGGACTGGCCATGGCAAACGTGGAATTAAGCATAGTGCCGCGTAGAAAAAAGCCCGACTTCAAGTGACACTGTTCTCGCGCTAATTTATGGGGCGAGTGCTCCGTTTGCCGCTGAAAAAGGTTGCGAATCGCGGCGGCGACCCATGTTCGGCATCTTGCCGAAAGGATCTGTGTTAGGCGCGCTGGAACTTGAGCTTACTTCTTGGTCCCGAAACCCCTACGGATCCCTTTCGCAATTGAAAATCTGCCGTAGTGAGTAAGGAATGAAAGCGTGGTGGTTACCGATCGCTGGCGCGACCATGTTCGCGATCAATCCATCCGGCCAAAGTGCGCCGGATGAGCGAATGAGAATACCCGCCAGGCCGGATCCAAACGATACTGCCGGTCCGGCTCGGACTGCCCAGGGGGTCCTGATCGAAACGAGTAGTAACCTCGGCAGCGGTATCGGCGCCGAACTCACGGGGGACTACAGAGAAGCTGTTATGCTTCTAACCCGGGCGATTGAAGAGGAGCACGACGCTATGAAACTGGCATTGGCTCGCCGATTTCGCGGGCTGTCTTACAAGCATCTTGGTCGGCGCGATGATGCTCTTCACGACTTTCTCGAGGTCATTCGTCTTCAACCGCAGCTTGATCTCGGCTACTACAACGCCGGCGTCATTTACAATCTGCAGGGCCGTTACAAAGACGCTATCGACATGATGACGCGCTCGATTCAATTGCAAAAGGATAATCGAGGTCTGGCGAGACGCCGAAGTGAACGCGGCAACGCTTACTTTCATCTCGGGGACTTCAAACGCGCCCACGCCGACTTCGTTGCTGCAGTGCGACTCGATCCGCGCGACCCTGATGTGGTCAATAATGTTGCTTGGTTTCGTGCTACTTGTCCGGAGGCACGTTTCCGCAACGGAAAGGAAGCGGTGGAGTTGGCAACGCGCGCCTCCACGCTCGAAAACTGGAAGGACGCCGATGGAATCGACACCCTTGCCGCCGCCTATGCCGAGATCGGCAATTTCGCCGAAGCCGAACGTTACCAACAAAAAGCCATGGCCCTTTTAGCCGAAGACGAAGCGTTGCGCCCCAAGTTTCGGGAACGTTTAGCACAATATCGCGCCAAGCAACCTGTCCGTCAGGAAATTAGTCGAGGCTGACGCGTTTGCGCGATCTTCCTGATCACTGACAACTGTGGTGGTTGATTAGAGACTACGAGTAATCGTATACTCGAAGCAATTGCGAGGAGCTGACGAGATGTTCGGGTGAACTAAAAATTCGTGCAGAATCCGCTCTCGAACGAAGCCGGCCTTTTCCAGTGCTCGAGCAGAGGAATGGTTTTCGATATCACAGGCCGCGGAAACGCGTGAGACCCACGGCTCGGTAAAAGCCCACTCGACTACTGCACCGATTGCTTCCGGCATATAACCATTGCCCCAATGAGGACACGCGAGAAGGAAACCGAGATTGAACCCATTATTCTCTGGCCGCGCCGCGATCGACCCGATCATCTCGTCAGTGTCGTTGGTAAAAAGAAACCAGCAAAATCCTTCCTGCCTTTCCCATGCTGTTAAGAAACGATCGATCACCGCCTCCGTTTCGGCGACGTTGGCATGTGGGCGCCACATTAAATACCGAGTGACCGCCGGGTCTTGCGCATATGCTGTGAACATTAGCGATGCGTCGGTCGCCCGTGGCTTGCGTAATAGCAGCCGCGTGGTGTGGATTTCATCGGGAGCTGGGATCAAAGTTACGTTACTCCATTACTTCGCTTGGCTCTTTGCTCTTCGCCCTTAGCCCTTGTTGGGCGTTGGGAGTTTGGCGTTGGATGTTGAGCCTTGAGCGTTGAGCGTTTGCTTTTAGCTTCCCCGCTTCAACCCTTCAGCGTCTTAATCGGCTTCATTTCTCACCCCTCGTCCCCGGTCGGCACAATGCCGGCATTTTCCACCATCAAAACAACGGCTCGTTCCGGCGCAAGAGTGCGATGCACAAAACCTTTCGGGACTACAAATCCCTCCTGCGGCCTCAGGTCCACTGAGCGATCTTCAAGCTCTATGATAAAACGACCTTCCAGCACAAAGAAGAACTCGTCGTCGCGATCGTGTTTGTGCCAGTGATACTCACCCTGCATCACTCCAAGGCGAACGACCGAATCGTTCACTTTGCACAGTGTTTGGTTGTACCACTTGTCTTTGCAGGCTTTCACCAACGACGGAACATCCACCAAAGTTAGCGCCGGAAATTTGATGTCCAGAAATGTCGCGTACGGATACGATTTCGTTTCACTCATAAAGATTTGTGGTCAAGGTGTGATTCGGTGGAAACCTTTGATATCAAGCGATGCTGGTGTAATTGAGCGTTGGACCTTGACCCTGCTTCAACTGTTCAACGCTTTAACGATCTCCTTTTGGTTTCAAGGCGTCGGCAAGATCCTGCCGTATTCGGAAGTCTTGCCGCGCATTGCGAAGTAGTGGTACGCTTCCCGAGCAACGTCACTGATTGCCCGCTCGGCCGCTCGCTCGTCACTCGCATAAGCGGTCATCACACTGATGGCAAATGGCCGGTTTGCTGAAAAGACTATACCCGAATCAGTGCGAACGCCTTCCAGTTCACCGGGTTTGTTTGCTACCTGAACACCGTCAGGTAGGTCTCGCGGGATATAGCTCGGTTTTAACGTCGATAACTGCTTGATTAGCTGCTTGGTCGAATCCGCTTTTAAGACTTTCCCTTTGTAGATCGCTTCGAGCAATTGCACCATTTCGTGTGGAGTCGCCACATTCTCATCACCACGTTGAGCCGCCGTGACATCCATCATTTTTCGGCGCAACATCGTCTTGGTCAGACCAAGTCCACGCAGGGTAGCGTTGACGTTGTCTTTGCCGATGCGGTCAATCAGGACATTGGCTGCGGTATTATCGCTCACCGCGACCATAAATTGAGCCAGGTCGCGATTCGTCACTCGTGTCACACCCGCACTCAACCCGCCCATTACTCGACTGTCTTCGACCAGGTCCTTCGGATCGACTGTATAGAGGTCGTCCAGTGTCGCCTTGCCCTTTGCTCCAGCCCGTGCTTGCTCGTCCTGATGATATAGTTCGAGCAAAATCGGGAGCTTGATCGAGCTCGCGGCGGGAAACACGTGCTCAGCGTTGCGCAACAAAGCGGGCCGCCCGTCGGTAAGATCGACGATGGCAATACCCATCACGCCATCAAACCGCATCGCGATTTCATCGATCCGCAACTCAAGCTTTTTACAGAGCAAATCGCTACCGCTATCGGTCGGTGCAGGCTTGTCTTCCCCGAAAGCGCTGATCCCGACCGTCGCAGTGACGATAAAGAAGGCGGCTGTCGTGAAGCGCCACACAGCGCTGCTGTTCTTGCGCCTGCCGTCGCGCCTGAAATTAGAGATCTTTGAATCTGTAATTAAGCGTACGTTGGCGTAGTGATTAATCACGTGAGCGATGCATGCGTTTGGCATTGAATGTTGGACGTTGCGATTAGGCCGATGCTTTCGACTGTCGGGCACGAATCACCAACCAAATCTTCCGCGCGACGAGTAGCACGGCCAAACTCAGGATCGCCACTCCATATCCAAATAGCTGATTCGCACCGAGCCATACCGCGACGCCAATGACGGCGAAGAATGCCCCTGCATACATCCAGAGTCCCGAAAGAAGGATAGCCGGAAAGGCGATATATCGAACAACGGAGGCGTAATTTGGAAGTTCTGCAAACGGACTATAAATGTAACCGATTATTGGAATGCTAAAGATAAGGTGAATCGAGCGAAGAGTCGCACGTCTGGTGGCATTGCTAATCATTCAATCCCTTTCCCTTGAGAATTTGCGAAATACATTTCTCAATCCTCGACACTCGAGTTTTGGACTGTTTGGCTCCAGAAAAATAAAGGAGGTATCCTCTTTGCCGTCCAGGTGTCAATGCATCAAAAGCAGTTCTCAGGGCAGGAGTTGCGTGCAATTTATTTTGAAATTCTTCAGGAACTTTGAATTCTGACGTCTTTTTATAGTTCACTTCCAAACCGGCTTTTTCTATTTCAATGGCTTCTTTGATATAGGCTTTCAAAACTGGCTCCATCTTCACTATTTCGCGAACACTCGTGAACCGAATTTGGCGTGCCGTCTGCACGTTCTCCGTTTGTTGGATTAAGATGCCCTTGGCGTCCTTTAACAAAGCACCCTTCATAAACAGAAGCGCGCAGTAATCCTTAAATCCATGTATTAGAACGACGTTGCTTTGCTGAAACGTGTAACAAGGTTTACCCCACTTCAATTCTTCCGTCAGCCCACAGTCGAGGATGATCGTTCGCAGTTTCCTAACTTGTTCTTGCCACCTTTTGGCTTTACTAAAAAAGAAATCAACCTTGGGATTTCGTCTGTTCATTCTGTCGAGACGTCGAACTATCTTGATCGGTGTGTAAATCTGGTTATTGGCGACGCCCGCATGACCTATTGCAATTAATTCACTCGCTCGCAAGCTGGGTAAATCCGTCCGCGCTCCAGGTTTCGCTGCCGACTCCATGATGCACGAAGAACAAACCACTGGGGTCATACTTAACTTTGATCGTCTGCAGTCGTGGATAATTCGTCCCCCAGAACGCTTCCTGCCAGGATCTATTGAAATAGTTGCTTTCTGAGACATAAGAACCGCTATGAGGAACGAGCTTCCGCAACTCTGCAATAGCCCGATCAACGGCGCGAGCGTCCTTCCGCGCAGCTTCCTTGTTAATGTTCACGTCGGGTAAACCGGGATAGGCGGGCTTATCGGCATTGGCGATAATGACAAGACAGAAGGCGTCAATGATCAACGGATTAGTCGCAGTCTGTTTGGCGGTAGCCAGGACGTCAGTCGAAGCGCCAGCCAAACCCTTATTAAAATGCAACTCAACCGTACTCGATCGGCTGCTGGCAAGAAGCGCGTCAGTTAATCGTCCTCGCTGTTTTTCTGCTAGAAGCGAAGCGGGAAGCCAGACCGAATCAAAGCCGGTGATGAAGAAGCCGACCTGATCCGCATCGCCTTTCCACCAGCCATAATATTTCGGAACACCAGCGCGCGGATCTCGAATGAGCGACCCCCTCTCGTCGAACTGCCACCACTCTCTCGCTGACAAGGCTCCGGCCCGTAGCTCGTTCACGATCGTGTAATCCTGGGTCGACGCTTTGACCCATTCGAAAAATGGTTTCCACACTTCTCGCGCTTCCGGCCCG
>Ga0209687_1000347_pt1 | contig 15865 bp, 17 predicted proteins | sample GraSoiAngelo_136_FD_185893 | JGI IMG/M metagenome (GOLD analysis project Ga0209687, IMG submission 185893) | Grasslands soil microbial communities from the Angelo Coastal Reserve, California, USA - 14_0929_09_20cm (SPAdes) (version 2) | ecosystem: Environmental > Terrestrial > Soil > Grasslands ...
TCATAATTATCATCTCTATGTACTCAGGTGCGGACGGCGTGATCAGCTCCGTCGGCATCTTGAGGCGAATAGAATCGGCTCGCTTATTCACTATCCCGTGCCGGTCCATCTTCAGGAGGCGTATTCCGATCTCGGTTTGGCTGAAGGCAGTTACCCGGTCGCTGAGCGTCTTTGCAATGAGGTGTTGTCGCTGCCGATGTTCCCAGAGCTGAGAGACGATGAGGTTATTCGAGTAGCCGAGGCGGTGAACTCATTTGTTTAGCCTGCGGGCAGCGCGACCGCTCGTGAGATCACGAGCACGCGCCCGCCGCCTCTCAATAAACTCGACATCAATAAACTCGACTCTTGAAACTGTAGAACCACGCATGGTAATAGCATAGAGACCCCTTTAAGAGACCCCTTTTCCAGCAGCCCCCGCGGACACTTTCTTCTTGATTTGAAGCTTGATGGAAACCACGGAAGCTAGATTAATTCACTCGGAAACAACTCTGGCGGCGCCTATGCCGAGCCACTGGAAGACCATTCTTGCAATCACGCTCAACGCGTTTCGAGAGTCGGTTCGCGATCGCGTGCTTTATAACCTGATCCTGTTCGTGCTCATACTGGTTGGAGCTTCTGTGTTCATCAGCGAGCTTTCAATCGATCAGGAAAACAAATTCATCGCGGATCTAGGGCTCAGCTCCATGGTCATCTTCGGAGCCATAATCGCGATCTTCATCGGCGTCGGACTTGTCTATAAGGAGATAGACCGGCGCACCATCTACAATCTGCTTTCAAAGCCCGTACACCGGTATCAATTCATCATCGGTAAATACTTCGGATTGTGTCTGACGTTACTCGTCAACACGGGTGTTATGACCGCGGGCACCATCGTCGCTTTGATCTTCGCCAATAAGGGATTCGGACGGCTCCAACTGGCCGTGCTTCCATCCGCCTACCTGATCTATCTCGAGCTGGCCTTGATAGTCGCGGTAGCGCTGATGTTCTCGAGTTTCAGCACGCCGATGCTCTCGACTCTGTTCTCATTCGCCGTCTATGTGATTGGGCATTTCAGCAGCGATCTCAGGCTGGCCGCGGAGATGTCGGATTCGGGCCTGGTGAAGGGCGTGCTCTACGGACTTTATTACGTGATGCCGAATCTTTCGACATTCAGTTTCATCGGGGAGGCTTCGCGAGGACAGATGGTTCCGCTTGCGGTTGCCGGAAAAGCCACCTTGTACGCGATCCTGTACGTGGTGATTCTCCTGTCTGCTTCGGCGGCGATACTCCAAAGACGGAATTTCAAATAACGGAGAAATCTTGAAAGCGAGCCGCATCCCGATAGCGCTTATACTGATTGGATTCGGTGCAATGTATCCGCTCCGGCGATGGGTAGACGCAAGCACGTATCGGTCGGTCATAAGCGAAGAGAGCCTTTACTTCACCTCCGGCAAGACGATTAAGAAGATCAGCCTCGGAATCGATTCTCTGGTCGCCGATGTTTACTGGATTCGAACTCTTCAGTATTTTGGCCAAAAGGTCCTCGATCAAAAGACTCGCATTCGCGACGTGCGCAACATCAGGATGGATCTGCTGGCGCCTCTTTTGCGCGTCGTAGTCGACATGGACCCACACAACATTACCGCCTATCGCTTTGGAGCGATCTTCTTGCCCGATGTCGATCCTCCGGAAGCGGTCGCGCTTCTGGAGCGAGGCATTCGAGATAATCCGGATCAATGGCGGCTCTATCAGGATCTCGGCTACATCCACTGGCAAATGGGAAACTATGAAAAAGCCGCGGAAGTGTATCAAGCGGGCAGCGAAATCGAAGGCGCAATGTGGTGGATGAGGGACATCGCCGGCGTCATGAAAATAAAAGGCGGCGAGCGCAATCTCGCTCGCAGTATCTATTCGACCTACTTGAAGGATGAGAACGAAATGGTTCGGACTCAGGCCGAGACTCGAATCAAGCAACTCGATGCTCTTGATGAAATCGATGCGATCAATGCGATCATCCTTCAATATAAGCAGCAGCGGGGCGCCTGCCCAAGAGACCTGAAACAACTCGCGGCGCGGCTTCGCGGAGCAGGCTTGAGACTGAGCGCCGATCTTCTACCCGTCGATCCCGACGGTTTCCCTTACGCTCTTAACCAGGAAAGCTGCACCGCCGAAGTTGCAGCCGAATCTACCGTGGGCCATCCCTGAAAGTGAGCTTCACGCGCGCGGATTGCTGCGCACGAGATCTACGTTCACCGTGTAACCGGAGGTCTTGATCCGGGCTCTTACCGGTACGTGCGCTGCATCTTCAGTAACCCAGATTAATAACTGGCCGCTTCGTTTGATGTAGCGGCCGTCAAACGCTTTGACATCCAATTCGATAGCATCGTACCTGGTCTTTCCTACGACAATCTCGGCCTTCTTTCCGACTACTACATCGACGTTGTACAGCTTCGCGGCTTCGACGAGCGGGAGAGCAATCCTGTCTCCTTCCTTCAGCGCCAAGGTGCGAACGTAATAGAGCGAGGAAAGCAGGTCCTGAGCCCAGCGAGGCGAATCCGCCTCGACTATTTTGTCGCCGGTTTTTTGAGCGAGATTTCTGACGGCATAGGTCGCCCGGCCCATCACTCGATTGATGGTGAGCGTTTGTTCGCGTCGGATCCTTCCCTCCTGAATGCTCTGACTCGATGACTCAAGTCCGAAGTCATTCGGGCTAACTTGAGAACTATACTTGTCGTGGACGTTGATTTTGAATAACCAGGTAAAGAACCCTTTTGATGTTCCTTCAGCTCGAAATCTGAATTTCTCCGGTTGCCTGTCGCTTTCAGGATTTCCAACCGTCAGCGTGAGAGATCCAATCGTTCCGGAGAACAAAAGCTTGGAAAAAGTAACTTCGTAAACGAGCGTCTCGCCCGCGGTGAAGGGAACGGCGCGCGACCTTTCAGGCGAGGCCGGAACGGCGAAGTTCTGTGTCTGAACAGGCAGATAAGCGCCTGCGATAAAATTCAACAACAGCAATGGCGCGCAAACAAGTCGCGTTAGCATAAGATCGCTTAATTATCGCCGCAATGTTTCAGTGCGCTGTTGCCAGGGCATCCGTCAGTTGGCTGACAGCTTTGATGATTGAGCGGCCTGCCTCATCGAGATTCGAAGCTGCCTGACTCTGGGCCGCCTCGCCGAGCCGCGACGCTTCGGCTACGAACGGATAGAACGCGGCTAAGGCTGCATTCGGGCGAAATGATGCTTCCAGAGCGTTGAGGCCGGAGCCTACGCTCTTGAAACTATCTCGTATTCGCGCCTTATTTCGTTCGATCTCCTCGACGGGCACCGCGGCTCGATCTCCCGTCCGATTCGCGAGCTCCGCCGATTGAATGCTCCTGGATACGCCTCCGAGGACAAAGACAAATTGTGTCAGCGTCTTGATCTCGGCTCCGATCCGAGTTCTCCCTGATTGCACTTCGGCCGCGGTCTTCGCGACTGCTGCTCTCGAGGGTTCGGCCCTTCGCTTCGATGTAGTGCGACGTCGGGTTTGCGCTTCTGATGCGGAAGCGAACAGCATCAAGAGGCACAATGAAATTGTGATAAGCGCTTTTCTCACGAGTCATTCTCCTTCACGCAATTTCTAAAAATATACCATGAGTCGGACAGGGAGGAGGAAACAGGGAGGGAAGTGGGAATAGAGAGAGAGAGGGAACGGTTCTTTGGTGTCGATGTGTCGTTCGAATTGAGACAGTTCAAAAACTCAGGGTCGGGTCTTCCGCGCGGTACTCGTCCAGTTTGCGGTAAAGAGTCTTGCGATCGACTCCAAGCGCTTCGGCTGCTCGAAGCTTGTTCCCCGATGTCTCGCGCAAAATCTCCAGGATGTACTCACGCTCCAGCTCGCGAAGAGTCAATCGTCTTTCAGAGCCCCGGGCAATCAGCGCCGCCGTCGCGCCGCCTGTTCTAATCCGCTCCGGAAAGTCCGATGGCTGAAGAGCCGCTCCATCCGCCATCGCGAGCGCGCGTTCGATGGCGTTCTCGAGCTCCCGAACATTGCCCGGCCAATCATAGGCCGTCAGCATCGCGAGAGCCTCAGTCGTTACTTCCAGCGGGGGCAGGTTCGACGTCTCTGAAGCTTTTGTCACGAAGTGTTCGACGAGCAGAGGTATGTCGAACCTGCGTTCACGCAGAGAAGGGATGCGGATATGAATGACGTTGAGCCTCCAATAGAGGTCTTCTCGGAAACGCCCCGCTCGCACCTCGGATTCCAGGTCGCGATTCGTAGCCGCCACGGCCCTCACTTTTATCTCGCGCTCGTGATCCGCCCCGACGCGCCGCACCGCGCCTTCCTGCAAAACGCGAAGCAGTTTCGGCTGAACCGCCATCGGCAGCTCGCCGATCTCGTCGAGAAAGATTGTTCCACCCTCGGCCGCTTCAAACAGACCCGGGCGAGCTTGCCGGGCTCCGGTAAACGCCTGGCCCGTGTGACCGAACAATTCCGCTTCGAGCAGATCGGCCGGAATCGCCGCGCAATTGACCGGCACAAACGCTCCGCGCTTACCGGACGATTCGTGTACGGCTCGCGCTACAAGCTCCTTGCCCGTCCCGGACTCTCCGGTCAGCAGCACCGTGCTCGCGTTGCGAGCCGCCCGCGCTATGAGCTCGAATAGCTCACGCATCGGGCGGGACGCTCCTATGATTCGCGCGGGCGCCGCCGGCAGCTCGCGTCGCAACCGCGCTTGCTCCCGCTGCGGAGCGCTCGCCTTAAGAGCGTTGTCGACCGCCTGAAGCAGCTCGGCCGTCTCGAACGGCTTTGTCAGATATTGAAACGCTCCTGCCTTTATCATCTGCACCGCTTGCTCGACGGTGCCAAAGCCCGTGATGACGATTACGGGAACCTCCGCGCGATGCTCTCGCACCGTCTGCAGCAGCATATCTCCTTTGAGGCCGGGCATCCGTACGTCGGTGATCACAAGGTCGACCGGCTCACGCTCGAACTTTATCCGCTCTCTTGCGGCTTCCCCGTCAACCGCTATTACGATCTTATAGCCGACGCTTTCGAGATCCTCCTGCAGAAGGTCGCGCATATCGGCGTCGTCTTCGGCAATGAGCACTCGTTCGTTCATCCAACCTCCTGATCGACTGGCGCCAGGAGCTCATCGGAAACCGTAATCGCGAGTTCTTGCGAACAGGGAAGAAATACAGTGAATATCGCTCCAGGCTCGCTCTCGTTATTAGCGGCCTCGATCCAGCCTCTGTGATCTTCGACAATTCGGCGCGAGACCGCCAGCCCCAGGCCGGTTCCCTGGCCGACGTCCTTGGTCGTGAAGAAGGGATCGAATATATGCTCCAGATGCTCCGGCTCGATACCAGGCCCGGTATCGAGCACTTGGGCTACAGCGAACTCGACGCCGTCTCTTTCGACCACGCCAGGTCGACAGTTGAGACGCAGCAATCCGCCCCTGGGCATAGCCTGAATCGAGTTTATGCAGAGATTGAGAAACACCTGGTGCAGCATATCCTTGTCGCCGTCGATGTAGAAAAGAGGCGTGCGTTCAATCTCCACCGACACGCGATTACGTCGCGCTTGCGGCTCGATCAACTCGCCGACGTCGCTGAATACTTCATTGAGGTCGACGGGCTGACGCCTGATTCCGTTTGTTCGCGACAGATCCAGTAGCTGTCTGACCACGCGCCCTATGCGGCGCGACTGCTCGCGAATAATCGTGAGATTGCGCTGGCGAACTTCGAGCGGCAAGTCTGGAGTGTGCATCAACCGCGCGGCCCTTGCGTCGATTACATTCAATGGCGTCCCCATTTCGTGAGCCACGCTTGCCGAAATCCTTCCAATCATCACGAGTCGATCCCGATGCTGCAGCTCTCTCTCGAGTTTGAGCCGCTGCTCGGATGCCTGAAGCGCGGCAGCGTTCTGAGCGGAGAGGCTATCGGCCATCCTATTGAATTCGTTCGCAAGCTGAGCGAACTCACCCGTCTTTGTCGCCAGAGACACTCGATAACTCAGGTCGCCTCGCCCTATCGCGGCCGCACCCTCGAGAAGCGCTTTGATGGGCCGTCCCAGGCTTCTTCGCAACACAAACGTGACGATCAAAAAGATCACTATTACAACGACCGAGAGATTGATTGCATGATCCAATCTGGTGCGCGCTATATCCGCCAGCAACGAGGCGGTGGGCTGGGCTATCTCGAAGGCGCCTCTTCGGCCCGAGCCGAGTTGAACCGGAAGAATAAGTGATAAGTACTCCTGACCGGCAATCAGATGGGTATACTCAACTCGCTCGCCGGACGAAAGCGCGCTCAATACCTCAGGCTGGTAGGATTGCTCTCCAAGGCTGTCCTGGTCGGAGTACATCAAGACACGCGCATTCTCATCAAAAAGAATCACTCGAAAAAGATATGGATTTTCGCTCAGGCGATCGACGAGCCTGGAGGCGTCGCCCGAGCGATCGGCTTTGAAGAGATCTTCGAGCGCAATCTGAAGCGTGTAAGCATGAGCAAGCAACTCCGATCTCATTGTCGCCTGTAAGGCTGCCTCGCGCCGCCGCAACCCAGTGTAGTTGATGACTCCGATTACCAGTCCCACCGCGAGGGTCAGGAACAGGATTAATCTGGTACTGGTTGTCATAGGCGTCTCGTTTCCGCCATCTCGCTGTGATGGGCCTCTGAGCGGTGAAGTGCTCCTCACGGCGTTGGCAACTTCCTTGCCAACCAAATTTTCAGTGGCGCCCATTAGATCAGATTAATAGACTCGCGCGATCAGGTTTTCAACCCGCCCGCGGCAAGGCCGGACTCATTCGAGACTCATCTCACTATGCCGACAGCAGCATCGGCCAAAGGCCTCCTCGGAAGAGAAACCAAGAGCTAATCGACCGCTCATCACAATACCGCGCTGTCTCTATCTTCGCGGCGGCCTCTTCGGAAAGAAGATTACGATCTGAGTCATGTGGCAAGTTGGTACTCGACAGTGGTCAGTTACTACAGTCCGGGCGGCTGTCGCCATTGAACGATCTTCGGACAGGCGGAAAAGTTTTCACAGTGAGAGCCCGTAACCGATTTGTCCGTGGTTCCCCTAAGATTGGCCAATCGCCTAATGTTTTGAGGGTTCAGCACATAAATGGCCGTTAATCGAATGTGATTAATCTTTCGGCGGCACGATGGTTGCACAGACCCTTTTCTCGCACAAATGCTGAGTTTGAAAGGATCGCCGAGATTGTCATTGATTGGGAACCTCCTCCTCGAGGACAGCGCAAGTTGCGCGGTCCAAAGCCAGTTGAGCGCTGGCATCCGGCCGGAGAGCCCTGATTCGAAAGTATGTCGAGGGAAGCGTCACAACTTCACTCAACTACTTTCAGCAAGGCGCTCCGGCCTATTATTTTTTCAAAGAGGCCCCAAGAGGAATGATAAGGGGAGAGAGGAATTCCATGATTTGCCGCGGAATAGCTGAGCGCAGCGGATCCACGAACATAGAGCATCGCCGGCTGCGTGGGTTTGGAGCCCTTCGTCCCGAAGTGCTCGCCCGCGCAGCGGCATTCCGGCGGTCTATTTGAATCGGCCTATTTGAATCGAACCAGGCATATTTGAACGAACCGATAGTTATCGAATCCTTAGATATGGTTATTTGAGATCGGTAGAGAGAGTCGTTAATACCGGCTTCGTGGTGGGTACGACACGATGGATGAGCAGATCAACCGGTGACGACCTCTGTCCTCGTTTTTTGCCTTTCGGATACTCGACGGGAGTTTCGGCCATTTGCCATTTCAGGAAAGGGGAGAGCCTGAAATGCATCGCCGCCGCTCCCGTCGCGTTATTTCTATCTCAATAAGTCAAAAGCGGCTCTGCGGTCAGAACGTACAGAAGCCCAACGCAAGATCCTAAAATTTCCTGATTTATCCTTACAAAAGAAGGATAGGCGCGTGGGGATTTGAACCCCAGACCCCTACCGTGTCAAGGTAGTGCTCTACCCCTGAGCTACGCGCCTACAAAAGAGACCCGTGAAAATTAACAAAGGCTTTCAATTAGTGTCAACCTACCTGCCTTTTTTAGGCGCCTAACAATTCGCCGGCGTTCTTCGGAGGCCCAGTTGCAAATTCGATCGCGCTCCTGGTCCGTGAGACGAGCCTCCGGATGCAGCAGCGTGTACGAGCTCAGAGGCATTCCGCCGCTTTTCACTTCCTTGAGAATCTCTTCCAGTCGATGATCCAGCGTGCGTGTGGGGATTGATTGAGCCTCATTCTGCCATTCCGAAAAGTTGAGGTGTTTGCGGCCGTGGTTGACGTGGTCAATCACAAACCATGAGACCGGAGCAATGTTGCTGTACCACGGCCAGACCGTTTCATCGGAATGACAGTCCGCGCACGCGCGCTTCAGGAGCGCGGCAACGTCATCCGGAATTTTAACGTGAGCCTGCATCGATCTGTCCGCCTGCACGATGGGATTTGTCTTTGCGGGCCGCACGAATTGAGCGAGAACAACCAAGACTACCAACCCGCTCGAGGCGATTCTTAGAATAGTTCTCACGCCTATCTTCATAACCGCGGTTCTCCTTACGTCTGCTCTTCTCAATCCTACTCAATACGGAGGATTAGACGTAGGCAAGAAGTAATTCTTCCCTCATCGTGAAACCGTCTACCGGATATAGAATCCATATTGCGGCTCGCTTGAGCGTCCGCGTATACTGCGGTTCCCAAAACGCCTTTTAGGAGGACATCAACATGTACCGGATGTTGTCCGCGCTGCTCGCGCTCGCTTTAATCAATGCGGTTCCCACATTCGCTCAGGGTCGTGCGGCATTCACTGTCGGAACGGCAAAAGCGGCTCGCGGCCAAAAGGCGACCGGAGTTATCGAGGTTCCCGCGGGCAGCGACGCAGGAACCAACATCGCCGTAGCCGTAGTGCACGGATCAAAGCCCGGCCCGGTTCTCGCGCTCGTTGCCGGAGCGCACGGAACGGAATACACCTCGATAATCGCGCTCGAAAAACTGATCGGAATGCTCGATCCAGCGGAAGTATCAGGCACGGTTATAATCGTTCCGCTGGTGAACGTAGCTTCATTCGAGCAAAAAGTAGCACACGTGAACCCGGTGGACGGAAAGAGCATGAATCGTTTCTATCCCGGCAAGATGGATGGTACGCAGACTGACCGCGCCTCCTTTTTGATCACCAAACAGGTAGTGGAGCAATGCGATCATCTCATAGACCTTCACGGAGGCGATCTCGACGAAAGCCTCAGGCCCTACAGCTATTGGACGCCTACCGGAAACACCGAACAGGATCGAATCTCTCGCGAGATGGTTCTTGCTTTCGGGCTCGACACGATAATCATATCGGGCGAAAGGCCGAAAGACCCCGCGGCCTCGCGCTACCTCGAGAACACGGCTACAACCAGACGGAAGGCTTCGATCACGGTGGAGGCAGGTCACGCGGGTACGGTCGAAACCGATGATCTGAATGCGCTGATCAACGGATGCCTCAACGTGATGCGCTATCTCAAAATGCTCAAGGGCGCTCCGGCTTCGGTTGAGCATCCCGTGTGGGTTGAAAAAGTTCTTTCAATAACGGCTGATCAGAACGGCATCTTTTATCCGCTTGTTCGGCGAGGAACCTTCGTCGAAAAGGGCATGAAGGTCGGCTATGTGACCGACTATGTGGGCAAGACTATTTTCGAAGCGCACGCACCGGCTCAGGGCGTGATCCTGTTCATTCGCGCCGTGCCGTCACTCACAAAAGGTGAGACCATAGCTAACGTCGGAGTGGTCGCGCCGGAAAAATGACCGCTCGAGGTTTGTGTATTGCCCTTAATGTTCTGAGGCTCATGACGATTGTTCAAACGAGCGCAATGTATTTTTGAATTCGCGGTTCTTGACAGTCTGAATCGCGTTCCGTACATTTGGAGCTTGTCTTTGTGGGGCTGTAGCTCAGTTGGCAGAGCGCCTGGCTCGCATTCAGGAGGCCACGGGTTCGAGTCCCGTCAGCTCCACCAATAACACTTAGCGGCTTGGCTGGCCGCTTTCTTTTTGGCAATTGTGACAATCTTGTGACAATCCGCAGCTTGTTTGGACTGGTTTGCTAACCTTTCTTACTGCGCTCCGCCGTCTCATCGGTTGCGTGAGTATAGCGCTTGGTCATTCGGAGTATAGGGCTTGGTCATTCGGAGGTCCGCGTGTCCGAGCAGTTCAGCGATTGTGAATGGATCTTTGCGTTGAAGGCGCCTCCGGTAATCCGTCTGATTAAAGCTCGGCCTCTCTACTCTTACAGTCTCAGGGCGTAAACATTCGATCTGTCTCCCGTAGCGGTGATGACTTGAACTGTGTTGTCGCCATCTCTCAAGCCGAGTTTCTTTGCTTTCGTTTTGAGCACGATCTCCAAATCGGAAGAGGTATTAATGTAAGTCGTTACTTCGCCGCCGTTCAGGACTATGGCTGGCGACGCTCCAAATCCGCTTCCGCTTATGGTCACTTTCTTCTTGCCATCATAGTTAACCGAATCGATCGAGGGGCCTGTCAGAACGTTCAGTCGCACGGCCACTGAACGATCGATTCCCAGGCTGCTTCCGATGACCGTAATTGTATGTTGACCGGGGCTTGTGTTGAAGGAGGTGGAGGCTCTCAAGAGAGTGGAAGCACCCGGAAAGACTATGTTCGACGATGAGCTCAGAGTCAGAGTATTGTCAGGCGGCGATGCCGACGCGGCCAGGTTGACCGCCTGAATGTATCCCAACGTCCCTTGAACCGCAAGAATGAAATTCGCAGTTGCTCCCCGGGTGACGGTTTGTTCGGGGGTCAGGAAGGAAACTGAAAACGGCAGCAGGTCTGAGCAGGGGCCGGCCGGGCCGCTCAGCAATACCGAGACTATGAATGGGCTGTGCATCAACTGGTCTATGTCCTTATCCAGCAGGTATGTATTCGGATAAATCCCATAACCGAAATACATCAGCGATTGACACGGAAAGGAGTTATCCGGCGCCTGATGGCTATCGCACTCAGGCGGATGCGGGAGCCCAAGCGCATGTCCGAGTTCATGGCCGAGACCGCCCACCCATCGGCACACGTTAGGTTCGGCCGTGTTCTTGCCCATCATGCCCAGCAGGTCGTTTCTGGGAAGCAGCGCCACGCCGCCGGCGCCGCCAGTTGCCTGGCCTTGCGGGTCAGCGTCGATGTAAATGGCATACACGCTGGTAGGATCGTAAAAGCGGGCCGACGCTTCATCCACTGAGTTGAACCATAGGTGAAGCGAAGGGCTGTCGCTGGGGCCGTTCGTAACGAACCAGTGCTCATCGTGATTCGATCTTATGATATCGACAGGTGGATTATGCAATGCGAAAGTCTTGCCATTGCCAATCTGTCCGGCATACCAACGTTGGAGATGCTTAATTCCGTTTTCGAGCGCAATCGAAGCTTCGGCGTGTACCTGCCGATCTGACGGCAGCAAGTAGATCACTCTTACCTCTGGCGTTAACGCGGCGCCGGCTGAGTCAGCAGATTGACTGGCGAAAGCGTGTTGTTCTAAATACCGTCTGATTTCGTCGGAGCGGCAAGCATTTCCTTCGCGGCTGGATTGACCACGACTGCGGTCACCGACTTCCTGGCGATGGGCCGACTCGATTCTGTCAGTCCAGGCTCGCATCTCATTCGGGTATACGGTTGCGGCAAGGTAGGTCATCACGGTAATGAGGAACCGCGCACGCGCTTTTGAATGATGTTTCATAGAATTGGCTCTTGAGAAGAAATTCAGCGACAATTCGCCGGGCTCCTGGCAATCTCATCCCTGAAGTTGGTTTTCATGACTCAGCGATTCTATCGACTGTAACTCGGCTGGTTCAGAAAACCGCAAGGTGTGCACGAACGATTCGGGTTAAGCGGAGCTTATTATTCCAGCCTATTCGCCTTTATTCAAGCGCGATCCCAAAGTTCTATCGCTCGTTTTCGTGACGAAGTTGGGCTATGATTCTCTACCTGAAAACTGGTCGCTTACTTTGACCTTTTTACCGGACATGATTACACCGGAAGAACTTGTTGGAGAGGAATGGGCCGAGTGGTATAGCCTTACTCCGCTCGAACGCTGGCTGGAGTCTGAAAAGCTCTGGCGGACATACCAATACCTTGGGGGCTCCCTTGATCCCGAACCCGATACGCAAAGTCCTTTCTTCGATCCAGCATCACCGTGTGAGAGCCCTGCTGATGGGCGGTCAGGCTTGCGTGTTGTACGGCGCAGCGGAGTTTAGCCGTGACACCGATCTTGCGATCCTCGCCAGCTCGGCCAATCTGGCCAGACTCAACAAAGCGCTCGCGGAACTGGAAGCGGAGGTCATTGCAGTTCCGCCGTTCGAGGAGAAGTACCTGCACAAGGGTCACGCGATTCACTTCAGATGCCATCATCCGGATGCCGCCGCGCTGCGGGTCGACGTAATGACAAAGATGCGCGGCGTTGACCCATTCCCGCAACTGTGGCGCCGCCGAACCACAATCTCATTGCGTGACGGCGCCGTATGCGATCTGATGTCGCTTCCCGACCTGACCCGAGCCAAGAAGACGCAACGCGACAAACACTGGCCTATGCTGCGGCGATTGGTTGAGGTCAACTACTTTGCGAATCGCGCGAATCCGACCACAAGCCAGATTCGATTCTGGCTCCGCGAACTGCGCACACCCGAGCTGTTGATTGAGCTTGTCCGCGGGCACGGCCGGCTGGTGAAGGAGTTGTCGAGTGAGCGGCCTCTGTTGCTGCGCGCCAGCCTTGGAAACGAGCAAGATTTGGCCGAGGCGCTAATCAAGGAGGAAAGAATGGTGCGGGAGGCCGATCGAGAGTACTGGAAACCCCTCAGGGCAGAACTGGAACGGCTACGACATGCAAGACTCGGCGAAAGGTAGATCGAAGGACTGCTATACAGATCTGATCCCAAGAGGCGGCCCACGCTTGAGACAGGATGGTCAAACGAGAGGTCGGTCAGGTTGCGACCAGGTGGAGAAGGGCGGTATGTTCTCGGCTATGAGCGCAATAACAAGTGAGATCATCTTTGAGGTTACAGAGGCTGAAGAAGCGGGTTACTGTGCCCGCGCACTGGGTTACTCCATTTTTACGGAAGCGGATACGATCGACAATCTGCGCCAAAATGTAAAGGAAGCGGCGGATTGCTATTTTGATGAAACGATGGAAGCCCCCAGGATCATCCGGCTTCACTTTGTGCGCGACGAAGTGATGGCGCGATGAAGGTCCCGCGAGACATCTCGGGCGGGAGAGCTCGGTCGTAGATTGGGAAAGTTGGGTCACCGCCTTACCCGCCAACGAGGCTCGCATATGCGCTTCACAACGCAACAGAACGGCGAGCATCACGTCGCTATACCGGACCATAGCCCCCTACAAATTGGAACACTTCAAGGAATCCTGAAAGATATAGCAGCCCACCACAATATGACCGTTACTGAACTCTTGGCCCATCTGGATATGTGATGGTGATGGCGCGCGAGAGCTTCGAGCTGCGCGGTCGCCTTAGTTTCGTTGATTAACTTCCCGCACGCCCGGACGAAATTCAGTTTCATCTAACCCGTTATGGGCACTCATCTCCCCGACCCTGACAAAAGAGTAGGCAACAGTCAAAGTCTGCCCTGCACTGATTCTCACACGCGGGATCGCCGTTACAGGTACTCATACAGCCGTTGGCATTGGAAGCGCAGAAAGCGTTGCAACCAAATGCTGATGCAGTACTGGTCTTAGAACTTCCCCCAAAAACAACGATTATCGCCAGGATCAATGTGATGAGTGAAGTTCTGACTTTCATTGTCTTCTCCCTGATCTGGCTGGCTCAATTCTCATCCACAGCTCGCCTAATAACACTGCTCAATTGTTGTGTCATCGTAAGGCGTGACGGTCCCGTAGATCGTCACCCGCCCCTTACAATCTTCATGTCTAAACCCACACTGCGTTGTGTGTGTCTCGTCAGTGTAGTACCAACTGTCCTCAAGCTGGTAGGGATAAGCCTTAACAACCGAGCCACGGGCTAAGAACACGGTCATTGAAAAGAAGACCGCGGCAGTCGCAAAGCACGTTGCCAAGGTGCGGTTTTTCAAAACTTTTCGGAATATCTTGAGCATAAGAAACCTCTTTCAGGTTTGTATCGAGAAATAGCTACCGTGAGGTTTGCTACTTTATTATGAGCCTCCGCAGGGTGTCAATCAGTAATCTATACCTCGTAAATAGATCCCATTGCATATCCGAAAGAAGAACCCCGACACCAATTCCCCCGACTCTAGATCGTTGCCTGACAAAAGGCGATGACGGAAGGAGCCAGATGCATGAGCATAGAGAGGAGCGGCTTGAGAAGTAAGCGGCGCTTTCAGCCCGGAATCAGTGGCCGGTTTCCCCTGGAATGGGTGGCCGGTTTCGTTCTGGAATGGCTGGCCGTCGGGATACGCATTGAATGATAAAAAGTGCGGACCCGGCTTCTGCTTGAGTAATTTTCTACCCGGTCTTGTCACTTACTCATGTGATCGCTTTTTAGATGAGTTTACTTATGATTACCGCGCCCTTTTGGGCGCTGCCATCCTCGGCTCCCGAGAGCAGATGAGTAGCTATCGGAGCGTCGGCGATTGCATGGAATTAATACGATGATGGCAGCGAAGGGAGCGATACTAGAGTTTCCGCCGCAGTCAGAACGAAACTTGCAGGGGTACCCATGACCGAAAAAAGGTAGGGGGGTCTGCAAGTCAGCGTAAGTCGCTTAGTTCATTGACAATAGAATAGTCCTAACCGGCGAGTTGAAGATCGTACTTTGATGAGTGGATGGGGGGTCTGCAAGTTGAGCCTTCTAAATGTTAAGGCCAAAGGCCCCCCAACAAGCCACAGTCGGAATGAAGCCGCGCTCTTTAGCGGATTGAGACTTTCGCCTTGGCAGCATTTGCGGCAACTTCATTGGCGTCGGAATGAAGCCGCGCTCTTTAGCGGATTGAGACTGTATGATGTCGGCACAAAACCTCCTGCCTGTTTTGTAGTCGGAATGAAGCCGCGCTCTTTAGCGGATTGAGACTTCCTCGCTTTGTGTTATTCGACCTCCTTCATTGCCGGTCGGAATGAAGCCGCGCTCTTTAGCGGATTGAGACTCAAAAATCACTAGAAGAGTGATGTTTTTATCACGGGGTCGGAATGAAGCCGCGCTCTTTAGCGGATTGAGACCGTAGTATGAGAACTTACCGCTCGTGCGCGCAGCGTGTCGGAATGAAGCCGCGCTCTTTAGCGGATTGAGACACGACGTTTGTGGCCTGTGAGCTGATCCGCACTTCGAGTCGGAATGAAGCCGCGCTCTTTAGCGGATTGAGACATTACTCCGACTATCTTAATGCCGTTCAAAAGCTTGCGTCGGAATGAAGCCGCGCTCTTTAGCGGATTGAGACTTTTCCACATTCCGTATGCTGACCGGAGTCGTAGACGTCGGAATGAAGCCGCGCTCTTTAGCGGATTGAGACCCGTGTCCAGGCGATGTCCTTCACCGAGTCCGTCCCAGTCGGAATGAAGCCGCGCTCTTTAGCGGATTGAGACAAACTCTGCTGAGAGTGGCAGCGGCGGACTGACCATGTCGGAATGAAGCCGCGCTCTTTAGCGGATTGAGACTGGAGCGGGCTGATCCGCTCCCGCGTTTCTCGATGCGTCGGAATGAAGCCGCGCTCTTTAGCGGATTGAGACTCAATGGGTACGGTTGCTGTTGGCCGCTGGCGTCGTGTCGGAATGAAGCCGCGCTCTTTAGCGGATTGAGACTTACGCCGATTTGGCTGAAGCCATCCTGTCTCTGGGGTCGGAATGAAGCCGCGCTCTTTAGCGGATTGAGACTGTTTGTCGCCCAATCCATGGCGTCATATAGGTCTTGTCGGAATGAAGCCGCGCTCTTTAGCGGATTGAGACAGTC
>Ga0209687_1000348_pt1 | contig 15858 bp, 8 predicted proteins | sample GraSoiAngelo_136_FD_185893 | JGI IMG/M metagenome (GOLD analysis project Ga0209687, IMG submission 185893) | Grasslands soil microbial communities from the Angelo Coastal Reserve, California, USA - 14_0929_09_20cm (SPAdes) (version 2) | ecosystem: Environmental > Terrestrial > Soil > Grasslands ...
GCATCGCCCTATTGACATGATTCAGGATGTTCGACGCCATAACGCCCACCGTCAGGCTGTAGGGTTTCTGCTCGGCTGCTGCCCCCGCTCGCTGCTGCCCGGACGCGACGGCATTGCTCGGTTTTCCAATTGACCCGAGAGCGAATGTCTTACCGATTCTCAAGTTCAACAGAAGACTGCTCGGGCCGTTCCCGAAATTCCGAGGTATGATTTTCTCGCCTGGAGCAGGGTTCAAATCGAAAGCGCCAAATCGAGTAAGCTTGACCCCCGGTCTATTTAGGTCGGCGGCGAACGAAGGGCGATCGGTGAATAATGTATCGCCATTTGAATCGACCCCGGTTGTTATGTTGAAAGGCGCTCCGGAGGCAGCGACGATAAACGGATTCAAGCTCAGGCGCCACGGCAGGTTTATAGTTCCGCCCGCAAACACTCGATGTCTTATATCGAGCGCGGATCGCCCATATTCACTGCCTAGATCAAAGCCGTTCGCGGGAAAACCCGAAGCGCCGTCGGTGTCGCTATTGATCTTCGCATACACATAGGAAGCGAACAGCGTGAATCGCTTGTTGAGCCGGTTGTATGCGTTGACCGCCAGAAGATTCTGTCGCGAGATTCCGCTCGACTCATATTCGAATATGTTTACCGCTGTTCCGAACGGAGGCGTTCCATCACCCGGCAGCGGCGCGCTAATATTCCGCGCCCTCAGATTGTGCACGCTTATTCCATTGATGTAGGCAAGCGTTACCGTAAAAGCATGCGGCAATTGTTGCTCGATGCTTATCGAAGACATGATCGTGTAAGGCGATCGAATGTCTCCGGCTACGCGCCAGATTGTTTGCGGCGCTGCGAAAGCCGCGAGCGATTCCGCGGAGGGAGCCGATGGAAAGCTCTCAAGAATCGCCGGATCGGAAACGATGAATTGTTGCTGCCTGTGTCCGTCGAACCTGATCGATTGAAGCGTTAAGCCGTCGCCGATTCGATCGAAGAATATGCCGGCGCCTCCGCGAATCACCGTCTTGACCGGCCGCGTCGGGTTTATTCCCGGCGACCATGCGAAGGCGATACGCGGAGCGAAATTGAGATTATTGTGAACGTTCGATTGAGCCTCGTAGCGAAGCCCTATGCTCAATAGGAAGTCGGGCCGCAGCCGCCAGTCGTCTTGCGCGAATCCGCCGAATTCGAATTGATTGATGCTAGCGCGCGGGTCGCCCGCCGCCAGAGTAAACAATGCGGGGCCGCCTCCGATCGCCGTGATCTGGGCGCGGGTGCTCCCCAGATTCGCGAATAACAACGTGCGTCGATAGCGCTCCAAACTGCTTGCCTCCATGAACTCCGGCCGGCCGCTCGGATCGCGCACGATCCGGCCGCTCGAATCGAGCACAGGAACTGGCCCGCCCGCGAATAGAAACGCCCCTTCGAAGTTCGCAAACGACACATCGTTGATCGCGGCCCCACGCAAACGGCCTCCGAATTTCACGGTGTGCTTGCCTGTAATCCACGTCGTGTAATCTTGCAGCTCCCAACGATTCGCGGTGTTCGTAGATCCGCCGACTTGCGACCCGCCGCCGATGAAGGCATCGAGCACGGTTACCGATGGATCAGAACTCGCATCGCGATATTCTCTTCCCGCGCGCGAAAATTGGAATCGGGCTTCATTGACCATCGCCGAACTGATGATGGCCGTCTCCGTCAACTGGAGCACCTGGCTCGACGCGCTTCCGGAATACGAACACGACGGCAGCGCAAGATCACCCGTGCCGAGATTGCTCTCCCCCGACCGTGAATAAACGTATCGGGCCGTCAGGTTGTTATTCTTGTTCAATTGAAAATCCACGCGGGGATTCAGATCGACAAACCGCCGCGGAACAGAAAGCGTTCCGCGGAATGGAACGATGTTGAGCTCTCGATCGAGCACCGTCGCGTTTATGATCGCGTTGTCGTCGATTTCGCGCCTGAAAAAGGTGAAGAAAAACGAAGCGCGATTTGTCGCCAGCGGACCGGTGAGGCTTCCGCCATATGAGCGAATTTGAAAAGGCGGGCGGCTCAAAGAGAAAGGATTCCTCGAATTCAACGCTTCATCGTTGAATAGCGCGGAGAGCCCGCCGTGAAACTTGGGCGCTCCGGGCTTGGTAGTAATATCAATCCGGCCGTATCCGATTCTGTCGTTTTCGGCGGAAAACGGATTCTGGTTCAACTGTATTTCACGGATCGCCGATTTCTGCGGAGCCCGCCCGCCGAGAAAACCGTCGATGAATAACTGCCCTCCGTTGGGTCCAGCCGCTGGGCCCGCGATGGCTTGAAGCTGGGAAGCAAGTTCGTCCGGATCGTCGGGAAGCGAATCCAGATCGCGGCCCTTGATCACTATCGCGGCGCCGTTCGCGGCGGGATCGATGCTGAGGTGAGACGCGGCCGCGCGGACGGATACGTTCTGGTCGGCTACCGTCGCGGCTAACTTGATGTTCAAGACCTCGTGCTTCGATTGCGAGATCGTCACGCCCGCTTTCGCAAAAAGCGCGAATCCCTGAGCGACTACTCGGACTGAATAACTACCGATATGAACTCGCTCAAAGTTATAAATGCCTTGATCGTCGGTCGTAGTTTTCTTTTCGAGGCCGCCTGAATCAGACAGCACGACGGAGGCTCCGACGATTGCGCCGCCCAACTCATCCAGCACCTGCCCCTTGAGTTGGCCCTCTTGCTGCAACTGACCAAGAGCGAGGGTTGAACAAACCGATGTCAGCACGATCTGCAAAATTATGGCGAGTAATCCCTTTAGAGGTTTCATGACGGCTCCTTGTTATCTGAATTAGACAGGATCGGCTTACGTCTATAGTTGGCCCATGATCGTATCAAGCAGCCCCGACGGCAGCCCGGAGCTGAGCGCAGGACCAGAGGGCCGGCCGGCCTGCTTTTGCAGCTCGGCTATGAGGACGTCTATTCCTCCGACTACGGTCACCGCGGTCAGATGCGACAGATCGCGGGTCGCGGCGCTGGTAAAAGCGAGCACGGCGCCTTGCTTGAGATCTGAAAACACCATTGGCGCGAGGCGTTCAAGCACCTCGTTGCCTGATGAACCGGCGGGACTCTTTCCTGCCTGCACGACTCCGTTCTCTCGAATCAACGACGCGGCGAGCTTAGGAGTGATGCGCCTCAGAGTTGCATCCATCGAAACTCGCAAGGCAATCGGTTGAGGAATTCCCTGGACATTTACTTTTATCTCGCCGGTTGAAGATGAAATTCCGGAAACAACTCCAACGACGGTTAGAAACGATCCGGAGACGATCTCTTCGGGCTTGAAGCGCGCTCCGTCAGGCGAGCGTTCACCCAGCGCGCGCAGATGATCTCCGCGTTTGATCTCGGCGAGGGAGCTTGTTTTCGCATCGCTGAATTTCACCGAATCGACGGCATAGCGTCGAAAGCGAGTCGCCTCGCTTGCGGCGATCACGACGGGCGCTGCGTCTTGCCTTCCTCGGGGCAGCAAGACTATCTCCCTGGTCCGCGGGTTGATCGCGGTCACGACGCCGGCGATGCCGCGCGTCCGCCATTCTTCGACCTCACGCTGCCGCATCTTTTGAATATCGTTGTGAGACATCACGACGATCTGAGTTGCAATCATCGGAGCCGAGCTCCCCGACGACCAGCCCGATGCGAGCAGCCTGTCTCCGACGGCGATTTCGTTTGGGCTGACCTGTTCCGCCCTGGCCAGCGATGTCTCACCGGCCGGAACGCGCAGCACGCGAGTCCGCTCATCGACTCGAAAATGCGCGACGCCGCCCGAATCCGCGCGAATATCGAAACTCATGTCCGTGTTGATCCCGACCACTTCGCCAATCAAGCGAGTCTGGGCGAACTGGCCGCCGAAGCAACCCGGAGTCGCACGCGTAGACAGCGTGAAAAAGGCAGCCCCTGCAATTATCGAAGTAAATATCGAAATGACAGTTCTCATGATCAGTTCTGTCCTCCCTGTGCTATTAGCGGCCGTGGATCAGGACGAAGCGAGGCCGGTACCGCCGAGTATGGATTCCGCGCCGGCGCGAAATCGGCTGCGGAGGCCATTCGTGAGCGTTCCATCTGACTCTCAACCAGTCTCGCGTAGAAGCCCGACTGCGCGAGCAGTTCTTGATGCGAGCCTCGCTCGACGACGCGGCCGCGGTCCAGCACGAGTATCTGGTCGGCGTTTCGAATCGTGCTCAGCCGGTGCGCGATTACGATTCGGGTGCAAGAGAGCGCGGTGAGATTCCTATCGACGATATTTTCGGTGACCACATCGAGATGACTGGTCGCCTCGTCGAGCAAGAGAATCGAAGGTTTGTGCGCAAGCGCTCTCGCAAGAGCCAGCCGCTGCCGCTGTCCTCCGGAAAGAGCCGCTCCTCCTTCTGAAACGAGCGTCTCGTACCGCATCGGCATTTCTCGGATTTCTTCGTGTATGCCTGCGAGCCTGGCGGCCGCGATCACATCTTCAAGACTCAAACCCGGATTCACCAGGGTGATGTTCTGCCGGATCGACCCGCTAAAGAGAACCGGCTCCTGTAAGACAACGCCGATCTGGTTTCGAAGCGAGCGGTAATCGAAAGTCTCGAGCTGCGCTTCGTCAAAAAGAATCGCTCCGGCGGTAGGCTTATAAAGACCGAGCAAGAGCATAGCCAGAGTCGTCTTGCCTGAGCCGGTCGGACCCACGAGAGCGATCTTCTGCCCGGGCTCGATATTCAGGCTCACGTCTCGCAATACAAACGGCGAACCCTCGTCATACCGAAAGCTGAGGTTGTTAACTTCGATCCGCCCGCTTATCGGCTCGACGCGCAGGCTGCCGCGCGCTTGCTGTTCAGGCTCGGCATCGAGAACATCGGCGACGCGCTCCAGGCTGGCTCCGATCATCTGAATCTGCTGCGCGCTCGACACCATCGTCGCGAGCGGCGTCAGGAACGAGGCGGCGAGCGCATTCACAGCCAGCATCGTTCCGAGACTCATTCTTCCGTCGAGCACGTACAGCGCTCCGATCCAGAGCAGCAGCAATGGACAACCCGTCCGAAGCACCCCCATCGTCGCGTCCAGAATCGCCGAGAAGTAGCTCCTCGTTATGGAGGCATTCATCTGTTTGACGAAAAGGGTCGACCATCTGTCAAAGGCCCGCTGCTCGGCTCCGGAAGACTTCAGGACCGCTATCCCTTTCATTGCTTCGACGAGGTAAGCCTGTTCTTCCGATCTGGCCGCAAGCTCGCGTTGAGCGAGATGCCGGATGCGGCTGCGCGTGAGCAGCAATATCGCGGCTTGTACTGCTCCGAGGCCGCACACCACGAGCCCGAACCACGGCGCCGCGCCCAAGAGTATCGCCAGGTAGCCGAGCACGAACGACCCGTCGAGGATAACCGAAAGCGTCTGGTTCGTGACCATCTCGCGAATCATGCTGTTGCTGCCCAACCGCATCAGCAGGTCGCCGCTGCTCCGCTGGTAAAAGAAGCCGAACGGCAGCGACAGCAAATGCTGGAAAAAAGTCGACATCAGGCGAGAGTCGAGCTTCGATCGCAGCCTGATCATCAACACGCTGCGCAAAAACCCGGCAATCGATTGGGCCGCTACAAACATCAGTAATCCCGCCGCGAGGATACCCATCACATTGTCCAGACGCATCGGCAGCACTTCGTCGATTATTAATTTCGTTGCCACGGGAAAGACGAGCGCGAGCAATTGCAGCAACACCGAAGCTCCAAGGATCTGCAGCAATGCTCCGGAGGAGCCTTTCGCCCTCAGCATCGCGCTGAGATACCCGCGCCAGAGTGATTTCTTTATGTGACTCGCCCGCTCGAAATCGGCTGTCGGAGCCGCTTCCAGGAGCACGCCCGTGAAACCGGCATCGAATTCTTCGGCGGTCAATCTACGCCGGCCCGCGGCGGGATCGACAATGTGAGTTGCACGGGGGGACCATCTCTCGATGACTACGAAGTGGTTGAACTCCCAATGGGCGAACGCCGGAAGACCAACGGTCGCGACCTGGTCCGGCTCCAATGAATGAGGCGTCAACTGAAGCCCGAATGCTGCTGCCGCCCTTGTGAGCCCTTCGACGGTCAACCCATCGCGGCCTGAATTGCACTTATCGCGGCATTCGGCGATCGATGTCCGGCGGCCGTGATAGCTCAGGATCATTGCCAGGCACGCAGCTCCGCATTCCACGCTCGTCATTTGATAACGAACCGGAACGCGTCGCGGATGGAACGCGCGCACTACTGTCTCGAGCATCGTCATCGCGGTCGCTCCTCTGATCGGCTCTTCTCATCGACGACTCGCGCAGCTTGCGGTCGAAGATCGCGTGACGTCGGAGGCGCCAGCGAGAGCACTGAAGGAACCGTCTCGGGATCGGCAAGGCGCAGCAGGCCGTATCCGATTCCCGCGAGACCGGTCATGAGGCCGGGCGTCTCTACACCCATCGGCACTCCGCAGAGCCAGCCGTTGCTCTTGATGCTTTCAAGAATTATTCCGCCCAGCGACCTGACTCGCTCGCGCAAGATGTCGCTCTTCAGCTTGATACTGGCTTCCACCAGGAGGTCGGCGTTTCCTAGATCGCCGTGACAGAGCGAATGGTTGAGCCCGAATCCTCGTTTCATTGTCACATCGAGCGCCGTGTCGATCTCGGTTCGCATCATCGGGTCATGGCATTGAGACAGGGAGGCCAAACGGCCCAGGCCGATTCCAGGAGCGCCGTGACACCAGGCTATTACCGATCCGGGCGCGGCGCTTTTCGATTCGCTATTCCTGTCGATTCTGAAATCCGGCCAGTTCTGATCGGATTCGCGAAACACCGCGCGCTCATAAGTCATCGCGGACAACGCTGCATCCCTGAACCGGTAGTCGCCGGTCATTGACGCAGCATTGAGCAGCGCCCAGGCCATGCCCGCGGCTCCGTGTGAGAAGCCGGTGAGCGGCTTCGCGACTTCGATGACGCCGGGCCATGCCGTGCCGCCGTCGCAGGAGATCGCGGCTTCGAGCAATCGCTCGGCGCATAGCTTTGCCGCGACTACGGCTGCTCGCGAAGGCCGCACGGCATTCAAACTGGCAAGACCGCCTATGCAGCCCGCGGCGCCTCCGACTACATCCAGCACTCGATCCTGTTCGACTAATGGAGCGAGCGTTCGAGTCACCTCTTCGGCTTCGTCTATAAGCTCGGGCTCATTCCACAAGGAGCCAAGCTGGCTGAGCACATAAATGACTCCGCCCTTCCCGCTGAAACCTCCAATTGTGGCGCGCTGATTTTGGTAACTTTCGGATTTGATTTGCCGCCTGGTTATGGCAAGAGCCGAACGAGCCAGTTCGGTGTACCGGTCTTCTTTGGTTAATGCACCGAGGTATGCAAGGAACAACGCTATTCCGAGTGTTCCGCCGTAAAGGTCTTCCCCAAGCGGCAGGAGACTCCAAGATCGCTCGTTGATCATCACTACGCCGATCCACGAAACCAGGTCGACGTTTCGAATCGCGAGCACATCCAGCCGGTCTCCGATCTCACGGGCGGCGGTTAATAGATCATCGCGGCCCGCATCACGAGTTTCGCCGGCAGGCTTGTAGCCGCGCCATTTCTCGTGACCCATTCCGGCGCTCAAGCTGGTCATCGAAGCGCGGATGAACCAGGACTGTCTCTCGAGATCGCTCTCATTGAATGCGGCAACCCGCCGTTGGACCGTGTCAAAACTCGGCTCGTCAAAGAGGTCATTGACTTGCTCGCCTGCCGAGGTCCAAAGACTGAGAGATGCGGGCCGCGTATAGAAGACTGGAATATCACCGGCACGGAGATCCGCTTGCTCCGCCGCGATCAGTCGCGCAAGGTAGGGTCGATACTCGACCTCGGCCCAGAGACGGTCGAACAACCAGTCGCGGTCGAGCGCGTTTCGGAGGACATCCGGATGATAGCTCTCGTTGAGAAGCACCCCGTAGCTGCGCGTCGGTCGCAGCACGACGCGCACCTCGTCATCCGCAAAAGCGGCGATCGGCCCCTTTTGCGCAAGGAACTCATCGCGATTTTTGAGGATCGTGCGATAGACCGATGTAAAGCCCGAAACCACCGACTCCACAAACATGTCGGCCTTTACTTCGCCTCCGTTAAGAGTCGGACGGTTCTGACTGCCGGGAATCGGAAGCCTCTTCCGCGCGATGCGCATCTCATCGGTTCCCACGCCTTCGAGGGCCGGAATCTCAAAAGGCGTAAGCTGGCCCGCGGCGCCGCCGACTCCGCTGAGATCGACGCCTTCGGGTTCGACGCCTAACCACATACGCTGAGGCAAGAGCCCTACGCGCAAAACCGAATGACCCATTACATCCGCGGCCGGCAGCGAAGCAGATACGTCTTCTTGTATGCGGGGATGAAATAGGGCTTCGAGATCTATGAGGACAGGGTGTTCGCCCGCCGCAATTAAATTCTCGAGATGAAAATCGGTTGCTTCGAGCGCATACAGCAACGCGAGACAACCTCCGAGACGCTGATAGAACCGTTCTATCTCGGATGAGCTCGCGCAGGTATCGACTGCGACAAACTCGCTCCAGCCGTGAGTCTTGCGGTCAATCGTTCTCAGGATTCGAAACGCGGGATGATCGCCCTTTTCATTAAGCCACGCGAGCAGTTTCGCGTAATGGACGTCCACGCTCAGCGAACGCGGCTTGTAGACAAGGCCGAAGCCGCTGCTGAAACTCGCGATGGCTACCGACCGCCCGTTCCTGTGAGTATCACCCGCTCCGATCGATACCGCCGAAAGCTCGCCCGGCTCGGTATCATCGCAAAACGTTTGCTTGATCTCACTCCAGTCCTCGCACAGGTTGTTCAGGAACTCGAGACTGAAGCTCACCCATTGGTCGATACGAAGCAGGAGCTGCCGCGCAAGAACGGGGTACTCCTCCAACACCGACAGCAGGAACTCGGGACGCTGAAGCCGTTCGCCAAAGCTCCTGTAGCGCTCTTCGGCCGTCTCGCCTTCGAGCAGCCCCTGCAACCGCGCTACGTTGAGCTCCAACACCATCGTTCGATTCGTGAGCCTGCCCACTTGCTGAAGCAAATAAGGCAGGAACATCTCATCGACCGTAGACGGATTGAACGGCACTACGGAATATCGCTCCGCCAGCGACTGAACACCCGCACAAAGCCGTTCACGCGCGTTGTCGACCAGAAGGCTGCTACCCGGAGACGCCGGCTGCCGGGAATCCGAAGCCGCGGCGGAAAAGCGAGCCGTGAATAGCTTCTCCAGCTCAACCAGCCAGGCGGGTTTTTCGGAGCAGCGCGCTCGCAGCGATTCGGGCCTCTCTCCCAGCAGTCTTGCGAATTCATCTTCGGTCAACCGGTCCTGTTCGAGACGCTCTTCAAAGTAGCTGCCGGCCGCGAAAGGCAGTTGCGAGCGCCATCGCGCAAGGAGCTTCGAGCCGCGCTCAGGGTCGATGCCGGCGGCGGTCGAAGCGGATTTGCCGAGCATCGCTGCTCGCTCAGGCAATGTGATCGCATTGAACCAGGCGACGCTTTCGAAGGTTGATTCTCCAGGATCGGTCGACATAGGCGCGTAGCTCCTTATAAGCAAATTTGCGTCGTACGCGCGGAAGGCGCCGCGTACGACGCGAAGCAGGATCAGGATTAGGAAGCGTCAGGAATGCAGAAAAACGGACCGCCCGTGGGGCAGATCCACATCGTGCAGCGACCGAAATCGACGCTCTGGGCACAGCCGCCTTCAAGCGAACACGGAGCAAAATCACCCGTACAAAGTCCGTCGCAGGTATTAAAAATGGTTATTGCGTTCGCGGCGGCCCCAGTGACTTCAAGGCTCGAGAGTTCCATCGTACCGGCGGGATTCTCGGGAAGAAGGCTACGCTCCTCTTCGCTGAGTCCCGCGCGATACTCTTCGTCTTTCCAGGCTCTAATGACATCCAATCTCGACATGTTGGTTATTCCTTTCTGTGGTGAATTGGATCCCCCGAGCTACACTCCAAAGAGGCGCCCCACGAGAGGGAGCATTGCCATAAGCCGGCGCTCTCCGATCTCCACTCGTGTTTTATGGAGATCGAAAGCGTCAATGCTCGATTCAAGCTGGATTACGGCGATCGCCGTTGGTTCCGCGACCGGTGAGGCCGCCTCGAATAATAATCCCAGCTTGTCCCGAAGGGCGCCGATCGAAACAGCAGGCTCGATCGCAAGCACCTTTCCGTTGACACGCTCTCGAGCCGCTACGAGAACAACACGCTTGCCGACTTGCAGCCGTGAAAGCTGCTCAGGCCTCAGTAAGAGCAACACGGGCGTTGCGCCGTTCGATGTATGAATGGTCTTTGCGCGAACAAGATCGCCCGAAACATAAACCGGCGCCGCTCTCATCCAGACGGCTGCTCCGCACCCGAGAAGCAGCAATAGCCCGAACCATAGCGCCGCGGATTTCCGCCCCGAATCCATCTTCAAGCTGACAGCCGATTCGGTTCGATTCCCGTATCGCCGGAGAGCGGCTGGGCGAACCCGGATTGGCTCCTGAGCGCCTGCCGCGCCGGAATCAAATTGTGGGGCGGATGTTGACACACTGCTCCTTAATTGGGCGCCGACAAAGCCCAATACACTTCGCTCTGCCTTGAAGCTTTGTTAAGCGAAACGGTTCGAATCTACCGAACGCCGAGAACCGCTTTCTTCAGAGTTAAGACGGCAAAGAAGCGCCGATATTGCCGCCGCGCTCTCCGGCGGCGATCCGGGCACTGAAGTTCGGAATGACGGTTGTAATGCCGAGGGTTGGAGCGAGAGCGGGAAGGGTCGGATCGAGAGCGGCGAGAGTTGGATCGAGAGCGGCGAGGTGGGGATCGAGAGCGGCGAGGGTGTGATCGAGAGAAGCTGGAGCGAGAGCGGCGAGGGTGGATCGAGAGCAGCTGGATCGCGAGGCGACTCTGGATCGAGAGCGGCTGGATCGAGATGCGACTCAGGATCGAGAGCCTGATCAAGTCGCCGCTTGAGGGTTTGGATACATGGAAAATGTATCGTGCGAAGGCAAACGAAGCATTTGCACATCGATGATCGTTGTTTGATGCGGCTTAACATACTTTGCCAGATCGGGCCCCGGCAGACGCATGCGCAGCGGTACAAACAATATTCGATCGGTCTGCGCGTCAATGGAATCGATTTCCAAATCCAGACCGTTCACCCTCGAGAGCTGGTCCTTCCAGCCGGCGCTATCTTTGTCCCAACGCTCCAGACGCAGGTAAAAGGTCCTGACGTTCGGCGATACGCTATTGGAATATGTATCCTCAAAAAGAGCATTGATTAATAGCTCCGCGTGGGTTGCGCCGCCGAACGAATTAAAGTGAATGCTGTGATCCCTGACGGGTTTGTCGTTCTGGTCTCTTATTCGAAAAATGATCTGAGCATGCTTGTCATATTGGCTTTGCGGGCTCTCAAAGTAGTTTTCAAGCGCCTGCTTTGCGTGATCGAAGATGCCTTTCAAAGACATACTGTGATTTGGGTGCGCTACTTGTTCGTAAGTATTCCCGGTGATTTCCGCGAACTCGTCAATCAATTTTTTGTAGTCAACAGGCGTCGCGCAATGGAGAGCGAGGTTGATGATTTTAAGCACATCTTCTTTTGGCAAATCCCCGCCGACGATACCCATCTCTGATGTTGAGTGAGCGCATTGATACGGAATCGCGAAAGGCACATATTGCCGATTTTCGCCGGGCAGGGAGAATTCCTTAACTTCATAATAGCCGCCCGCGAAGAACTCACTGTTTGTGAAGTCGGCAAGATCACCTCTTGTCGAAGCATCTACCGAACGACTGGCAAACTCCGCCGCCTTGTCCCAATCTATCGTTTCCGGCGGTTGGGAGGGACCGATCCGGAGGTAGTTGTAGTTGAGATTGCTCGCGGATACACGCACTACACCGTCGGAGCCGTCCTCTTTTCCATAGCGGAACGGAATTATCATCCATTTAGCAGGCGGCTGAGTTCCAATCACGCTGAACTCCATTACGTTATAATCCCCAAGCGTTTCGTTACCCGGTTGGAGAAAATGGCGATGAAGATCAATCGTCCAGCTCGATCCCAATTCCAGGCCGCTTAGAACGGCGAGACCCCGCTCTTGTCCTCCCTGACCGATATAGCGCAGCCATTTTGCAAGCAGCGATTCACCAATATGAGCCCAGCCGCTGCCGAAGTTCGCACCGGCAAGATGAATGATGCGCCGGCACGGCGATGGTTTCGGACTACATCGCCGGAGCCAGTTCCGCATTACCAATGCGCCGGTGCTGTGAATTATCGCGTTAAAGCCTACTTGAGGATCAAGCAGCCGCTTAAATTTATCCAGCTTGAGCACTCGGTCAAAGGCGAGCGTAATGTCATCCAGATCAACCCCGTCATCCAACGATATGTAGCGGCTGATATTGATGTCGATTATTGGCGCGTCGGCTCCGCCCTGTTGAAGGAGGTTGTGCAGATTCACCGGCAGGCTTCCGAATATCTGCTGAACTTCATTCGGATCATTTTCCCGGCTTTCGGCGCTGTAGCCATGAATTAGAATGATCGGTTCCATAATTAGATATCTGCGATACCGTGGTTCACTCGATGGGCAAAAGTACCGCTCGGAATTTACTCATAGTCGCTCTTGCGCGTCTCTATAGTGCAAATGCCGACTCACAACCAAAGGCCCTTTGCAGGCTATCTGCATAACTCGCAACCTCGGTTCCGATTCACAATCGCCCGCCCAATGTGCTACAAACGACCGCCTGATTTCAAGCTCTATCCTCATAACCAATGCTTCATCTTGCCATCGGGCTTTGATAGAATGCGCCAATCCGCGAAGGAGTAACCACTCGGACTTCCAATCGCTAATGCAAAACAGAGAGCCAGAGCAGCCGCAGAGTCGCCTTACCGAGCGAGGGCGTCGCCGTCTCAACACCGTAATAGTTCTCGCGATCATTACCTTACTGTTGATGCTCTCTTTGATAGCCCAAAGCGGATTCAATCTGAGCTCGCTCGTGTCGCCGGACAATCCCGGAGAGACGCTGCTGCTTTATTCATTATCTACTCTCAACTTTCTGGCCTTTGTTCTGACTCTTTTCGTTCTTCTCCGTAACGTGCTCAAGCTCCTGCGCGAGCGTCGAGCCGGACAAGCAGGATCAAAGTTCAAAGCCAGACTTGTTGGATACGCGATTGCACTTTCGCTGCTGCCCGTTCTTCTGCTGTTCTTCTTTGCTTTCGGACTGATCAATCGAAGCATAGACCGATGGTTCAGCGGTCCCGCGAGCCAGATCGTCTCCGATGCAAAAGCCGTAAAAGAAAGCTACTTTCAAAAAGAAGAAGACGATCTAACCACCATCGCTCTGGCCATCGCTCAATCACTGCCTCCGGCCCAATCCCGCAATATCAGCGATGACTTCGAGCCGGCGCTCCGCCAGGCGATGAGCACATATCACCTCAGGCTCGCGCGGCTGATCCAGGGCGAGCGGCGACTGACCCTGGAAGCGAGCGATAAGGCGGTCGAACCCGATATCAAAGAGACATTGAATATCGTCGAAGGTAAATTGGCCGGTGGAGACGAATCGGCTTCGGGCGAAGATGACGGCGAAAGCCCCATTAATATCTTCGTGATCTCAGGCATCAAGCTCAACGCGGCTCCCGGCGAACGGCGGGCGCTCGTACTGGCGCGTGAGTTTCCACCGGGTCTTACTCGGCGCGCCGCGAACATCGACGATCAATTCGCGAACTTTCACAACCTTCAGCGAAAGATGAAGCGCATCAAGACCATTTATGTGCTGCTTCTCGCCGCCGTCGCGCTTTTGCTGATTTTTTCGGCATCCTGGATTGCGCTTCATGTAGCCAGGGGAATAACCGTTCCGATCCAGGCTCTCGCCGAAGCCACCGAACGCGTAGCCAAAAATGATTTCTCCCGGCCCGTGGAGGTTGAAGCCGAAGACGAGCTGGCGTCGCTCATCACATCATTCAATCAGATGGCCGGCCAGTTGGATGAGAATCGCCATCGGCTTGAACGCGCGGCCGACGATCTTCAGGAACGCCGTCGCTACATAGAAACAGTGCTGGAATCGCTATCGACCGGAGTCATCTCGACCGACGTCGAAATGCGAATAACCACGATCAACCGGGCCGCGCTTTATATGCTTGGGATTCGCGACAGGCCCTCCGTCGGAACGCAGGTCAGCGAGATCGCCGGTCCGGACCGCGCGGGTGAGCTTGCCGTGATTTGCAGACGAGCGCAGCGAACCGGGCTCGCACAGGCGGATATTCGCTATCAGCACCCGAGCGGAGGCTCTCTTCAAACCGCGACGACCGCGGTGCCGCTCCGCAGCTCAGGCGGCGCGCTTCAAGGCTGGGTCATAGTGATCGAGGATCTTACCGATTTGATTCAAGCCGAGCGCGTGGCGGCCTGGAGCGAAGTGGCCCGTCGCATGGCGCACGAGATCAAAAATCCGCTCACGCCTATTCAACTGTCGGCGGAACGGATCATTCGAAACTACGAACGGACCGGTGAGTCGCGAAACAGCCGATTCGAAGAGGTCGTGCGCGAGGGGACCGCTACGATATCCCGCGAGGTCGCAACGTTGCAGCGGATGGTCGAAGAGTTCTCGCGGTTCGCGCGGCTGCCCGAGGCCAGACCCGTCGACGCCTCGCTTAACGAAGTCATTCGCGCGGCCGTCGGCCTCTATGCGGACAGGTTGGACGGTTTCATTATCGAATGCGATCTCGCGGACGATATTCCGTCTCTGAAACTCGATCCGGATCAGATAAAGCGCGTGCTGGTAAATTTGATCGACAACGCGCTCGAAGCAATGAGCTCGGACACGGATAATGGCGCTAACGGCGTCAACGGCGCACACGAGAACACCGCCAGTCGAGTCGGGATTGAGTCGCGATTCATTGAAACAAGCGAAATCGCGCGCATAACCGTGAGCGACGTGGGTCACGGCATACGAGCGACCGACAGGGACAAGTTGTTTCTTCCGAAGTTCTCTACGCGCGACCGCGCTACCGGGCTTGGACTTGCGATCGTCAGTCACATAGTCGCCGACCATAATGGACGCATCTGGGTCGAGGACAATGAGCCTCGAGGCGCAACATTCATTATCGAGCTTCCGGTTGTGCGATAGACAGGCGGGACACTACTGTCCGAAGCTGATCGATTCGATCTGATCCCACGGAACATCAACCCGGCTGGCGGAGCCAAGCTTGACGGTGATCACATCGGTTCCGAGAACGAACTCTTTGCACTTCAATTCAGTGCCGCCTCTTACCTTGATCCGAATAGAGTCGCTTTCAGTAGTCGACGCCTTTATGCTTTCGGCGTCATCGGTCGCTACCACGGCGTAGCTCTTCGGCTCGCTCGATGAAGTTTCCGTCATGGTCAGTCGCAGCCGGGTTCCCCCCTCTTCGCGCGAAAGAGTTCGGCCGCGAATAGTGCTCCCGTTCTTCAACGTGATAACGAATCCGCCCTTTCCAGATTCCTGGAGTGGACTTGAGCTAGGGAATTTGAAAGTGGCCGGCAAAGCGTAGCCGTTCAAACCCGCAGCCGCCAGAACTACACAAAGAGTAATAACTTTCTTCATCTATTTGTCGCGTCTCTTTTCATATACGGTTTTGAGTTTCATCAGGAAGTCGCTTCGATCCACGGCATAGTACACAGCGGATGGACCCCAGGCAACCAGCGCGGTCACCACCTGTTCAAAAGTCTCATATGGATCTCCGCTCGTGATCCCGCGAGCCTCCAGATAACCTATGCGACGCAGTCGATTGACCAGCTCTTGCAGGGTCAGTCTGCCCTCGAACGTAGTTCCTCCGTGCATATGCGACCGCGATAGCAAGTGTTGAACTATCAGCGCGTCTCCGTACAACCTGGGCGAAACGTACAGCCAGCCGTTCTC
>Ga0209687_1000353_pt1 | contig 15716 bp, 22 predicted proteins | sample GraSoiAngelo_136_FD_185893 | JGI IMG/M metagenome (GOLD analysis project Ga0209687, IMG submission 185893) | Grasslands soil microbial communities from the Angelo Coastal Reserve, California, USA - 14_0929_09_20cm (SPAdes) (version 2) | ecosystem: Environmental > Terrestrial > Soil > Grasslands ...
GCAACATGAGCGTGAAGTGGCTGCGCCGTCTGCGCGTTGCCGCCGAGCCGACCTATTCGCGCGAGGAGACCTCGAAATATACCGACCTGATGCCGGACGGCTCGGCGCGCGAGTTCACATTTTATATGGAAGCTAAATCGATCATCACGCGGCCTTCGGGCGGCCAGCAGCTTAGCGCGCCCGGGTTTCACGAAATCAGCGGAATCGCCTGGAGCGGCCGCGGCAAAGTCAAGCGCGTCGATGTCTCGGTCGATGATGGCAAAACCTGGCAGGAAGCGCGGCTGCAGGAACCGGTGCTGACGCGGGCGCTGACCCGATTTCGGCTTCCATGGCATTGGGACGGCAAACCCGTTGTCATTCAAAGCCGTGCCATCGATGAAACCGCTTACGTCCAACCGACGCTGGCTGAGCTTCTCGCGGTTCGCGGCGAAGATTATTATTACCACAACAACGCGATCTGGCCTTGGCATATCGCAGCTGACGGCGAGGTGACCAATGCCCTCGCGTGAGTCTCGCATCGCAATCTTCACTGCATTTACGCTTGTATGCTTAGCACCCGCGCAGGCGCAAAGCCCTTACGGCATCGGGCGTGTTGCGACCCCAGCGGAGATCGCGGGCTGGAATATTGATATCGATCGCGAGGGCGACAACCTGCCGCCGGGAAGCGGCAGCGTTAGCCACGGCCGTGAAATATTCGATCAGCAGTGCGCCGCATGTCACGGCGCAAGGGGCGAGGGCGGTATCGGCGATCGACTGGTCGGCGGCCAGGGCACGCTGGCGACGCCGAAGCCGGTGAAGACCGTCGGCAGTTACTGGCCCTACGCCCCGACATTGTTCGATTATATCCGCCGCGCCATGCCGCAAAACGCGCCGGAATCGTTAAGCAATGACGATGTCTATGCGGTCTCGGCCTACATCCTCAGTCTCAATGGATTGCTTCCCGCTGACGCGACGCTCGACGCCAAGACGCTTAGCTCGATCAAAATGCCGAACCGTGGCATGTTTGTCGGCGATCCACGTCCCGACGTCAAAAACCCGGCCTGCATGAGGGGATGTTGAAAAAAGAAAAAAATGAGTCGCCGGGTCCGGCGATATCTTGAAGTACATCTCCGTGAGCGAGGCACATTTTTCAGCAGCGCATGCTGCCTCAGGTCGATAAGAGGACCCACTTTTGCGCGCGAAACCGACGTGCCGACTTAATCCGCGGAACAAACACCAGCAATTTCGGACAAGCGGGCCTGGCGGCTGCGGATCGCCAAGCGGTCAAGCATGCTGTGCGCGATCACCGCTGTTGCGCGGAAGCTGGCAAGCATTCTGCATCGGATGTGGGTCAGCGAGACCGACTTCCATGTCGGTTTCGGCGCCAAGGTCACGCAGCGGCTGCGGTTGAAGCCTGCCCAGTAATTGCTGCGGATCGCGAAGGATGAGCGCTGGTGTTGCATCCAGCATGTTGAGGAGGAGCAAAACTTAGAGATCAGCACGCGCGGTGAGCGTCCCCGGGAGGCGATCGTGTGCGCCGGGCTTGGCAAGCTCCTTCTCGCGTTTTTCGAGCCAAGCAGAGGCTGCCTGCTTTCGATCGAACGTGCGGCCCTCTCGATGAATGACCTTGCCGGCGCGCTTGATAAGGAGTTGAGCCTGGTATCCAGTTGAGCCGTCAGCGCGGTTGCAATCATCAAGAGCCGCTGCGGCGCCGATGATAATGCTGTGGCAGGCTCATGGATCGCGTCATTCAAACCACATCGATCAATGGCATTGATACGTACTCTGCCTTATGCTGCATTCGCGCGCCGCTCTTCGCGGCAATATCTTTGGCAGTCGGGTCGTTTCGCAGCGAGAGACCGAAATCGTGGATGGTCACAGCGTTTTTCGCGAACTGGTTGTGGACGCTGGACCCAGCGCGCCTTGGATAGTCATGGTGCACGGAGTTTCGCAGGATCGGAGGTTTTTTTCGGCGCAGGTGGGTGAATTTTCGGAGCATTACAGACTGATCCTCATCGATCTGCCGGGCCACGGCCTGTCGGCGCGAGCGCCGGGGCCGTACGGTCTGGAGGAGTTTGCTTCAGCTATTGATGGCGTTGCGCGAATCACCGCGAGTGCGCCGTTCCACTTCTGGGGGACGCATATTGGCGCGGCCGCAGGATTATTGCTGGCAGCGCGGCATCCCGAACTCTTTTCCTCGCTGGTTCTCGAAGCGCCGGTGTATCCTGGGCGGCCGCTTCCAGCGGTGGCCAATATTATCGCTCGGGTCGCCACGGCGGCCCGTGAAGGAGGAATGGCGGCAGCGCGAGAGATCTGGTGGAATGACTCGGAATGGTTTTCGGTCATGCGCAGTCGGCCGCGAGAGTGTCGTTCGGCTGAGCAGCGCAGAATCATCGAGGATTTCCAGGGCGGCCCCTGGCTCGATCAACGTTTGACGATGCCGATTGCCTCGATCGACGACGCACTTGCCGTATGCAAGGTGCCGACGCTGATCATGAACGGCGAGCACGATCTCAACGACTTTCTTGCGGTGGCGGCTCAGCTCGCTGCGATCCTACCGAACTGCCAGCGCGCAATCGTGGGTGAGGCCGGGGGATTCCCGCTTTGGGAATTTCCAGACCGCGTCAATCCCATTGTTCGCGGGTTCCTCCGCGCTCATTAGCGATTGGCTCCATTGCAGCCACGCCAATGGGCTCCGGCAAATGGCGAGTGACGCCGAGAAAGACAGTATACCGGTCCGCCTCGGATCTAACCCTTTTACGTTCTGACCTCGTGGAGAGCCCGACTTGATCGTGCTCTATGGCTTCGAGTCCAGTTTGGCTTGCCGGACGCGCCGTGGGGATTGGCGCGGCGATCCACGCTGATCTTGCCGCTAGTCAAAATCCGGTGAGAGACGCAGGCAGCCGAAGATCCGATGCGGGATCGCGCTGTTGCAGAAGCCGGCCAACTACTGTGAGCCAACACTCCGAACTATGATTACGCTTGCGGTGTAACTTGAGCTACTGTGCATGGGGTTGTTTTCGATATTCTTGTTGTCCGGTCCACCGCCATCCTGACCGGCCATTGAATACGGGCTATTTGATATTTGGCGGATAAGCTATAGATCACACCCTATGCGACGTCTCGGCAAGCACTGCCGCTAGGAGAATCAGTAAAATCAACATGTTGTCTCATCGCTTTTCCGTGGCCCCGATGATGGATTGGAGCGAGAGTTCAATTTTTTCAATTAGTTAGAAGGCGGCGTGTGCGCGACGTGTGCACCGGGAGATCAAGGAAAATCTGGTTTCAGCCAATGTGAGCAAGTCAGACCGAGTGTTGGACAGACCGGCATTGCTGACCGCATCAACGCTCTGGGACACGAACCTCAAACACTTCGGCGTTCGCATCAGCTCGGGCGGGGCCAAACCTTCATCCTCTTGCTCGGCAGCGGGACCAGGCACGCCATAGGTCGCTTTGAGCCGAAGGTCTTTGGTCTGCTGGGGCGGCTAGGGAGAAGCGCGTCAGATCCTCGCCGAAAACGTCCGGGACGCTATCGGCCGCAGTCCATCCCCTTAAACGAGGCCAAGGCCAAGTGGCTCGCGAACTGCGAAGCCGAGGTGAATGCTTCTCAACCACGTCAGCGCGCGCGGCGCTCTTGAAACGATATACGACCGGTACGCACATTTGGATGAGAAGCGGAGGCGATGCTCCGATACGAGGAGCACATGAAAGCCGTCCTCAGTTTGTAAAGGTAAGCGTGGCGCGAGTTTCCGCACATGATGATGGATATCCCACGCTTTGCCTTGTTCACGCGCTTGAGCGATCTACGCGGGGACAACCTTGACGCCGATCAGGGGTCAAACGGTGAGTCCTATTCACATTCTCCAGAATACCCCCGCTAATTGGGCACTCTGCGAGGGCAAGGCGTCCTCAGAGCCCGGTATCGCCCGAAGGCGACAGCTCAGATCGAGGGTCATCCCCGTCCTGCATATTTGACAGCGCGCCTGCTTGAATAGCCCACTCCAGAGCTGTGATCGAAGTCGCTAGCTCTTTCTCGTTGTCGATTGACCAGAACTGAAGCGTGACAGGTGGCTGGAAATTAAAATAGGGAGCAGGCTCCACAGCGTTTTCACCCGTTGCCTCTGAAAAATCGACTTTGGCCGATCTGGCCGAGATGTCGAGAAACTGGGGGCTCGTAAGTGCATCGATTTGCTGGACACGTCGGCGTATCCATGCGGAGATTTCACCCGCAAAGCTTGCCTCGTCTCCAGTGAAGTTCTCCAGATGAGCAAGCACCACGGACAGTTTCGATCGCTGAACGAGCTGCTCATGGATAGAGTCCACAAACTCCATACGCCGCTTTTGCAGTTTATTGAACGCCTCTTCGCGCAGGCGACGGGCTTCCGCTTCCCTTTGCTGACGCGCCTGCTCTTGGTCGGCGCGCTGACGCTCCCTGACAAGCGCTGAATGTTCGGCCAGTCCGGCTATGACGTCCGGCAGAATTGCTTCAACTGACTGAGTCTGGCCGGCTGAATATGTCCGACGGAGTCCGGAATACGAATTGGCGTAAATGACAATGGCTAGTCGTCCGGAAGGCGAATAATCGTACTTTGGCCACGCTGGTCTCGTGGAGCCCCAACGAAGATGGTCATCCCTGCGCTTCAGCTCCGAGGCTGTTGGTTCGTGCAGGGTCTTCTGCGGCCGCTCCTCAAGTCCAAATGCGATGGATACGTCGTCCCTTGCCAGGACGAGGCCAGTGTCGCTGATCTTCGGCCGGTACCCATCAGTCTCCGCCAGTGCAAAAAGCCGGGTTAGAAGCCGAAAGGCTCGTTCAATTGATCCTGGAGATATCTTTAGAGCGACAATGCCACGCCCTTGAGCGCTTGCGAAGCCTCGATCGTCCGTACGAGCCCGGGAGATTGCGCGGCGCGTAGCACTGAGGATCGAGGGCTCTTCGGGTCCGCTTTCGGATTCGTTGGCGGCCGCCGGTTCACGCGCGGCAAGCTGTTCGAGCCGCACACGCGCATCTGCCTTTGCCTTTCGCACCTCTTCCGGTAGGTTCTGGGCTGCACTCCCTGCGATCCTGATTTGATCGAAGCACGTGCCGGCCAGCTTCGGTAGTGATGTCTTGCGAACTGGTTTACCAGTCTCGAGCTTCGCCCAGTACCCCCGCTCGGGAGTCGGGATTTTGTGACGACTGCACGTCTTTTTGAGCGCGGTCCCTGTGACACCGTACTCGGTAGCCACCTTGGTCATCGGCCTTGACCAGACCTGTTGATAAAGCTCTTCACGTGAAACGGTACGCACGTTCTAACCTCATCGCCAATGATGCAGCAGAGCCGTGTCCTTTGTCCCGGCCGCAGCTGTCGGATCCTGACAAGCGATTTGCTTGCAACGCCGAACTGGCCAACAATGTTCTTGTTCGCCCTTAACGATCGATCCGAACACTTGCCTCCATATCAGATCACACGCGATTCGAGGCGACCGCCGAAGAGTCCTTCGGAACAGGAATATACGTCCCGCTTCAGGCGTTGCGACGCCGCCCGACGGAGACCTAGCGGCTCCGTGCCTCTGGACTCCGCCTGACGAAATAGATTAGGCACGATTGGTGCGATCAGAACGCTGCCGACTTCGTGCGCAGTCCTGCGGGTGAGAAGGTATGGAACGGGCCCTACATTCCATTGCGTCTTCGAGGCGCAGAAGGCGCTCGTCCGCCTAAACAATCTTCGCAATTCCACCAATCTCCGCAACATCCGTAGCCCTGATGTGGTAACTGCGGAACGACAGCCCTCATCATGCCCGCATTGTTCGCCCGGAAAGCAAGCGACGCGGGATGCCCAATTTCAAGTCCATGGCGTTCGGCGAAAATTGATCACACTTAGACGAGGCCGGGACCGCTGACGCGAGATCGCCCCATTCCGGCGCTGGAGCCAACGCAATGAGGCGAAGTGTGGAGCATCCGCCAAAAGGGTAAGGCGATGCCAACGCGAAGATGCATTTGCGATTCGGGGCGAGCTAGCGGCGAGATACAGCCGAATCTCCGGATCAATCGAGTCGGGTTTGCGTAGGGTGCCGCGTTTTCAATCTCAACGTGGACAGCGACGCTCAATCTTCCGTCGCGTACTTCATTGCTTCACCATCTAGGGAGCTGCGGCGCGACGCACTGGAAACTGATTTCTGTTCTGGGGTAATTGCCGCGCACAGAGGGCGGCTGCGTTTCCGTCGCGCGTCTGTTAGCAAAAACTCGCGATCTTGGTTGGCGCAATATTGATTGGGTTCACCCATGGCTTCAGCTTTGAGATTTCCAAGACCTGGAAATCCGGTCGCCGCTTGTTTCGCGATCAAATAGCCACCTTGACCGTTTGGAACCACGCCCGTTTGCGAGGCAACACCCGGAAAAGACGGCCAACGCGCAAAGTCCAGCTACCGTTAAACGCATAATTCCCCTAGCGGCCTATCCGACGCTCACGCGCCGGTTGAGTCAATCGCGCTGGCGCCAAATGGTGGTGGATTCCTTCCGGGAGGGAGCCGCAGATCCGCGCAAGAAAAGCCGCCATAGAGTCCTAGAACGGCCGACTTTGGACAGGAGGCTCGCAGGGTCGATGTAGGGGCGCATTCGACTGGGAGGCTGCCCATGAAGCGTCTGATGATTTTTGCTTTCGCAGCTGTCGCTCTGTTCGCCGCCACGACCGCGACCGCGATGCTATGGTCTCCTTCGACTAAGCTGTCCGCCGGAACCGCTGCTATGCCCTCGTTGAACGAGCTCCACACCGCGGCCGGCGTAAATGCGCTCCCGATCGAGGACGTTGATCGCTAAAACTCGCATGGGCTGATCTCCCAAGACCAGAATGCATCAGAGCGCAACTGTTGGGCAGGCGCAAGCTTCCCGGCTCAAGGCGGGAACGGGACACCGAAGGAAAAAGCTCCGCTAACGCGACGCTGCGCTGATCCGTCATCGATCTCGCGCCAGCTTCCTATACCGCCAACCAACGAGAGAGGGCTTCTCCACCGTTGGTACGATCGTGACAATCCATCGTTGTGGGCTGCAGGATCGGTCTTCCTGGACGGATCGGACCATGCCGAAAAATCTTGACCCGTTCAAACTCAGCTCTGCTGCCCGTCCGTTATATTGGGCGTAGCGACAGCGCCGGGCTTCACGGGAACTGCTTGTTTCGACTGTTTGCACAATGACCTCGTCTGGTCATGCACGCGCACGGTATCAGTCAAATGTTAACTAACCTTTAACTTTTCATTCATCCCCCTTCAGTTTGCGTTTTCTCGGGTTTTTGCGCTTCGGATCGAACTCGACAGGCTTTGTGGCGGTTGATCGCCTGCATAATACCGATCCGAGCGAATATCGTCGGCCCGCCGTACGTCGCGACCAGGATCAGGGCTTCCGTTGTCGCCTGCCATTCCGCGGGCCAGCGCCGCGATCAGTAGCATGCGCATGATGGTGCGCCGGCCGATCCGGTTCAAGTCATGGGATCAGTCAAACAATCGCCCCATCCCGGGCAACATGGGGGGACCCGGAATGAGGCGAAAGCCAGACCATATGCATCGCGGCTAGTTGATGCACCTACAGTGTGATTGTGATTTCGGGCGAGCTGGCGGCGAGATCGAGCCGAGACTCGGGAGTAATCGAGAAAGTTTTGCGTAGCGTACCGCGGTTGTAGAGGCGATTACCATCGACCCTGAGCACTTTGCCGATCCTTGCTCCGAATTTGTTTGGCGAGGTTGCTGGCCGCAAAAAAAGAATTCAAAACTATTGCGAGCAAGATCACCCAACATCCTGCCGTCACAATCGAGAGCATCAAGTTCCGTCGCCGCGTCATTGCGCCATTCATCCAAACAGGATTGAGCGGGGCGGGGCCGCCGCTGGATACAAGCGGCGACCCCTGATCATGCGGTACGCATGGCCTCTGCGGGGCGCGCATCGGCCAATCCGGCATGACGGCGAGGACGATAGAATTTTGCGCTTCACCCGCAACGAAACTCGCTCGTTAAGCTTGATGTTCGCGCTGCGGGTTAATTCTGGAATTGAAAAACTAAAGACCGCCGGGTATATGCGTTCGCGATCCGCTTGAACGTAGGCTGTTCGATAAATTGGCAATGCCGAGCGCCGCGATCGCGACCGCATGATGCCCCAACAGCCTATCCGACGCTCACGCTCCAATGGTGGAGGGGGCGAACCGAACAAAGCCGCCAAGCGGAATATGATCGCTTGGGGCTTTGCGACGCTGGTCCCGAACGAAAATTGTCCGACGATGTCACCGTAGCGCGTCCGCGCTTCGGCGCAACAAAACTCGCGGCTTAACCTCCATCAAGGTTACTTCGTGGTTCGACTGGCCTAGATCAGAATGGAGGAGCAGAGTCGTGGTTTGAACCGTTGAGTTTTAAATCATGACGATTGTTGATTGGGCACCGCTCGTTTTCGGTAGCGCCGCCGTGCTCGTGTTATTGCTTTTTTTCTCGGTGGCCGAGCATTAAGCGAATTCGTCAAACCAACCCTGCCGCCAGCCTGCATCCCAAAACGGCAACTCCAGCGATTATCCCCAGGCGACCCAAACACCTGCGAGATGATCAACAACGCGACCGCTCGACGGGTGCTGTCCTAATCAGGACACTCCCGAGAAGTCCGGCGGAACGTCCGCACCTCTCTTGCCGCAGGCACCGCAAAATCTATATCGGACAACCCGACGTCATCAGCAGGCGTTGCTGCTGCAATCGACCAAGGTCAACTGAGGCATGCCGGCCTTGCGGCGTTCCGCCAAGTTCAAGAGGCGCGGAGGACTTGCGCAATTACCGGTACTGCGCTTTGGCATCCATTGGTGATGGAGCAAAGCCCGCACCGGGCTTATATTGGCTTTGGGCATCAAGCGACGCCACAAGCTGATCAAGCAGGCCTTTGCTTCCCGAATAGGTGTCGGGGTCAAAGGCAGCGCCGCAATCCTGAACGGGATCGACTGCGGCCAGCTTTTCATTAGCAAGGGGAATGAGAGGGTCCTGTGGCGGATTGACCAAGCAGTCTGATCCACTGCAAGCACCCGGAAGAACAATTGCCGAAGCTGGCTGACTAGCTTCGCGGTTCAACTCACACGCAAAGGCATCGTGGAGCATCAACCCGGCGATCGTAAGAGCAGCGGCCGAAAGAAACATTTTACGCATGGCGAAGGCCCTCGTGAACTGATGTGCCTGATGAATATACATGCATAGCGTTTCCGGCCTGCTTCGCCGCCTGTTTCAACTTGGTTTCGCCGGTTCACATCAGCGCGAGCCCATCATGTCCGTTCATTCATGTTGAGCCCCACCGAGCTGCGGAACTTCATCGTTCCGTGCAAAATTGTGCTTTCGCTGCGGAACGGAATCAGGGTTCATGCGTCTGCGCAGTTCAGGGATAATGGGTCAATTCAGTGCCCGGACGGAATTACTTCCTCAGCCAAGCAGAGACGTTGCTTAGGTTCGCGCGGGAGACCCGCAACTCCAAGGTTGCTGGCGTGCTTCTCGACAAAGCCGCCTCTCTCACCGAAAAAGTTGAGGACCTGTCTCTCCCTGACGTGAGCCCGAAAGGTCCTGACGTGGAAACAGGGAGAACAAAAACCATCCCTAGCGCCCTAGGAGACCCCAACCAATCTCGCTACATCGATCGAGCGACGTCCATGCCCGGCTCACCAGCGGCCTAGCCAGATTCCCCCAAGGGACGCGGGACCGGCGCCCCGCGTCTCAAACCCGAGCAGCCCTAGGGGCGCAACAGCTGTCGTTAGTCTGCACCGGCGGGCACGGGACCGAGCCAGGAACAGAATACGCAACAGTCGCCAGCGAGTGGCTTAAGCCGCGTCCCGTAGCCCTTGCAGTCATAGAAGAAACGCGGGTATCGGTCGGCATAGTCTCGATCGACCGATCACCGCATGAGGGGCAAGTCAGGGTGGATTCCAGTTGCATCATGCATTGCGCTCCGCACGCAACACCGGGCGACCCGATTCGTCTAATCCGCGCCGCCTTCACTTGTAGCCAGCATTCCGAATCCGCACAAGCGGCCTTCACGGCGAGGCCGTTCAGGCGCCCGCGACCTTGGCGCCGGAAATAGAGGCCCTCAGAATTTCGCGGTAAATCGAGTTGAATATGAACGCTAACATGATCGCACCCCATTGTTTGATCGATCGTAAGCGTGGGCCGCTTCTGTTTCTGGAATGCTTCGTCGCTGGCCAAAAATGGTTTCGCGGCACGGGCGCGGGCACAGAGCAGGCCAAGTGTTGCGCCCATCAATGGCGGTTTCGTTCGCGAGCAGCGAGAGATTTCTTGATGCGTTCCAAAACGATCCGGTGTTGGTATGGCTTGGTTACTACTGGACCTTCCTTGCAAATATCGCCCGCCTTTTGTGTTGCCTGCTCGAGGGTCCCGGCAAGCATGACTTCGATATGAAGGTAGTTTCTGCGTATCCACTGAGCCAGCGCAAACCCCTTCTCCCTGTTTGCGTCGATATCGGCCAGCACGATGCCGACCGGGTATTTGCCGGAAGTGATGATTGATCGCGCTTCGGCATCATCAACAGCTTCAAGCACCTTATAGCCGCACTCGCGTAAGTACTGGGCTAACGGATGCCGAATGAGGATGTCCCATTCGACGATCAGAATGTGCTCTTGCTCCGATGGCATCTATTTGCGCCTTCAAGCTCGTTGAGAATTACGCGGCGGGCGAATCCGACGGTGTAAGGCTTGGGCAAGAATCGAGTGAGGTTTGAGACGGTCTCAGCTTGAACGTTCCCAGAGGTGAGGATCACAAGGATTTCGGGATGGCTCTTCATGACCCGCCAGGCAAGTTCAGCACCGTCCATTGAACCGGGCATCTGCACATCGGAAAAGATTAGATCAACCGCGGTGCCGCTCTCAATGACCTGCAATGCTTTGTCCGCATTCTTCGCCTCAATTACAATTAACCCGGCTTCACGCAGTTCATCCGCAACCGCCATTCGGACCAATACTTCATCCTCAACTACGAGGACGCAGCTCGCTCCTTCGTGGTCCATGTCAAGCTCAGGAAGGCTCATCGTTGATACGCCCCACAATGGTGTGGCAACAGTACGACCCTCACAAAGTTCCTCTTATCAGCCGTGTCGGCCAGCCGACATTAGATTAGGGCGCCGTTGAGAAAGCGAACCGGCAGGAGTTCGACGAGTTGATTCAGCACGGAGTATCGCGGCAAACATTACAAAATCGGTGCATTGCTTGGCGTTCTCGACATCGACGCGCAGCTTCGTTGACTTTGTCGCGATCCCGTCTTTCATGCAAACGGCCCCGGCCGTTGTCCTTAAACCGGGGCCGCCTGGACGCTTCCGGCCGGGGGGTGACCGAAAGCACGGAATCGACTCCGGGGTCTTAGCCGGGTTCCTATCCGATGGTGCGGCGGATTGACTTTGGCAGGGCCAATTTTGAATTGAGTCCGGAACCGAACAGACAATTTCAAAAGCCCGCTCATAGTTGAGATTATGGGCCGGGCAGGACTTACTTGCCCTGAATGCGGGGCACCACTGATTCTAGCGCTACCTCCTGACGGCAACGGACAGCGCACGTTCCAGTGTTTCGATTGTGACCAGCCCGATCCGTTCAAGTCAGAGAGGGTGGCGGGTTGGCTAGAAGGCGAATTGCACCCGCCGCGAACAAACTAACTATCCGAGCGTTGCTCGGTATGAACAAGAGGTCGGTATGCCGAAGTTCTTTTTCAGGTACCGCACCGGCGATCAGCTCGCGCCCGATCTAGAAGGGACCGAATTGCCCTCGCGAGCCGCCGCCCGTAAGATGGCTTTTGAATCGGCTCGGGAGCTTATGGCCGACGCCATCAAAGCTGGCAGAAGGCCGCTAGACGCGGTGATCGTCAGCGGCGAGGATGGGCGCGACATCATGGCGATCCCCGCAAGCGAGGTGCTCGCAGCGCCGCCAAGGAAGTAAGGCCGCCTCTCACGCCTACATCCACATCCAGGCGATGCTGGCCATCAGAGCTAGGAAGGCCGCCATCGCCTCGACGATGAAGCACCGCTCGACAAAATCCATAGTCGGCAGCGTGCCAGCCGCTGTGTCTATGGGCTGTTCTTCAAGCTGCGGCTGCAGGTCCGTCATGGCGCGCCTACCGGAAGGCTGTCACGAAACAACGGGGCGACGACGCCAAACGGGCAGCCGAAAATCTATGGCAGGTATGCAAGTAGGTGGGAACGTTTGGCAACTGCAGTGAGAAACCCCGATCCGGCGCAGCTCTCAAACCGGCTTGACCGCAATTGCCCCAATCTGCGGCGCACCTCTGGGTTTGATACTACTTTCCGATGGCAAAGGGCCGCGCAGATTTGAATGCGTCGATGGTAGCCGGCCCGCGATGCGCCTGGGGCCGGTGGAACGTGCCGCAGCCTAGGAGAGGAGCGATGGGCCATCGAATTATTACAACAGATCCCGGAAGGTTCCGAGTGGGATCTCCCCGCAAGCTGCGCCAGTAGGCCTCTGAATGGAACACCATGCGCGCGCCCTTCCAGACGCGCACGGCCGCGGGCATGCCGGTCGAGCGACGTTCCCGACGGCGGCCGGCCGTCGTTCTCGACCTTAAAAAAACCGGCTGCCAATGCGTCGCTCACGGTGACCTGAGTGTCTTGCTCAAGAACTATGCCAAATGGAAGCGCAACCAAATGGCCGACACTTCAGTGTCAGCCTTCCCCCGGAACGTTATTGGTCCGGATCGCGTTGGGCTTCGGATCTTTCACGATCGGAGAACGCACATGAAATGGATTATGGCAGCGGCTTGCGCAGCCGCGATTTTTCTAGCTTTCGCGCCGGTGGCGGACGCCAAGGGCTGCATCAAGGGTGCCATCGTCGGCGGCGCTGCCGGCCATATGGCGGGACACGGCAAGCTGGGCGCCGCAGCGGGCTGCGTCGTCGGCCATCACGAAGCGAACAAGAAGGATCCGAACAACGCGAACGCGCAGGATACTTCGAAGCAGAAGTGAGAACGGCGCACCCCGGAGGCTAGGGTTTCGCAATCGCCTGAGGCTTGAAGGCGCGCTCAACCTCGCCGACCAGTAGCCTGCATTCTGGCGGCAGACCAGCTACTCTGCGCTGAGTTCGCCGTCCAGGATGCACACGACACGCTGCGCTTCGTAGCAAAGGCTGACCTCTTCCTCGAGACCCTGTGCGATGCTGCATTCGAGCAGTCTCGAGCCGAACCCGCGCCGCGTCGCTGGCGTCACGAAAGGGGCCGCCGCTCTCCTCCCACTCGACGCGTATCTGTTGTTTCGCTGTCGGCAATCGACGGACACTGTTGCGGCTCCATTGGAAAGCGCACTTGGTAGCATTCGTCCTGGGGCGCCTGACTCGGGCCGCTTGCGCTCAACCAACACCCAAGGCCATCGCGCTCAGGGCAGCCCCGCTACAGAGGGGGCAGTCGCGCCTGATTGCCGTCTGGCAGGAACACCCAAATTTTGTCGCCGGCCCGTAAGGGGCCTCCGGCGCGCACGATACCCATGACGCCGCATTTGTAGGGCGGCCCCTTGTTGAGCAGCCGTTTCTTCAGGCCTGTTTGAAAACGGTCGAGGAGAACGCACGGTGTCCGCAGGCCGGTTAATTCGACAGCGGCAAATGGCCCGAGCCGCAGCAGGGTTCCGAGCGGCAGTCGCTCCAGTTGGAGGCCGCTGGTCGTGATGTTCTCGCCTAAATCCCCGGGCGAGATGTAGTGGCAAGAGTTTGCCAGATCGCCGAACAACTCGATTGGTATCAGATGGACTTGGCGGAGATTTGGAGATCGCGGATTGCGGCGAGCGAGATAACGGTGACCGACATGCGGTCCCGCATGTGCATCGCCCTCTACGCCGTGACCTGTGACGAGGTGGATCAGTTCGCGGCGTGGCTTGCTGAAACGATGTCCGACGTCGCAGGCGACCGCGACCACTGTGCCTCGGAGTACGTCCATCCTGATGCAAACTCTCAGGCCGCTCTCGAGAGAGAGCGCCGCTTTTGCCGAAAGTACCGCGTGATTTCCGCGAGCGACATCGCGTTCAGCACGCGGTTAGGCGGTACGCCGCCCTTTCGGGCCATCTCAACACCCCAGTGCATATGGTCCAGTTCTCGGATCGAGTGCGCGTCCGGATTGATGCTCATGATGCATCCGAAATCGAGCGCTGCCTCGTGCCAGCGCCAGTCCAGGTCGAGTCGCCACGGATGCGCATTGATCTCAACCACGACGTCGTGCTTCGCACAAGCGCGAAGCACCTTCTCGATATCGATTTCGTATCCCGGGCGGCGCTGAAGCTGGCGGCCGGCATGTGACCGATGATCGTGGTGAACGGATTAGCGATCGCCCCGCAGCAGCCGGTCGGTCTGGGCTACCCGGTCCATCTTGAACCGGCCGTGGATGCTGGCGACCACGAAGTCGAAAGTGGCCAGCACATCCTCCGGATAGTCCAGCGACCCGTCCGCCAGGATGTCGGACTCGATTCCCTTCAGGATCCGGAAGTCCTTTCCGGACTTCTTGTTGAGCCGGTCGGCTTCGGGGTGCTCAATCTGCTCCACGGAGAGCCCGCCGGCGTAGTGCGCCGATTTTGAATGGTCGGCGACCCCAAAATATTCGAAGCCTCGGTCGCGCCTGGCCTTAGCCATCGTTTCCAACGTTTCCGTCCCGTCCGATGCATCGGTGTGACAATGCAGGATTCCGCGAAGGTCATCATCCGTGACGAGCTTCGGCAGCTTGCGCTTGAGCGCCCGTTCGATTTCGCCGCTTGAATGTTTTTTGCGGCTTGCGTGATCGGCCCGTACCAGTTCGTCTCGCCGCACCCGCCCGCTTCTTGGTCGCTCGCTTAGCTATGGCTTCTCCTTGTCGGCGGCTCTCAGGAAGACACCTGCCTTCCTCGCTGCTCAGATCAATCTTTCGTGGAGACCGATAGTTCCAATGCGCGAGAAGGTGTCAGCCGCGGTATTTGCATGTTTTTGCCGAAGGTTGATCCGCGGGTGGGTTTCACGCAAGGGGATTGGAACCAACGCCTCATCGTGTGACTTGTGGATATTCTATCCGCCGCTGGCGTGAGCAATGAACGCTTTCAATAGCGCTAAGGTCGGCGCAAGTCGTTGCCAAAAGAAGCAGGCGCCCCTGCTGCATACGTCCTCGGCTTGAGGAGCGGGGCATGGCGAACGTCTTAATCAGGCGCGATCAATTCAACATCACCCCGCAAGGCATCATACATAAGCCAACGGATGCGGCTTTCACCCCCCAGCCCGGCAATCCTCATTGCGGGACGACGCGCTTGGGTCAGCTCGGAAATCATGGAGAAGACTACAATCGCGAAGAGGTGGAGCGAATCATGCGGGAGCTGTGGACACAATATGTTGCCGCAAATCCTGAACTGTTCAAAGCGTCATAGAACTAGGTACCGCCACGTTGAGCCCACAATATCACTCTTCGCTTTAGTAAAATTAAATTCGGCCCGGACCAGGTGAACTGCATCGCTGAACAGCTAAAGGTGGCTTCTGAGGTGCTGAGGTGATCCACGTGAAGCGGCGCTTGGGAGGCGACGCCCAGCGACGAGGAGACCCAGTCCGAAGGCAGGACGACGACCCAAGATGGAGCATCGGGAGTATCAAACGTCCGGTCCAGGAGGTTTGCCTCCCAGTTGGGACGTTCCCCGAGCAAACCAGCTACAAGCCGGCGGCTACGATCTGCTGATAGTGCCGCAGATATTCTTCCGCCATCCGTGTTGCCGTAAAGCGTTGTTCGAACCGTTCACGAACTTTGCT
>Ga0209687_1000357_pt1 | contig 15544 bp, 10 predicted proteins | sample GraSoiAngelo_136_FD_185893 | JGI IMG/M metagenome (GOLD analysis project Ga0209687, IMG submission 185893) | Grasslands soil microbial communities from the Angelo Coastal Reserve, California, USA - 14_0929_09_20cm (SPAdes) (version 2) | ecosystem: Environmental > Terrestrial > Soil > Grasslands ...
TCTAATAAGCATCTGAAATCCGCCACGCAAAAATCGAATATTTTGTGTCCAGAGCATGTCCGGAGGGACACTGCACAATTGACACTCCGTTTATTGACTTCGGGGCAAACCGGGGATAATCTACGCCCGATGGATGTGCTCCACGCACGTGGACAACATTCCGCAGTCCCTCTGCTCGACTCAGCCAACAACGGTGATCGCGAATTCGGGCGCGCTTGCGTCTCTAGAGACTTTTTCACCACGGAGACACGGAGACACGGAGAAGAGCGAGAACGAGCGTTTTCGGTCTTGACTACAACTCGCATTGAACAAAGAACTTCGGGTGCATCAGGAACCAGCCCGCTTTTGCTGTTCTCCGTGCCTCCGTGTCTCCGTGGTAAAAAAGACTTTAACGCAAATCCATCAGCAAAATTCCCCTTTCGGGAGGACGAACCCTAACTAATCGATGAATAAGCAGCTTGAGATCACTCCGAACCTGGAGGCCCTGTTTGGTACCAGGGATGAAAACCTTCATCTGCTCGAAGGTGGATTGAACGTCTCCATCGACCTTCGCTCCGACCACATTTTCCTCGAAGGCGCGGCCCGCGACCTCGCTCGCGTGGAGCAAGTTTTCGCCGACTACGAGCACCTGCGCAAGACCGGATACACCTTCTACAACGGCGATCTCGGATCGATGTTGAAGATCGTAATCTCCGATCCATCGGCCACGCTGCGGGGACTCGCCGAAGCTGGACGTCAACGCTCGTTCGGTAAACGCGTCGTGCAGCCCAAGAGCCTGAATCAGCGCCGTTACATCGAGGCCATCGAGAAGAACGACATGGTCTTCGGCATCGGCCCAGCCGGCACCGGCAAAACGTATCTTGCCGTCGCTATGGCCGTCGCTGCTCTGGTCAACAAGCAGGTGAACCGCATTATTCTCGCGCGTCCGGCGGTGGAAGCCGGCGAGCGCCTCGGATTCCTGCCCGGTACTTTGCAGGAAAAAGTCGATCCCTATCTGCGCCCGCTCTACGACGCGCTCTACGATCTGCTCGACCAGGAGAAGGTCGATCGCTATCTCGAGCGCAACATTATCGAGATTGCGCCCATCGCCTTCATGCGCGGACGCACGCTCAACGACAGCTTCATCATCCTCGACGAGGCGCAAAACACCACGTCGGAGCAAATGAAAATGTTCGTCACCCGCCTAGGCTTCAATGCCAAAGCGGTAATCACGGGCGACATCACGCAGATCGATTTGCCGAACGCGCGCCGCAGTGGACTGATCGAAGCGGCCGAGGTTCTCAAAAACGTAAATGGCATCTCCTTCAACTTCTTCGACGAAGGCGACGTAGTGCGCCACGTGCTGGTACAGCGCATCATCCGCGCCTACGACGATCACAAGCACCGGCTGGAGCAGCAGCTGTCGTTGTTGCCCTCAGCGACGCCGGCGGAGCCGCTGGTTGAGCGATCGAGTCCGCCTGTGCTGGAGCAGTAAGGGAGGCAGTACCGGCGGCGGTAGCCGCCGGGTGCGTGAGTGCACACGCTGACCGAGACGTATGACTGACCCAGCGGCTACCGCCGCCGGTAGTGCCTGTAGTCTGTCCCCTGACTCAATGAAAGACCCAGACCATCCCGGTAGTAATTCCCAAATCAAAACCGCAGAGCTGCAGCGTTTTCTGCGCACGGCCCAGCGAATGGTTGGGATCTCCGGAGAGGTGAACGTCCTCGTCACCTCCAGCGCGAAAATGCGCCGCATGAATCGCGAGTTCCGCGGCAAAGACAAGCCGACCGATGTTCTGTCATTTTCGGCTGCCCAGAATGGGAAGTCTAAGTTAGCCGGTGACATTGCGATCTCCAAGGAGATCGCGCGAAGCAACGCGAAAGCCCTCGGCCACTCGCTGGAAACCGAACTCAAGGTCCTGCTTTTACACGGACTTCTCCACCTGGCAGGCCACGATCACGAGAAAGATCAAGGCAAAATGGCCAGTCTGGAGCAAGAGCTGCGTGCCAAATTGAAGCTGCCGACAGGATTGATCGAAAGGTCAGAGAACCCAAGGAAGGTCGAGAATTCAAAAGGGCCGGCGGCCGTCACCGACCGGGTGTTCCGCAGTTCGCGCCAAGCCAGTTTCAGCAATCCAAAGCACTCAAATAGAAGCCCGAGAGGGTCTGAGGCTTCAGGCGGAAACCATGAACTTCGAGCCCGGCGAAGCCGGGACTCCGGTAGAAGCCCCCGACTTCCAATCGGGCGAAGCGCGGGCTCCGATGGAAGCCCTGAACTTCGAGTCCGGCGAAGCGCGGACTCCGGTGGAAGCCATGAACTTCGAGCCCGGCGAAGCCGGGACTCCGGTGGAAGCCCCCGACTTCCAGTCGGGGGAAGCTGGACTTCAAGTCCAGCGGCGAGGCGACATCCATTTGAAATGGGCTTTAGCCCCGGGCAGTCTCGTGGGCCAGCGCTAAAGCGCGAACAAGCGTGGATTCCTCTTTCAAAAGGCTTGAAAGCCTTTGCCCGACTGAAAGTCGGGCGCTTCCACCAAGCGCGGCCGCAAAGATTTCTCGGCGTCCACCAAGTGCGACCGCAGAGATTTATCGGCTTGCACCAAGCGCGACCGCAGAGATTTCCCGGCTTCCACCAAGCGGGACCGCAGAGATTTCCCGGCTTCGACCAAGCGCGGCCGCAGAGATTTCTCGGCTTCCACCAAGGACGCTCGCAGGCTCATTTCCCAATCTCGGAAAGCCCTCTGCAGAGATGCCAATCAGAGATTCATCGAACTCCCCCCAAGCCGCCGGCTGAAGCTAGGCTGAACCACGTTCAGAAGAACAAGCCCCAGTCTTCCTCTGTGTCCTCGGTGTCCTCTGTGGTGAAAAACGGCGCCAGGAGTACTTCATGCTCCTAGCCATCGTCATCGCGCTCGTGATCCTCTCGGCCGTGTTGGCACTCGTCTCATACGTCGAGCGTCTGTATGCCGAAAAGGGAAAGCTGCTCTCGCGCGATTTTGAAGAGAATATCGAGGCTTACGAGCAGCGGGTTGAGCCCAGGCTGGGAGTGAGTTCGGCGCGGGCGGCGCTCTCGATGCAGCTGCTATCGCAGCTCTTCACCGCGTCCATCGCGCTGATTGTCGGGTACGCCACGTTCATGGAGGGCCGTTGGACGTGGGGCGAGGTCGCTCAGGCGGCTGTCGCGATCATCCTGATTATCGTGGTGTTCAACCGCCTCATCCCGTATCTGCTCTTCATCCGTACGAAGGGGGATTGGCTAACGAAATTCATTCCCGTCCTGAAACTCCTCATCTGGCTCGCACTGCCGCTCACCATTCTCCTGGGCTTCAGCATGTCGGTGGCATCGCTGGCTGAGCCGCAGGAAAGGGAGCAGGAAGAGCACTCTTCGGAAGCGGTCGATGCGCTCCTCGAAGCCGGCACCGAAGAGGGAATTCTCGAGGAGAGCGATCGCGAACTAATGCAGTCCGTGGTCGAATTCGGCGACAAGATCGTCCGCGAGATCATGAAGGCGCGTCCCGACATGCTGGCTGTCCCGGCCAGCACAAGCGTCGAGCAATTGACCGACCTGCTGCGGAAGAAGCCGCACTCACGTATTCCTGTATACGATCCTGACCTGGACCACATCCAAGGCATTGTCTTTGCCCAGGACGTGCTCCAGGTGCGCGACGAGGACGCGCGCACCGTGACAGTCGCAAAGCTGATGCGTCCAGCGCACTTCGTTCCCGAAACGAAAAAAGTAAGCGAGCTGCTGCGCGAGATGCAGCGCGAAAAGATCCAGATGGCGATCGCCATCGACGAATACGGCGGCGTCGCCGGCCTGGTCACGCTCGAAGACATGCTCGAGGAGATCGTCGGCGACATCGGCAGCGAGCACGAGCGCCACCCGCAGATCGTGCGCGAGATCGAGAGCTCGTATGTCCTTCCCGGCGCCACCGATCTCGACATGCTGGAAGAGCTGTTCGACTACCGCCCCACCGACGTGGAAGCCACAACCGTAGCCGGGCTGATAAGCGAACTCGCCGGCCGCATCCCCCAACCCGGCGAACACTTCGAACACGACCGTTTGCGCTTCGACATCCTCGAATCCACCGACCGCCGCATCGAACGCGTACGCGTAAGCAAGCTGATCGCCGAGCCCGAGCCGCAGAAGTCAGGAGCGGCGTGAGAGGACGTCGATGCAAAGAAATCGACGGGACCGCCGCGCGCCCTCGCGCGGGTTTTCGATCGAGCCACGAAGAAGTCTAAGGACTCGTCACATCACGGTTTTCGACAACCTTAAGATTTTCGTTTCTAAGACAAACACCCGCGCGGGGGCGCGCGGCGGTCCCGTCGGTTTTCTGGTTCACTCATCACCATCTTCCGATTCGTACCAGAGCCACTCGTAATCGTCTGGGTCCTCGACAAGTCCGCGTCGGACTGGGTTCATGATGATGTACTCCTTGTAGCGGTCGAACTCATCAGCACGAGGCATGCGATCAAAGGCTTCCTCTAGCCACACTCTTTCACTTCGCTCCAGAACCTTGTTGATCTTGTGAGCTGAAGCGCTCTTGATATCGTGCAGAATTTCGTAAAACGGTGACTCAACTCCGTTTTCATTGGCCAAAATCGTGAGGAGCAGATGAACGTGATCGGGCATGACTACCAGGGCATGCATGTGCAGGCGGCGTCCGTGTTCATACATACAGCTTTCGAACACAATGCTTCGTGCTTTAGCAGGAAGCGTCCACCACTGATAGGTTGAGAAGCTGACGAAGAGCGTGGGTATTAGCTGGATGTGCGGTAACTTCCGCCGGTACCGGTACGGATTTCTCTTGAGCTTCCGGAATGCCAAAGCCGGGGAGGATATCAGAACGAGTCGTCGGGAAACGGTATTAGAGTAACAGGACCGCCGCGCGCCCTCGCGCGGGTTTTAGGTGGTGTGACGAAGAAGTCTAAGGACTCGTTACATCACGGTTTTGGACAACCTTAAGATTTTCGTTTCTCAGGCAAACCCCCGCGCGGGGGCGCGCGGCGGTCCTTCCGTGCGGGTTGTCCTCGCGTCAGCGAGTCTTCGCAATATCCGCCTACTCGAACCGCAGCGCCTCTACCGGATCCACGCGCAGGGCGCGGCGCGCGGGGATGGCTGCGGCGGTTAGCGTGATCAAGATGGTGAAGGTTGCGGCCATGATGTACACCAGCGGATCAGTCGGGCTTACTGCGACCAGCACTGACGAGACAACGCGTGCCAGGGCTGCCGCGATCAATGCGCCGATGAGTAAGCCGGCAAGTGCGAATCTCATACCCTGCCGGATCACTAGCTGCAGGATGTCCCGTGGTTGCGCGCCCAGCGTTACTCGAATACCGATCTCGCTGGTTCGCTGTGCCACAGAGTAGGCCATCACGCCGTAGAGACCGATGGTTGCCAGCAGTAGTCCTAGTCCGCTGAGCACGCTGAGAAGACTTGCGGCGATCTTCGCGCCGAAGAGCGACGCGGAGATGTATTCACTCATGGGCTCGGCGTCGAAGATGGTCAGTCCCGGATCGATGGCTGCTGCTTCACGCCGCACCGCGACAATGGCTTCGTTTACCGATCCACTACCAGTCCGCACGTGGAAGGTGAGGCCATATTCCGGCCGGAAGATCTGGCGGATGGGAATGTAGAAATATGGTTGCGGACTTTCTGTCACCCGGTGGTACTTGCTGTTCTTCACGACACCGACGATGGTGAACCACTCGCCCCATCCGTGCACTCGGTGGCCGAGGGCGTCGCGGTTGGCGAGGAAGCGACGCACGAACTCCTGGTTGACGATCATCACTTTCGGAGACGCGGGATCGTCGCGCAAATCGAAGTCGCGGCCTTCGGTGAGCGGAATCTTCATCGAGTTGAAGAAGCCGGGCGAGACCAGGTCGCGGTAGATCTTCATGTTCTCGCTTGGACCAGGTACGTAACCTTCCACTTCGAGGCCTTCCCAATTCCCACCGCTGAAGCCTAACGGCACGGAATCGTCATAGCTGACGGCCGTAACTCCAGGCTGCTGCTCCAGCCGCTCACGCAGGCGGCGACAGAAAGCATCGGTCTGTTGTGCGGTGTAGTTTGCGGTGGAGAAATCAAACTGAGCTAACGCCACTCCATCGGGGGAGAAACCAGGATCCATGGCACGCGCGGTCTGAAAGCTCTTGAGGAAGAGTCCGGCGCCGACCAGAGCAACTACTGCGAGCGCTACCTCGGAGCTGACCAGCAATCCGCGCAAACGTTGGGAATGAATGCCCAGTGCTCCGCTGCGTCCGCCCTGCTTGAGCGCTTCGTTCACGTTGGCTCGAGTCGCTTGCACAGCCGGAACCAGGCCGGAGAGGATTGCGACGAGGAATGCCAACGCGGTGGTGTAGGCGAGTACCTGACCATCGAGAGGCGGCTGGAGCATCGCCGGCCGGGCGACTGCGGGCAGGAGCCAGCGGATCGCGCCCCCTAGTAAGCCGGCCAGCGCGAGACCGCAGCCCGCGCCGGCCGTGGCCAGCAAGAGCGTCTCGGTTAGAAGCTGTCCCGCCAATCGCAGGGGGGCCGCGCCCAGCGCAAGGCGGATACTGAATTCCTTCTGCCGTCCGGTAGCTCGCGCCAACAACAGGTTTGCGAGATTAGCGCAGACAATCAGCAGCACCACCCCGCTGACGCCCATGAGAATCGCGATCGGCGTGAGCAGGACCGATTGTGTCCCAAAATGGGATTGCCACACCGGCAACACCGTGGCGCCGACCCCTTGGTTAGTATCGGCATCGAGCACGGCCATGCGGTTGGCCAGCGCCTCCGCTTCGTCGCGGGCCTGCTCGATGGTTACGCCCGGCCCCAGTCGCGCGAACAATTGAAAGTTTCGCGTGTTGCGGTCGCGTAACATCCAGGTGCCGGTGTGGGTGAGCTTGCCGTACATCGTGAGCGGAAGCCATATCTCATAATCAAATCCCGCGCGCGTGCCATGGAAGTCTGCAGGAGCCACTCCGATAATGGTCAGCACCGAGTCGTTGACGCGCAGGGTGGATCCGATTGCGGAAGGATCTGAGTGGTAATGGTTCTTCCAATAGGTCTGGCTGATGACTGCAACCGGATGCGCGTTCTGCGTGTCGTCGCGTTCTGCCCCGACAAAAAAGCGTCCGGCTTCGGGCTTTAGACCCAAGGTGTCGAAGAAGTTGCCGGATACCATCTCACCCCAGACGCGCTCTGTGTTTGGGCCATTGCCGACCGCAAAGACGTTCCCAATCCGCGCCGATACCAGGTTGACTAGCCGCAAGCGATCGCGAAAATCAGTGAAATCGAGATAAGAAGTTGTTAACGGCTCGCGGTCCGCTGCCATGCTCTCGATCGCTACGATGCGCTCTGGCTGCACAGCCCCAGGAATCGGATTCAGAACCAGGGACCGCATCCAACTGAAGACGGTGGTGTTGGCGCCTATTCCGATACCGATCGTCAGGACCGCGATCGTCGTGAACCCCGGATTTCGCACCAGAGCCCGCAAGCCATAGCGTAGATCGCGCAACAAGTTGGTCATGGCAACAATGAGAGCGCAAACCGGAGGCCGTTTCAAGTTATTGAAAACACACTTCGTGTTGTGAAGCGGTCGCGTGCGAGTGTCCGCTCTTGGGAAAAACTGTTCGGGAAGTTCATGAGGACCGCCGTGCGCCCTCGCGCGGGTTTTCGGTGGTATCACGAAGAAGATAGAACATTCAAGAACTCGCTCTCGATAACTTCACGATTTTCGTTTCTAAGGCAAACACCCGCGCGGGGGCGCGCGGCGGTCCCGTCGGTTTTCTGGTTCACTCATCACCATCTTCCGATTCGTACCAGAGCCACTCGTAGCTTTAGCAGGAAGCGTCCACCACTGATAGGTTGAGAAGCTGACGAAGAGCGTGGGTATTAGCTGGATGTGCGGCAGCTTCCGCCGGTACCGGTACGGATTTCTTTTGAGCTTCCGGAAGGCCAAGGCCGGGGAAGGATATCAGAACGAGTCGTCGCGGAATTAGGGTAACGGGACCGTCGCGCGCCCTCGCGCGGGTTTTCGGTGGTATCACGAAAAGTCGGAGAATTCGTGATTATCAGAGTCCCGGCAACCTGACGATTTTCATTTCTGAGGCGAACACCCGCGCGGGGGCGCGCGGCGGTCCTTCTATGAGCTGGCTCTTCTTGATCGGCTTGCTCATGGACCCAGCGGCTACCGCCGCCGGTACTGCCTCCGTCCATCTCGGGTCGTACAATCAAACAGGCCTGTAACTTCACCCGATGACCCGATCACCCGATCACCCGATTTTTCCCGCTCGCCATGTCTTTTAGATCCGGCTTCGTCTCTATTATCGGTCGTCCCAATGCGGGAAAGTCCACGCTGTTGAACGCGCTGGTTGGCGAGAAAGTCGCAATCGTTACCCATAAGCCGCAGACTACGCGGCATCGCATTCAGGGCTACGTCAACGTAAAGGGTGGGAAGGGAAGACCGCCGGGGCAGATCGTTCTGATCGACACTCCCGGAGTTCACAAGCCCGATTCGCCGTTGGGCAGCCGCATGATGCGCGAGGTGAATGCTGCGCTCGAAGAGCGCGATGCGGTGCTGCTGATCGTCGATGCCACGCAGCCGTTCGGCAGGGGCGATCAGTTTGTTCTCGATTTGCTCGAGAAGGTCACGGCTCCGATGATCCTGCTTCTGAACAAGATCGATGTAATCGAGAAGCCGAAGCTTTTGGAGATCATCGAGCGCTACTCCAAGCTACGTGATTTTGCCGAGATTATTCCCATTTCGGCGACCAAACGCAAGGCATTGGACGAGCTGATTGACGCCGTCATCAAGCGACTGCCTGAAGGTCCACGATACTTCGAGAAGGATCAGATCACCGATCAGCCGGAGCGGGCGCTTGTGGCGGAGATGATTCGCGAGCGCGTGCTGATCGAAACCGGCCAGGAGGTGCCGTACGCCGCCGCCGTGAAGATTGAGCGCTTTGAAGCAGGAGACAAGCTGACGCGTATCGCCGCAGCGATCTATTGCGAGCGTGAAGGGCAGAAGGCGATTCTGATCGGGAAAGGCGGGGCAATGCTGAAGCGCATCGGAACCTCAGCGCGCAAGCAGATTGAACGCCTTGTGGGGACGAAGGTATTTCTCGAGCTATTCGTGAAAGTCCGGGAGAACTGGAGAAGTTCCGAGGCAGCACTGGACGAGCTGGACTGGCGGAATCCGGCTGGGTGAGGAGCAGTCGGTTTCTACTGCTCCTGCTTCCTGTTTGCGTTCGGAGGCGCTGCCATAAGGCTTGTCAGGTGCGTGCCTTGGACAGAGCGGCAACTGCAAACATCAATAAGTAGCCAGTGCCGGAGCTTCCTCGTGCGCTGTGACGCCCTGAGACTTTTTCTTTGCGTCACTCTCGTCGATCGAGAACTGCGCTTTTGGATCCGGCTGGCGCATGTCGACTTTTCCGTGGAAGAACGCACCGTATTCAATGCTGATTCGCCCAGCACATACGTTGCCGGTCAAGCTTCCGCCGCTGTGAACTTCCACGCGATCTCTGGCGGTGACATTTCCGTCCAGCGTCCCACGCACAATCACTTCGCCGGCCTGAACATCGGAGCTGACAACGGCATCGCGCCCGACGTTTATGTGGGAATCACGCAGCGAGATCGGTCCTTCGATCTTGCCTTCGATGTGAATCGGCTCAGAGCCGCTGACTTCTCCCTTAATGACGAGCGTCTTTCCAATGTACGTGATGCGTTCATCGGAACGTGGACGGCTCACAACTGGGGCGGGGTTTACGCTCGGGGAGCTGGTCTTGGGTTCCGGCACTGACGGTTGCGACGGGCTGCCATTCGGACGCGAAGGACTCCACATTGGGGGCTTATCCTCTGATTAAAGTGTTGGTGAAACATGTTTTATCTTGGACTTGGCCGCCTGAATAGGTGCCGTAAGGTCATGGCCGGAGATTTCTTCGGTTGGCCCCCGTGCGGAAACTGCGAAGGATACGGGATCAAGCAGTCCTTGAAGCCAGCCACTGCGGGCGCCTAGATTTTCATAATGGGCGCAAGCTCGTTGCACTAGCAAACCGTTCTTACGACCTTGGATCTTCGAATGCCTTCGTCCGCTGTGACCAGAGTTAAGGCTTCCATGCACGGACAATCGGGGATCGCTACGGGTACGAACTGAGTCGCGCTCGCAAATCAAGACAGATTACGACACTGTGCTTAGCGCCTCTGCGGCAGCGATCGGGCAGGCGGAGACCTAAAACGTGTATGAAAGGCCAGCCAGTGGTGCCACTTTGGAACGAAGGCCGCCGTCGTCAAGGCTAAAGATAACGTTACCCGTCAGCAGCAGGTTGCGATAGATGCCGCACTTCGCGCCTACCGAAAGGTTATTCATCAGAAACGAGCCTTTGAATGGCTGGATGTCGGGGATGTCGTTGTGCACGGCGCCGGACATGTCGGTGAAGGAAACTGTGCTCAGGCGTTCCCCCCCGAGTACCCTTTGCCCGAGAAGATCTGTCGCAAGCGTTATACGCGGTTTTAGTCGGACATCGACGCCGCCGGAATAGAAAAGTTGATTGGGCAAACGCGCAGTGTGTCCCGTGGAAATGTCTCCAGCCAAAATCGAGTCGCCGTTCCATTCATAGCCGATGTTCACGTGAGGAGAAATGCGGGCGCGGTAGGAAGCAGACAAAAACGGCTTAACTCCCCAGGCTCCCGAGCCCAGGAAATTCAGCTCGTCTCCGCTGGGAACGCGCACGTCGACCCCACCCGCAATCGCGAGGCGTTCCCGCGAGATCAATGTGCTCTTCACGCGAAACACTACGTCGCCAATTCCTGCCGCGCTGCGGCCACTGAAAAAGGTGTGATCCCTGCTGCCAAATGGATTATTGGCGTCAAAGAAATGGTATTCGCCGCCAAACGAGGAGCGATCGCTGCAGTTGCCCGCCAACTCGCAGGCGGGAATGCGGACGATGTGGGCGCTCGAGGTCACACCCATGCGCACATCCAGAATGGGAATTGCTACTGAAACGTCGATCCTATTCGTTAGCCCATAGGTGCCAAAAATTGTGACCTCGTGCAACTTGAGATCAATGCGATTCGTGGTAGTGATGTAGTCCTTCTCGAATTCGGGGAACTGGCCGTTGATCTGGAATTCAATGTGCTTGAAGTCAGCAGGCAGACGCTTCAAGTCGATCCCATCGAGCTTGTCGAAGGAAAAGAATTGGTAATTAGCTCCGAAGTAAATGCGGTGGCGTCCGATGGTTTCGGCTCGCTCACCGAAAATGGGACCGTAGCTTTCCGTTGAGCGCGTGAAGACTCCCAGAGCTTTGTCGAAGGTAAAGGTAATAGCCGAGGCCGGCGAGGCGAGGGGAAGGATCGAAAGTTCCTGGCTTAACGCAGAGTTGAGTGGCGTGAAGCTTTGCTGGAAGCTTGCCTGGAAGTGAGCCTGGTGATTTGGGTTGGGCAGGATCAAGCCGGCAGGACCATAAAGCTGAGGAATTGCGCATATCAACCGGTCAGAGGTCGTACCGGAAGGACAGGCTTGTCCCGCGAAATATGGGTGAACCAGGGACAGCGCCAGCACACACGTCATCACGCGAAGCGTGGTTTTCACCGTAAGTCCCCTGAATAGGCTTACTGCACAGACTCAATTACCCACTGCCCAGCTCGTTTGCCCAACTGAATTGTGACGGTACCAGCTTCCGACTTCCGAATCCCGCCCTTAAAGATGTACTGAAGGGAGCGCAAGCATGTTACGGTGGCGTGGACTCCGTCGATTTGGGGGTCTGAAATCTTTAGATCCATCTGAATGGAATCGGCGTCGCGGAAAGAAGTCTTGATCTTGTTGAGCTCCTGCTTGTGCAGGCCTGGCCAGACGGCAGCGAGTTGGTTCGCGTCTTTTTGCGCGAACGCCTGGGAGAAGCGCATCAGGGTTGCACGAACGGCCTGCGCATCATCAGAAGGAAGCGACGGGGATACCTGCACGGCAGCCTGCAGTTTGCCAAGCTCAGCGCGCGCCTCTTCCGCATACGGGCTCTGCGGGTAGGTGCGCAAGAACGCCTGTAGTCCACTGATGTCCTTCCCATTTTGGGCTGTTCGCCAATCGATCTCTTCCTGTTGCAATCTTGCAGCCAGCGCACGAGCGGCCGCGATGTAATGGCCCTGCGGGTACTTATTCAAAAAACGGTCGAGGGCAACTAGATCTCTGCTGTTGCGAAGAGCGTTCCACTCGAGTTCTTCTGCACGAGCGCGAGCCTGGTCGGCGAAGCGTCCGCCTGGGTACGCGCGCAAAAATGCGTCGAGGGCAGAGACATCGTGGCTGTTCCCCAGCGCCAGCCAGCTCTGTAGCTCGACATCCGGGCGTAACTGGCCATCGAGAACCACTTGCTTGCCTAGGGAAAACTCCTGATTCATCTGGCGGGGGAGATAGCCTTCCTTCACTAACGCCAGCGCATGTGGGCCTGGGCGGACGTCGGCGGAGAAAGTTCCATCCGCTTGAATTGTGCCCACGTCGGTGCCATCGATCGATATCTTCGCGCCGGGCACTCCCTGCCGGATCGCGACCGCAGTGCTGAGAACGACTTGCTGCTGCAGCTTAAAGAGAAGCTGTGTCTCCTTGTTTGCCAGCACCTCCGCCGTTTGAACCACACTCTGGAACTGAGGTTTTTCTACTCTCACACTGTATCGGCCCGGCTGCAGCACCTGCAGCAGCAGCGTTCCTGCCTGACTCGTGCGCCCATACTCACGATCGTTGATATACACAAGGGCACTGCTTTCGCTGCTCTTGATGAGAAGCGCTCCCGTTTCGGCACTCACTGCGCTGGGCGGAGTAAACGATGCCCAGAAGACAGGCGGCTCGGGCGCCTTGGCCCGGAAAGGCTCAATTGTTGTACGCACCCGGTACACGCTCAAGTAGCCATACACGGCAACTCCCAAAATCAGCGGGACCGCGACCGCCGTGGCCAGTTTCAGTCCGCGCCGATAAGCGGCGCGCTGGCGCCGGACTTCAGCCCCCGGGAGATTCGCCCGCACCCACTCGCGATCGAAGATGTATTGGTAGACACGATTCCGTACTTCTAAGCTCCCGGATTGGGAACGAATGATTCCCGAGAGTCGCAATACGGCAATGAGTGGATCGGTTTCGTCGTCCCGGATGCGCTTGCCACTCCAGATCTTCGCGTATAGCGAGAGCAAGTTGCTGGTGTCGACTTCGCTGCGCAGGATGCGCTCCCGCACGAACGTCAGGTTGTCATCGTGCTGGCGGGCGCTCTGCGATAGAAACAGTTCCTGGCAAATCCGGTCCACCGCAGCGGAGGTGCCGGCGTGCTCCTGGGCCAGCGTGAGGCAAAGGCGCTGCGTCAAGTAGGGATGCCCGCCGGACCAATGCAGGACGCGTTTCAGCAGGCGGCGAGCAGTCTCAGGATTGCCGGAAAGCCCTTCGCACAACGGAGTCGCGTCGCGCTCGGTGAAGTCGGTGAGCTGGATGCGGTGGCCGATGTTGAACGGCGTAGTGCGCGTGTCCCGAATCAGGTCGGAAGGCGTTGCCACTCCCAGCAGGCAAAAGGTGAGGCGATTCAGCTCAGGATCGTGAGTGCGACGATTGTAGAGTTCACGAATGCCGGCGAAGAACTCATCAGCCGAAAAGGGCAAGCTGCGGACCGCGTCGATCTCGTCGACAAAGATGACGACCTTGCCAGGACAACGCGGCAGTACGACCTGGCGCAGGGCAGCCATCCATCGGTGCATCTCGCCCAGGTGCTTGTGGTCGTACCAGAATTGTTCAAGCTCGTCTTCCAGCTCAAGCTGCTGAGCGATGCGTTCCAGCAGGCCGTTGTACCACTGCTCGGAGGTGAGGTTCTGCCCGAGACCGGTGAGGTCGAGCACGGTGACCGAGAAGCCTTCTTCGCGCAGACGGGCCGCCGTGCGGACCATCAGCGACGACTTGCCCATCTGGCGTGAAGTGAGCACGTAACAGATTTCGCCGCGGTGCAGCGCCGAATAAAGATCCTCGTCGGCCGCGCGCGCTACGTAACAAGCAGCATCGCGTCGAAGCGTGCCTCCGGCGATAAAGAAGCTGTCGGTCGAAATGGCGGCGCGTGTGCTCATGACAGATGTTGCTTCAGATAAGTCTCGTATAGCCGACAACGGATTCGCATGTCGTGCCCTGGCTCTCCCGACACGATGCCGGAACTGCGCAAGCGGTAGAAATCCTCAGGAGTGCCGGATTGCCGCCCGGCAAGCACCGCTCGCACCACTTCACAGATCGATTGCTCTTGAGCGAGCATCACAAGAACCCTGCGCAGATGATCTCCGAATGGTCCTTCGTCGCGACCGGCGCGCGCGGAAAACTTTTCGAGCGAGGCGGAGTGGGCGGTCATCTCATGCAAGCCTCGCCGCGTGAGATATGGATGGCCTCCCAATAACTCGTAAAACGCCGAGAGCTCTGCGGTATTCTTCAGCGGATGTCCGTACCTGCGATTCAGCTCCGCAACCTGCTCCGGCGTGAAATCCTCAAGGTAAAGTCGCGTGCCGACATTGAATGGCGATTGATTAATGTCAGTAATAAAGAGGTGCGCTTCCGTCGCATACGCGATCGCCATCGTCAACTTTTGCCACGGACCAGTCGGATCGAGTGAGCGCTCGTTGTGCCAGGAGCGGAACAGGCCGAAGGCTTCGCTGGCAAACTTGCAGGAGAACAGCCGGTCAACTTCATCCATGCCCCAAACCAGGCGCGTTTCCACACGACTGAGAATCTCGCGCCGCAGAAACCGGTCGAAATTCATGCTTGGACCGCGTCGCGGATTCCAGGATCGCTCGGGAACAATGTCCTCGAATCCAAGTTGCTCGGCGATGCTGTCGGCCAGCGCGAGGAAAAACGAGTCGAGCGTCTCGAGATGAGCAGCATTGAGTTTTTGGAAATCCGTCAGCACAACCTTCGCTCGCGACTTGCGCGCTTCCGACAAACCACGCGCCAGAAGCGAGGTTTTACCCATCTGGCGAGCGCCTTTGATCAGAACAATGCTGTCTTCGCGAGCGATGGCGGAAAGGAAGTCGTCGTCCGTGGGGCGAACGATGTAAAAAGCGGAATCCAGCGGAACGGCTCCGCCAACCGCTTCCAACTTCACCGGGGCGCGTTCTTCGCGCGGATTTTGTAGCGAATCGAGTACGGCTTGCGTCAGCGCCGAATTGTCGGCCGGACTCCTCCACTCTGCATATTGCAGAGGATTCAGATTGGCCGACATCGTGTCCGGAAACGGATTGGAAAAATTCACACGTATCGGAAGAATTCGCGGCTTCCCGTTTTGCCTCTGCGCAGCCTCATGCGCAATTTCGATTTCGTAGGCCAGCATCTCGCTCTTTACTGAGGACTCAGAGAGCAGGGGAATCACGGCCTCAGCGTGGCAGATGCGTCTTTCGATCTCGCGCGCCCACTCCATTCCCACGAGCAGATGACGATCGATGAACACGCGATACCCGTTGCGCGCCAATTCGGTTTCGAGAAGCCGAAGCAGTTGCTCGTCGGGCTGCACGTTGCGCTTGTAGAGAATGGCTACCTCTCCGACGGTGGTTGACGTAGGAGCTACAGCCGGCGGAGTCGACTTGTGC